>Ga0210394_10000468_pt1 | contig 85168 bp, 75 predicted proteins | sample IncBWC12MmetaG_FD_160121 | JGI IMG/M metagenome (GOLD analysis project Ga0210394, IMG submission 160121) | Forest soil microbial communities from Barre Woods Harvard Forest LTER site, Petersham, Massachusetts, United States - Inc-BW-C-12-M | ecosystem: Environmental > Terrestrial > Soil >...
GCTTGGCGAGAGCGAGCAAGGTGTCTCGGTGCGACCGGCGGTGCCGGCCTTCATGACCTCTACGTCCGCCGACGTGTATCGCGTTGTGACTCACGACGGATACGAGATCAAGGCGACCGAGTGGCACGACTTTTACACTGCGCGCGGCAAGATCAAGCTTAGGAATCTTAAAGCAGGCGATGTATTACTGATCCAGTCCGGCAAAGGGCAATTTGGCGGCTGTGGGGATGCAGAGCTTGGAAATTTACTTGGTTTATTGACCGGCGATGGACACTTCACGAACCGAGGAAGAGATCAACAAGCAGCCGTGGTCAATCTTTGGGGCGAGGATCGCGCCTATGCCAGCGCAATCGTCGCATACATCAATACGCTAATAGCAGGTTGGTCTCGTGCGCCCCGACAGTACTGCGTGAGCGCGGTAGAGGTGCCTGAGCGCAATCTCGTGATGATCCGCTCAGTGATACTCGCGCGTGTACTCCAGCAATTTGGATTCACTGCGCAAACGAAGCTGCAGGTTCCTGAAATTGTCTGGCGCGGAAACGAGGAGTGCGTCAGAGGATACTTACGCGCGCTGTTTCAGACGGACGGCACAGTGAATATTTCGGGACACTCGAGAACGTCTTGTTCCGTGCGCCTTGCGTCCAGCTATCCATCCTTGCTCAAGGACGTTCAGATTCTGCTCGCAAATTTCGGCGTGTTCTGTCGGATATTGAAGCGTCGCGACGCCGGCAATCGAGTTCTCCCGGATGGCAAGGGTGGTCATCGCGAATACGCATGTAGGGCGGATTACGAACTCATCATTGATGGTGAGTCGCGCGATTACTTCATGGCGGAAATCGGTTTCATAACCGACGCCAAGAACGTCAAGTATCGCGATTGGGCGAAGGACAAGGAGCTGAAAAAATCACAGCGCTTTACGAGCCAGATTGCCGAGATTACTGCTATCGGTCGTGAGCCCGTCTTCGACACAACCCAGGAAGACGGCAACACGGTTATTTTTAACGGTCTCGTGACGGGGCAGTGTGGCGAGCAGGCGTTGCCCGAATATGGCGCTTGCCTCTTGGGTTCCGTGAATCTCACAAAATTCGTACGTCATCCGTTCGGTGAGTTCGCGGAGTTCGATTGGGCGGAGTACCGCGAAGTCGTCAAGGTGTTTACGCGCCTACTGGACAATGTCGTTGAGATCAATGGACTGCCGCTGGCGCAGCAGCGCGTTGAGATCCTGCGCAAGCGCCGCCATGGTATGGGCTACTTGGGCCTCGGCAGCACGATCACGCTCCTCGGCATGAAGTACGGCTCGCCCGAGTCGGTGAAATTTACCGAGGATGTCTCACGCGAGATGGCGGTGGCCGGTTGGGAGGCTGCTTTGGAGCTGGCCCGCGAAAAGGGACCCGCGCCAATCATGAATGAAGAATTCATCGTCACCAAAGAGATGCTGCGCAAGCGGCCCGAGATGGCGCGCGATGGATGGAAGCCCGGTGCGAAGATCGCAGGTCGCCTGCTGCACGCGAAGTACAGCCGCTATATGCAGCGCATTGCAGAAGTCGCCCCCAAGCTCGTTCATGAGCTTGCGGAAGTTGGCGCGCGCTTTACGCACCATACGTCCATTGCGCCGACCGGCACCATTTCGCTTTCGCTCGCGAATAATGCGTCAAACGGTATTGAGCCGTCGTTTGCTCACCACTACTTCCGCAATGTCATACGCGATGGCAAGAAGTCGAAGGAGAAGATTGACGTTTGCTCCTTCGAGCTCCTCGCCTATCGTGAGTTGGTCAATGCGAAGGCCAAGCCCGCATCCGATCAAGCTGGTGAAAAGCTGCCGGACTACTTCATCGCAGCCGACGACGTGACTCCGAAGCAACACGTTGACATTCAGGCTGCCGCGCAGAAGTGGGTGGATTCGTCGATCTCGAAGACGGCGAATGTGCCGACGGAGTTCCCCTACGAGAAATTCAAAGACATCTACATGTACGCCTACGAGCAGGGGTTAAAGGGTTGCACCACCTTTCGCTTCAATCCCGAAGCGTTCCAAGGCGTACTGGTGAAGGAACAAGACCTCAAAAATACGGTCTATAAGTTTACACTCGAGGATGGCACGGTCATCGAGGCGCGCGGTGATGAGGAGATTGACTACGACGGCGAGATTCACACCGCCGCGAATTTGTTTGACGCGATGCGCGACGGATATTACGGGCGCCTTTGACGGAACTCTAAGAGAAGCACAGCCATGACCATCAAGATTGCGAAGAAAATCGTCAAGTACAACGTACAGAAGCCGGACGAGAAACCTGTCGAGGTCAAGCCTGTCCTCGTCGCCGATCCGGACGAGTTCCAGGACAAGAACGGCCGTACTGCGAAAGTCGTGCGGATGCACGAGAAGGTTGAGCGTCCGGATGTTCTCATCGGCTCGACCTATAAGATCAAGACGCCCGTGTCTGATCACGCGATGTACGTCACGATCAACGACATCGTGTTGAATGAAGGCACGAAGTACGAGCAGCGCCGGCCCTTCGAGATCTTCGTCAACTCGAAGAATCTGGATCACTTCCAGTGGATCGTGGCGCTGACGCGCATCATTTCGGCCGTTTTCAGAAAAGGCGGCGACGTCACGTTCCTAGTTGATGAGCTCAAAGCGGTGTTTGATCCGCGCGGCGGCTACTGGCAGCCGGGCGGGAAATTCATGCCGTCCATCATCGCGGAGCTGGGCTACGTGATTGAACGGCACCTGCAGTTCATTGGGCTCCTGAGAAAGCCGGTGCTCGATGAGCAGCAGCAGAAGCACATCGAAGCCAAGCGTGCCGAGTTCGAGGCGCGCGCCAAGCAGGCCGACGCCTTCGCCAAGTCGCACTTTCCGGAGGGCGCGCAGCTGTGCACCAAGTGCAGCACCGCAGCGGTCGTGATGCTCGACAACTGCATGACGTGCCTCAACTGCGGCGACTCCAAATGCGGCTGAAAAAAAAGAAGCCCCGCGGGTGCGGGGCTTAAGGTCGCTTGCTCGTGTGTGAAGAGTTATTATTATTATTCATCGCGCCGACTGTCTGCGGGGGGAGGACCGCATCGATCGGCAATTCTTCTTATTGAAACCTCTAGCCTTCCTTCCTCTTTGGGCTGATTGGGCCCGATGTAATGGATATTGCAACGCGTATGCCAAGCGGCGGCACAGAGCCTCCGATGTGACATGTGCTGTCTGCGACGCATCTAACTGTGACGCGACGCGCGTTATGCGAGTCTTCGCCCCGGGGCAGGCGGCCTCGCTGCGGGGGATCAAACCGGTGTTTCGTCAGAAAAGTCGACAGTGCTCACCGGGTGCACGGCGGCGCCTGGGACGTGCCGCATACAAGCCATTGAATGGACTCCCAATGTTGAAGCCCTCAGGCTGTAAATGAACCCGACACGCTCACAACGCCTCTGGAGACGCTGCGCCGATCTGCTCCTCGCCGCGGGCGCGCTCGTCTGGCTCGCCGCGGCACCGGCGTTCGCCGCCGAAGATCCCATGCCGCGCCCGCCGGAGCTCGAGCGCGATGTGCAGTTCTGGATTCGCGTCTACACCCAGGTCGACACCAATTCCGGTTTTCTGCATGACGACGAGAACCTCGCGGTCGTGTACGAGACGCTGCATTTTTCTCCGAGCGCCCCGCCGCATGAGCGCCAGAGGATTGTCGAGGCGGCGCGCGATCATTACGTCGAGGCGTTGCGCCGCATCGCCGGCGTAAGCGGAGCGCTGTCGGAAGAGGATCAGCGCATCCGCGACCTGTGGGGTATCGAGGGCACGCCTGCGCGGCTCCTGGAGTCGACCGAGCACATTCGTTTTCAGCTGGGACAATCCGATCGCTTTCGCGAGGGCCTGAGGCGCTCGGGGGCCTGGAAGGCGCACGTTGCAGAGACCCTCGCCAATCTGGGGCTGCCCGCGGAGCTGGCTGTGCTGCCGCACGTCGAGTCCTCGTTTAATCCGGCCGCGTATTCCAAGGTCGGTGCGGCGGGGTTGTGGCAGTTCATGCGCTCCACCGGCCGACGCTACCTGCATATCGACAGCACGGTGGATGATCGCCTGGATCCATTTCGCTCAACGCAGGCGGCCGCGCAGCTCCTCGCCTACAACTATCACCTGCTGGGCACCTGGCCCCTGGCATTGACCGCCTACAACCATGGCGCCGAGGGCGTACGGCGCGCGAAGGAGACGCTCGGCACGGATGACATCGTCACCATCGTGCGCAAATACAAAGGCCGCACCTTCGGCTTCGCGTCGCGCAATTTCTACGTCTCGTTTCTGGCCGCACTCGAGATCGACCACAACCCGGAGAAGTACTTCGGCGGGATCGAACCCAACCGCGAGATGAAATTCCAGGAGGTGGCATTACCCGCCTTCATTCAGCTCTCCTCACTCGAGCACCTGCTGAAGATCGATCAGCAAAGGCTCCAGGCGCTGAATCCGGCGCTCCTGCCGGCGGTGTGGAACGGCCAGCGCCATGTGCCCAAGGGCTATCACCTGAGGTTGCCGCTCGACGGCGAGAAGTGGACCACCGAGGAGCTCGCCGCGCGGCTCTCGCCGCATGATCTGTACGTCGCGCAGCTCGAGCCGCGCCGCTACCGCGTGCAGCGCGCCGAGACGCTCGGCATGATTGCCGCGCGCTACAACGTGACCACCGCTGATCTTGCGCAGCTGAATGGCATGAGCCCGAGCGCCAAGCTGCGGCCCGGGCGCTCGCTCGTCGTGCCGTCGGCCCAGCCGGCGCCGGTCGTCGTTGCACAGAACACTCCCGCGCCAGCGAGTGCAGCGGCGGCACCGAGCCCGCCCGCAGCGCCGAGCGCGGCGCCGGCGGTCAGCGTGGCGGCCGCCGCGAAACCTGCGGCGCCCGCGAGCGCAGCGCCCGTCACGAGCCCTCCCGTAAGTCCCGCACCGCCGGTGCGAGTGGCGACGGCGACTCCCCCGCCGCCCGTGAGCCCTGCAGCAGCGGCGTCGGCAACGCCTGCCGCCCACCATGCGACGGGGGCCGTCACCATCGAGGTCGCGCAGCTTGAGAGCAAAGAGGACGCCGAGCAGATCGCCAAAATCGGCCGCCCCGCGGCGCGCGCGGAGCCGGTGTCAGCGGCGCAGGCCGAGGAGCTCAGCCCGGCGCTCGGACCGGGCGTCGAGGTGTCGGTCAGTCCGGATCCCACCGACTACTCGATCGCCAAGGACGACACCATCAAGGTGGCCACCGTCGAGACGCTGGGCCACTACGCGGACTGGCTCGGCACCAGCGCGGCGCGCCTGCGTGTGATCAATCACCTGGCCTTCAAGAAGCCGGTGCTGATCGGACACAAGATCAAGCTCGAGTTCGTCAAGGTGTCGCGCGAGGAGTTTGAGCAGAAGCGCCGCGAATACCATCGCGAGCAGCAGGCGAGCTACTTCGCCTCCCACCGCATCGTCGGCACCGAGGTGTATCTGGCGCGCCACGGCGATTCGGGCTGGACCGTGACGCAACACAACGCGGCGCTGCCGCTGTGGCTCCTGCAGCAGTACAACCCCGACCTGGATCTTTCCGAGATGCATCCCGGCACGCAGATCGTCGTGCCGAAGATTGAAGAGGTGAGTGCGGCGGGCGGCTAGAGGCCCTTCGTGCCGCGGCGCGCGGCGAAGGTCGCAATGATGGGAAAGCCCGTGACATTCTTGGCGCTCTCGGCGGTGTAGGTCACGACTTCCCCGCGGGCGTTCGGTATGTCGATGGTGATGCGGTGTGCGTGCGCAAAACACACAAGCGTCGCGTCATCGAGCGCGAAGTACCACTGCGCGCCCCAGGGATCCGCCGGGTCATACGGCGGCTCCGCGAGTCCCATGTCGCGCAAGCTGGCGGTCTGCAGGGGCAGCGTCACCCGGGCGTCGTCACAGTGGATGACGGGCGCCACCGAGGACGACACGTCATGCGGCACCAACACCCACAGGTACAGGGTGCGCGCGCCCATCTGATCGATCTCCAAGGGCCCCAGGTACGCAAACGCGCCCGAATGAGCGCCGATGTAGCCCGAGGTCAGGAGCTCCAGAGGCTCGGGCATCACGCTCACCGTGGACCCCGTCTTCGCGTCGAGCTTGTCATGCACGGCAGGTCCCGGCGCTGCAGCGCAAGCGCAGAGCGACACGAGGAGAATGCCTGTGAGGAAATTGCGATTCACGTGGATGTCTCGTTGCTCCATCATGATTATAGGAAGCAGCGTGTGACGGGTGCACATCGCCTGTGCACCCGGGAGCGTCTATAATGCCAGATAGTTATGCAAGTGCTTGTTTAATCTCAAAATGATACCGCCCTTACGCCTCCTCGTCAGCCTGCTCGCCGCGAGCGTGCTCAGCGCGGGCGCCTACGCGGATTCACCGGCCGAGTTCCGGCAGGTCATGATTCGTTCGAACGAGACGATGCCGATGGCCGATCGAATCGTGGTTCACAAGGCCGCGCGGCGCCTCGACCTCATGCGCGGCTACGGCGTGCTGCGCTCCTATCACATCGCGCTCGGCTTGAATCCCGTTGGGCAGAAGCAGCGCTCGGGTGACTTCCGCACGCCCGAAGGCACGTACTTCCTGGCGCGCCGCAATGCGCGCAGCGATTTCTTTCTGTCCATCCAGGTCTCGTATCCGAACGATGCGGATCTGGCGCTCGCGCGCCGCAATCACTGGCCGAGCGGCGGCAGTATCATGATTCACGGCCTGCCCAATACCCTCAAGCACCCGCCACAGTACTACGAGAGCCACGACTGGACCGATGGCTGCATTGCTGTGACCAATGCCGACATGGTGGAAATCTGGCTCCTGACGCCGGATAACACGCCGATCGACATCCGCCCCTGATGCGCGCCGTCGATGAAGGGGGACGGGTGGAAGCCACCATTGTCATGCCGGAGTTCGTCGATGCACGCGTAGGCCCGCGCGGCAGCCTCGAGAATCTTTCGCAGGACGAGATCGGCAAGCTCCTCGACTCGAGCCAGGGCGGTCTCTACGCGCTCTTCCGCCAGTGTGCGCTCGCCGTCTTGAATAGCGGCGCCGACACCGACAACGCCAAGGAGATCTTCGCCCGCCACCGCGACTTCGAGATCCAGATTGTGCGCCACGCCTGGGGCATCAAGCTCCAGGTGAAGAACGCGCCGGCCGCCGCCTTCGTCGACGGCGAGATGATCGTCGGCATCAAGGAGCACCTCTTTGCCGTGCTGCGCGACGTCGTCTACATCTCGAACGAGATCATGGCGAGCGGCCGCTTCGACCTCAGCGATTCCACCTGCGTGACGAACGCCGTATTTCAGATCCTGCGCAACGCCCGCCTCCTCGAGGTGAAGGTGCCGCCGAACCTCGTCGTCTGCTGGGGCGGGCATTCCATCGGCCGCGAGGAATACGAATACACCAAGAAAGTGGGCTACGAGATGGGCCTGAGAAGGCTCGATGTGTGCACCGGCTGCGGCCCGGGCGCCATGAAGGGCCCGATGAAGGGCGCGACCATCGGGCACGCGAAGCAGCGCATCACGCACGGCCGCTACCTCGGCATCACCGAGCCCGGCATCATCGGCGCGGAGCCGCCGAATCCGATCGTGAGCCAGCTCGTCATCATGCCGGACATCGAAAAGCGCCTCGAGGCCTTCGTGCGCCTGGCGCACGGCATCGTGGTGTTTCCGGGCGGCGCCGGCACGGCCGAGGAGATCCTTTATCTTGCGGGCATCCTCCTCGATCCGGCGAATGCCGAGCAGCCGCTGCCGGTGGTGCTCACCGGTCCCCGCGAGAGCGCGGCCTACTTCGAACAGATCACGCGCTTCCTCCGCGGCACCCTGGGGCAGGAGGCGCTCGAGCGCTTCACGGTGATCACGGGCAATCCGCCCGAAGTCGCGCGGCACCTCGCGCGCGCCATGGACACCGTGCGCATGTACCGCAAGCAGCACAACGACTCCTACAATTTCAACTGGCTCCTGTCCGTCGCCGCCGATTTCCAACGCCCGTTCGAGGTGACGCACGCCTCCATGCGCTCCCTCGCGCTGCACCGGGATCAGCCGGTGCACCACCTCGCCGCCAACCTGCGTCGCGCCTTCTCCGGCATCGTCACGGGCAACGTCAAAGAGAACGGCATCAATGCGATCGAACGGCTGGGGCCCTACGAACTCTCCGTGGATCCGACCGTCATGGCGCTGCTCGATGAGCTCCTGTCAGCCTTCGTCGCCCAGCGGCGCATGAAGCTTCCGGGCGCGATCTACCACCCCTGCTATCGCCTCGTCGCCTGACATAACGCGCGCGCACCATAAGCTCGTGAACCAGTTCCTGCGGCGCGCGTGACGAAGCCGTAGTCTCCGTGAGAAGGAGATTCAGGAGCGAAAAATGAGTTCATCGAACCGGGAACGTCCCCTTCCCGCCGTGCCCGCGACGCCCGTGGCGCCCCGAGCGGATCCCGTGCCGGGCTTCCCTGCACCCGGCCCCGATACGTACACGAACTGGCTCGACCGCACCCAGCGCGCGCGCGCGCGCCACTCCGCGATCACCCAGAACCTGTACTCGTGGGCGAACTACAAGAACTGGGCCGACCGCATGCGCACGACCTGGAAAGACGAGAAGAAATAGTCCTCCGTCGGTTTCGCCGACTTCAGCCGATCGCGGCGGCGGGCGCCTCCGTTCCCGCATCCACCACGCGCGTTTTGGGCTTTGCCAGCCACTCGATGAGCGGCACCCAGTGCTCCACATCCTCCCGCGCAATATAGCTTTTCATCTCATGCACGCCGATGCCGAGCTCGGCGGCGCGGACGTAGTTCTGCGAGTCGCGGATCGTGGTGATGATCGGGATGCCGAGCGACTGCAGAAAGCGGATGAGCGTGTCGTAGGCGAGCGTGTTCCTGCGGACGCGATTGGCGATGACACCGATGCGCTCGTCCTCGCGGCGCACCTTGGCGACCAGCAGCAGATCGCGGATGCAGCGCGAGCAGGCGTGAATGTCGATATCCGAGGGCAGCACCGGCACCAGGATCTTGTCGGCGCCGCGGGTGATGTCGGGCAGCTCGGGCGCTTCCAGCGCCGCCGGCGTGTCGACGATGACGTGGGTGGCATTGGCGGGCACGCGCAGCTGAAAGCTGCGCGTCGTGCGGCCGTCATTCTCGAAGGCCGCCACCACCTGGACCGGGGCCTGGTTGGCGCGACGCTTGCGAACCCAGCGCAGCGATGAACCCTGCGGATCCAGGTCCATGAGGACGGGCTTGCACTGCACGGAGGCGAGATAGCTCGCGAGATTGATTGCGATCGTCGTTTTGCCCGATCCGCCCTTGGGGTTCAGGACGACGATGCGTTGCATGGAGGCCTTATGTATTACACCAGCGCTTCAAGCCTACGCGCAGCCCAGTGAACACCGCAAGCGAGCGCGCCGGGCTGCATGACTGTGAGGTCGCGCACGCCTGCTGCCGCGGGCAGTCCGTACAGTCGAGCGCCTATGGAGCGGCTTCTTTTCTTGTGGGATGAGATCGACGACTTAACAGGCGCCGGGCGCCATCTCGCCGCGTCCGCCGCAGGCGAGCTGGCCGTATTCGCCGGACCGCTGCTAAGCGCAGGCTCGGCGGTGGCCGCGTGGTTCATGGCGCCGCAGGCGCATCTCAACGCCGCGCTCCTTATCCTCACCGCTTCATTCTGGGGCAGCTACCGCAGGCGAGCGCGCCCGTCCGCTTAAAGCCGTCGCTACGGCTTGAAAATCCGCCGCTGACTCCCAAAGATCGCGCCTCTACGCGCGACTACACGGGATTGGCTCGCCATGGCGGATACGCACAAAGAAACGCACGGCTTTCAGGCCGAAGTGCGCGAGCTCATGAACCTCATGATCCACTCCCTGTACAGCAACCGGGAGATCTTCCTGCGCGAGCTCATCTCGAACGCCTCGGACGCGAATGATCGGCTGCGCTTCGCGGCGATCGCCGAGCCCGCGCTCCTCGCCTCCGATGCGGAGCTGTCGATCTGGGTGGATGCGGACGCGACCGCCGGCACGATCACGATCCGTGACAACGGCATCGGCATGACGCGCGAAGAGGCCGTCGCGCACCTGGGCACCATCGCCAAATCCGGCACGGCGGAGTTCTTCAAGGCGCTCTCCGGGGATCAGCAGAAGGATTCGCAGCTCATCGGCCAGTTCGGCGTGGGCTTCTACTCCGCCTTCATCGTCGCCGAGCGCGTCGAGGTGCTGACGCGCAAGGCGGGCGCGCCGGAGGAGGCCGGCGTGCGCTGGGAATCGGGCGCCGACGGCGAATTCACCGTGGAGACGATCGCCCGCGCCGAGCGCGGCACCGCCGTCATCCTGCATTTGAAGAGCGACGCCAAGGAGTTCGCAGAACCCTTTCGCCTGCGCGCGCTCATCCGCCGCTACTCGGATCACATCGGCTTTCCGGTGCTGATGAAGAAGACCGGCGCCGCCTCGCTCGAGTGGGAGGCCTGCAACCAGGCGAAGGCGCTGTGGGCGCGGCCGCGCGCCGAGATCAGCGACGAGGAGTACCACCAGTTCTATCAGCACATCGCGCACGATTTCACGGCGCCGCTCGCGTGGAGCCACAACCGCGTCGAGGGCAAGCGCGAGTACACGAGCCTCCTCTATGTTCCGGCGCGCGCGCCCTTCGACCTCATGCAGCGCGACGCGGCGCGGGGGCTGAAGCTCTATGTCAAACGCGTCTTCATCATGGACGACGCCGAGCAGTTTCTGCCCCTGTACCTGCGATTCATCAAGGGCGTGGTCGATTCCTCCGATCTGCCGCTGAACATCTCGCGCGAGATTCTGCAGCAGGACGAGGAGGTCGAGGCCATCAAGAGCGGGCTCACGAAGCGGGTGCTCGACCTGCTCGCGCGCCTCGCGCAGGACGAGCCTGAGAAGTATCAGACCTTCTGGAAGGAATTCGGCGCGGTGCTGAAGGAGGGCGTGGCGGAGGATGCGGCGAACCGCGAGAAGCTCCTGCCGCTGCTGCGCTTCGCGAGCACGAACGAGGCGAACAACGAGCCCACAGTCAGTCTCGCCCGCTACCTCGAGCGGCTGAAGCCGGGCCAGGAGCGCATCTACTTCCTCATCGCCGAGAGCATCGCGGCGGCGCGCGCGAGCCCCTACATCGAGCGGCTGAAAGCGCGCGGCATCGAGGTGCTGTTGCTCGCCGACCGCATCGATGAATGGATCATGGGACAGGTGGAGGCCTTCGAAGGCAAGCGCTTCAAGGATGCCGCGCGCGGGGATCTCGAGCTCGGGGCGCTCGCGAGCGAAGCGGACAAGCACGATGCGGATGCGGCTCTGAAGGAGAGCAAGGGACTCCTGAAGCGCGTGAAGGATGCGCTCGGCGAGCGCGTGCTTGAGGTGCGCGTCAGCACCCGCCTCACCGACTCGCCCTCCGTCCTCGTGCTCGGCGAGCATGATCTGCGCACGACCATGCGCCGCGTGCTCACCGCGGCCGGCCAGCAGGCGCCCGAATCAAAGCCCGTGCTCGAGCTCAACGTCACCCATCCCATCGTCAAGTACCTCGACGGCGAGAAGGATGTCGCGCAATTCGCGCAGCTCGCGGAACTGCTTTACGATCAGGCGGCGCTCGCCGAAGGCGGGCAGCTGGCGAATCCGGCCGAGTACGTACAGCGGCTGAATCGCCTGCTGATCCGGCTCGCGGGCGTCAACGCGGCGGCAGCGAGCTCACCATGACCGACATCACCGACATCAAGACGGGCAGCGGCAACGCCATCAAGTCCGGGCAGACGGCCGTGGTGCATTACACGGGCTGGCTGCATGCCACCGAGGCCGCGGACAGCAAGGGCAAGAAATTCGACAGCTCGCGCGATCGCAACGAGCCTTTTCGCTTCCGCGTCGGCAGCGGCGAAGTGATCAAGGGCTGGGACCAGGGGGTCGCCGGCATGGCGGTGGGCGGCCAGCGCCGCCTCGTCATCCCGCCGGCACACGGCTACGGTCAGCGCGGCGCGGGCGGCGTCATTCCCCCGGGCGCGACGCTGCTCTTCGACATCGAGCTCCTTGGCATCGAATAGTCCGGCTGCGGCCGTCCTGCGCGCCATGCTCGCAGGACCCGCCGGCGACCTCGAAACGCTGATCGAGACGCCGCACGCGGCGGCGACGCAGGCCTTCGGCGTCATCTGCCATCCGCATCCGCTCTTCTCCGGCACGCTGCAGAACAAGGTGGTGCACACCCTCGCGCGCAGCTTCCAGGAATTGGGCGCGCCGACCCTCCGCTTCAATTTTCGCGGCGTGGGTGCCAGCGCCGGCCGCTATGCCGACGGGGTGGGCGAGACGGAGGATGCGCTCGCGGTCGTGGCGGCGGGGCGCGCGCGCTGGCCGGGCGCGTCCGTGTGGCTCGCGGGCTTCTCGTTCGGCGGCGCCGTGGCGTTTCGCGCCGCCGCGCGCGCCGGCGCGCGCCTGCTCGTGACCGTCGCCCCCGGGGTGACGCTCGTTGATACCGCCGGGGTCGAGGTGCCCGACTGCCCCTGGCTCATCGTGCAGGGCGATGCGGATGACGTCGTCGAGCCGCGCTCGGTGCTCGACTGGGCGCAGGCGCTGCGGCCTGCGCCGGTGGTGAAATCCATGCCCGGCGTCGGCCACTTCTTTCATGGCCGGCTGCGCGAGCTGCAAACCCTAGTCGTTGATTTTGTGCACGAGCGGGGGCTCGCGCGAGAGTGAGAAACCCGGGCGAGGTCACCTCACCCGGGTTTCTCGAAGTCCGGCGGATTGCCTGACGGCGCCTTAGGAATTGACCATTCCCTTCAGGCTCTTGAGCGGCACGGCCCGAACTTTCTTGCTCGCGGGCTTGGCCTTGAAAGTCATCTTCTCACCGGTGAAGGGATTGACGCCTTCACGCGCCTTGGTCGCAGGCTTCTTCACTACCTTCAGCTTCAGCAGGCCGGGGAGAGTGAATAGACCGTTGCCGCGCAGGCTCTTCTTGATCACGCTGCCCAGCGAGTCGAACACCGAGCCGACTTGCTTGCGGGAAAGGCTCGTGTCCTTCGAAATTTGAACCAGAATTTCCGACTTGGTCGGTGCGCCACCTTTTTTCGCCATTTCTCGATACTCCTCAAACGTTGTCACGGGAGCGCGGGATGAATTCCGCGCTGAACGAATCGGCGCGGAAAATAGCACATGCGCGCGCGTTAGCAAGCGATTTCTTGCCTGCCTACACGCCTAAAATGCCTTTTTTTCCAGCGTTTGCGTCGCAGGAGCGGCGCCACCGGGTGGCGCGCGGCGCTGCTGCGCGGACTTTTTGAGGCTCGACTCTCGTTGCGAAACGCGCCCTAAGATGTTGGCGCAGCACGCGCGCGCCTCAGCGCAGCAGAATCAAAACCGCCTGGATGAGGATGCCGGCCCACAGCGGCGAGAGATCAATTCCGCCGAGCGGCGGAATGAAGCGGCGAAACGGCCGCAGCACCGGCTCGCACAGCGCCGTCAGCAGCGACTGCAGCGGCGAGTAGCCGCCCGGAGCGACCATCGAGAGCAGCGCGTAGAGGAAAATGGCGTAGAAATACAGCCACAGAGTCGTGTGCACGATCTCCAGCACCGCGGCGCGCAGCACCAGCAGAGGATCGAGCGGCACGCCGGCGAGGCTCGTGAGGATGACCACTTCCACGATCGCGACCAGGATGACGGCGACCACGGAGGCGGTGTCGACTCTGCCGATCGGCGGCAGAATGCGCCGCAGCGGCACGATGAGCGGATTGGTCAGGCGCACGATGGCCTGGCAGATCGGATTGCGGAAGTCGGCGCGCGCCCATTGCAGGAACAGGCGCAAGAGCACGACGAAGAGCGCGAGCGTCAGCAGCGACTGGACGATGTAGATCAATGCGCTCATAGGGCCACTTTATCCGAATTGGCCGGGCTGAACTCGCGGGCGAGCTCGCGGCTGCGGCGCGCCGCAGCCTGCAGGGCCTGCATCACGGTGCCGGTGAGATCGGCCGCCGCGAACATCTCGAGCGCCGCCTCGGTGGTGCCGCCCTTGGAGGTCACCTCCGCGCGCAGCCGCGAAAGATCGCCGTCGCTGGCGTGCGCGAGCAGGCCCGCGCCATAGAGCGTGCCGACGGCGAGCTTGCGCGCCGCCTCGCCCTCGAGCCCGAGTCCCACCGCGGCCTGCATCATGGCCTCGGCCAGGAGGAACAGATACGCAGGTCCGCTGCCGGAGAGCGCCGTCACCACATCGAGCGCCTCCTCGTTCTGCAGCCAGACGATCTCGCCGACGGAGGAGAGCACGCGCGCCGCCGCGTCGCGCGCGGCGGGACTCACCTCGGGCCCTGCAAAGAGTCCGGTCACCCCGGCTCCCACGTAGGCCGGACGGTTCGGCATGGCGCGCACGATGGGAACGCCGGCGCCGCACCACGCCTGCAATGCGGCGATGCGGATGCCGGCGGCGATGGACACGACGAGGGGACGCGATGTGGCCAGCTGCGCACCCCAGGGCGCGAGAAGCGCTGCGACCTGCTCGGGTTTGACCGCGATGACGATCACCGCGGCATCGGTGACCGCGGCGCGGGCATCCGCGAGCGCGCTCACGGCAAAATCGCGCGCGAGGAGCGCGCGCGTCGCGGGCGAGACTTCGGCGACGCGAATGTCCTCGGGAAGCATGCCGCGGCGCAGGAGCCCGCTCACGAGCGCGCGGCCCATGTTGCCGCCGCCGACGATCGCTACAGACCGAGTCCCCATGGCGCGCGATTGTAGCGAATGCGCCTCAACTCCTCGCCCCAAAGAGCGCGGTGCCCACGCGCACCAGGGTGGCGCCCTCGAGGATGGCGGCCTCGAGATCGGCGCTCATGCCCATGGAAAGCGTATCCAGTCGTGCGCCGTCCGCATTTACTCGGGCGAGGAGCTGCGCGAGCTCGGCAAACGGACGGCGCTGTGCGGCGCGGTCGCTCGTGGCGGCCGGGATGCACATGAGCCCGCGCAGGAGGAGGCGCGGCAGCGAGGCGACCTGGCGCGCAAGCTCCGGCACGTCGGACGGCGCCACTCCGCCCTTTGACGCTTCAGCCTCCACGTTCACCTGCAGACACACGTTGAGCGGCGGCGCGTGGTAGGGCCGCTGCGCCGACAGGCGCTCGGCGATGCGCAGGCGATCGACGCCGTGCACCCAGGCAAAATTCTCGGCGATGTCCCGGGTCTTGTTGGCCTGGATCTGGCCGACGAAGTGCCAGGTGAGCGCGAGGTCGGACAACGCCGCGATCTTTCCCAGAGCCTCCTGCACGTAGCTCTCGCCAAAGTCGGCCAGCCCCGCAAGCGCCGCCGCCCGCACCACCTGCGGCGGCTGCGACTTGCACACCGCCAGGAGTGTGACCGAGTCGACGCTGCGGCCGCAGGCGGCGGCTGCGCATTTGATGCGTTCTTGCACCCGCCGGATATTTTCCGGCAAATTCTGCGGACCCATTAACATATTGGGAGCCGAACCCCTCCGCTATAATGCGCTGCATGCACCGGCAGGATTCGCGCTCGCGAAGGGTCCGTCTGCCGGGAGTCTTAAGCTGGAGTCCAGTCGTCCGCAAGGAGTTCTAATGGCCGTAGATATCGCGCAACTCCTGGCGTTCGCTGTCAAGAACAACGCCTCTGATCTGCACCTGTCCGCCGGTGTGCCGCCCATGATCCGGGTGGACGGCGACATGAAACGCGTCAACATGCCTGCGCTGGCCCATAAGGAAGTGCACAGCATGGTGTACGACATCATGAACGACAAGCAGAGGAAGGCCTTCGAGGAGTTCTTCGAGACCGACTTCTCCTTCGAGATCCCGAAGCTCGCGCGCTTTCGCGTCAACGCCTTCAACCAGAACCGCGGCGCGGGGGCGGTGTTCCGCAACATCCCCTCGGTCATCCTCAGTCTCGATGAACTCGGCTCGCCGAAGATCTTCCGCGACCTGTGCATGCTGCCGCGGGGACTCGTGCTGGTGACCGGGCCCACGGGCTCGGGCAAATCGACGACGCTCGCCGGCATGGTCAATCACTGCAACGACAACCGGCCCGATCACATCATCACCATCGAGGACCCGATCGAGTTCGTGCACGAGTCGAAGCGCTGCCTCGTCAACCAGCGCGAAGTGCATCGCGACACGCTGGGGTTCACCGAGGCGCTGCGCTCGGCGCTGCGCGAGGACCCGGACGTGGTGCTGGTCGGTGAAATGCGCGACCTCGAGACGATTCGTCTGGCGCTCACGGCCGCCGAGACCGGACATCTCGTGTTCGGCACGCTGCATACGAGCTCGGCCGCCAAGACCATCGACCGCATCGTCGACGTGTTCCCGGCGGCGGAGAAGGAGATGGTGCGCTCGATGCTCTCGGAGAGCCTGCGCGCCGTCATCTCGCAGACGCTCATGAAGAAGAACGGCGGCGGGCGGATCGCGGCGCATGAAATCATGATCGGCACGCCGGCGATCCGCAATCTCATCCGCGAGGGCAAGGTGGCCCAGATGTTCTCCTCGATCCAGACCGGCCAGGCCCAGGGCATGCAGACACTCGATCAGTGCCTGGTCGAGCTCGTTGCCAAGGGCCTTGTCAGTAAGGAGGAGGCGCGGTACAAGGCTCAGAACAAGGACTCTCTGTAAACAGAGGAAAGATCTATGGATCGTGATCAATCCATCAAGCTGATGCAGGATCTACTGCGGCGCGTCATCGAGAAGAAGGCGTCGGATCTCTTCATCACCTGCGGGTTTCCACCGGCCATCAAGGTCGACGGCGAGATCCGTCCGCAGAGCGAGCGTGCTCTGACGTCGGAGCAGTCCGCGACCCTGGTGCGCGCGATCATGAACGACCGGCAGACGCGCGAGTTCGACGCCACCAAGGAGTGCAATTTCGCCATCGCACCTCCGGGCATCGGCCGCTTCCGCGTCAGCGCCTTCGTGCAGCAGGGCGCGACGGGCTGCGTCATCCGCCTCATCAACGCGAAGATCCCGTCGTTCGAGGAGCTCGACCTGCCTCCCATACTGAAGGAAGTGGTGCTCGCCAAGCGCGGCCTGTGCATCATCGTCGGCGGCACGGGTTCGGGAAAATCTACGACGCTCGCCACCATGGTCGGCTACCGCAACGAGAAGACCCGCGGTCACATCGTGACGATCGAGGATCCGGTTGAATACGTCCACCAGCACAAGGGCTGCGTCATCACGCACCGCGAGGTCGGCGTCGACACCGACTCCTGGCACAGCGCGCTCAAGAACACGCTGCGTCAGGCGCCGGATGTGATCCTGATCGGGGAGATCCGCGACCGAGAGACGATGGAGTACGGCATCCAGTTCGCCGAGACCGGACACCTGGTGCTCGCGACCCTGCACGCCAACAGCTCGAACCAGGCGCTCGACCGCATCATCAATTTTTTCCCCGACGAGCGCCGCGAGCAGCTCCTGATGGACCTGTCGCTCAACATCCGCGCGCTGGTGGCGCAGCGCCTGATTCCGCGCGAGTCCGGCAGCGGGCGCATCGCTGCGATGGAAATCATGCTGAACTCACCCCTCATCCAGGACCTCATCTTCAAAGGCCACGTCGCCGAGATCAAGGAAGTGATGTCGCGCTCGACGCGCCTCGGGATGAAGACTTTCGATCAGGCGCTCTTTGAGCTCTTCGAGACCGGCATGATTTCCTACGAAGACGCCTTGCGCAATGCCGATTCGAAGAACGAGCTGCGCCTGCGCGTGAAGCTCGAGAGCAAACGCGAAGTGAAGAACGTTGACGACGCGGGCAACCTGCACATCGTCGAGGAAGAGCAAGGGCGGATCATCTGAGCGCATGGGTGCGGGCGAGGCGAATTTGTCTACCAAGGAGCCCATGGATCCGCTCCTGGCCGAAATGACCGGCCAGCAGCCCGCGCTCGCCGCGAGCGGTCCGTTTGCGACGCTCGCCTCGCCGGTGGCGACGTTCAATACCAAGCCGCTCTTCAAGCTGATGGTGGAGAAGAAGGCGTCCGACCTTTTCTTCACGCCCAACGCGCCCATCAAGATCAAGATCGAGGGCCAAATCGTCCCGATCAACAAGCAGATCCTCTCCCCCGAGACAGTGCGCCAGACCGCCTACGCGATCATGAACTCCGCGCAGCGCGAGCAGTTCATGCGCGACTACGAGATCGACTTTGCGCTCTCCGAGCACGGGCTCGGGCGCTTCCGCGTGAATATCTTCCTGCAGCGCGGCTACCCGGCGATCGTGCTGCGCTTCATCACGGCGGACATGCCGCGCCTGGAGAACCTCGGCCTGCCCGAAGCCCTGCGCGATCTGTCGATGCTGAAGCGCGGACTGGTGCTGATGGTCGGGGCCACGGGCTCGGGCAAGTCGACGACGCTCGCCGCGATGATCAACTATCGCAACGAGAACGCCTCCGACCACATCGTCACGATCGAAGACCCCATCGAGTTCCTGCACACCAACAAGCGCTCGATCGTCAATCAGCGCGAAGTCGGTCTCGACACCCGCTCCTTCGAGGGCGCGCTGCGCGGCATCATGCGCGCCGCCCCCGACGTCATCCTGATCGGCGAGATCCGCGATCGCGACAGCATGCAGACGGCCATCAGTCTCGCCGGCACCGGGCACCTGGTGCTCGCCACCCTGCACGCCAACAACTGCGCGGAAACTCTCGATCGCGTCATCAACATGTTTCCGCGCGAGCAGCATCCGCAGATCTTCCTCGATCTGTCGCAGTATCTGCGCGCCATCCTCGGCCAGCGCCTGGTCGTCGCCAAGGACAGCAAGCGCGTGGCGGCCGTGGAAGTCATGCTGAATACGCCGTACATCTCCGAGTGCGTCAAAAAGGGCGACGTCATCGGCGTCAAGGAAGCGATCGTCGCCAGCGGCGAGCGCGGCGTGCAGAGCTTCGACGTCGCGCTACATCACCTCTATAAAGAGAATCGGATTACGCTCGAAGAGGCTCTGGCGAACGCGGATTCGCGCACCAACCTCGAAGCCAAGATCAACTTCGGCTGAGCGCGCCGCATTCCACATAAGGCGGACACGCATCCGGTTGGCTGCCACGCAGAATTCATAAATCTGTCACGCGACGTCCCGGATTAAGTCAACACGGAAGACGGCGGGCGCTCCATTACATCGATCAGTCCCGCGAGGCGCGCGCAGTACGCAAAACTTCGTTGACGACATTTCGGCGACGTGCGATTGTCGGCGCCTGTCCGGGGAGTGGGGCGCTGCAGCGTTCCGCGAATCAACAATCAATAAAGCGGGGACGTAACATGTCGGCACTAACGAAATTTGCGGCTGGGATGGCAGCTGTCGGGGTATTGGTCCTGGGGTTTCCAGCGATCGCGGGCGCCCAGAATGCGTCGAACACGGGCAATTCGAAGCTGACCGTGACCGATGCCGCGGGGCACTCGGCCCATTTTTTTCCAACCGTTGAACTCGTACCGTCGTTGATCGCCGCCGATTCGGGCCCGCTTCTCTACAACGGCGGCCCGATCATGCCGCGAGTGAATATCTATTCGATCTTCTGGAAGCCGGCTACTTTGCAGAACGGCAAGCCGGCGAATATGTCCGCAGCCTACCGCACCATCCTGACGAATCTTGCGGCCGACTACGTCGGGCACGCGATCTCCAACAACAACACCCAGTATTACCAGACCGTCAGCAACGTGACGACCTACGTATCGGGGCTGATCGGTACTACCGCCGGCAACGGCAGCGATGAAGCCACGTACCTGGATACCCAGCCCTATCCAACCGCGGGATGTACAGATCCCAAAACAACGAAGGGCAATTGCATCACCGACGCCCAGCTGCAAACCGAGCTGGTGCGGGTGATGGGGGTCAAGGGCTGGACGGGCGGCCTGGATAAGATCTTTGTCGTGTATACGGCCTCCGGCGAAGGTTCCTGCTTCGACACCACGGAAAATTACTGCGCCTATAGCTACTACTGTGCGTATCACAGCGATATTCCCGGCACCGTGCCCGTCGTCTATGCCAACATGCCGTACGGCAACCCGGCCTACTGCCAGGTGGGCGGCACGCCGTCCCCCAACGGCAATGCGGCAGCGGATACCACCGCCACGGCCGCGGCGCATGAGATCACCGAATCGATCACCGACCCGGAACCGGACACGGGGTGGGTCACGGCCCAGGGCAACGAGATCGGCGACCTCTGTGCATATAATTACGGCACAAATGGCTATGACAGCGCTATGGCGAACCAGAGCTGGAACGGTCACTTCTATGAGCTGCAGATGATGTTTGACAATCATGTCAGCGGCTGCGAGCAGGTGGGGCCGTAGCCGAGGCCGTAGCCGAGCTGAACCCGAGCCGCGGAAAAGACCGCGCGGTTGGAGTGTGCATTAAGCAGCCGGCTTCGTCCTGAAGCCGGCTGCTCTGCGATGGGCCGGGGCGTGCGAGAGGCGCGCCGTCAGACGGCGCGCTTGACCGTTCTCATTTCGGCGCAATCGGCGCCGGCACCGGATTCGCGATCGGCGGCAGCGATTGCAGGTAGGCGAACAGCGCCTTCATATCCTTATCGGTCAGGACCGCCACATCGGCCCAGGGCATGGGCGGCAGGATCGGACGGCCGGTGCCCAAGTGCTTGCCGGTGCGCATCGCCTTGATGAACTGTTCGACCGTCCAGTTGCCAAGCCCAGTCTCCTTGTCGGGGGTCAGATTCGCTGAGAAGCTGATGCCCCACGGTCCTGCCCAGGCGGTGAGATCGCTATTGGTCATGGCGGCCCAGCGGGACGGTTTGAGTATCCCCATGGACAGCGGCGTGGGGTCTGCATCCGCGCGATGACCTGATAACAGCCGGGAGGGATCCGGGCCCGGGCCGTTCGGCGTCATGACTTTGGGGGTGTGGCAGTCGCTGCAGCCCCCGAAGGTTGCCAGGTACTGGCCTCGCTTGATCTGCGCTTTGCTCGCGTCGGCCGATTGGGCGAAAGCCGGCTGCGCAACGGCCGCGGCGACGCACAGCAACAGCACAACAGTCCGTGGAGCGTTTACGAATCGCATCGTTACTTCCCTCATGAGATACGCCTGAAATTTCGAATCGCGCGCCGCCCGGTGGGCGCCTCGCGCGGGTGAAGAGCACGCTCGATAGTCTATAGCAGCTTGCGCACCGGCCGCATACGTCGCGCTCCTGCACGGATCGAATGGCGTATCGCTCAACGGCCTTCGCTCGCAGTGAACCTTTTCAGCGCTTCGGGGAACGCACCCCATGATCTTCGATGAGTGGCTGCGGTCCATGAGCTTTTAGAACGCCGCGACTCTTGATTCTTACTGCGCTGCAATAGGGGAAAACACCAATGAATACTCAACTCGCGGCCATGCCGTGGTCCAGCTCGTTAATCGCAGGTCTGTTGGCACTTTGCACGCTGGTACCGCTCGCCGGCGCCGTCGAGAGTGCCGGCGGTGCCCAGGACAGTGATGATTTCATCCTCCAGGGGCTGAAGAGCATCAAGGTTCTGGGAACGACGGTGCCCGGCAATGGCGATGTCAATCCGTACGGGATGGCCCAGGTGCAGCACACCGTGGGTAAGCTCACGGCCGGCCACATCCTGATCAGCAACTTCAACAGTGTCGCCAATCTGCAGGGCACGGGTACGACCATCGTCGACATGGCGCCGGATGGTACCCAGAGCCTCTTCGCGGGGCTCGATGCCAAGAGCCTGCCGGGCGCCTGTCCCGGAGGTCTGGGGCTCACCACCGCGCTCGTGGTGTTGAACGAGGGCTGGGTCATTGTCGGCAGCCTGCCGACGAGCGATGGGACTTCGGCTACGGCGAAACCCGGTTGCCTCATCGTGCTCGACAGCATGGGCAAGCCCGTGGAGACCCTCTTCGGATCGCTGATCCGGGGTCCCTGGGACATGACGGCGCGCGAGAGCGGCGGCGAAGCGCAACTCTTTGTCACCAACGTGCTGAACGGCACCGTCGCCGCGAACGGCAAAGTGGTCAATGAGGGTACGGTCGTGCGGGTCGATCTCGCCGTCTCGGCAAGCTCTATGCCCTCGCTGGAATCACTCACCGTCGTAGGCTCGGGGTTCGCCGAGCGCACCGACCCGGCCGCGCTCGTCATCGGGCCCACCGGCGTCGCTTTGAGCCCCGCCTGCGGCGGCGACGACGATGGAGACTGCTCGCCAGCGCTTCTCTATGTGGCCGATACGCTGAATAACCGCATCACGGCCATCACGCACCCCTTCGACCGCATGAGCGCGGACGGTCCGGGCACGACCTTATCCTCCGGCGGCAGCCTGAACGCACCCTTAGGGCTCATCGTCGTCCAGGACGGGGGCCACCTCCTGACAGTGAACGGCGCCGATGGCTTCATCACCGAAATCACTCCCGCGGGAGCGCAGGTTGGCAAGAGATTGCTCGACAAATCCGGCTCCCCCCCGGGGGCGGGTGCGCTCTTTGGGTTGGTGTTTGATCCCGCTCACGGGATCTATTACGTCGACGACGCCACGAACATGCTGAATCTCCTCCACTGACGCGTGGGACGCGGCGGGGAAGCAGGCTACGCCTCACTTCCCCGCTGCAGGCCTTCGATGCAGCGGCGCGCACACCGCACCTGCGCTCAACTCTTCCCGGGAAACACCGCGTAGGCGTCGAACACGGGCCCATCCACGCAAACGCGCTTCATGGCGGGTCCCGCCGCAGTCTCCACGAGCACGGTGCATCCGGCGCAGCCGCCGACGGCGCAGGCCATGTACTCCTCCAGCGCCACCTGACAGGCGACGCCATGGCGGCGCGCCAGATCTGCGGTCGCCGCGAGCATCGGTGTCGGCCCGCAGGCGAAGATCTCAACTTCGGCGAGCTCTTGCGGTGCGAGCATTTGCAGCCACGCCTGCGCAAGCTCGGTGACGAATCCAGCGAAGCAGCCGGCAAATCCGGAGCGGCTCGCAAGGCGGCTCGCCACGCCCCACTCCTCCAGGAGCGGCATGCTCGCGTTCACCTCCGCGGCGATTCCCGCAAGCCCGCTGCGCGCACTCCCGGCGCGGAAGGGAAAGGGCACCTCGGATCCCATGAAGGCGAGCGGCTGCCAGGCGGCATCGCGGCGCGCGAGCAGATGTTCGGCGAGAAAGATGACGGGCGGAATCCCGACGCCGCCGCCGATCAACACGGCGCGCGGCCGCTCGGGGTGGGGAGTGAACCCGTGTCCGATGGGGCCGAGAATGGAGAGGCTCTCGCCGGGCCGTGCGCGGGAGAGCGCGTGCAGGCCGGCGCCTTCGGTCTTGTAGAGGATCTCGACCCAGCCCGCGCGCGCATCCGCGCGCATGAGCGAGAGCGGGCGGCGCATGGGAAGGGTTTCGTGGCAGGTGAGGTGCGCGAAGCTGCCCGGCGTGGCATGCACGGCGCACTGCGGCGCCTCGATGCGGATCACGAACTGACCGGCCTCGAAGGCCGTTTGCTGCAGGACGCGCCCCTCCTCGAGGAAGATCGTGCCGCGGCTGCCCGCGCTCACGCCGACGCGCCCGGCGGGCGCACGACGGAGGCGAGCACCGCCATGCGCACCGCGACGCCGTTTCTGACCTGATCGCGGATGACCGATTGCGGCCCGTCGGCGACGTCGGAGGCGATCTCGATGCCGCGGTTCATCGGCTGCGGATGCATCACGATGGCGTCGGGTTTGGCGAGCGCGAGGCGCTCGGGCGTCAGGCCAAATTTCGCGAAGTAGCGATCGCCGTCGGGCAACGAGGCCTGCGTCATCCGCTCCTTCTGAATGCGCAGCATCATGACGACGTCCGCGTCCTTGAGTCCCGTCTTCAGCGTGCCGAAGCGCGTGCAGCCGACGAACTCGTCGGCTTCGGGCATGAAGGCGGCGGGCGCGACGATGCGCAGGTCCGGCACCCCGAGCGCGCGGAAGGCGTGATAGGCCGAGCGCGCGACGCGTGAATGGCGGATGTCGCCGACGATGGCGATGGAGAGATCATCGAAGCGCTGCTTTCTCTGCCGCACGGTGAGCGCATCCAGGAGGCCCTGCGTCGGATGGGCGATATGCGCCTCACCGGCGGAGAGGACGCTGACGTGCGGCGCCACGTGGCTTGCCACGAGCTCCAGCACCCCCACTTCCGCCTCGCGGATGACGAGCACGTCGGCGTGCAGCGCCTCGAGGGTGTACACGGTATCGAGCATGCTCTCGCCCTTGGCGCGCGAGGACAGCTGCACCTCGAGATTGACGACCTGCGCTCCCAGGCGCTTCGCGGCGAGCTCGAACGACACGCGCGTGCGCGTCGAGGGCTCGGTGAAGAGATTGGCGACGGTGACGCCGGCGAGAAGGGTGCTCGCGGGCAGGCGTTCGCCCGGTCGGCGCACGAATTTCTGGGCGCGTTCGAGGAGCTCCTCGAGCATCTGACGCGGCAGTCCCTCCAGGGTGAGGAGATGACGCAGCGTACCGTCCGCGCGCAGCTGTGCGGTCGCGCCCGAGTCATTCATTCTTTTCCACCTCCCCCGCGAGCCAGCGCTCGAGAATCACGGCCGCCGCGGCACTGTCGATGTGCTCGCGCCGGATGCGCCGGCGCTGGCCGCGCACGCGCTGCGACTTGAGTTCGGCGCCCGCCTCGATGGAGGAGAAACGCTCATCGACCCGCTCGACCGGCAGACCGAAGCGGCGCCCGAGCTCAGCGGCGAAGGCGCGCGCCGCGCCCGTGAGCCTTCCGGGACTGTCGTCCACATTATACGGGGCTCCGACGACGAGAAGCGCCGGGTTGAGCGCCTGCACGACGGCTGCGATGGCGGTCCAGTCCGGGCCGCGGGTGCCGACGGCGACGGCCGGACGGGGCGCCGCGCTGCGGGTGAGCGTATCGCCCGCGGCGATGCCGATGCGTCTTAAACCAAAATCAAAAGCGATGACGCAGCGGATCTCATTCATGCCCGGCGCGCGGCGCGTGCACAGGGATCCCCGCTACGCATGGCCGGAGTCGGGACTCAATTGGTCGACGTCAATGCCGAGGAAGCGCCAGGCGGCGAGCCAGCGCTCCTCGAACGGCAGCTCAAAGATGACGCGCGCATCGGCGGGCATGGAGAGCCAGGCGTTGTCCGCCATCTCGCGCTCGAGCTGACCCGAATCCCAGCCGGCATAGCCGAGCGCAATGAAGGCATCGTCCGGTGCCTCGCCGCGTGCCATGGCCGCGAGGATGTCGCGCGAGGTCGTCACCTGGATGGCGTCCGAGACCTTGTGCGTGTGGTCCCACTCGCCGCCCGGCCGGTGCAGCACAAAGCCCCGATCGGTGTGCACGGGCCCGCCGCGCAGCACCGGCTTCGCCGCGATCTCGGTACTCGAAGGCTCGAGCTGCATCTGCGTCAGCACGTCGGAGAGCTTCATCGGCAGCGGCTTGTTGAGCACGATGCCGAGCGCACCCTTGTCCGTGTGCTCGCACACCAGCGTCACCGCCTGCGCGAAGTTGGGATCGTCCAGCGTGGGCATCGCGATCAGGAGATGGTTAGTGAACGTCGAATCGCCCATGCGACCCAGTATGGGCATGCGGCGGGACTTGCTCAAGGAACCGCGGAGACGCCGCCGGCTTGAACTCGGCCGCCGACGAACTGCCATTCGTAGGCAAAACGCAGCACGTGGTACTGCCGCTCAAGCTCGGGCGGGAAGGGATCGAAGGGGCTCGCGAGCTTCAGGATCTCGAGGGAGGCCTGATCGAGCTCGGGATCGCCGCTCGACTGGCGGATCACGGCCCGCTCCAGCGCGCCGCCGGCATTGATCGCGACCTCAAGGACGGGACTGGCGGCGCTGCCGGAACGGCGCGCGGCGCGCGGATAGTTGAGCGTGCCGATACGCTCGACCTTGTGGCGCCATGCATCGAGATACGGCGCGAGGCTCGCGGCGCGCGAGTCCGGCGTCACCCAGAGCTCATCACGTTTGGGTCCCTCGAGCTCGGCGGGCCCGGTGTCGTCCGCGGGGCCCGCCGCATCGGCGCGCCGCCCGTCGAGCCGCAGCGGCGGCTGCTCCTGCTGCGGCGCGGTACCCGTGTCGGCGTCCTGCACGAAATACCGCACCCGCGGGTTCCAGCCGCTGCTCGTCAGCACCCGCTCCTCGGCCGCGTCGGGTGGGGCGGGATCCTGGGCGAGAAGCTCGCCCTGCTCTTCGCCCGCCTGCTCTGGGATGGGCAGGGCGGCGGCGCGATTGCGCGGCGCGACATGCAGGGTGGTGTTGCCGGAGCCGCGCTGCGTGCGCTGCGCGAGGTAGGTGGCGGTGTCATTCTGGGCCGACTCCGGCAGCTCGTCGGACACCAGGAGCACCTGCAGCCCGGGAGGCGTGCCGCTCGGGTCCGCCGCCGCGCTGAAGGTGAGCCCGAGGATGAGCACGGCGTGGGCGAGGGCGGCAAAAAAGAAGGTGACGAGGAGGCGATCGCGAACCGGAGCGGCGCCTTCGCGTACTGCCAAAGCCCTCGATGTCACGGATGACCCAAAAGGTGTACCCCCGCGTGGGCGAGAAGTATAGCGGGGCGGGTCAGGTGAAATTTGTGTCGAACGTCGCAGCCCTTCAGCGCGCGCCGAGGCGGCGCTCGATCGCCTCGATCAGGAGCCCCCCGATATCGGTGCCAAATTCCTTGTCGAGCTCGCGGATGCCGGTCGGGCTCGTGACATTGATCTCTGTGACATATCCCCCGATCACATCCAGGCCCACAAACAGCATGCCCGCGAGCGCGAGCTTCGGACCGATCTGCCGCGCGAGCCAGCGGTCGCGCTCATTCAGCGCGCGGCCGACGCCGCGGGCGCCGGCGGCGAGATTGCCGCGATGATCGCTGGGCGAAGGGATGCGCGCGAGCACCTGCTCCACGGGCTCGCCCTCGATGAGCAGAATGCGCGCGTCGCCGGTTTCCATGATCTGCGGCAGATAGCGCTGCACGATGATGAAACGCTGACCGTAGTCGCTTAAGGTCTCGAAGATCACGTGGGCGTTCTTGTCGCCGCGCTCGACGACGAAGATCGAGCGGCCTCCCATGCTGTGCAGCGGCTTGCAGACGATCTTGCCCTGCTCCTGCAGAAAAGCGCCCATATCGCCCAGGTCGCGCGTGATGAGCGTCGGCGCGCAGCACTCGGGAAACCAGGCGGTATAGACCTTCTCGTTCATGTCGCGCAGGCCGCGCGGCGAGTTGACGACGAGCGCGCCCTGATCCTGGGCGCGCTCGAGGATGTAGGTCGAATAGATGTACTCGATGTCGAAGGGCGGGTCCTTCCTCATGAGGATGCAGTCGAACTCGCCGAGCGCGGCGGCGGACGGCTCGCCGAGCGTCGACCAGGCGTGCGGATCGGCGCGCACGGCGAGGCTGCGCACTCGTGCGCAAGCTTTGCCGTCGCGCAGAGCGAGATCGCGCTGCTCGAGGTAGAAGAGCTCGAAGCCGCGGGCCTGGGCGGCGATGAGCATCGCCAGGGTGGAGTCCTTCGCGTACTTGATGTCCGCGATCGGATCCATGACGACAGCCAGGCGACGCGGTGTTTTCATGGAGTCGAATGGTACCCGAGCTTTGAGATTATGATTAACGCCGGGGCGAATATGTCGCAGGGGCGCAAATCCCTAGCAAAGTTGTGCGCTCGAGTCGTAAAAACGTGACGAGCGTGGCATAGCGAGGGGTGTACCGATATGTTAAAAACTGCGCTGCGTTTCAAATCCGCTGGGACAGTGCACACGCAACCATGGCAGGAGCTCTCCACACCGTGACGGCCGAAACCTCGAAGCTCCAGGGACTCAAAGTCCTGGTGATCGACGACAGCAAGACGATCCGCAGAACAGCCGAAACGCTGCTCGCGAAGGAGGGCTGCGAGGTGTTCACGGCGATCGATGGATTTGATGCGCTCGCCAAAATCGCGGACCATCAGCCCGACATCGTGTTCGTTGATATCATGATGCCGCGGCTCGATGGTTATCAGACCTGCTCGCTCATCAAGCACAACAAGGTTTTCCGACAGATTCCAGTGATCATGTTGTCCTCGAAGGACGGTCTCTTCGATCGCGCACGCGGGCGCATCGTCGGCTCCGAACACTATCTGACGAAGCCCTTTACGAAGGATGAGCTCCTGAGCGCGATCGAGACGCATATCGGGAGATAAGGTCATGGCGCTCATACTCATCGTGGACGATTCGCCGACCGAAATGCATGTCATGCAGGCCGCGCTCGAACGCCATGGCTTTCGCACCGCAGCGGCCGCCGATGGCGCCGAGGGCATCCGTCTCGCGCGCGAGATGAGCCCCGATCTCATCTTCATGGACATCGTCATGCCCGGGATGAACGGCTACCAGGCGACGCGGGCGCTCGCGAATGATCCGAAGACGCGCTCCATTCCCATCATCATGGTGACCTCCAAGGGTCAGCAGACCGACCGGATCTGGGGGCTGCGCCAGGGGGCCGTCGACTACATGGTGAAACCGATCTCTCCGGACCAGCTTGTTGCAAAGGCACAGGCCACGCTTGCTGCTTGAACCTGGGGCGCCCTGATGGCGGAAGTCGCTCTCAAATCCTTGCGGGACCGTCCCTACGAGCTCCTGGCCGAGCTCGAGCGCCGCGGGCGCGCGGTCTCGGCGCAGGTCAGCCACGAGGGCGCCGTCGGGCGCGAGTGGGTGGGCGTCGCCCTGCGCATCGCGGGCGAGCTCTATCTCGTGGCGCGCGAGGAGACCCGCGAAGTCTCGAGCGTGCCGCCGTCACTGACGCGCGTGCCGGGCGCGAAGAGCTGGGTCAAGGGACTCGCCAATGTGCGCGGCCACCTCTTGGCGGTCATTGATCTGCGGCAATTCCTCGGCGGCAGCGCCACCGTCCTCACGCGCAATACGCGCATCCTCGTGGTCAACCACCGCGACATTCCCGCGGGCCTCGTGGTCGATGAGGTCCTGGGCTTCCGGCGCTTTGCGGAAAACGAATTCTTCGGCGATGCCCCACAGACACTCGCCCAGGGCGACCGTTATCTCGCCGGGGTCTTCCGCCGCGGCAGCGAGCAGTGGCCCGTCCTCAGCCTGCGGATGTTGATCGAGAGCGCGAGCTTCACGGAGGCGGCCGCTTGAGGCGCCACTTCGACCACTGGGTCGTCGCGGCCATGGTCCTCACCGGAGCCGCCGCCGCGGGTGCTCTCCTGGCGCACGGGGTCGTCCCCGGCTTTGCGCTGCAGTGGTGGGTGCCGCTGGTGCCGGCGGCGGCGGCACTCGCGGTGCTCGGCTTCGTCTTTGTCGGCGTGCGCGAGCAGCGCCGGGCGGCCAATCAGCAGCGCCTGGCGGTCGATGCGCAGCGCACCGAGAACGACCGCAGCCAGCAGGCCATCCTGCGCCTCCTCGATGAGCTCTCCAGTCTCGCCGACGGCGATCTCACCGTGCAGGCGACCGTCACCGAAGACATCACCGGAGCCATCGCCGACTCGATCAACTACGCCATCGAGGCGCTGCGCGGTCTCGTCATCACCATCAATCACTCCTCGATGCAGGTCGATGGGGCGACGCGCCAGACGCAGGCGCTCGCGCAGCACCTGGCGAAGGCGAGCGGCGCGCAGTCGAAGCAGATTGCCTCCGCCACCGAGTCGGCCGGCGGCATGGCCTCCTCCACCGAGGAGGTCTCGGGCAACGCCGAGCGTGCCGCGGATGTGGCGCGCCATTCGGTGGAGGTGGCGCACAAGGGCGGCGATGCGGTGCGCCGCACGATCGACGGGATGAACGCCATCCGCGAGACCATCCAGGAGACCTCCAAGCGCATCAAGCGCCTGGGCGAGAGCTCGCAGGAGATCGGCAACATTATCGAGCTCATCAATGACATCGCCGAGCAGACCAACATCCTCGCGCTGAACGCCTCCATCCAGGCGTCCATGGCGGGCGAGGCCGGTCGCGGCTTCGCGGTGGTCGCCGACGAAGTGCAGCGCCTCGCGGAGCGCGCGGCCAATGCCACCAAGCAGATCGAGGTGCTGGTACGCACCATTCAGACCGACACCAACGAGGCCGTCGTGTCGATGGAGCGCAGCACCACCGACGTCGTCGGCGGCGCGCTCCTCGCCGAGAATGCGGGCGCGGCGCTCGAGGAGATCGAACAGGTCTCGAATCAGATCGCAAGCCTGGTGCAGAACATTTCCGCGAGCGCCCGCGAGCAGACCTCGGCCGCGCAGGCGATTGCGCGCAACATGCAGGTGCTGAAGGAAATCAGCGCCCAGACCGCGGACTCCACCCACGCCACCTCCGGTGCGATCGCGAAGCTGGCGGAGCTCTCCGCGGGCCTGCGCCGTTCGGCGTCGGGATTCCGCCTGCCGGGCGCTCCGGCTCCCGAGCCGCTCGCCGCAGCGAGCGGTGCCTATCGCACCAGCGAAGAGCCGAAACTCGCCCACGGCCCCTCCCTGCGGCCGGCGGTGGGCGGCTCCTAGGCCTCATCCCATGGCGGACGTCGCGTCTCAAACCTTCGATTACGTGGGCCGCGAGCTCAACGCGACGCTCACCGAGGCGCGCAATGCGCTCGAAAGCTACGTCGAGCAGCCGCTCAACTTCGCCCTCCTCGAGCGCTGCGCGCGCGAGCTGCACCAGGTGCAGGGCGTGCTGCGCGTGCTCGAGATCTACGGTGCCGCGCTCCTCGCCGAGGAGATGGAACACGTCACGCGCTATCTGCTCGCGAGCGCCGCCGAGCGCAAGAGCCAGGCGGAGAGCCTGGATGCGCTGATGCGCGCCATGGTGCAGCTGCCGAGCTACCTCGAGCGCGTGCTCGCCGGCGGGCGGGATCTGGCGCTGGTGCTCTTGCCGCTGCTCAATGATCTGCGCGCCGTGCGCGGCAGCTCGCTCCTTTCGGAAGGCACGCTGCTGCTCCTCAACCTGAAGTCCGACCAGCAGGCGCAGCCCGTTCCCGCAGGTCCCGGCGAGGAGCCGCTCACCATCGAGCAATGGGGCCGGCGGCTGCGCACGCGTTTCCAGGTCGGCCTCATCGGCTGGATCCGCGGCGAGCGCATTCCGCAGAATCTCGAGATCCTGGCGGCCGTGTCCAGCAAGATCGAGCAGATCGCGACCCAGCAGTCGGTGTTCCAGCTGTGGTGGGTGGTCGGCGCGGTCATCGAGGCTCTGCAGGAAGGCGCTCTCGAGGGCGGGGTCTCGATCAAGCGCCTGTTGGGCCTCGCCGACCGCGAAATCAAGCGTCTCTACGAGGAGGGCGAGTCGCGCTACGCGCAGTCGCCGAACGTCGAGCTCCTCAATAATCTCCTCTACTACGTCGGCCGCACGACGACCACGGGTCCGCGCGCGGTCGCCGTGCGTGCCTCGTTCCGGCTCTCCGAGCTCCTGCCGGTGGATGAAAACGTCGAGGAGGAGCGCGAGCACCTCTCCGCACCCTCCGTCAAACTCATGCAGACGGTGGCGGCCGCCATCCGCGAGGACCTCTCCAAGGTCAAAGACGTTCTCGACATCTTCGTGCGCCGCGGCTCGGGGCAGCCGCAGGAGCTGGGATCGCAGGCGGCGCTGTTGCGCAAGATCGCCGACACGCTGGGCGTTCTGGGGCTCGGGGAGCTGCGCACCAACATCATGCTCGAGACCAAGCGCCTCGATAAGATCGTCTCCGGCGAATTGAAGCCCGATGAGGCGCTCTTGGTGGAGATCGCGGCCGCCCTCATCGGCGTCGAGGACAAGCTCGACGATCAGCTGGTGGGAATGATCCTGCCGAAGAGCGCCGTGCCGGGACGCGACGAGGACGCCGAATTCCAGCAGGTGCAGAGCGCGGTGCTGCGCGAATGCATCCTCAATCTGGCGCGCATCAAGGAAGCGGTGTCGCAGGCGGTGATCGGAGCGCTCGATGCGGCGGGCCTCGACAGCTGGCAGGAGCTGATGCGGGGACTGAAGGCGGGTCTGCTGATGCTCGGCAAGACGCGCGCGGTGGACATCGTCGAGTCGATCGGCGTGCAGCTGCGGCGCGTGATGCAGCCGGGCGGGCGGCAGCTCAGCCTCGGTTCGCTCGATCGCCTCGCGGACTCCATCGTCAGCGTCGAGTACTACATGGAAACGCTGCAGGCCGGGCGCAGCGATCCGTGGTACATGCTGGACAACGCGGAAAACTCGCTGCGCGTGCTCGCGGCGGAACCGCTGCCCGTGGTGCCGACGGTGGAGGCGCTCGGGTCGGGCTCGTTTGCGCGCACCGTGCAGCTCGCGCGCGCCGAGGAGGAGCCGGAGACGCCGCAGCGGCTGACGCAGACTCACCCGGTGCTGCCGATCCTGCCGGCGCGCGAGCCGGCGAGCGTCGCCTTCGCGGACACGGAGGATCCGGATCTCCTCAAGCTCTTCATCGAGGAGGCGCGCGAGGAGCTGCAGAAGATCGGCCACTGTTTCCACGACTGGGAGCAAAACCCGCTCGATCGCGAGGCGCTCGTCACGGTGCGGCGCTCGTTTCATACGTTGAAGGGCAGCGGCCGCATGGTGGGCGCGCGCGAGCTCGCGGAATTCGCCTGGTCGATCGAGAATCTTCTGAACCGCCTCCTCGACAACACCCTCTCGCGCACGCAGCCCATCCTCGCAACCCTCGCGAGCGCGGTCGCCACCCTGCCGCATTTGATCGATCAGCTCGAGACCGGCCGCGCCGAGGCGCATGACGCGGGTTCCATTCTGACGCGCGCCAATGCGCTGGCGGCGAATCGGCCGGACGTTGTAGTCTCCGCGGCGGCAGCGGCGGCGGAAGAGTTGACGGAAAGTTCGAGCGCCGCGCCGGCCGCGCCCGTTCCGTCGTCGGACGAGAGCTCCGCGGCGCCAGCTCCTCAGGCTCCCGCGGTTCCCGAGCCCGCCACCGCCAGCCGCGACGCGGTGCTCGCCGACATCTATGCGCGCGAGACGAGCGCTCACGCCGCGGTGGTGCGCGCCTATTTGGAGCGCGAGGGCAGTGCCTCACCGCCGCATGTGCTGCCCGAGGACGTCTATCGCGCCGTGCACACGCTCTTCGGCAGCTCCAACATGGCCCAGGCGCGCCACGGCATCCGCCTCGCGCAGCCGCTCGATCAGTGGCTGCGCAAGGCCTTTGACAGCGGCCTCGGCCTTGAGGGCGGCGATCTCATTCTGCTCTCCGACACCATGGCCGCCATGGAGTCGGTGGCGACCAACCTTGATGAGCCCACGGGTTTTTTCCAGACACACGAGAGCCTCCTTATGCGGGTTGCCCACGCGCATAGCGCGCTCGAGCGGCGCGTGGCGGACGCGGCGCGCGAGACGCAGCAGACTCAGCAGACGCAGCTGCCCGCCGAGGCCGCGCCGTTTGATCCGGAGATCGCGAGCATCTTTACCGAGGAGGCGACCGAGCTCCTCGAGAGCGCCCAGACCGCGATAGCCGCCTGGCGCACGCAACCGGACAGTGCTGAGCTGCGCTCGGCGCTGAAGCGCCCACTGCACACCCTGAAGGGTGGGGCGCGCATGGCGGGCATTGCCTCCATGGGGGACTTGAGCCACGAGCTCGAGAGCCTCGTCCTGCAAATCGATCAGGGCGTGGTGCCGGCAAGCCCTGCCACTTTCGATGTCCTGCAGGCGAGCATCGACGAGCTCGCGCGGATGCGCGAACAGGTGGCGATGGGCCGGCAACTGCCGCCCGCGCGCGAGATCATCGCACGCCTCCAGGCCCTGTCGGCATCGCCGGCCGCGGCGGCCGCATCGGCCCCTGCGGAGTCCGCACCCGCTAGGCCCGAGCCGGTGGCTGAAGAAGCGGCCCCCGCAGCCGAGACGCCGGCTCCCGAGGCTGAAATAGTTTCGCCGGCGGCGGAAGTGCCTGCGGTCGAGCTTGCCGAGTATGTGATTGAAGCGCCCCCTGCTGCGGCGGAAGCGCCGGCGCCATCATTTGATCTGCCGGAATCCTTCGCCGAGGTTTTCGCCTCCCTGCCTGAAATGCCGGCGCCTTCGCAGGAGATATTTCCTGCCGCCGCGCTTGAAATCCACGCCGCGCCTGTCGAGCCCGCCGAGACCCACGTGCCGGCGTACGAATGGAGCGCGGCGGAGCTCGCGGAGCAGGAACCGATCACGCACGAGCCGCTCGTGCAGGAGCCGATCACGCCGGAACCGGGATCCGCGTCTGCCGAATTCGCGCCGCCCGCCGCCGCCGAGCCGCCCCCTGAAATACCGGCCGCGCCGTTCGCGCCCGAGGCCTCGGCAACCCTCGTGGAGGAAATTCTCTCCCCGCCGCTTTCCGCCGCCGCCGAGCCGACCCCGGCGATGGACTCACCGCCGATGGGGCCGGCGACCCCGGCAGCGGCCGTGGAAGACATCCTGCTGCCGCCGCAGCCGGTGCCGCCGGGACGCGAGCCGGTGCCGCCCGGCGATCGGCCCGAAATGGCACGGGTGGATGCCGAGCTCCTGGATCAGATGCTCAATACCTCCGGCGAGGTCAGCATTGCGCGCGCGCGGCTCGAGCAGCAGTTGGGATCGATTGACTTCAACCTAGGCGAGCTGTCGCGCACGGTGACGCGTCTCAAGGAGCAGCTGCGCAAGCTCGAGATCGAGACCGAAACGCAGATCCTGCACGGTCACGAGGAGAAGGGCGGCAGCCACCGCGGCGACTTCGATCCGCTCGAGCTCGACCGCTACTCGTCGATCCAGCAATTCTCACGCGCGCTCGCCGAGACGGCGAGCGACGTCGCGAGCATCCAGCAGCTCCTCGAGACCCTCACCCAGGAAGCGCAGAACCTCCTCACTCAGCAGGCGCGCACGATCACGGAGCTGCAGAACGGCCTGATGCGCACGCGCATGGTGCCCTTCCAGCGTCACGTGCAGCGTCTCGCCCGCATCGTGCGGCAGTCCGCCTCCGACAGCGGCAAGCGCGCGGAACTCGTCGTCGAAGGCGCGAGCGGCGAGCTCGATCGCCAGGTGCTCGAGCGGATGCTGCCGCCCTTCGAGCACATGCTGCGCAATGCCGTCGTGCACGGCATCGAGCGGCCCGAGGAGCGCCTGGCGCGCGGCAAATCGGACACGGGGCGCATTCATCTGGAGCTGCGGCGCGAGGGCGCGGAAGTGCTGGTGCGCCTGAGCGACGACGGCGCCGGCATGAACCTGCGGGCGATCCGTGACAAGGGCATTGCGCTCGGGCTCGTGGGCGCGGAACAGGTGCTGAGCGATGAGGATGCGATGCAGCTCGTCCTCGAACCCGGCTTTTCCACCGCAGGCGTCGTCACCCAGCAGGCGGGCCGCGGCGTCGGCATGGACGTGGTGGCGACGGAGATCAAGCGCCTGGGTGGCGCGCTGCATATGGAATCCATCGCGGGCGAGGGCACGACCTTCACCATCCGATTGCCGTTTACGCTCGCGATCAGTCATGCCTTGGTGGTGCGCACCGAGCAGGAGTACTACGCGCTGCCCCTGCCGACGGTGGAGGGCGTACTGCGCCTGCCGAAGGCCGAGGTGCAGGCGCACTTGGGTCCCGACGCGCCGGTCTTCGAGTCCGGCGGGCAGAAGTATCGCTTCCAGGCGCTCGCCACCTTCGTCGGTCTCGAGCCCGCGCCGCTGCCGGAGCAGGACGTGACGATCCCGGTCGTGCTGGTGCGCGCCGGCGAGCACTCGACCGCACTCATCACCGATGAGCTCATCGGCAGCCGCGAGATCGTCGTGAAGTCGGTGGGGCCGCAGATCTCCCGGATCCGCGGGATCTCGGGCGCGACCATCCTGGGCGACGGGCGCATCGTCATCATTCTCGACATCGGGGCGCTGGTGCGCAGCGAATGGCGCCAGAGAGCGCAGCCGCTCGTGGCACGCGATCGCGGCGACCGGCGCATCTTCGCCATGGTGGTCGATGACTCCATCACGGTGCGGCGCGTGACGCAGCGGCTGCTGGAGAGAAACGGCATGCGCGTGTTGACGGCGCGCGATGGCATGGATGCGGTCACGCTGCTGCAGGATCACGTGCCCGATATCATCCTGCTCGACATCGAAATGCCGCGCATGGACGGCTACGAGGTCGCGGCGCACGTGCGCAACGATCCGCGCCTGCGCGATGTGCCCATCATCATGATCACGTCGCGTTCGGGGGAGAAGCACCGCGCGCGCGCCATCGAGATCGGCGTGGATGATTACCTCGGCAAGCCCTACCAGGAGGCGCAGCTCCTGGATGCCATTGCGCCGCTCGTCGAGCGGCACCGCGCCGCGCAGAGCTCGCGCAAGCTCGCCGAAGCGCGCTGACCTTTAGGAGCACGCGATGCCCGAAAGAGTGCAAGAGGTCTACAGCCTGCTGATCCCGCTCGTCGACGGGCGGCTCATCATCCCGCGCGCTTGTGTGGCCGAGGTCATCGGCTTTCACACGCCCTCGGAGATGACCGGCGCGCCGCCCTGGTACATCGGCACCGTCACCTGGAATGGCCGCCAGGTACCGCTCGTCTCCTTCGAGGGCGCGTGCGGACACAATATTCCGCCGGCCTCCGGGCGCACGCGCATCGTCGTGTTCCATTGCATCGGCTCGCGCCTGGAAGGCGGCTACTTCGGCATCGTTTCGCAGGGCTTCCCGCAGCTCGTGCGGGTGAGTTCGGATGTGGTGCGGCCGGATAATTCACGCGCCATTGAAGAGCGCGCGCCCATCGTCTGCCAGATCCGCATGGTGAATGAGACGCCTCTGGTGCCGGATCTCGAGCGCCTGGAGGACATGATCGCGCAAGAGACGCACATCAACGCTTAGCCGGAGCGTGCAATCAAAGTAGTGGTATGACTTTCTGCCTTCAGGCGGCGGTTGAGATGTGACAGAGAATCGCGTCGCGCGTTTCCATCAAATCCGGACACGAGGCGGAGCGCCTGCGCGTCCGCGTCGTGTCCGGCACCGGAGAGGGCGGCGCTATTTGAGAGGCGTCGTCGGAATGGTGGCCCCCGGCGCGGTGTTGTCGTCGATCTGATTGTTGCCGTAGGAATTCATCGTGGCGCCGGTCCCGATGACAGCCCCGGTCGCATTGCCCATCACGGTGGAGTCCCCGACCCGCAGTTTTGCGTTCGCGCCGCCGGAGGCTTCCAGGCCCGGGCCGTTATGAGTACTGATGGAGTGCTTGACGTTGACGCTGGCATTTTTGAATGCCCAGAATCCGGCGCCTGCGTTGGCGGACGCGACGCTGTCGAAAATAGTGAGATCGACCTTGCCCGCGGTGCCATCTGCCTTGACCCCGAATCCGTTGTCTACTGAGTGAACTCGTGTAATGCTGGCCTTGGCGCTGCCGCCGGCTGGCGCAATCAAGATCCCGCCGCCGCTATTGGTCGAGACCACCGTATCAGACACGTAGAGCGAGGAGGCCCCAGTCGGGGCGAAGTTAATGCCGATGCCCGGCGTCCCCGTGTAATTGCGGATCGCGCAGTTCTGCACCATCAGCACACCGCCGGTATTAAACTGAACCCCAGCCGGGCTGCCCGAGCTGACCGGTCCGCCGTCAAGCTGTAAACCCCGCAGAATCACGACGTCCCCTGACCCCGCGCTGACGACGATGCCGTCTGTGCCCGCGGTCAAAACGCCGCCTTCGCCCGTGCCTTCCTGGGCGAGCGTGATTGCTTTGGTGATTGTTACGGCGCCAAACCCACCGGGATCCAAGGTGTCGATCTCACCGCCTGCGGCGGTCTTCGAGATGGCGCCGGCGAAAGTCTTGCACGGAGCCGTGCGGGAGCAGGGGTTGGCGTCGTCGCCCACACCGGACACCCAAGTTCGGACTGCCTGCGCGTGTGCGAGTTGCGGGCAGGTCCAAAGCAGTGCCGCCAACAAGCCGAATGCCCACGTGAATTTACGCATGTCGATTCTCCCCTCTGGTCAAGATTTTGTGTTCAGAGCTTTTTCGACAGATTCCATTGCGGCCTAAAAAGGACGGCAGCAGGTTCGATCGCGGGCCTGTTAACATAATTATTCGGATCAGCGTTCCCCACAGGCTGACCGCTGAAGCGTCATTTACGCCGATTACGGTTCCTTGTAAACCGGACGGTGCTTCGCTCTCCCCGAGCGACTCGAACGGCGTGTGCGTTATTGTGCGCGCACAGAGACTTCCATCTTTTCGGGCGTCGGCCCCTGGCTAAGCGTATCGTGCGGGTCGCGTGCGGCCGCTCGAGCCGCCGCACGGCATGACCAAATTTCTTTGGGGGACAGAAACACGACGGAAGCTCGAAGCGCCGATTACGGCGCGAGCCTCTCATTAGGCAAAAATTTGCAGTCCGTTCCGGACGGCAATCTCATTCAATCCATATCGAGGACACCATGCAACCACGCACCCGCTTCTTTTATGCAGCCCTGATCAGCGTCTTGAGTGTCGCAGCAGCCTCCAACGCCTGGGCAGACAACATTTATCTCCATGTACCGGGCGTTACGGGTCCCGTCACGACTGCGCCCTATGCAGGAGATATCGACATCCTCTCCTACAGCCAAGGTTTCTCCAACAGTGGGACGACCGCGCAATGCAGTGATACCAGCATGGAAAAGCTTATCGACGTGACGAGTCAATACTTTGCGCGCAATGTGCTTGAACAGACGGGCACATTCAACGCCACTCTGCACTTCGTGAATTCGAGCGCGGTGGAAGACACCACCATCCAATTGAACACCGTTAGGGTAACTTCAGTTTCGCATTCGGCCAGCAATGGCGGGATCATTGAATCGCTCTCGATGCACGCCGCGTCGCTCGGCGTTACCTTTACCGATAGCACTGGAGCCAAGAAATTCTACACGGCGACCTGCCCGTAGGGACCTGGTGCAGACGAGTGCAGTGCAACCCAGTGCAATGACCAACGAAGCAGGTGGTAAGGCTGGACGCTGCACTCGCCCAACCTGCAGCGCTGGGACGCACTCGTCGCATAACGTTGATGCGCCTTGTGCACAGAGCCCCGGCCTTTAAGGCCGGGGCTTTTGCCGACCGTCAGGCCTTCTTTGAGCGTCGCCGAGGCAGTGCGCGGCGAGGGCCCGCCTTCGCCGCCTGATGCACATGGTGCTGGGTAATGACCTGACCGTGGACAGAACCGCACCCGGGGCAGCGGCCGGGATCCGCACCGAACAGCGTCATGACCTTGCGGCAGACGAAACATTCAAAGGCGTCAAACATACAATTCGTTCGATATCAATTCGCGATTTGATAGACCTAACGCATCGAAGTAATGGAAGCCGGGGAGTTGCTGAGGAGAGAATGCCCGTGGAGCGCCTGAAGTTCCGTCAGATCTTCAGCGCGAGAAGACCGCGCCATGGGGCGTGCCCACCCCGGTCCAGCCGTGAGGCCACTTGCGCTCAGCAAAACTGAAGCCGGGAGCGCCGTCTGCGTCACGAAAAGTGTCATCCACGCTGAGCACACCCGTGGTCTGGTTCAGCTTCAGCAAATAAAGGCGATCCTCCGGCGTGTAACCCGAGGTGGCGACGAGACGGTGCGTCTTCGGATCCCAGGCGCTCCAGTGAGGATGATAGGAATCGCTCAGCTTGAGTCGCGAGGTTTCCACCGGCCGGGCCGCATTCGCAATGTCCAGCACGATGAAACCATGCACCGCGGGCACGCTCTGCACGAGATAGTGACCGACGATGCTGGGCACACCGCACCAGTTGCCGGGGAAGGCATAGACGAGATTCGATTGGGGATCGTTGGCGCCCACGCCCGTAATGCGCTCGATGCCGCAACCCAGAGTCTGCACAAAGACGGAGCCGTCCGGGCCCCGGCGCGGCTCTTCCGGGCTGATCTGCGCGTAGCGGTTGGGACCCACATCAAAGTAGGCGGTCTTCAGGAGCTTGAGATCGGAGAGACGCCAGGTCTGATAGGTCACGCCGCTGAAAATATCCTCATCGTGCATGGATGAGTTGGTGGAGACGACGCGGTCGAGCTCCGGAAGGACCACCAGGCTGTAGGGCATGAGGAGCGCGTCTGCAAATGCGGGATCCGCGTTGCTCGCCGAGCGCACCACCTGGCCCTGGTCAGTGATCTCCACCAGCCCGCCGGTCTGCCCCATGGAGCCGTCGCTGCCCCCATGGTGCGCATGCTGGAACGTCGCCAGCACATTCCCATTGGGCAGCCGCAGATAGGAGTGCGGATGCATGTAGCCGGCCATGTCGGTAAAGGAGGTCACGGTCTTGGGATGCAGGGGATCGCGGACATCAAAGATGAAGGTGCGCCCCGCGTCATGGTCGTTGGCAAAGAGCATTCCGCTCGCGGGCATCGTGTATTCCGTGTGATGCACACGCATGGTCTTTTGGTCCGTCGCGAGGGTCGTCACCAGGCGGCCATAGGATGCCGAGGACGGGTCGGCATCGATGACCGCGAGAAAGTCGTTGCCCTTCTGGGCCTTATCTCCGGCCCAGACAAATAAATAATGGCTGGACGCGGCGCGTTCCTCGGCCCCTGCGGGCAGGGGCAGCACGCACAAGGCCAGGGCGAGCGTGAGAAAAAAGCGCGGCATGGCGAGCCTCACATTTTCAGTAGTCGTCAGAAGCGCGGCAACGCGATTCTAGCCGGAGCCGGCGGTCATCAATGAGGCTTGACAGGTTGTAAGTGATCGCTTACCGTAAGTTATGGCTTACGGAATGGCATTGAGCGCACTGGCGGACCCGACCCGTCGCGCTGTCTTCGAGCGCCTGCGCGGCAAGGCCGCCTCGGTGGGCGAGATTGCGGCGGACCTCCCGGTCAGCAGGCCCGCCGTCTCGCAGCATCTGAAGGCCCTGAAATTGGCGGGACTGGTGGCCGACCGATCCGAAGGCGCGCGCCGCATCTATCACATCGATCCGCTCGGCCTCGGTGAGCTGCGCCGCTGGCTCGATGAGTTCTGGGATGAAGCGCTCGCAGCCTTCAAGAAAGAAGTGGAAGTCCCCGCAACACCCCGCCGGAGGAAACAGGCTTGAATCGCACAATCAGCATCACGCCCGTGCGCAAGGTCGTCGTGGTGCAGGCGACTCGTGCACGGGCCTTCGAGGTGTTCACCGCGGGGATCAATCGCTGGTGGCCCAAGAGCCATGGCATCGGCGCGGCGCCGATTCGCGAGTCCATCATCGAGCCCTTTGCGGGTGGGCGCTGGTACACGAAGCATGAGGACGGCACCGATGTGGTCGTAGGCCATGTGCGCGTCTGGGAGCCTGCGCAGCGCTTCGTCGTCAGCTGGGAGATCAGCGCCCAGTGGAAGCCGGATGCACGCGCCGAGTTTGCCTCGGAAGTCGAAGTGCGATTTTCGGCGGACGCGGCGGGCGGCACGCGAGTCGAGCTCGAGCACCGGAATTTTGAACGCATGGGCGCGACTGCCGGCGAGACCATGCGCAACGCCGTCGACGGCGGCTGGCCGTCGTTGCTCGAGCTTTTTGCAAAAGAAGCGGCCACCGAGGTTCGGGCGTGATCATCGCGCAGCACGTGCGTGCGCGTCAGACGATGGGTCGCGTCAGCCTACAGGTCGCCCCATGAGCACTGCAGGGCGGCGAGCGCGGCGATGGCCGCGGTCTCGGTCCGCAGGATCCGCGGGCCCAACTGCACTTCGACAAACCCCTGCGTGATTGCCGCGGCTCTTTCCGCCGTCGTCAGACCGCCTTCGGGCCCAATCAAAAGAGTGCTCTTCTTCTGAGGATCGAGGGCACCGATGCGCAGCGTTCCGGCGGGCGATAACAACAGCCGCAGGGTCTCTTTGGAAGCCTCGCTCGCGAGATACCGCAGCAAATCCTCCGGCGCCGCCAACTCGGGCAGGCGATTGCGGCCGCACTGCTCGCAGGCGGCGATGGCAATGCCGCGCCAGTGCTGCGATTTCTTCTGCGCCTGGCGCGCATCGAGGCGTACGACGCTTCTCTCGGTGATGAGCGGCACGATGCGCCGCACGCCGAGCTCGGTTGCCTTCTGGATGACCCAGTCCATGCGCTCGCCGCGCGATACGCCCTGGGCGAGCGTCACTGCCAGCGGCGACTCGCGCTCCGTCGCAGCGCGAGCGCCGACCTCGACGAGCACGGCATCCTTGCGTATCGATTCCACACGCGCGGCATACTCACCGCCCGTGCCATCAAAAAGCGTCACCGCCGAGTCCGCGTCAAGGCGCAGTACGCGCACCATGTGATGGGCCGCACTGCCGGCAATAACGCAGCGGCCGCCGCTTACCAGAGGCGCCTCGACGTAGACCCGCGTCAGTCGCACGTCGCCTTCTCAATACCCTCGTGTGCCACGGTCACCATGAGATCGATCTCCTCGGGGGTGATCACGTAGGGCGGCATGAAGTACACGACATTGCCCACCGGGCGCAGCAGCACGCCGCGCTCCAAGCCATGACGGTAGACGCGCAGCCCGCGCCGCTCCTGCCAGGCGAAAGGCTCGCGAGTAGCCTTGTCCTTGACGAGCTCGATCGCCACGATCATGCCGCGCTGGCGCACTTCGGCGACGTGCGCGTGAGCGGCGAGCGCCTGTGCCCGTGCGCCCATGTGCGCGGCCAACAGGCGATTCTTCGCGAGGACATCATCGGCCGCAAAAATCGCAAGGCTCGCACGCGCGGCCGCGCAGGCGAGCGGATTGCCGGTGTAGCTGTGTGAGTGCAGGAAGGCATTCATCTTCACGTACTCATCATAGAAAGCGGCGTAGATCTCCTCGGTCGTCATGACCACGGACAGCGGCAGGTAGCCTGCCGTCAGTCCCTTGGACAAACACAGGAGGTCCGGGCGGATCGCCGCCTGCTCGCAGGCGAACAGCGTCCCGGTGCGCCCGAATCCGACCGCGACTTCATCGGCGATGAGATGTACCCCGTAACGGTCGCAGGCCTGCCGCAGGAGCGCCAGATAGACCGGATCGTACATGCGCATGCTGCCGGCGCACTGCACCAGAGGTTCGACGATCACCGCCGCCGTCTCCTCGTGATGGCGCGCGAGCGCTTCCTCCATGAGCGCAAATCGGTGGGCCGAGTGCTCGGCCCAGGTCGCACCCGGCGCGCGCCCGAAGCAGTCCGGCGAGCCCACCACGCGAACGTCCATGAGGAGCGGCTGATAGGTCGCCTTGTAGAGTTCGACGTCACCGAGCGCGAGCGCGCCCAGGGTCTCGCCGTGATAGCTGTTCGAAAGCGTAATGAAGCGCCGCTTCGCGGCCCGACCGACGTTCCTCCAATAATGAAAGCTCATCTTCGCCGCGACTTCGACTGCAGAGGAGCCGTTGTCCGCGTAGAAGCAGCGCGTGAGGCCGGAGGGTGCCACCTTGACCAGCGCCTCGCTCAGCGCAATCACGGGCTCGTGGGTGAAGCCGGCGAGGATGACGTGCTCGAGCTCCTGCAGCTGCGCGGCGATCGCCGCATTGATGCGCGGGTTCGCGTGGCCGAAGAGGTTCACCCACCAGGAGCTGACGGCGTCGAGATAGCGGCGCCCCGCGAAATCCTCGAGCCATACGCCGCGGCCGCGGCGAATCGGCACGAGCGGCACCTGCTCGTGATCCTTCATCTGCGTGCACGGATGCCAGACGTGCGCGAGGTCGCGTGCAACGTAGGGCGCATTGCTGTCGTTCATGGGCTATTTTCCGCGTGGCGCGCAGCTATTGTGGCAGAATTCCGCGCATGCACATTGATCCGGCCACCGCTCTTCTCGCCTCTGCAAGACAGGTGCTGTCGCCGCACTTTGATGCGCGCCCCAAGGGCAGCGCTGCCGAACTCATGGTCGTGCACGGCATCAGCCTGCCGCCGGGAGAATTCGGTGGCGCGTGGATCGATCAGCTCTTCACCGGAAGCCTGGATGTGTATGCGCATCCTTCCTTTCGCGAAGTCGCCGAGCTGCGTGTCTCGGCGCACGCGCTCATCCGGCGCGGCGGGCAGGTCGTTCAGTACGTCCCCTTCTCGGAGCGCGCCTGGCACGCGGGCGAGTCCTCCTACGAGGGCCGCTCGGCGTGCAACGACTTCTCGATGGGCATCGAGCTTGAGGGCACGGATGATTTGGCCTACGAGGATGCGCAGTACGAGTCGCTGGCGCGCCTTATCCAGGCGCTCCTCGCAGCCTATCCGTCACTCTCGCGCGAGCGCCTGGTGGGCCACAGCGACATTGCGCCCGGCAGGAAGACCGATCCGGGCAGCGCCTTCTCCTGGGAGCGTCTGCGGCGATTGTTGGCTTAGCGCCCCTGGCCGCGATCGTGGCGCCACAGGACCTCCGTGCCGCGCTCATGGCGCGCGAGGACACGGGCCATCACGAACAACAGGTCCGACAGGCGGTTCAAATAATGGGTGAGGTCCGCGCTCAAGGCCTCCTTCTTCGCGAGCGACCAGACGCGGCGCTCGGCGCGGCGGGCGATGGTGCGTGCGAGATGGCACGCCGCCGCGGCCGGCCCGCCGCCCGGAAGAATAAATTCCTTCAGCGGTGGCAGAGCGTCGTTGAATCCATCAAGGGTCGCCTCGAGCCGGGTGACGTGCTGCGCCTGGATGGCGCGTGATCCGGGAATGCACAGCTCGCCGCCGAGATCGAACAGATCGTGCTGCACTTCGGTGAGCGCGGCGGTGATTGCGGCAGGCAATTCGGCAATGCTCAGGATCATGCCAATGGCCGAGTTGAGCTCGTCGACCGTGCCGTACGCCTCGACGCGCGCGTCGTCCTTGGCGACACGGCTGCCGTCCCCCAACCCCGTGGTGCCGTCATCGCCGGTGCGCGTGTAGATCTTGCTCAGGCGGTTACCCATAGCTCGCTCCGTTGCGTTAGGCTCGCGGACACGCCATTCGGATGAGTCTCATGGTATCAAAGGAGCTGCAGGCCGCACTCGATGCCGCCGAGGCGGCGGCCGACGTCATTCGTGCGCACTACGGGCGCGGCATCGGCGTGCGGGTCAAGCCCGATGCCTCGCCGGTGACCGAGGCGGACATGCTCGCGGAGAAGCGCATCCACGAGCTGTTGGCCACGCGTTTTCCGTCCTACGGATTCTACGGCGAGGAGAGCGGTCAGCACGCGATGGATGCGGAGGCGATCTGGATCGTCGATCCCATCGACGGCACCAAGTGCTTCGTGCGCGACGTCCCGTTCTTCTCGACGCAGATCGCACTGTGGCGCGGCGGGCGGCCCGTGCTCGGGGTCTCAAGCGCGCCGGTCTACGGAGAGCTCGCCTGGGCCGAGGAGGGCGCGGGCGCGTTCATGAACGGCCGGCCGATTCGCGTCAGCACTATCGCGAATCTGGCGGGGGCGACGATTTCGACCGGCAACATCAAGACGTTCGCGCGCTCGTCGCGCTGGCAGCGCATGAGCCATCTCATCGAGCATGCCTACAGCACACGCGGCTACGGTGATTTCGTCCACTACCACCTGCTCGCGCGCGGCTCGCTCGAAGTCGTGATTGAATCCGACATCAACATTTATGATGTGGCGGCGCTCACGGTCATCATTCGCGAGGCGGGCGGCACCGTCACGGATCTGGAGGGGCGGGCGCCGGCTCTCGGTTTGAATTCCGTGCTCGCGACGAATGGGCCGATGCATGGCGTGATCCGCGAGGTGCTGAACGGCGCGCATCCTTGAGCGCGCTCGGTTGCGGGCTTACGCTATCGGGTCGCGCGCGGGCTCGTCAGCGCAGCATAGACACCGAGTCCCACAAAGGTTGCCGCGGAGAGGTAGCGCCCCACAGGACGTCCTCCCGAGCGCGCCCGCAGGGTGGATGCGAGCGCGGCCGTAGCGAACACATACATCGTATCCGTGCATAAGGCGAGCACGACGAACACCGAGCCTAGGAATAAGGTCTGCGCGAGGGGTTGCGCGGTCGGCTGAATGAATTGCGGCAGGAGGGCCGCGAAAAAGAGGGCGGTCTTCGGGTTCAGCAGGGCCACCCAAAACGCGGCGCGGAAGAGCCGGCCGGCTGACACCTTCACTGCGGGCGCAGCGTCCGGATGCGAGACGGGTTTGGCGCGCAGCGTCTGCACGCCGAGAAACACCAGATAAGCCGCTCCCCCGAACTTGACGGCGGTAAAGGCCGCCGCTGAAGCGGCGATGACGACCGCCAGGCCGAGCGCCGCCACGGCTGCATTGGCGAGGTTGCCGAGTGCGATCCCGCACGCCGATGCAAGGCCCGCGCTTCTTCCCTGGCTTAGAGTGCGCGTCAGGATATAGATGACGCCGGGACCTGGAGTAATCGCCAGGAGCAGGCTGGCCAGCAGGAAGGTTGCAAACTGCGGCGACAGGATGAGCGATCCGATCATCTTATGTAGTCTCAATGCATCAAGCGGTAAACCGGGGGGCGCGCTGCGCCCGTTGTGACTCCAGAGTAGCGCAACCGCCGTCCCTGCGCGCGGACGCTCGGGAGTTCGGCTCCGAGCTCTCGTTGCCGGGGAGTGGCGCACGGGACTAAGCTTTCGAGAGTATCAGCCGCCACTTCAATTTGGCGGAAAACGACAGGAGACTACGATGTTCGAACATTTCGGCCAGATTGGCATGATGGCGGTGCTCCTCATTGGCATTCATGCGTTCAGGCAACGGGCGCAAGCCGCAAAGCTGCGCGGCGACGCGCGCCGTCTGCGCAGCGCTCTCAGCATGAGCCTGCAGGCTTTGCGCCAACTGTATGAGGCCAATCTGGCCGTCCTTGCAGGTGGCAGACCGCCGTTAATCGCGGGGCGCAATCAGATCAATCTCCTGCGGACCCAGTATTCGCGTTTGACCTCGCTCGAGGAGCCGCAGACCGAGGCCGTATGGAGGGCCAGCATTGCGGCGGAGGCCGCCGAAACCGCGATGGCGGTCAGCGGCAAGGCGCTCGGCACGGCCGGTTTCAGAGTGCCCGAGGGGAATGTGAGACGGGAACTGCTCGAGTCGGCACTGCGGCAGGCGTGCGCCACGCTCGAAGCGGCCGAGACGCTTTTGACTCCGACCGAAACGCCGCGCGACGAGCGAAGTGCCGAAGATGCGGTGGTCATCCCGTTTACCACGCACCCGCTGCGCAGCAAGCGTCGCCCGTTGCCGCCGGCGCGCACGGGCGCAAGTGCTCTCCCCTTGCGGAATTATTCCTGAAGTCAGGCGCTGGCAAACACGCGGCGGCCGCCCGCGGCCAATTCCATCATCGGCGTCGAGTAGAGCTCGCTCAAGGTGTTCTCGGTGAGGATTTCAGCGGCAGGGCCCAGGCGCCAGGTGCCGTCGCCGAAGACGAGCAGCACGCGATCCGCAAACCGGGCCGCAAGCGTCGGATCGTGCAGCGAGGCAATGATGCTCGCGCCTCGTGAGGCCAGATCCTTTAGGAGCGCCAGCACCGCGAGCTGATGATGCGGATCCAGATGATTGGTGGGCTCATCGACGAGATAGACGTCGGGCTCCTGCGCCAGTAGGCCAGCAATCGCCACGCGCCGCTGTTCGCCGCCCGAGAGCGTGTCGGTGCGGCGGTCGGCAAAGTCAGCCAGATCCATTTGTAGGAGGGCCGCGCGCGCGATGCGCTCATCCTCGGGTCCTTCCCATTGCCAGGGTGCCAGATGAGGATGGCGGCCGATGAGCACGCTCTCGAGCGCCGTGGTCGTGAAGCTCTCCTCCAGATCTTGCAGCAGCACACCGATGCGGCGCGCAATCTTGCGACGCGGCAGCGTGGCGAGCGGCGCGCCATCCAGGCGCACGCTTCCCGCAGCGGCCGGCCGCAATCCCGCGAGCGTGTGCAGCGTCAGCGTTTTACCCGAACCGTTTCTGCCCAGAATGGCGATGAATTCGCGGGGTGAAAACGTCGCCGTCAGCGCGTTTACCAGCTCGCGCGTTCCCGCCCGGATACTGAGTGCGTGGGTCGCCAACGACGCACCGGCGCTCGATGAAGCAGTCATGCGTCAGGGCTGCAGGCGCGCGACGGACCACGCACCGCCTGTAAAGCCCTCGGGTCCGCCGGGGATGAGTTTTCGGGTCCACAAGAAGCGATCGTGGATACGTGATTTCCCCTCCTGCCACAGTTCCACCCCCTCGGCCCAGAGGCGATAGCCGCCCCAATGCGGCGGACGCGCAATGTTGAAATCCGCATCCCCCGGCGGCGGCTGGGCGGGATCGGGCGCGTTGAAGCGTCGGGCCGCAGCGGCGACCGCTGCGACGAGATTCGCCCGCGCGGCGATGGGACGGCTCTGCGCGCTCGCCCAAGCGGCGATACGACTCGCCCAGGGCCGGGATGCGAAATAAGCATCGCTCTCCGCGGCGGGCGAGCGCGTCACCGGCCCGGTGATGCGCACCTGCCGCTGCAGCTGATCCCAGTGCATCACGGCGGCGGCGTGCGGAAACGCCGCCAGCTCCTCGCCCTTCCGCGACTCGTAATTCGTGTAGAACACCAGATATCCCGGCTCCTCGATGAGGTCCTTGCAGAGGACGACGCGCGCGGAGGGCCGGCCGTCGGCCGACGTGGTGGCGAGCACCATGGAGTTCGGGTTCGGTTGCTGGCGCAGCTCCCAAGCATCCTTGAGCCACCGGCTCACGATCGGCATGGGATCTCGGGGCACGGGGTCGGACAGAGGCGCGCGGGTCGGTGTCATTGGCAAATGGTAGAGACTCTTGCGCCCGGCTGCACTTGCTCGCACGCTAAGGCTTGCGAACACGGATTCCTTTGCACCATGAGTTTTTCGAATGACGGGCGATGACACCACGCTTGACGAGCTGCGCCGGCGCCTGAACGACATCGATCGACGCTTGCTGGCCATCGTGGCGGAGCGCAAGAGCGTGAGCGGCGAGGTCGCGCGCGTGAAGCGCGCCACCGGCAGGCCGACCCGGGACTACGAGCGCGAGCGCGAGGTCATCCTCGGCGTGCGCAGCACGGCCGCGGAGCTCGGTGTCTCGCCGGCCCTGGCGGAGGATCTCTTGCGCCTTCTCATCCGCTCCTCGCTCACGACTCAGGAGCGCGCCAGTGTCGCCGCGCGCGGTGCGGGCAGCGGTCGACGCGTGCTCGTCATCGGCGGCGCGGGTCTCATGGGCCGCTGGTTCGTGGACTTCTTGAGCTCGCAGGGCTTTGCCGTCGAAGTGGCCGATCCGGCAGGCGGCGCGGCGGGCGTCGCTCGCGTCGCGGACTGGCGCGACACCGATCTGCTGCATGATTTCATCATGCTCGCCACCCCCCTCGGCGTCACCGATGCCATCCTGCGCGACCTTGCACTGCGGCGCCCGCCGGGGGTGATCTTTGACATCGGCTCGCTGAAGTCGCCACTGCGTGCCGGACTCCTGGCGCTGCGCTCGCATGGCTGCAAGGTGACCTCGGTGCATCCGATGTTTGGCCCGGATACGGAGCTGCTCTCCGGACGGCACGTGATCTTTGTTGATTTGGGGTGTGCTCCCGCGCTCGCTGCGGTGCAGGAGCTCTTCGTACCCACCATGGCCGAGCAGGTGGTGATGAGCCTGGATGACCACGACCGCTTGATCGCCTATGTGCTCGGGCTCTCGCATGCCTTGAACATCGCTTTCTTCACGGCGCTCGCCGAGAGCGGCGAGGCCGCCCCGCGCCTGGCGCGGCTCTCGAGCACCACTTTTGACGCGCAGCTGGATGTCGCGGCCCGTGTCGCGCGCGATAATCCGGAGCTCTACTATGAGATTCAAAGCCTGAATGACTACGGCGCGGAGTCGCTGGAGGCCCTGTCGAAGGCCGTGGAGCGCATCCGCACCGCCGTGCTGTCGCAGGATCACGCGGCGTTCGTCGCCCTGATGCGCCGCGGTCAGGACTATCTGGAGGATCGCAAAGTTCTCACCGAGCGTCGCGCTTAGGCGCGCCGTTCGTTCTTAACCAAAGGAGTGGCTCGTCCGATGCGCCAGGTCCCGTCAGCCGCAAGTCTTGCGGCACTTGAGGCTCAGAATCGCGTGCTCCAGGCCCGCCTCACTGGGCTCACCTCCGAAGTGGTTCGGAACAATACGATCCTGCAGAAGACGCAGGCGAAAGAGCTTGAGCTGCTGCGCGCCAATACCCTGGGGGAGCTCTTCAAGATCTTCTTCGAGGACCTGAAGAGCTCTTATCAGCTCGACGCGGTCGCCCTTGCGCTGCGCGATCCGGATCATGAGATCCGCCATCTCCTCTGGAACGATCCGATCGTCGAGGAGCACAAAGACGCGATTCAGTTCGTCGACCACCTCGCGACGCTTGCGCCGCTCGTCGAGGGGCTCGAGCGACCCTGGCTCGGAAGCTTCCAGCAAGCGCAGCATGCCGCGCTCTTTCCCGGAGTGGCGGGACTCGGCAGCGTCGCACTGATCCCGGTGCGCCAGAACAAGGCGATCGAGGGCATTCTGATGTTTGGCAGCGCCGACACCGCCCGCTTTGAAGCGCAGCTCGCCACCGACTTTCTCGCGCACCTGGGGCTGGTGAGCGCTGTGTGTCTGGAAAACGGGGTCAACCGCGCGCGCCTCATGAGAAGCGGCTTCACGGATTACCTGACCGGCTTCTATAACCGGCGCTATCTGCAGGCGCGCCTGCGCGAGGAGCTCGCGCGCGCGCAGCGCCTGCGCCATACCGTCGCCTTTTTGATGGTCGATATCGATTATTTCAAACAGATCAACGATCGCTTCGGCCATCTAGTGGGCGATGCGGTGTTGCATGAAGTCGCCGTGCGCATTGGCACGCAGATGCGCACCAGTGACACGGGCGCACGCTTCGGCGGCGACGAGTTCGCGCTGCTACTGCAGGAAGGCAGCAACATGGTTGATGCCGAGCGCGTGGCAGCGCGCATCCTGAAGGCGGTGGGCGGTCGGCCTATTACGCTCGCAGCAGACGTGGAGGAGGCGGTTGGGCTCTCGATCGGCGTCGCCGCGGCAGCGCCCGAAGCGGATTTGCGCGATCACCAGGCGCTCGGCGACCGGCTGATCGCCGCGGCGGATGCCGCGCTCTATCGTGCGAAAAGTGCGGGACGCAATCGGGTGGCCTTTGCGGAAGCGACCGTCCGCTAGCCTAACCCGAATAACTGGTCTTCGACTCCAGGCTCACCACGTACCAGAACTCGAGTCGGCTCAATGAACTCGGCATCCAGATCAATCACGAGAAAACGGACAAGTCGGACTGGCAAACATGCCACGCATGCGATACACCGGACGAAGTCGACTGGGGAACTCGAGCAGGCGTTGACGCTACCCGCGCTGCTCAAGACGCTGCTGGATGGGCAGGGGCGTGCGATCATCGATCGGGTGGCCGATGCGTTTGGGATGTCCAAGACACAGCTGGCGTTCACGTTAGGTCTGAGCCGCGACTCGCTCTATAAAGCGAAGCGAGCGCAGGCGGGGAAGACGCAGACGCGCGCGCGGGAGATGCTGGAAGTGATCGTGCGCGTCATGCCCTGGGCCGGTGGACAGCAGCAGGCCATGGCCTGGTATCGCGCGCAGCCGATGGCAGCCTTCGGAGACCGCACGGCTGAGGCGTTGGTCAAGGAAGGCAAGGCTTCGGTGGTACGCGATTACCTCGATTTCCTCGCCCAAGGCAATTTCGCTTAAGGCGCGCGCCGGTGCGGTTCCAAGGGACTGCCTGCCGGGTGTGAATGACGATCATTCACTGCGTGGTGTCTACGCTTTGATTGACCCCACTCTTGCCGAGCCCACCGCGCGGCGTCGTGTTGACCTCGGCGGACTCGGTGAGAATCCAAGCGAGTGCTAGTGAGTGTTGCGGCTCTTTGAGCGCAGCAGAATCAGGAAGATCGGTGCGCCGACGATGGCCATGATGGCGCCCACCGGCAATTGCCGCGGGCTGGCCACGGTGCGTGCGATGAGATCCGCCGCCGCGAGCACCGTGCCGCCGGCGAGCGCCGAGGCGGGTGCCACCAGGCGGTGATCGCTCGTCCTGAAAATCAGCCGCACCGCATGCGGCGTGATGAGGCCCACGAAGCCGACGGTTCCCGCGCTCACGACGGCGATGGCGGTAAGCAGTGCGCAGGAAATGAAGAGCAGCGTACGCCAGGTTTCAAGGTCGAGCCCCACGGCGCGCGCGCGCAGCTCCCCCGCAGCCAGGACGTTCAACGGGCGCGCCACGATTACCGCGAGCACCGCGGCGAGGAGCGCGGCCGCAAGGCTCGCCCGCGGCGAAAGCGCCCAGCTCAAATCGCCCGCGAGCCAAAACACCATGCCGCGCACTTGTACCGAGGTTGCAAGCGCCAGGAGCACGCTGACGAAGGCGCCGCAGGCGCTCGCGACCACGATGCCTGTCAAGAGGAGGCGCGCGGTGCCGCCGCCGCGTGAGAGAAAGTAGACCATGGCGACCGATCCCAGCGCTCCAGCGACCGCGCATCCCTGCACGACGAGCGCCGCGCATCCGGCGAGCATTGCACATAAGGCGCCCACCGCCGCCCCGCCGGACACTCCCAACACAAACGGGTCGGCGAGGGGGTTGCGAAAGAGTGCCTGCAGCAACACTCCGGCGAGCGCCAGCAGCGCGCCCACGCCGAAGCCGGCCAGCAAGCGCGGCAGCCGCACCTGAACGAGCACGCTTCGCACCGCCTCGTCGTGGCCGCCGCTCAACACGGCGAACGCGCGCGTGAAGCCAATACCGGAGCTGCCGGACATAAGCGAGGCGCAAAATACGACCAGGGCGAGAGCGGCGAGGGCGCCCATGCGCCGCCAGGCGGCCGACCGAAAGACAGCTCTCCTCAACATCGACCGGTTCACGCTCTAGGGGATGCAGGCGCGCTAGCCTAAAAGGCCGGGCTTGCTCACCACAAGCGCCGTTATGGCAGACTCCCCCAAAGACATCATGAACGACGTAATTGACTCGGACGGCTACCGCGCCAACGTCGGCATCGTCCTGATGCGCGGCGCGGGCGAGGTATTCCTGGGGCGGCGCATGGGGGGGCGCGGCTGGCAGTTTCCACAGGGCGGCGTGCGCGAAGGCGAGGAGCTCGAGGAGGCGGTGCTGCGCGAACTGCGCGAAGAGGTCGGGCTGCACAGTTCGGACATCGAAGTGGTTGCCAGCACGGCGGGATGGCTGCGCTACCGGTTACCTGCGCGCTATGTGCGGCGCCATCGCAGTCCGCTCTGCATCGGACAGAAGCAGCGCTGGTTTCTCCTTAAACTCCTAAATGACGAGGTCGCATTCGATTTTGGACTGACGGCGGAGCCCGAATTCGATGCCTGGCGCTGGGTGAATTACTGGGAGCCCGTACGCGAGGTGATCTACTTCAAGCGTCCCGTCTACGCCCATGCGCTGACGGACCTTGCCCGCAGCGCTTTCCCGCAAGGAGCTCCGCCTCTGCCCGCCTGGTGGGCCGAGGTCACACGAGCCGACCCCGAGTCCTCCCGCGAGACTCAGGCCTCCACAGGCTAGGCACCCCTTGCTATGCGCGAAGCCGTCAGCCACCCCGTCGTCGTGCGCACTTATTCACCGGTGCGCCGCGCGCTCGCCGCCGCGGCGGCACTCCTCGGCGCCTTCGCCCTCTACGTCGTTTTCGAGCTCGGGCGCTACAACGCCGGGTACGATCGACTGGCCGTGGCGCAGCAGCGCGCGGAGCTGCAGGCCGCCATCGAGCATCTCAAACAGGACAACCACGAGCTCAACTTGCGCCTCGCCGAATTGGATACGCAGCGCATCGGCTGGGCGCGTGAACAGGCGGAAGTCTCGCGCACAATTGGCGACCTGCAGGCGCAGGTCGCGCGGCAGAGCCAGGATCTGGCCTTTTATCGCGGTGTCGGCGCGCAGCCCGCGACCGCGCCGCTCGGCGTCAGCATTCAGAAGCTGCACATCGGCGCAACCCCGGAGCATGCGCGCTTTCGCGTGCATCTGACGCTGGTGCGCACGGTACGCGGCGACGACGTCGTCAACGGCTCCGCCGTACTGCAGGTCGAAGGCGAAACGCAGGGCCGGGAGCAAAGCCTCGGGCTGGCCGCGCTCACGGCGGGTGCGCAACACGAACTGCGCTACAGCTTTCGCTACTACCAGAACCTGGATCAGGACATCACGATTCCCAACGATTTGCGCCCCGAACGGCTGAACGTCGAAGTGCGCTCCAGCCGCAAGGGCATTGCGCCGCTCTCGCAGACCTTCCTGTGGAATGTGGATGCCTCGTAAATGAGCAAGATCAATACGTTGGTCGGCCAAACCACACACCTCAAGGGCAACCTGCAGTTCACGGGCGCCTTGCATGTGGACGGGCGAATCTCCGGCGACGTGCGCGCGGATCCAAGCTCGAGCTCGACCTTGTCAGTCAGTGAGCACGGCTGCATCGAAGGTGCAGTGGACGTGGTAGATGTTATTCTGGACGGGATAGTGACCGGTCCCATCCGCGCGCGCGGGCACGTGGTGCTGGGCCCCGCGGCGCGGGTTTATGGCGATGTTCACTATGGCGTCATTGAAATGGCGCTGGGCGCCGAAATAAAGGGAAAGCTCGTGCGCTTGATGCCTCCCGAGGTCGGGGCCGCTAGTCCGGCCAAGGTAGAGGTCAAGCACAGCGAGGTGTTTTGACCCCAGACGGGGTCGACCCTAAACTCTTGTCCGGAAAGCGATATTTTCAACCGAGGCGAACGAAATGGACACTGTCGAAGCATCAGCGCCTACGCTCGTATTGACGGATGCCGCGGCCACCAAGGTCGGCGCGCTGATTGAGGGCGAAGGTAATCCCAAGCTCATGCTGCGCGTCTTCGTTCAGGGCGGCGGTTGCTCCGGTCTTTCGTACGGGTTCGAGTTCGACGAGCAGATGGGCGAGGGCGACACCTGCGTCGAAAAGCTCGGCGTGAAGCTCCTGGTCGATCCCATGAGCGTTCAATACCTCGCCGGCGCTGAAATCGACTACCGCGAGGGGCTCGACGGAGCCCAGTTCGTGATTCGCAATCCCCAGGCGTCGACCACTTGCGGGTGCGGCTCGTCATTCTCGGTCTGAAGCTTTCGTAGGCTCGAGTGAGCCCTGCTGCTCTCGTCCGCGTCGCCGCGGAACCCCGCAAGAGCCCGGCCGCTCGACCTGTCCCCGACGTCCTCGCCGCTGTCGATCTGGGATCGAACAGCTTCCACATGGTCGTGGCGCGCTACTCGCATGGCCAGCTGACGATTATCGATCGTCTGCGCGAGATGGTGCGGCTCGCCGCCGGGGTGGAGGAGAACGGACGCATCGACAAGGAAGCCGCCGCGCGGGCACTTGCGTGTCTGGAGCGATTTGGCCAGCGCCTGCGCGATATGCACGCGAGCAGCGTGCGCGTGGTGGGGACCAATACCCTGCGCGTGGCGCGGCGCAAACAAGCGTTTCTCGAACGCGCGCGCGAGGCTCTCGGTCATCCCATTGAAATCATCTCCGGCATCGAGGAGGCGCGCCTCATTTACTCGGGCGTTGCGCACACCATGCCCTCGCAGCCCGGCAAGCGGCTGGTCGTTGACATCGGTGGCGGCAGCACGGAGCTCGCGATCGGCGAGGCTCTCGCGCCGCTAGAGCTTGAGAGTCTGCGCATGGGATGCGTCAGCATCAGTGAGCGCTTCTTCAGGGACGGGCGCATCTCGGCGAAGCGATTGGGCCGCGCGCGCGTCGCTGCGCGCCTGGAACTCGAGCCGGTGCAGGCGGCGATCCGCCGCAGAGGCTGGGAGCACGCGGCCGGGAGCTCCGGTACGGTGCGGGCCATCGGCGAGGCGCTGCGGGAGCTGGATCCGCAGGCGAGCTCCATCAAGCCCGAGGGCCTGGAGCGCGTTCTCAACTATCTCATCGATGCGGGACATACCCGCGAGCTTGGCGGACTGCAGGCCGTCACCGAAGACCGCCGCGCGGTGTTCCCCGGCGGGGCCGCGATCCTCGCCGAGGTGTTTGAAGTGTTAGGCATCGAGGAGATGCGGGTTGCCGAAGGCGCGATGCGCGAGGGACTGCTCTACGACATGCTCGGCCGCTTCACGGACGAGGATGCGCGCGAGCGCACCGTGCACGCGATGCAGCAGCGCTATCACGTGGATCCCGCGCAGGCCGAGCGGGTCGAGGCGACCGCGCTTGAGTTCTTGGCGCAGGTCCGCGCTGCATGGCGACTCGAGGACCCACTGGCGGATCTGGCGCTGCAGTGGGCCGCGCGCCTGCATGAAATAGGGCTCGACGTCTCGCACAGCGGCTATCATCGCCACGGCGCCTATCTTTTGGAGAATGCGGACCTGCCGGGTTTTGCGCGCGAGGAGCAGCGCCTGCTCGCCTGCCTCGTCGGCAGCCACAGACGCAAGCTGGCGCTCGCGCATCTCGAGGACCTGCTGCCTCCATGGGACCACACCGCGGTGCGTCTCATCGTGCTGCTGCGCCTCGCCGTTCTCCTGCACCGCGGCCGAAGCCCCACGGCGCTACCGGCCATCGAGCTCTCTGCCACACCCAGTTCGCTCGTCCTGAGATTTCCGAATCGATGGCTGAAGGATCATCCGCTGACGACCGCCGACCTGCATCAGGAGATCGACTATTTGAAAAGTCACGGCTTTCGCCTGCGGGTGTTCAGCGCCCGCGGCTGACGGTTTTAGCGCTGGGCGACAAACTCGCCTGCGGCCTGGAGCTTCCGCAGGGCATCCTGAGTCGCCTGATCGACCGCCCGCATCTCTACTATCTGCTTCTTAAGGTCATGAATTTCCGCCGCTTGTTGTTGAACTTCATTCAATAGCATCGGCGCAAGCTCGTCATAGCGCACACCGTCGATCCGGCCCCGCTCACCCCGAATCACCAACTCCGGGTACACTTTGGCCACTTCCTCGGCGATCAGCCCGTACTGCAGGGCACCCTGCGGATCGCTCTTCAGCTTGAATGTTACAGGTCGAAGTTTTTGGAGTTTCGCGGTGTTCGAAGCCATCGGCGCAATGGCAGTCTTGAAGCGCTCCGAGGAGACCGTCACACCGAGCTTCCCGGTAGAGCTGACCACGACGGCGCTGCCGGTCACTGCGGTGCCGTAGATCCCTGCTATGAACGTCGCTTTTTGCGTGCCGTGTGTGCCGATGCGTATGGCATGGCTTTCACCTGCCACGCCAACGTTACCAATGTCAATATTGTTACTGCCGGTCGACAGATTGGAGCCCGCCTGATATCCCTCCGCAATGTTGTTGCTTCCGGTTGTATTTTTTTCGAGCGCTTCGTACCCGGCGGCAGTGTTGTTACTGCCGGTCGTATTGGCGACAAGAGCCTCGTACCCTGAAGCCGTGTTGTTCTGAGCAATGTTGCTGAAGAAGAGCGCTCCATATCCGATGGCGGTGTTGTTCATTCCGGTTGTATTGTTATTGAGGGCCGTGTACCCGGAGGCAGTATTGTTACTGCCGGTGGTATTTGAATAGAGCGCGTCGAAGCCGGAGGCGGTATTGAAAGTACCGGTCGTATTGCGGTTGAGCGCGGCGAAGCCGGACGCCGTATTGCCGTTGCCGGTTGTATTGAGATACAGCGCTTCAAGTCCGATGGCGGTGTTATCCACACCGGTCGTGTTTGAATAGAGCGCTTCAAGTCCGACGGCAGTGTTGTCGCTGCCGGCAGCAGGGTCACTCATCGTGGCGCCGAGGTTGGAATGCAGGGCATAGGTCCCGTAAGCCGTGTTTGACTGTCCGGTCGTATTCGAATAGAGCGCCTCGTACCCTGCCGCAGTGTTGAAGCCGCTCGTCGCGCAGCCCGTGCCGTTTTCGTTTGAGATTAAAGCATTTCCTCCCATCGCCGTATTAAAGCAAGCATCGCTGACGACATTATCCGGGGGCTGTTGCGCATTGGCAGGTATTTCGAAGGCCGCCGATGCGCTGATCAGGATTGCGAAGAATTTGAAATATTTCACGGCGTATCCCCTATGAATTTATTTGAGGATCACATCTTTCTTTTATGCAGCGGCTCAAGCACTCCCTTGATCTATTGCAGAGCCAGCTGTGTATCCTTTGAATTTAGTTTCAATATTGCAGCTTGCATGGATTGATTAAGCTGGCTCAGGTCCGCAACCTGTTTCTTCAGCTGCTGCAATTCATTGAGCAACATCGGTGCAAGCTCGTCATATCGCACACCGTCGATGCGGCCGTTCTGATCTCGAATCACCAGTTCCGGATACACCTTGGCGACTTCTTCGGCGATCAATCCGTACCGCAGAGCGCCCTTGGGGTCAGTCTTGAGGTGAAACGTGACCGGCCGCAGTTGTTCCAGCTTAGTGGTGTTCGATCCCATCGGGGCAATGCCAGTCTTGAACCGCTCCGAGGACGCCACCGCGCCGAGCTGCCCGTTCGAATCGACCACAACGGCGAGGCCGCTGACCGAGGTATTGTTGTAGATGCCGGCGATGTAGGTGTGCGTTTGCAGCGGCGTAGGCATCTGCGTGCCAATGCGAATGATTCCACTCTCCGCCGCCACACCCTCATTACCGATATCGATGTTGTTGCTCCCCGTCGTCAGTTTGAAACCGGCCTGATATCCTTCCGCAATATTGTAGTGCCCATCCGTGTTGTGATAGAGCGCGTCGACGCCGGAAGCCGTATTTTCGCCTCCGGACCTGTTGCCATGTAGCGCCGCGTACCCTAAGGCGGTGTTGTCTTTACCACTGGTGTTGTCGGAGAGCGTAGCTTCGCCGTACGCGCTGTTGTAATTGCCTGTCGTGTTGGAATAAAGCGCTTCATATCCTGCGGCCGTGTTATCCGATCCGGTTGTGTTGGAAGACATCGCATCAAGGCCGGAGGCGGTGTTGTTGTTGCCGGTCGTGTTGTAATAAAGCGCGCCGTGACCGACGGCAGTGTTATCGCCACCGGACGTATTGGTATAAAGAGCCCAGACGCCCATGGCGCTGTTCGCGCTGCCGGTGGTATTCCGATAAAGCGTCTGGTATCCAAATGCGGTATTGCTGCCGCCGGTCGTATTGTCATACATCACGTTGCTACCCGCGGCCGTGTTGTAACTGCCGGTCGAATTTTCTGTAAGTGAGGCGATCCCGGTGGCCGTATTGTCGTGGCCGGTCGTGTTGCTGCTTAGCGCGCCATTACCAATACCGGTGTTTAATCCGCCAGACGTATTGGCGCCCAGCGCCCCCGCACCGAAAGCTGCGTTGTCCGTACCACTCGTATTGGAAAAGAGCGTTTGATAACCGAAAGCGCTGTTGCCGCTGCCGGTCATGTTCGCACCGAGTGCCTGGTAGCCTGCAGCGGTGTTATAGAAGGCGCTGGATTGGCTGGGTAACAACGCGTCTGTCCCCATGGCCGTGTTATCGTTCATATCGCTGTTCACGACATCGGGTGGTTGCGCATTCGTGGGACTCGCAAAGGCTGCGCACGCACCAATCAGGACTGCGAGTAATTTCAAGTCTTTCATGACAGATCCCCTTAGAACTTGTTATAGGTTGCCAGAGCAGGTTTCATTTCAACGGCTGCTATTCCAATTTATACGCCCGCCACATTATCAGTGCACGCGTGCCTAGCCATTATTGCGCGGTCGTATTACGAACCTAGGTCGCTTCAGCGCATCGACCTCAAGCAAATTAAGGCTTGCACCGGGCGTGCTTGAACATAAAGCGGTCACCATTGCGGGCGTTTCTGCTGCCGCATCATTGGCCGATAGCCCCCATTGATTCTTGAGCCACCGATTGAGTGACTTCGGGTTGATTGCGAACTCGGGTCTTGTGTGAATATCTTAGCGCTCGGCGACAAGCTCATCCTTGCTCTGTAGCTTCATGAGCGTTGCATGGACCTCGGCCAATTGGCCCATCAGTTGACTGATCTTCGCGTCTTGGGCTGCAGAGTGCTGATCCTGGGTTGCGACTCTCGCTAGTTGCTGCTGCTTTAAATACCGGATCTCCGCAGCCTGCTGCTGCACCTCATTCAACAACATCGGCGCAAGCTCGTCATATCGCACACCGTCGATCCGACCCTTGTCATCCCGAATTACCAGTTCCGGATACACCTTGGCGACTTCCTCCGCGATGAGCCCGTACCGCAGAGCGCCCTTGGGGTCGGTCTTGAGGTGAAACGTGACCGGCCGCAGTTGCTCCAGCTTAGTGCTGTTCGATTCCATCGGGGCAATGCCCGTCTTGAACCGCTCCGAGGAAGCTACCGCGCCGAGTTGCCCGTTCGGGTCAACCACGACGGTTAGGCCGCTAACCGACGTGTTGTTGTAGATCCCGGCGATGTAGGTGTGCGATTGCAGCGGCGTCGGCACCTGCGTACCGATGCGTATGACGCCGCTCTCCGCCGCCACGCCCGTCGTACTATTGCCGATGTCAATGTTGTAGCTGCCCGTCGTCAGGTTGAAACCTGCCTTGTACCCTTCCGCAATATTGTAGTGACCACTCGTGTTGTGATAGAGCGCGTCGACGCCGGAAGCCGTATTGGCGCCGCCCGTCTTGTTGGAATACAGCGCTTGGTACCCCGAGGCGGTGTTTTGGGTGCCAGTCGTGTTCTTATAGAGCGCGGTGTACCCGTAGGCGCTGTTGTCGCTGCCGCTCGTGTTGGATAGGAGCGCTTGGAGCCCGGCGGCGGTGTTATTTGCGCCGCCTATGTTGTGATAGAGCGCCTCCCACCCGAAAGCAGTGTTGTAAACGCCGTCCGTGTTGGAAAAGAGTGCGAACGCCCCGGACGCGGTGTTGTTGTTGCCGGTCGAGTTGGAATAGAGCGCCTGATACCCGGAGGCGGTGTTTTCATTGCCCTTGTTGGCAAAGAGCGCCTCGACCCCGGAGGCGGTGTTGTTGCTGCCGGCCTCATTGGCATGGAGCGCTTGGTACCCGACGGCGGTGTTGGAGCCGCCGGTGCTGTTGGCCTGCAGCGCAGAAGCCCCGAGGGCGGTGTTGTCAGCGCCTCCCGTGTTGGAGAAAAGCGCCTCGTAACCAGCGGCAGTGTTATCGGTGCCGGTTAGATTCACCGGGATCGGACCGCCGAGGGCGCCGGTGCCCATTCCGGTGTTTTGACTTACGGTTCCATCGCTCGTGTCGTTCGTGTTCGGCACCTGAGCGTACGCCATCCCTGCAAGCGCGAGTGCGCCGATCGCAATTAACGATTGATAGAGAGCTTTCATGACTTGACCCCCTTCCCTTATTGACCGATGTTATTGACATAATCGTGCGGCAAGTCCCTTGGCTCACCGTTGGCCGATAGCCGATGCAGCAGCTATCGCGTCAAATCGATTCGTTCTTGTCGGATGAAAGTACGCCTTTGCGACTCAGAGTCAACTGCGGTTCGTTGACCCGTTCGGCGATTCTCAACGCACGTTCACAAGTGAGTCGCCACAGACACTCCGCCGCTCCGAATGCCGCGACAACAATCGACCGGTATGGTTGCAATGAGCGATTCCTCATCGGCGGGCATGGGCTGCAGTCGCCCGCGGCTGCAGTCACACATGACGGAGTACTCGCAACGGTACAGGTCTGGACACCTCTGCCGGCGTGAACGCCGCAGTGGGCGTTTAACGAGTTACCCGGGGGCTCGATGAGTTTGAGTCTGCAAACCGTCTTCGGCCTCGCGGAGGCAGAAGGATGCCCGTTGCCACCCCGACAGATTCCAGCGGGAATCGCATTTCTAGAGTCGGGATTGGTTGCGGCTCGGGGCGGGCGCGTGCTCTGGCGAGGGATATTGTTAATTCGAAAGGCGCCACAAAGCGGCTGACAATTATTTTTCAGCTGTGAACCCTGCGCCCAAGTATTCATGCACGGCAATCTCGCTAGACTACGGCTCATGAGCAGCGCGGATGGGCCGGTGAGTTTCAGAGCGCTTTTTGCCGCCGGCTTCGCTGCCGGTGTGGCCCTTGCGCTCGCAGCCTACCCCGGCGTCGCCCATGCGACCTCTCCGACCGTGTCGATGACCGCAAGCCCCATGACTATCGGCTCCGGGACGACGACCACTCTCATCTGGAGTTCAACGAATGCGACTTCGTGCGCGGCATCGGGCGCCTGGAGCGGCACCAAGCGAACGAGTGGTAGAACGAGCACGCGTGCACTCAAAGTCAACACGAGCTATACGCTCACCTGCAGCGGAACCGGCGGCAGCAATTCAGCCACGACTACGGTCACTGTGAGCGGATCAGATCCGGTCGTCGTCACGCCGCAGCTTGCGTCCCTTACCCGCTTACAGACGCAACAGTTCGCGGCGACGATTCCAGGCGGCGGCGCGGCCACCTGGAGTGTTGAAGGCGTGACCGGCGGCAATGCGGCTGTTGGCAAAATCAGCGCAATGGGACTCTACGCGCCAGGCAGCGCCGTCGGCCTGCATACCATCGCCGCGACCAGTGTCGCCAATGCTTCGCAGGCGGGTACGGCGCTGGTGGCCATCACGGATCTCGCCGGCATTTACACGCATCACGATGACGTCGCTCGCACTGGACAGAATCTGCAGGAATACGCGCTCACGCTTGCGAACGTGCACAGCTCGAAGTTTGGCAAGATCTGGTCCTGCGCCGTGGACGGCGATGTGTATGCGCAGCCGCTGTACGTCGCCAATCTCGCCATCGGTGGCGGCACGCACAACGTCGTGTTCGTCGCCACCGAACACGACAGTGTTTACGCCTTCGATGCGGACTCCTCCGGGTGCGTCACGTATTGGCACGCAAGCTTCGTGAACGGCACGAGCGTCACGACCGTGCCCGCCTCGGTCCCGTACGAGTCAACCAACCTCACCACCTGGGACATCTTGAACGAGATCGGCATCACCGGAACTCCGGTGATCAGCGCGGCCGAGGGCGGCGCGCTCTATGTCGTTGCGAAAACTCAGGAGACGGACTCGAACAACAACGTCACCTATCACGACCGCCTGCACGCACTCACGCTCGCCACGGGCAGCGAGGAGGCGAACTCGCCGGTCGACATCGCCGCCACCGCCAAGACGAATAGCGGGGGGACGATCAGCTTCACCTCGCTCATACAGAATCAGCGCGCGGCGCTGACCCTCTCGAGCTATACGAATGGCACGGCGGTCTATATCGCATGGTCTTCCTATAGCGATAACGGCGCTTACCACGGCTGGGTCATGGCCTACGACGCGGCGACGCTGGCGCAGGTCGCCGCCTGGAATGACACGCCCAATGGAACCAAGGGCGGCGTCTGGCTGTCCGGTGGCGGCATCGCCGTCGACAGCAGCGGCGCGCTCTATCTCAGCACCGGCAACGGGACCTTCGACGACTCCGCGGACATCGTGCCGCCGGTGGCGCCGAACAACGACTTCGGCGAAAGCTTCGTCAAGCTTGATCCATCCAGCCTTGCCATCACGGACTACTACACGCCGTCGCAGAACGCCGCCTGGACGAAAATGGATGAAGATCTCACGAGCAGCGGCGTGGCAGTGCTCCCGGACGGCATCGGTCCGTCGGGACACCCCAATGTGTTGGTCGGATCGGACAAGGAGGGACACCTGTGGATGCTGGACCGGGAGTTGATGAGCCGCTTCAGCCCGAACTCGGACAACACGGTGCAGTACCTGACCCTGCCGGGCATATCCGCCTGCCCCTACAATTGCACGTACTCCACTCCGGCCTACTACAAAGGCACGGTGTATATCGGTGAGGTGGCCAATCCGGTCAGGGCCTTCACCCTGGTCAATGGAGAGTTCAGTGAAAGTAGCGGCGTCGCGACGCCTTCCTCGGTGAGCGGCGAGATTTATCAGTACCCCGGTCCGACGCCAGCCATCTCGGCCTCGCCGACAGGCAACGCCATTCTCTGGGTGCTCGACACGAATGCGAACGGCACCTATACCCAGGCGCCCTTCAAGGCTTCGGGCCCCGCCGTTCTGCGCGCCTACAATGCGACCAACCTTGCGAGCACGCTCTATAGCAGCTCGACGCTGGCGCGCGACGCGGCGGGTAACGCCGTGAAGTTTGTGACGCCGGTGATTGCCAATGGCCACGTCTACGTGGCGGGCTCGCATCAGCTCACCGTGTACGGGCTGCTGCCCTAGAGTCAATCCGCGAGGACTGTCGGAAAGACGCACCGAATGCGGTCAGGGGCTACTCACCTCTCGCAGAGCTACCGCCTCGGCTCATTGCTGCGACAGTGAGATAGCTGCTTTGTTGACGCTGGATCTCCTCAGGGATAGTGTCCAAGGCGCTCAGTGGCAGAAAGAGACGTCGCCATGATGCAGATCTTTATCTTTTGTTAGTGAACGATAACCGCCGGCCGGTTTTCCCTGATCCGCGACTCGTGTGAAAGCCGACTACGAAGACGTCGAAGATCGTGGCTACTCACGCGCATAGAAAATGCGCTTTTTTGTCCCTCTCAAGTTCATGCTGCTGTGTCATCACGCAGAATTATTCCCAGGCAGGCGCCAATTGCCGTGCCCAAAGTGGGAAAAGTTACGACGTCTTATCTCGCCAGCTTTTGTGCTGCTGGTGACTGGCAGTTTGTCGCCTGCGCTGGCGAATACTGTCATCACGAATCTGACCGTAAATAACGCAGCATCGCAAGGCGGAACTGGCCTGCCTTACGTGGTCCAGCAAACCGGGTTCGTGAGCGGGGCGGCTCAATACGTTCAGGGAACCTACGCTGTTTCCACGCCCGTTCCTGCATCCGTGAACGGTCAGACCTACATATTGACGGCCAATGGCGACACTAAAGTCGCCGAAGGCAGCTCAGATTTCATGAGTTTCGTGGTCGGCCAGAGCTCGACCGTTTATCTGGCGCTCGACGTTCGCACCCAGGTACGCCCCACCTGGCTTGCTAATTTCATGGATACGGGCTCGGTCATTGTCAGTGGTGGCCACAACTTTGAACTTTTTAGCAATATTTATCCCAGTGGAGCGACCGTCACCTTGGGCGGCAATATCTCCTCGACGTCCGATGCGGCGGATCAGACTCTAAGAATGTACAGCGTCATCGTTGTTCCCACCGTGCTGGATACGCAAGCTCCAACAGCGCCGGGTGCGCTGCACAGCCTTTGCTCAACAGCGATGATCGTTGGGTTGCAGTGGTCCGCATCAAAGGATGACCATCGGGTCGCCGGTTATCGAGTTTCCCGGAATGGCGCCGTAGTCGCTACGGTGTCGGGCGCTCAATCCTCCTATTCGGACATCACCGTTGCGCCCTCATCAAACTACACCTACGTAGTGACCGCATTTGATGTGGCGGGTAACACGGCGGATTCCAGCGCTCTGCCGGTGACTACCGCAGCCGCCTCGGCCACCGGCGATCCACCCTATTGTCCTAGCACAGTTATTTCATCCGCCACATTTGATTTCGCCAATGCCTACAGCGAACCTCATATGGGCAATGCTTTCGATGCTCCGCCGTATTCTGACGGCAGTGATCTGTGGCCGCTGACGTGGGGCTCTGACGGTAATGTGTATACGTTTTTCGGTGATGGCTGGGGACTGTGCGGTGAGCTCGATGTCGACCAGAGCAACAATGCCGTCGGGGCCGACAAGACAAGCTTTGGATTTTCCGTAATCACCGGAAGCTTTCCTTTGGGCAGCCAGTGCCCGAGCCAATTTCTCAATGGCAATATTTACGGAGGCTACAACTCGTCGCATCCTTATGGATGGGGCTTTAATGGCCTGCTCAATGGCAAAGCGACCGCTGTCATTGCGCTGGGCGCAAATTTTTATGCGACCGCCGGGATTTGGAGAAGTACCGATTGTACGGGGACGTGCCCGAGTGGGGGTGCGCCGCATCACGTTGAAATCGTTTCCTCCATGGGTAACGGCTATTCCTGGCAGGACAACACCGCCTGGGATTTTTGTAACCTTTCATCCGAGCGAGTGCTGGGGGGAGCCTTCAATGTCTGCCCCGTCGGCTTTGCGCACTTCGGCATGGGCTATAGCGACGCGCCGGATACGTTCGTCTACCTCTATGCTCTGGACGCGGGACTTTTTTGGGGCACATCTTTAACCGCGCGCGCCAATACCTATTTGTTACGGGTGCCCAGCAGCCAGATACTGGTTCCGACTGCTTACCAATACTTTGGCGGATTGAACAGCAATGGCAGGCCGATCTGGACGACCAATAAGTATCGGCGCCAGCCCATCTTCGTCGACAATAATCCAGATCAAAGCGGCCCCGTGCCCGGCGGGACTTATTCGTTCTCAATGGGCATGGGTATTGGCGAGGCGTTGTACGACGTTCCGCTGGGACGTTATCTCGCTACCGCGCAGGGCGCGAAGATAGGTCAGGCGGCTGTCTATGAAGCACCGAATCCATGGGGACCTTGGTCGGTGATCTACTACAGCAATATCAGCCCCGCGAACGGTGGAACCGGTGGATGGGGCAACCTTGGATTTGGCACGTGGAACGGATCCACTTTCGCCGATGCGGATACTTTGGGCATCCGCGTGACAAACGCCTGGACCAGCGCGGATGGCAAGTCGACGTGGATGACATTTTCGTCTGACGGTCTGGCGCCCAGCGACGCTTCGTTTTCGGCTCTTGCCGGCAATTGGATGGATTCCTTTAACGCCGTTGAACTGACGTTGGTCTCTCCCTAATCTGCTAGGCAAAGAAAGCCACGAGGCGGTCGGGCGGCCGAGCCCCCCGCACGGCGCACCGTGCGGCGGGCTTGATCACTCAAAAGGACTACGGCGCGGTGGTTCCCGCTCCTTCCACCTTGACATCCTTCGGATTGTCGACTGCATACATGACCACACGACGATTGTGGGCACGCCCTTCCTTGGTTTTGTTGGTGTCGATGGGCTGCGTCAACCCGTAGCCCTTGGCCGTCAATTGGCTCGCGGGAACACCTTGGCTCACGAGATAGTCGCGCACGGAGTTCGCACGACGCTCTGACAGCTTCATGTTGTAGTCCGCGGGACCGGTGCTGTCGGTGTGACCCTGCAGCTCGACCTTGAGTAACGGGTGTTTCTTCAGGCTCGTTGCAACATCATCCAGAACGGCATGCGAGTTCGGGGTGAGCTCGGCCGAGTCGAACTTGAAGGTCACGCCCTCGAGGATCACCGAGCCCCGGGGCTCGAGATTGTATCGATCGGGCGGCGGAGGCGGCGGCGGGGGTGGCGGCGGCGGTGCCACGGCAACCGGCGGGGGTGGGGGCGGAGGTGGCGGCGGGGGCGGAGCCGGCGGCGTCCCGCGACCTCCGAACCCGAATTGCAGCCCCAGGGTTGCGATGTAGTCAACCAGGTGCTGATCCTTCCCCGGATTGTCAAAGCGCGCTTTGACATCCGGACGCAACGACAGCTGGCTCGTGCCGGAGGGGTTCTGCCAGAGCCGGATAAACATGCCTGCGCCCGCTTCGGCGGCGAAATCATCGCGGTGGCCGAGGTCGTGGACGAGCTGATCGCGCACGGCGCCCGCGCCAATGCTGAGGTACGGCGCGATGACGCCGCCCCGATTCATGACCCCCAATAAATCGAGCGACGCTTCATCGGTGTTGAGATGGGTTCTGCCGACTCCGTCGCCGATGCGCGCGTGGTTGACGTTGATCTCGAGGTTGATGAAGGGGCCCAGCTCTTTGCCCATGGCCAACCCGTAATCCCAGTCATGGTCCTTCAAATCGCGATGGGTGTCGGGGGAAATGCCGCCGACCTGCGGGGTCAGATACCACTCGGTACCATCATCCGCCGCGGCCCAGACCGGTGCGGCCAATAGAAGCAATAGCGCTAGCCTTTTCATCATCGTCCTTCCTTTGTTGGGTCTCGCAACAGGCGAGGTGTGAATACGCGTTGCCGGAACGCAACGCGACGTCCCGTTTGCGACGGAGCAGGCAGGCTAGGGGTGTGGGTCCGGCCGGTCTGTGCTGTCGCGTACACAGTAACGCGCTTCTCGCGTTTTAGTTCACATAAATGCGCTGTTGCAGGAACGCATCAGCAGCGCCCGCAAATGGTGCAGCTACAGACTGAAGCCTGAGGCTGCGGCGTAGCGGCCCAGGAGCTCGTTCTGCGCGCTCACGGGCGCTTCCTCGCCGGGCGCGCTCAGGACATACGTGCCGTCGGCTCGCAGAAGCCACGCCTGGCAGTTGTCTTTGAGATAGGCATTGAGATCGCTCAGGATGCGCTCGCGGTGCTCCGCGCGAGTGATCGGGAAGGCAACCTCCACGCGGCGGAAGAAATTGCGCTCCATCCAGTCGGCGCTCGAGCAATACATCTGCGGCGCGCCCGCATTCTCGAAGTAGAAAACGCGCGAGTGCTCGAGAAATCGTCCGAGAATGCAGCGCACGCGAATGTTCTCGGATACGCCGGACACTCCCGGCCGCAGCGCGCACACCCCGCGCACAATGAGATCGATCTGCACGCCCGCGCAGGATGCGCGATAGAGCGCTTCGATCGTCTGCGGGTCCACGAGTGCATTCATCTTGACGATGACGCGCGCGGGCCGGCCGGCGAGCGCATGCTCAGTCTCGCGCGCAAGCTTGGCCAGGATCGCGCCGTGGAAGCCGAACGGGGATTGCAGCAGACTGTGCAATTTCGGCGTCTGCGTGAGACTCGTCAACTGCAGAAAGAGCTCATGCACATCCTGGCCGATATCGCTGTCGCAGGTGAAGAGCCCGTAGTCGGTGTAGACGCGCGCCGTCTGTGGATGGTAGTTGCCCGTGCCGAGGTGACAGTAGCGGCGGATGCCGCCGGCCTCGCGACGCACGACGAGGGTGAGTTTGGCGTGCGTTTTGTAGCCGACGACCCCATACATGACGTGGGCGCCCGCTTCCTGTAGGCGGTTGGAGAGCTCAATATTGGCCTCTTCGTCGAAGCGCGCGCGCAGCTCGACGATCACGGTCACATCCTTGCCGGCATTGGCCGCCGCGACCAGCGCATCCACCACCGGCGAGTCGTGGCCCGTGCGATACAGGGTCTGCTTGATGGCGAGCACCAGAGGATCCGCGGCCGCCAGGCGCACGAAATCCATGACGGGTGCGAAGCTTTGGAAGGGATGATGCAAGAGCAGATCGTTCGCACGGATGACCTCGAAGAAATCCGGCGAGCCGACGAGACGCTTCGGCAGTCCCGGCGTGAAGATCGGAAATTTGAGGTCCGAGCGCTGCACCAGATCGTAGACCGCGGACAGGCGGTTCAGATTGACCGGTCCCGGCATTTGGTACAGATCGTGCTCCGCGAGGGAAAACTGGCCAAGCAGAAAGCGCATCACGTCAGCGGGGCAGTCGGGGGACGTCTCGAGGCGCACGGCCGCACCGTATCTGCGGTGCGCAAGCTCGCCCTCGAGTGCGCGCCTGAGGTCATCGATCTCCTCGTCATCCACAAAGAGATCCGAGTTGCGCGTCACGCGGAACTGGTAGCAGCCGAGGACCTCGATGCCGGCGAAGAGCTTGTAGACGAAGGCATGGACAATCGTCGACAACAGGACGAGCGAGCGACCCGTGCCGACGGGTACCGGCACCACGCGCGGCAGCGAGCGCGGCGCCTGCACGATGGCCAGTTCGCTATTGCGGCCAAAGGCGTCCTTGCCCTTGAGGCGCACGATGAAGTTCAAACTTTTGTTCTGGATGCGCGGAAAGGGGCGTGCCGGGTCCAGTCCCAGCGGGCTCAACACCGGCTCCACCTCATGTACGAAGTACTGCTCGAGCCACTCCTGCACCGGCGGCGACCATTCGGATCGCCCGAGCACGGCGATGCCGGTCTTTTGCAGCGCGGGCAGCAGGACCTCGTTCAGGCAGCGGTACTGATCAGCCACGAGCTTGAGCGCGCGCGCATGAATCGCCGCGAGCTGCTCCGGAATGGTGAGCGCGTCGGGGGCGAGCTGCGTTGACCCGAGCTCATGGATCTGCTTCAGCCCCGCGACGCGGATCTCGAAGAATTCATCGAGAATGCTCGAGGAGATGCACAGGAATTTCAGGCGCTCCAAGAGCGGCACCGTTTCATCGAAGGCCTGCGCGAGCACGCGCTGATTGAACTCCAGCAGCGAGAGCTCGCGGTTGATGTAGTACTCGGGCGCCTTGAGGTCGGGGATAGGCATCGTGTCCGCGCGCGCATCGGAGCGCGCAGGATCGCCGTTCTGCATAACACTACTGTGACAGGTCGTGTCCATCAGCGCGCCACCAGAGTGATGACCGTGGCGCCATCGAGGCTGGCAAAGAGCGGCGCAGACTTGTCCCTGAAATCGCCCAGCCACTCGGCCTCGATCGGCAGCGCATCCGGCAGATGCACGCTCTGCGGGTTCTTGAATTCGCCGTTGACGCGGTACTCGTAGTGCAGATGCGGACCCGTGGCGAGGCCCGTCATGCCGACATAGGCGATGAGCTCGCCCTGGCTCACCCGGCTGCCGACGTGCAGACCCGGCGCAAAGCGCGACAGGTGACCATACACCGTGACGATGCCCTGGGAATGGTCGATCTCGACCACGTTGCCGTAGCCGCCCTTGTCGCCGATGAAGCGTACGTGGCCGGACCCTGCCGCGTGCACGGCCGTGCCGATGGGCGCGGCATAGTCGACGCCCTTGTGCGCGCGAATGAGATTCAGGATGGGATGCATGCGGTGCAGATCGAAGGTGGAGCTGACGCGCGTGAAATCGACCGGTGTGCGTAGAAACGCGCGGCGCAGGCTGCGCCCCTCGGGCGTGTAGTAGTTGGCGGCGCCGGACGGGTCGATGTAGCGCGCGGCGCGGTAGACGCGGCCGTTGTTTCTGAACAGCGCCGCGAGCACGGGGCCGTCCTTGACGAACTTGCCGTTCTCGAACAGCTCCTCGTAGGTCACGGTAAAGGAGTCCCCCGGCCGGATGTCGAGCGCAAAGTCGATATCCCAGCCGAAGATCTGCGCCAGCGCGAGCGCAGTCTGATCCTGTGCCCCCGCCGCGGCCACGGCCTCGAAGAGTGAGCGGTCGATGACGGCGCTCGCGGTGCGCACGCGAGCGTCGAGGGGATTATTGAGGACGTCGGCCGAGAAGCCCGCATCGCCACGGCTCACTTTCAGGGTCTCGCTCGCACTCAGGCGGCGCTCGAATCCGAGGAGTCCGCCGTCGCGCTCGGTCAGGTGCAAGGCCTCGCCGGGCTTTAGGCCGTCGAGCGTTCGCTTAAGCCCCGGGAGCGCGCGCAGGGAGGCCAGATCCGCCAGATCCAGTTTCAAGCGCCGGAAGATGCCATCGAGCGTGTCGTTCGCCTGGACGATGACCTCGATGGTCCTCGCCCCCAGGAAGGCGCTTTGCACGGCGACCACCGGCGGTGCGGGCGCGGGCACCGCCGGCACGGTGACGGGTGCCATCCGAATGGCGGGTGGAAAGTAGATCGCAGGGGTGGCACGCAACCAGGCCCAGGCCAGGACGGCGCAGGCAGCCAGTTGCAGCCAGTGCGCCCGCGACGGCGATGGCCCGGGATTCCGGGGTCTGAAGCTCAAGCGCATGCACTACACTTAAGCATCCTTTGAGCCCAGCGTCCACGAGTGCCCCCCATGAGCGATTTCGACTCCCAACTCGCCGAGATCAAGCGCGGAGCGCGCGAGGTACTGGTCGAGTCCGAGCTCCTGCGCAAGCTCAAAAAGGGTCGGCCGCTGCGCATCAAGGCGGGCTTCGACCCGACGGCACCGGATCTGCACCTCGGGCATACCGTGCTCCTTAACAAAATGCGTCAGTTTCAGATGCTGGGACACGAAGTGGTATTCCTCATCGGGGACTTCACCGGCCTCATCGGGGACCCGTCGGGCCGCAATACCACGCGACCGGCGCTCACGCCCGAGGAAGTGCAGGCGAATGCGCTCACCTACAAAGAACAGGTGTTCAAGATCCTGGATCCCGAGCGCACGGTGGTCGACTTCAACTCGCGCTGGTTCGGGGCCATGCCGGCATCCCAGCTCATCGAGATCGCCGGCAAGTACAACGTCGCGCGCATGCTCGAACGCGACGATTTCTCGCAGCGCCATAAGAAGGGCGAGTCGATCGCACTGCACGAGTTCCTGTATCCCCTGGTGCAGGGCTACGACTCGGTTGCTCTCAAGGCGGACGTGGAACTCGGCGGGACGGACCAGAAGTTCAATCTCCTGGTCGGGCGGCATCTGCAGGAGGCCTTCGCGCAGGAGCCGCAGATCGTCTTGACCATGCCGCTCCTCGAGGGGCTCGACGGCGTCAACAAGATGTCGAAATCGCTGGGCAACTACGTCGCCATCGCCGACCCGCCGGATGTCATGTTCGGCAAGCTCATGTCGATCTCCGATGAGCTCATGTGGCGCTATTTCGAACTCTTGAGCTTCAAGCCGCTTGCCGAGATTGCTGAGCTGCAGCGCAGCGTTCAAAAGGAGCGCAACCCGCGCGACGTCAAGATCGAGCTGGCGAAGGAAATCGTGGCCCGCTTCCACGGCGCGCCGGCGGCCGAACGCGCCTTGACGGATTTCTTCGCACGCTTCCGCGACAAGACTCTGCCCACCGACCTCGTTCCGCTCGTCATCGCCGTGGATCAAGCGGGGCTCAAGCTTGCGAATGTGCTCAAGGAAGGCGGACTCGTGCCCAGCACCTCGGAGGGCAACCGCAAGATCGACGAGGGCGCGGTTCGTATCGATGGGCAGCGCGTGACGGACCGGGGACTCATGCTGACGGCCGGTTCCGAGCACGTCTTTCAGGTCGGCTCGCGGCGCTTCGCCCGGGTGCAATTGGTGGCTAAGGCGCGTTGAGGGGCAGTGCACGGTGGCGTGAACCGTACGATCCTGATTAGGACTTTACGGTGATCGTCCACTCATGCGTTGACTGCGGGTGTGCGAGTGGGACTCGCCGTATGAGGTACGACATTTGCGGCCAGCTCACGGGCGAGCGCCAGGCCCTCCTCGTCCGCCAATGCGGCCTCATGAAGACGCGCCAGCACGGCGGCCCCATCCGTTCGGCCTTCAAGCCCCTCGAGTTGCTCCATCAGTTTTAAGAAATTGCGCCAGCCGCGCTCGTGCGTGTCGCCGTAGCCCTTGACGAGACGCTGCGCGCGCGCCACTTCCACCGCGAGCGCGAGATTGCTGAGCGCCGTTTTCTGGATTTGGACGAGCCAATGCTCTATGCGCGCGTTTTCGACTTCGTAGCGCAGCGTGCCCCGCCGCCAGCGCCTCAGGCCGGCGATCATGCGCAGCATCAGGAACCCGCTCACGGTGGAGCTGCGCACGCGCCGGCCTCCCGTAAGCCGTCCCAGCAGATTCGAGGCCCACGCCGAGTTGAGCAGCCGCCGGCCCACGTCCACCGGCAGGGTGCCTGCGATCTCGGCCACCCGCGGCTTCATGAATTCCGTGACGTTCATGAGTTGGCCCGGCAGCGCCCGCACCTCGGTGCGCACGCCCGCTGCGCGCGCCGCGCGCGTTTTAAGGTCGGCCACGCGGATCGGGTCCTCGAAGCTCATCCAGAGCGCAAGCGCACGCGCGGTGGCTGCGGTGAGAGGCCGGTCGGAGGTGGCGCCGGCATGCGCACTTTCCAGATGGGCGATGTGTTCGAGTCTTTCCAAATATAACCAGGCGTAGCGAGGATCCTGGTAATCGATGAGGCGTCGCACGCCTTCCAGAGCGAGGCTCTGCACGCCGGGCGGCAGCGCCCGCAGTCGCTGCAGAAGCACCCGTAGCTTGGGATCTTTGACGTCCGTCGGGAGGGCACCGGGCAGTTGGGCAGGGGAGGAGGCCTTGGGCACCGCGACGGTTCCGGCGGAAGCTGCCTGGTAGGCATCCTCGAAAGCAGCAAGATTGGTTGCGACGGCAAGGCCGCCCTTGCGAATGGCGGCTTCGAAGGCATCCTTCCTGAAAGGAAGGACAGCGCTGCCCGCGATGGCACCCAGGAGCACGGCGCTGATCACGCTGCTGCGCTCTTCGGCCATATCGGCCATGTCGAACATGATGAATCGTTTTGCCTGCGAGCGCGCAATCTCTACGAGCTCGGCTCCAGTTGAAACCGCCTGTCCCATGGTGCTGCGTTCGCCGATGGTGAGTTCGCGATGCGAGGAGGCAATGAGCGTCGTGCGTTCCGGGGTCACGAGGCCACGGGCCATCGCGCGTCCCGCCTCGATGAGTTCAGCGGCCACGACGCAATCGACATCGCCGGCAACGGGCATCAGCGCCATGATCGGCTCGCGGCCGCCCCCTGCGGGCGATGCGCGCGGGAAGAACTCAAGATAATAGAGAGTCGCGCCGGTGCGCTGCGCCACGCCGGGAACCGAGGTCGACTGCACGAAGTAACCGTTGGCTTCGGCGATCTCGATCAGCCAGCCGGTGAGCACGGCGCCGCCCTGACCGCCCAGTGCCGCGATGGCGAGCTTATAGGGCGTCGCACTCACAGCGCGAAACGCAGCCGCCGGCGCTCGGCCCGCCTCTGCAGCGCGCCGATCACGGCGGTCCGCACGGCATGCAGCAGCCGGTCCCAGCGATTGGGGTTATAGATAATGTCAGCGCGGTAGAAAGACGGACACAGCACCGCCGCATGCGCCACCTCGCCGCAGACCCCGCAGCCGACGCAGGTGTTGTCCACATGCGCGACGGGGTCCGTGCGCAAGGGATCAGGATTCTCTTTGAGAGAGAGCGAAGGGCAACCGGAGAGGCGGATGCAGGAGTGATCGCCCGTGCACAAGGCAGCGTCGATGCCGAAACGCTCGCGCACCACGCGCTCACCCTGGGCGACGGCCTTCTTGAACAGCGGTCTCACGCGGCGCTGTCGGTTGAGCTGACATTCGCCCTCGGCGATGATGACTTTGGGGCCGTCGTAGCCGGTTGTGAGCGCCTCGCGCAGCACCGCCAGCGTCTCGCGCATGTCGTAGGTGTGCACGCGCTTCACCCACTTCACGCCGATGCCTTTGACAGCATTCAGGATGGACTGATTGGCATTGCGCTCCTTGGGGGGTGCGCGCGAGGAGAGAATATCCTGGCCCCCGGTCGCGGCCGAGTAGCCGTTGTCCACAATGACGGTCACTGCGTCCTGACGATTGAACACCGCGTTGCCGATACCGCTCGTCAAACCGTTATGCCAGAAGCCGCCATCGCCCATAACCGCCACCGCGCGTCCCCTGGCATGGGTGGTGAGGGCCGACGCTCCGGCGGCACCCAGGCCATAGCCCATGATGCTGTTGCCCATATTGAAAGGCGGCAGGGTCGCAAAGGAATGACAGCCGATATCGGAGCTGATGTGCAGTGCGCCCAACTCGCGCTGCACGAGCTTGATCGCGGAAAAGAGTGGCCGCTCGGGACAGCCGATGCACAGACCCGAGGGACGCTGCGGCACGAGCGCGGCCAATTTTCCGCTCGGCACCAGCGTCGCTTCGCGACGCGCGGCGGGCGCCTGCGCCTGGAGGAGCGCCGGTGCCCAGCGCTCAAGAAACTTTTCGATGCCGGGTTTCAACACATCGCCGGTGTATTCTCCGGCCATCGGCAGCACTTCTTTGCCGATGATGCGGGTAGTGCCCGACTGCTGGTGCAGAGTCTGGCAGATCGACTGCTCGATGAAATCGGGTTGACCCTCTTCGATGACGAGCACGGCACGCTTGCCGGCGCAAAAACGCACGATCTCGTCGGGGATCAGAGGATAGGTCACGTTCAGGACATAGAGGGGCAGGGCGCTGGTGCCAAATGCGTCAGCGCATCCCAGGAGCTCCAGGGAACGCAGCACGCCGTTGTAGAGGCCGCCCTGCAGGACGATCCCGACATCGGCATCGCCGCCGCAGAACTCGTTCAGCCCGCGGCTCGCAATGAAGTGCTGCGCCGCGGGCAGACGCTCAGTGATCTTCTGCTTCTCCTGGGCAAAAGTGGACGGCGGCAGGATGATGCGGCCGTAGTCGCGCGACGGCGCCGCGAGCGCATCGGCTGAGGAGAAAGCGGGCCGTTGGTTGGCCTTCGCCGTGAAGCGGCCGTACACATGGCAGGCGCGAATGCGCAGCATGAGCATGACGGGCGTGTGACTCGCCTCGGAAAGCTCGAAGCCCTGTTCGACAGCACGCACGATCGAGGGCAGATTAGGTTTGGGATCGAGAAGCCACATCTGCGATTTCATTGCAAAGGCGTGCGTGCGCTCCTGCATGATGCTGGCGCCTTCGCCGTAGTCCTCGCCCAGGATGATGAGTGCGCCGCCTTTGACGCCGGCCGAGGCAAGGTTTGCCAGAGCGTCCGCGGCGACATTGGTGCCGACGGTGGATTTCCAAGTGACTGCGCCGCGCATCGGGTAATTGATGGATGCGGCCAGCATGGCAGCCGCCGTCGCCTCATTGGCGCTCGCTTCAAAGTGCACGCCGAGCTCGTCGAGAACGGGCTGCGCGTCCGAGAGCACGTCCATCAAATGCGAAATCGGAGCGCCCTGATAACCCCCGACGTAGGCCACACCGGACTGCAGCAGCGCCTTCGTGACGGCGAGAATCCCCTCGCCGCGAAATTCCTCGCCCTCCCCCAGGCGCAGTGATAGCACTTCCGACGCGAATGAACGCTCAGCCATGATCGCGCCTCATGCGGGAACGAGCGCCAGCACACGCAGCGGGCTGCCGGAGCCATTCACGATCTTGAGCGGCGGCGCGATGACGATCGCCCCGGTGGGCGGCAGCTTGTCGAGATTGGTGAGGCTTGCCAGCCCGAATTTGTTGGCGCCGTGCATGATGGTATGGCAGGGAAACATGGGATCGAAGGTGGCGGCCTGACCTGCGTCGGTGCCGACGGTCTCAACTCCGACGCCCAAGATATCACGCTCCTTGGCCAGAAAGGGCACGCACTGGGGGTGAATGCCCGGGGTGTGCGGGCCATCCTCTTTGATGTTGAGAAACTGCTTGGGATCCGAGCGCTTGGACCAGTCCGTGCGCACCAGCATCCAGGCATGAGGGGGTATGCGGCCGTGGCGGGCCTCCCAGGCCTCGATGACCTCGACGCTGAGGAGAAAATCCACATTGGCGCGCGTGCTCTCGGCGACGTCGATGACACAGGCGGGTCCGATGAACCGATCGACCGGAATGTTGTGCGTGGCATTGTTGGGATAGTCCTTGCCGGTCACCCAGTGAACGGGAGCGTCAAAGTGCGTGCCGGTGTGCTCGCCGCAGGCGAAGTTGTTCCAGTACCACGCAGGGCCGCGCTCATCGTAGTGAGAGATTTCGCTCAGAGAGAAGGAGTGGGAAGGCGCGAACTGGGGCGGCAGTTTGATCACCGGCGTCGCCGACTCGAGCGGCACCGTGAGATCGACCACACGGATGCTGCCGCTCAGGATGCCAGCGCTCAACGCAGCCAGAGTATCGGATTGCTTCGTCATGGGCCTCTCCGTTCATATGGTTGAAAATTCGTATCAGGGATGACGGCGGTCGCTTCGATCTCAACTTTTGCGGCCGGCTCCATCAGGGCAACCACCTGCACCACGGACATGGCCGGAAAATGTCGGCCCATCACCGCCCGATAGTGGGCACCGATGTCGGCGAGTTCCGCGTAATACGCCTCACGACTCGTCAGATACCAGGTCATCCGCGTCACGTGCTCGGGACGCGCGCCACCGACGGCGAGCACGGTCACGATGTTCTCGAGCGCCACCTTGACCTGATCGGCCAGTCGATCGCTGGCAAAGCAGCCGCTCCTGTCCCAGCCGACCTGTCCGGCGACGAAGAGGAGCTCGCCGCGCGCGGCGATGCCGTGACTGAAGCCCTTCGGCCGGGGCCAGTGCTCGGGCTGCAGGATCCGCGAAGTGGCGTGGGTCATGCAGTCGCCTCGGGCTCTGCGCGTTTCAAAAGGTCGCGCGCAATGATGAGCTTTTGCACTTCGGTCGCTCCCTCGTAGATGCGCAGCACGCGCACATCCCGATACAGCCTCTCAATGATCTGCCCGTGCACGGCGCCGCAGCCGCCCAAGAGCTGCAGCGCGCGGTCCACCGTGCGCTGCGCGGATTCCGTCGCCGTCATCTTGGCCATGGCCGCTTCGCGGGTCACGGCATGGCCCTGATCGCGCCGCCAGGCCGCGTGATAGGTGAGGAGCGTCGCGGCCTGCAGATCGGTCGCCATCTCGGCAAGCGCAGCCTGGGTCAGCTGAAAATCGCCCAATGTCTGGCCAAACATGCGGCGCGCCTTGACGTGCCGCACCGCCTCATCCAATGCGCGCCGCGCGAAGCCGAGCGCCGCGGCGGCGACGGAGGTGCGGAAGATGTCGAGGGTGCGCAGTGCCAGCTTGAATCCCTCGCCTTCGGCGCCGAGGCGCTGGCCGGCGGCGACGCAGCAATCCGTGAAGCGCAAGCTCGCGAGCGGATGCGGCGACATGCAGTCGATGCGCGCCTCGACGTTGAGACCCGGCGCCGCCGCATCGACGACAAAAGCGCTGATACCCCGGGCCAGGGTTGAGCCGTCGCTGCGCATCTCGGGCGGCGCGGTGCGGGCAAACACGCAGTAGAAATCCGCGATGCCGCCGTTTGAGATCCAGGTCTTGCAGCCGTTCAGTACGTAGCCTCTGTCGTCCTGCTCTGCCGCGCACTCCATCGCGGCCACGTCGGATCCGGCTTGCGGCTCGGAGAGTGCAAACGCTGCGATCGCCGTGCCGCGCGCCACCGCCGGCAGGTAGCGGGATTTGAGTGCCGCTGTACCTGCGAGTGAGATGGGTGCGCTGCCCAGGCCCTGCATGGCGAAGGCAAAATCCGCCAGCGCATCGTGCCAGGCGAGCGTCTCGCGGATGAGCGCAAGGCTTCTGACGTCAAGCTCCACGAGCGCACCGCCGTCGGCGGCGCGGATGCAATATCGCAGCAAGCCGGCGTGGCCCAAATCCTGAACGAGCTTGCGGCAGGCGGCATCGACGGTGGAGCGATCCTCGCCGCGCTCGACGTGACCGATGTGCTCCCCCGCCCAGGTGCGCGTGCGCTCGGCCAATTCGCGTTGCGCGGCGTCGAAGAACGGAGTGCTGAGGTGAGGAAGCGCCTGCATGGAATCAATCGCCCCTGAAGACCGGGCGCTCTTTGGCGGCGAAGGCGCGATAGGCACGCTGGAAGTCCTCCGTCTGCATGCACGCAGCCTGTGCCTGCGCCTCCGCCTCGATGGCTGCGTCGATGGCCAGGTGCCATTCCGCCAGCAGCATCTTCTTCGTCGTCGCGTGCGCGAGGGTCGGACCGCGGGCGATTTCTGCGGCGAGCTCGAGCGCCTCTTCCTGCAGAGCGGCGGCGTCCACGAGGCGGTTGAAGAACCCCCAGGCTGCCCCTTCGTCGGCACTCATCGCACGGCCCGTGTAGAGGAGCTCCGACGCGCGCCCCTGGCCGATGATGCGCGGCAGGATCGCGCAGGCGCCCATGTCGCAGCCGGCGAGGCCCACGCGCGTGAACAAGAACGACGTGCGCGCCTCCGCGCTCGCGAGTCGCATGTCCGCGGCCATCGCAATGCAGGCCCCGGCGCCGGCGCAGACGCCATCGACGGCGGCGATGATCGGCTGCGGGCAGTGGCGCATTTGCAGGATGAGATCCCCCGTCATGCGCGTGAATTTGAGGCGCTCTGCGCTTTGCATGCGGGTCAGCGGGCCGATGATCTCGTGCACATCGCCGCCCGAGCAGAAATTTCCGCCGGCACCGGTGATGACGACGGCCCGCACTTCGGAAGCTGCGCCCAGGCCGCGGAAGAGCTCGCAGAGCTCCGCATAGGATTCGAAGGTCAGCGGGTTCTTGCGCTCCGGCCGATTCAGCGTCACGACGCCGACTGCACTCTCAAGCTGCCACAGGAAATGCTGCGGCTTGAACTGCGCGTAGCTCATGAGCGTGGCCCAGCCGACGATCCGACGCGCTGTGCGGTACTCATCTTCAAGGCGGCGAGGAGCTCAGCGAGGCGGCTCTTCTGCTTTTCGGTGAGATCGTCAAAGAGTTCCACGACCCAGCGCTCGTGTTCCTGCGCCATGCGCCGGAACTGCTGCGCGCCTGCCTCGGTGAGCTTGACGCGAGAGGCGCGCTGGTCTTGCGGATCGGTGGCGCGTGTGACGAGGCCTTCCTCTTCGAGCATGTCCGTGATGCCCGTGACATTGCCGCCGGTGACCATCAAGCGTCGCGTGAGCTCGCCCATCTTCAGGCCCTGCGGCGCACGCTCGAGCTGCGCCATGAGGTCAAAGCGCGGCAGCGTGGTGCCGAACTGCGCCTGCAGCCTCTGGCGCACATGGTTGCCGATCAGATTCGTGCAGGCGAGCATGCGCAGCCACACGCGCAGCGACTGATGATGGTCCGCGGTGACGCGGGTCTCGGCGTCGAGCGCAACGTTCGCGCAGGGCACGGACGCTTTCTGTCTCCTCGTCATACCATGACCTCCCCACCGGCAATCGTCAGGCACTGGCCGGTAATGCTGGCCGTGTGCGCGCCGCACAGCCACAGCGCCGCTTGCGCGATCTCCTCCGGTTCGATCAGCCGCCGCTGTGGATTGGAGCGCACGAGCAGGGCGCGCGCTTCCTCGGCCGAACGTCCCGTTTGATTCACAATCGTGCCGATGGCATCGCGCACGATGTCGGTGTCGGTGTAGCCCGGACAGATGGCGTTCACGGTGACACCGCTTGCGGCGATCTCCAGGGCCAGTGCGCGTGTCAAGCCGACGACGCCGTGCTTGGAGGCGGTATACGCCACGACATAGGCATAGCCGCGCAGGCCGGCGGTGCTGGCGATGTTGACGATGCGTCCAAAGGAGCCTTGCAGCATGTCCGGCAGCACCGCACGCGCGCACAGATAGGTGCCGGTCAGATTGACGGCGAGCATGCGCTGCCAGAGCGCCTCGTCGGTTTTGAGAAACGGAGCACTGCCGGCCTGTCCGGCATTGTTGATGAGGAGCTGTACGGCACCGAAGTGCGCACGCGCGCGGCCGATGGCGTGCGTGACGGCGGCACTGTCGGAGACGTCGGCGCCAAATGCTGCGGTCTCGCTCTGCGGACAGGCGTCGCGAATGGCGGCGGCGGCGCGCTGCAGCTTCTCCTCGTCGCGCCCGAGCAGACTGACGCGCGCACCGGCGCCGGCGAGCGCCTGCGCAATGGCCGCGCCGATACCGCGCGCCGCGCCGGTGACGACGGCGTGGCGCCCCGCCAGCTGCGCCCCGCTCATACCGGGCCGGCCATTTGCGCGGCGCGCTGCAGATTGCGTTCGAGCTGGGTTTTGCCTGAGAGATAAGGCTGCGGCCACCACTGCGCGGTGTAGCCCTGCTGCGCGGCGGCCTCGAGCGTCCAGGCGGAGTTCGCCAGATGCGGGCGGGCGATGGCGCAGAGGTCAGCGCGGCCTGCGGCCACGATCGAATTGACGTGATCGCACTCGTACACACTGCCCACGGCAATGGTTGCGATGCCGACCTCGTTGCGGATGCGATCCGCGAACGGTGTCTGCCACATCCGGCCATAGAGCGGTGTCTGCTCTGCCACAGTCTGGCCGGTTGACACATCGATGATATCCGCGCCAGCGCTCTTCATGGCCCGGGCGATATACAGAGCATCCCCCTCGCTCAAACCGCCCGGTGCCCAATCGGTCGCCGAGATGCGCACCGAGATCGGCTTGTCCTGCGGCCATGCCGCTCTGACGGCGGTGAACACCTCGAGCGGGAACCGCACCCGGTTTTCGACCGATCCGCCGTACTCGTCGTCGCGCAGATTCGTCAGGGGCGAGAGAAAACTTGCGAGCAAGTAGCCGTGCGCCATGTGCAGTTCGAGCATGTCGAAACCGGCTGCGGCACCGAAGGTTGCGGCGCGCACGAAGTCGTCGCGCACCTTGTCCATGTCCGCGCGTGTCATGGGCTGCGGTCTTTGGCTCACGCCCTCGAGATAAGGCTCGGCAGAGGGCGAGTAGATCTTCCAGTTGCCTTCCGCAAGCGGATGATCTGGTTCCTGCCAGCCGAGTTGCGTCGAGCCCTTGCGGCCGCTGTGGCCGATCTGCAGGCAGAACTTGGTTTGCGAGTTCTCATGCACGAAGCTGACGATGCGCCGCCAGGCATCGCGCTGCGCCGCATTCCACAGGCCGGTGCAACCGTAGGTGATGCGCCCTTCGGGCGAGACGCAGGTCATTTCGGTGAAGATGAGCCCGGCTCCACCCAGTGCGCGGCTGCCGTAATGCACGAGGTGCCAGTCCAGCGGCAGACCGTCCCGCGCCATGTACTGCGCCATCGGCGAGACGATCACGCGGTTAGCAAGCTCAAGACCACGCACTCTGAGGGGCAGAAACATCGGGGGTCGCGCCTCAAGGTCCGTGCCGCATTGGCGCGCGAGCCAGCGCTCATAGTCCTCGACGAAAGCGCGGTCGCGCAGCTTCAGGTTCTCGTGCCCGATCCGCTGACTGCCGGTCAGAAGGCTGTAGGCAAACTGCCGCGGCGGCAATCGCGTGTGTCGCGCGACGTTTTCGAACCATTCAGTCCGGTTGCGTGCCGCGCTTTGCAGCTTCAGCACTTCGACACTGCGCTCGGCTTCGTAGGCCGCGAGCGCACGGCTGAGGTCAGTCGCCGTCGCTGCATGGCGTGCAAGGCTGATGGCGTCCTCCATGGCAAGCTTGGTGCCCGAGCCAATCGAGAAGTGCGCGGTGTGTGCCGCATCCCCCATCAACACGACCTTGTCGTGGTGCCAGCGCTGACACAGGACACGCTGAAAGTTGAGCCAGGGCGCCTTTTGCAAATGGCCGGCGTTGCTCTGCAGCTGATGGCCATCGAGGTAGGCGGCAAAGAGCTGCTCGGTGAACTCGATCGATTGGCGGGTGTCGGCGCGATCCAGGCCATGGGCCTGCCAGGTTTCCTCGCGCGTCTCAATGATGACCGTCGACATCTCCTCACTGAACTGATACGCGTGAATCTGAAACCAGCCGTGCGCGGTCTCTTCGAACGCGAAGGTAAACGCCGAAAACTTTTGCGTCGTGCCGAGCCACATGAAGCGGCACTTGCGCACGTCCACATTGGGCTTGAAGACATCCGCATAGCGGCGGCGGATGGCGCTGTTGACTCCATCCGCGGCGATGATGAGATCCGCATCGGCGAATTGCGCATCGTCCACGACCTCGTGCTGAAAGCTCTGCTGCACGCCGAGCTCCGCGGCGCGCTCCTGCAGGAGCGTCAGCAAGCGCACCCGACCGATGCCGCTGAAGCCATGGCCGTGACTTAAGAATCGCTCACCGCGTAGATAAATCGCAATGTCATCCCAATGGCGCAGGCTCGCGACGATGTGCGCATGCGAAGGCTCGTCGGCGGTCTCGAAGTTCGCCATGGTTTGGTCGGAGAACACGACGCCCCAACCGAAAGTATCTGTGGGGCGATTTCGTTCGTAGATCTCAATGCGCGTGCGCGGCAGCGCCTTCTTCAGCAGGATGGCCGAATAAAGCCCGGCAGGGCCCCCACCGACGCACACGATTCGATTCATGGCGCACGGTTTAGCCAGTTTTACTTTAGATGTCAAGTAATTTTACTACGAGCTGAGCTCGGAGCCTCGCCCACAAGTCCGGGCGCTACGTTTCAGCGATGGCCGTCGTCCGTGACAATGCTGAGCATCTTCTTGTTGAGGTACTGCCGACGCGGGCCCAGCTCGGGCGCGATCGCGCAAATGGACGCGTGATGAAAGAAGTTTAATTCGATCTTCACGCCGAGCGTACGTCGCGGGGTCAACTAGTCCTGATAGCGGCCGTTCCTATATATATCGAGTGAGGTGTTGTTTTAAGTACTGCCAACCCCGCGATCGCCGGCGCCTGCCAGGGATTTTCGGGAAAAGTAGAGAGAGCCTTTATGAACGCCAGAAACTTTCGCGCAGTGTTACTTGCACTCTTCATGTTGAGTGCTTCCGCGGGCTCTTACGCCGGCGTCTTGGACGTCGACGTGACGGCCGGATTTGCTCCACCGCCAATGCCTGCGTACGAGCAGCCACCGATCCCGGGGTCTGGCTACCTTTGGACGCCAGGCTACTGGGCGTATGCCGTTGACGCGGGTTACTACTGGGTGCCTGGCACTTGGGTGCTGGCCCCGGCGCCGGGACTGCTGTGGACACCGGGCTACTGGGGCGCGGTGAATGGCTATTACGCGTGGAACGCGGGCTATTGGGGACCGCGTGTCGGCTTTTACGGCGGCATCAACTACGGCTGCGGCTATTTCGGTGCCGGGTTTGACGGTGGGTATTGGCGCGATCGCGACTTCTTTTACAACCGCGCCGTGACCAACGTCAGGAATGTGAATATCGCGAACGTCTACAACGACAGGCGCGTCAACAACAATTTCTTCGGCAATCGCGCCAGCTACAACGGCCGTGGCGGCGTGCAGGCGCGGCCGACTGATTCAGAAATGGCCGCAGCGCGCGAGCCGCACCGTGGCGAGACGTCCGAGCAGACACTTCAAGCCCAGTCTGCTCACACGGTGCGTTCACTGCAGGCATCGGTCAATCATGGACAGCCGCCCATCACCGCGACCGCGCGTCCCGGAGTCTTCGAGGGACGCGCCGTCGCCTCGGCACAACGCGCGAGCATGGCACCCTGGGCAGCCGCCCACACATCGCCGGACAGGCGCGCGCGCACACTCACCGCACCTGCGCGCAGCGCCCCTGTGCGAAACGCATCGAGTAGCGGGAGCACAAGTGGAAACCGAGAGCGAACGCCAGCGCAGCAATTGGCGGGCCGCAGCGATCGACCCGCGTGGGCGTACCGGGGTCCCTCGGAGCAGACGCAGAGCCTAAAACGGCCGACTGTCCCGTCTATGCGCGGGAGCGCATCCCGCTCAGCGTCGAACGGGGCGCCACCGGTGTATGGAAACGCGTCGCGCGCCGCGCCTGCTCCGAGCTATGCACATACGCAAAAAGCGCAACTGACTCGGCGCTATGCCACTCAAATGCCGTCTCAGCATTCGGCTCAACCGCGCGCAGCGCAGCGATATGCGGCCGTGCATGAAAATGCGGGCGCGTCCCACAGCTCGCCGCCGGCACGGGTGAATAGCGCAGCGCCGCGACATGACGCAAGGCGCGCTTGATCACGCGCCTTCATCCTGTCACCTGCTTCGCGTGTAGTGAGTGTCAAATCCTCTGCGTCGGTGCCGCGATTACGCACCCCTCCGCGAGCGGCATTGAGACCACCGCAAGCAGCGCCGCTGGTGCGTCGTGCCCTACTCGACCCAAAGCGACAAATCGAGCGATGTCTTCAGCTAGGGTTGAACAATTCATTAGCTTAATCGTTAGCTTTGCTTTTACGCCGAGTGCGGCGCAATCACCGCCGGCGTCTCCTTTTTAAAGAGCGCGCCAGCGGCACCATAAGGTGCGGTCGGAGCGAGGGATTTTCCGTTCCTTGCACCTCTATAGAACACCGGCGTTCGCCCAATGCTGCGCTGCGTTGACAAGCCCAAGGTGCCCGCTATACTGCGCGGCCCTCGAGCCTGCAGCCGCATTGCGGTTGCGGGTGGGGTAATCGCGGGACACGGTTGTTGACGGAATATGGCCCAGGGCTATACTTCCGGCCCCCTGCTTCGGCCCATTGCGGCCGCGGCGTTCTTTAATAATTTGGCAGATAACTTGTGTGGGAACTTGCGTCGATGCCTTTGGAGCAAAGACCGAGTGACCAAAAGTCCAGCAATGGGCCTTTGATTTACTCATGCTTAGAAGCTCAATGCCTTTAAGTGAAGAGTTTGATCCTGGCTCAGATTGAACGCTGGCGGCGTGCTTAACACATGCAAGTCGAGCGGTAACGCGGGAGCAATCCTGGCGACGAGCGGCGAACGGGTGAGTAATGCTTGGGAATCTGCCCATTAGTGGGGAACAACCAGCCGAAAGGTTGGCTAATACCGCATACGCCCTACGGGGGAAAGCGGGGGATCGTAAGACCTCGCGCTAATGGATGAGCCCAAGTCGGATTAGCTTGTTGGTAGGGTAACGGCCTACCAAGGCGACAATCCGTAGCTGGTCTGAGAGGACGACCAGCCACACTGGGACTGAGACACGGCCCAGACTCCTACGGGAGGCAGCAGTGGGGAATATTGGACAATGG
>Ga0210394_10000469_pt1 | contig 85164 bp, 67 predicted proteins | sample IncBWC12MmetaG_FD_160121 | JGI IMG/M metagenome (GOLD analysis project Ga0210394, IMG submission 160121) | Forest soil microbial communities from Barre Woods Harvard Forest LTER site, Petersham, Massachusetts, United States - Inc-BW-C-12-M | ecosystem: Environmental > Terrestrial > Soil >...
CGGCACGCGGGCCTACCAGGGGAGCGGGCGCGGAGTGGACGCGGCTCTGATCGATGCGCTTGCCCTGGCCGTGCACGGTGATCTGCAGCCCGACTGCACGCTGTTGCTCGATCTGCCGGTGAGCGTCGGCCTCGCCCGGGCACGCGCCCGGCCGGGCGCCACCGCGGATCGCTTCGAGGCGGAGGCCGAAGGATTCTTCGAGAAGGTGCGCGCGGGTTACCTCGCGCTGGCGCGCCGCGAGCCGCAGCGTTTTCGGATCATCGATGCCGCAGCGCCCCTGGCCGAGGTCGAGCAGCGCATCGCGGAGGCTCTCGGGGAGCTGCAACCGCGGGAGCTGCGGGCGTGAGCAGCCCGGGCGACGCGGCGATCCGGGCGGCGCCCCTGGTGGGCGGCGCGACTCCCGTGCCACCGTGGACCGCTGCGCAAAGGGTCACCCTGACCGCCGCCTTCAGGGCAGGGCGCTTGCCGCACGCGCTGCTGATCCACGAAGCCCCGGGTGCTGGCGGGGAGTGGCTCGCGACCTGGGCGGCACAGCTGGTGCTATGCCAGAACAGCGCACAGGCGCCGTGCGGCGCCTGCGCGGCATGCCGGCGAGTCTGGGCGCAGCAGCACCCGGACCTCAGCTGGCTCCGTACCGCCGAGGACTCCCAGCAGATCCGCATCGAGCAGGTGCGCGATCTCGCGGCCGACCTCGCGCTCACCAGCCACGCCGGTGGCTACAAAGTCGGCATCGTCACACCGGCGGAAGCGCTCAACCGCTTTGCGGCCAATGCGCTCCTCAAAACGCTCGAAGAGCCCCCGTCCCGGACGCTGCTGGTGCTGGTGGCGACCCAGCCCTCGCGCCTGCCGCCCACGGTGCTCAGTCGCTGCCAGCGGCTGCGGGTACGCGCGCCGGCCCGTGCCGAGGGCGTGGCCTGGCTGACGGCGCTGCGGGGCACCGGTGACTGGAACGCCGCGCTCGACGTGCTGGGAGAGGCTCCGATGCTCGCCGCGCGCGCCGAGCCCCTGGAGCTGGCGCAGATCGCGGCCGACGCGCGCGGCACGCTCGATGCGCTGGCGAGCGGCAGCGCGGACCCGGTTGCCGCGGCGGAGCGCTGGGCGCGCGCAGAGTTGCCGTTGCGCCTGCGGTGCTTTGAGAATTGGCTCACAGAACATATCCGCCGCCGCGAGCGGGACGGGGCCTTTTTGACAGAAGTGCGGGCTGCCCCCTACTTGTCAGCCGGCGATGCGTTCTTGAATATACGCGAGCTGTTCGGGCTGCTGGACGAGGTGCGGGATTTCCGCGCTACGCTGGACGTACCGTTGAACCGGGGCCTGGCACTCGAGGCTCTTTTCAGGCGACTCGCGCCCGCAGAACGGGCGCCGTGAGGACAGAAGTTTGAGAGCGGGGAACAAACCGGGTCTGCTGACCCTCACCATCAAGGACAAGAGTGCCCTGTATCTTGCCTACATGCCGTTCGTGAAGAACGGCGGTCTGTTCATTCCCACCAACAGCAATTACCGTCTGGGCGATGAAGTGTTCATGCTCCTGAACCTCATGGGCGAGGACGAGAAGCTCCCGGTGGCGGGCCGGGTCATCTGGGTCACGCCCAAGGGCGCCCAGGGCAATCAGGGCAAGCGCACCGCCGGTATCGGCGTGCAGTTCAGCGAGCAGGACCGCGGCCAGACGCAGAAGAAGATCGAGACCTATCTCGCCGGCGCGCTTTCAGGGGACAAGGCGACGCACACCATGTAGACGGTGGCGCGGAGCGTGCGCCCTAGGGTTTGTCCGCCGAGCCGCCGCGCACCAGCTGCAGCCCTTCATTGCTGCTCACCCCCCCGGTGAGCACGTACGCATCGAATCCACGCTCCACCAGAATATAGGCGGCTGCGGAACTGCGCCGGCCGGTATCGCAATACACGATGTAGGGCGTGTTGCGGTCGAGCGTCGCGAGCTTGAGGCGGATCAGATAGAGCGGCACGTTGAGCGCGCCCTCGATGGTCAGGGTTTGATGCTCGCTCGGCAGTCGTACGTCGAGCCAGCGCCCACCACGGGCGATGATGGCGCGCGCCTCCTCGGGTGAAACCCACTGCAGGAGCGGTGCGTTCATCAGCTCGCGAAAGTCCTGCTTGTTGAGGCGCATCAGCACCCCATCGGTGGTCATGGTGACGGTGGCGTTGCGTTTGGCTTCCGCGATCAGGGCCTCCTCGCCGAAACTGTCGCCCACGCCGAGCTCGGCGAGCTTGATGCCGTCGCGGCTCAGGGGGGTCTCGCGGGTCACGACGCACTTGCCGTTGACGATGATGTAGAAATAGTCGCCTTCATCGCCCTGCTTGATCACCACCTCGCCGGTGCGACAGGGCACGCGTTGCAACCGCTGGAAGATCGCCTGAATGTTGGTCGGCGGAATACGGTGAAAGGCGTTGGTCTGCAGCAGCGTCGTCATCCAGTCATCCGAGCCTACGCTCTGCAGCTGCGCCTGCAGCTCCGCGACCTCGTAAGTGCCGGTCTGATCCCAGGTGATCATGACGTCCAGCAGATCGCTTTCGATGGACAGGAAAGTGATGTCCTCCACCGCGCGGACCGTGACGCGGCGTGGCAGCTTCGGATACAGCGGGTTGCGCGCCTCGGGCGTGCCGCTACGCACCATCGCGATGTTGCGGTCGTTCTCGTTCACTTCCACGCTGCCGCTGATCAGCCACACGGTGCGCTTGTCCGTGTCGCCCTGGCTGAACAGCACCCGCCCCGCCGACAAGGTGCGCACACTCACTTTCTTGGCGAGCGCAGCCAGGTTCTCGCGCTTCATCGCATCGAGCGGCGCGAAATTCTTGAGCAATTGAACCGACGCTACCTGCTCTTCGGCCATTTCTGCCTGGTGCCTGGCGTGCGTGGAAGCACTGAAAAACAACGCCACACCACGCCGCCGCCCGTCGCGGCGCTGTGACTGTCGGATGGTAGCACAGGCCTTTGTGCCCGCCGTCAGGTGAGCTCAGGGCTTTGCGCCGCTGTCGATCGACGGCCAGCCACGGTCGGGTTGGAAACGCTCCCCGTAGCGTGCGGCAAGCTCGGTGAGCCGCGCCACCACGGCCGCCACGCCGCGTGCACGCGCGTAGCTGAGAGGACCGCCGCGGAAGGGTGCAAAGCCGGTGCCGAACAGCACCGCGGCGTCCACGAGGTCAGGATCCTCCACCACGCGCTCGCGCAGGCACGCCACGCATTCGTTTACCAGGATGAGGATCAGGCGGTCGATCAGATCCGGCGGCGCCGCGGCGGCAGGTGCCGCGGGTTTGACCGCCTTGCCGTCCCGCCAGACATAGAACCCCGCGCCGCTCTTGCGGCCGAGTTTTTTCGCGGCGAGCAGCTCGCGCAAACGCGGCACTTCGGAGACCGGGCGGCCGAGTCCGCGTGCGATGATCTCGCCCACGTGAGCGGCGACATCGAGTCCCACGACGTCGGCGAGCTCGATCGGACCTACCGGCATGCCGAAGCTCACCGCCGCTGCGTCGATCACCGTGAGCGGAACGCCTTCCTCGGCTGCCAGCATGGCCTCATCCATGTAGGGCGTGAGCACGCGGTTGACCATGAAGCCGGGTGCGCTGCGGCACGGCAGCGGCAGCTTGTCGATGCGGCGCGCAAAGCCGGTCGCGGCCTGCACCGCGGCCGGATCGGTGTGATCCGCGTGCACGATCTCGATGAGAGGCATCTGCGGCACCGGGTTGAAGAAGTGCAGCCCGACGAGGCGCTCGGGGCGGGCGAGCTTCGCCGCCAGGGGCTCCAGCATGAGACTGGAGGTATTGGTCGCCAGCAGGGCCCCCGGCTTCATGCGCGGCTCGAGCTGCGCGTACAGCTCCTGCTTGGCCTCGAGGTTCTCGAAGATGGCCTCGATGACGACGTCGGCGCCGGGCACGCCCTCGCCGGCGACGTCGGCGCTGAGCCGCGCGCGCGCGGCGGCGTTCTTCGCCGGATCGCGTACGCGCTTGTCGAACAGCTCCTGCGCTCGCTGCAGCGCCGGCTGCAGGTACTCGATGGCGCGATCCTGCAGCGTGACCGTGAAGCCGCGCAGCGCCGACCAGGCCGCGATGTCCCCGCCCATGACCCCGGCGCCCACCACATGCACATGCCTGATGTCGGCTGCGCTCCTGCCGCCCGCGCTTTTCAGGCGATCCTGCAGCAGGAACACGCGCACGAGGTTGCGTGAGGTCTCCGTGGTGAACAGGTACGCAATCGAGCGGGCTTCGGCCTCGAACGCCTGCGGCCCGTGTGCGCCGAATCGCGCCCACAGGTCAATGATGGCGTAGGGGGCCGGGTAGTGCGCGCGCGGCGCGCGCCCGGCGACCTTACGCGTGAGCGAACGCCTCACCAGCGGCCGCAGCGGCGCGCTGCTCAGCAGGCGCTCCTGCCACGGCGCCCGGCGCGGCGCGGGTGGCGCGAGCAGCATCTCGCGCGCCGCGCTGCGCAGCTCGGCCTCCGGAACCAGCCGATCGATGAGTCCCACACGCAGCGCCTTCTCGGCGCGCACCGGCTTGCCGCTCAGCATCAGTTCCATGGCCGGACGAACCCCGGCCACACGTACGGTGCGCACCGTACCTCCGAACCCCGGATGAATGCCCAGCAGCACCTCCGGCAACCCGAGCGACAGCCGCTCATCGGCGACCGCCACGCGGTAACGGCAGGCGAGCGCGAGCTCCAATCCCCCGCCGAGGGCGAAGCCGTGAATGGCCGCCACGGTCGGACAGGGCAGCGCTGCGAGGCGATTGAGCACCTGCTGGCCGCGGCGAATGAGCTGGTAGCCGCTGGCGGCGTCGGTGATGCCGGTGAATTCCTTGATATCCGCGCCCGCGACGAAGCCGCTCTTCTTGGCCGAAATCACCCCCACCCCGCGCGGCAGATCCTTCTCGAGCGCTGCGAGCAGGCCATCGAGCTCGCTGAGCACGCCGCCCGAGAGCACGTTGGCCGAGCTGGCGGGCTTGTCGATCGTCAGCCAGGCGATACCGTCGGAATCACGTTCCAGCTTCCAGGACCCGGTCGCCGTGTCGTTCATGTGCGCCCCTGTTCACTGATTCGATGATGTCAGGCCGCCGAGACCGCGCGCGCCGGGGCGCTGGCGTGGATCTGGAAATCGCACACCAGCGGCCGATGATCCGAGAAGCGCACGTCCGGCACACGGAAGTCCGTGACCTCGATGCCCTCGCTCACCAGGATGAAGTCGAGCTCGATGCGCGGCACGCGCGCCGGAAAGGAGGGGAGCCCTGCGGTATTGGCGCTGCGCAGACCCGCCGCGCGCATGAAAAGGTAGATCTCGTGCGTGCCCCAGAAGGTGTTGAAGTCACCCGCCACGATCACCGGCTTCGTCGCCTGCACGACCAGATCGTGCAGCGAGCGCAGCTGGTATTGCCGCTGCCGGAACTTGAGCGACAGGTGCACGAGGAACACGCACAGGTCCGACAGCTCCAGCTCGATGATCAGCCGCTTGATCCCGGTATCGAAGTAGTGGAAGCGCTCGCCATGCACGTTCGGCGCGGACAGGAAGGCGTTGCCCTGCTTGCGCACGATGGGCATGAGCTGGTTGATCGAGCCGGCACCGTACTTGCACTGGAAGGTCGAATAATGGCCGAGCTGTCCGGCGATGTGCTCCGCCTGGTTGAGCATCCCGGTACGGATCGAGCCGCTGTCCACTTCGACCAGTCCGACGACATCCGCGCGCTCGGAGCGGATGAACTCGGTGATGCCGCTCAGCACCTTGCGGTTGCTGCGCAGGTAACCCGCGCCCGGCACCGGCAGGTGAAAGGCGGGCCCGGTGCCGGTGGCGTAACGGATGTTGTAGATGAGCAGTCGCAAAGTGGGAACTGACCTGGCAGGAGCGTCGCCGCGGGGTCCTCATTCTAGCCCGCGGCGCCGTGGCCTGCGGGAGAGGCGGGGGCTGCCGGCGCGCGAGTTTCGCCACGAGCGCGCTTGTGCGAGACTCCCGCGGGTGTCGCAGAGCAATCCAGTCCGGATCTTCGTCACGCACGCCTGGGAGAACAGCGACGACTACCTGCGCGTGTTCGAGTACCTGGAGAGCCAGCGGAATTTCTTCTATCGCAACTACAGCACGCCTGAGCGGCGCCCGCAGGGCGACAAGGAAGCGCTACGCGAGAATCTGCGCCAGCAGATGACACCGGCCGAAGCGATCATCGGCCTCTCGAGCCTCTACCAGGGGCATCAGGATCTGCTGCTCTTCCAGTTGCTGTACGCCCAGGCGAGTCACAAGCCCGTGATCCTCCTGAAGCCCTTCGGTGCGCCCCAGGAGGTAGCGAAGGCGCTCCTGGATCTCGCCGACGAGGTCGTGGAGTGGGATGAGCGGGCGCTGGTGGACGCGATCCGCCGCCAGGCGCGTCACGAGGAAACGACGCGCTGGGATACGATCGAGTTCAAACTGGACTGAAGACCCTGCGCCTCCGCGGCGTACAGCGAGATCACCAGCGGCACGCCTTTGCGCGGCTTGACCCGAGCGCCGGCGGAGCCGTTTGCGAGCGCGCCAGCGGAGCCATTGGTGAGAGCGCCAGCGGAGCCGTTCGAGAGCGCGGCGTCCAGCACCTCGGCCGTTGCCAGCGCCGTCTCTTCGCGCGCCAGGGCGGCAAACAGCCGCACCACGCTGCCGGCCACGTCGTCGGCCTCCCGATTCGACATCTTGCGTACCGTCGCGCGCACCGCGTCCTCGCCGCGCAGCGGGCGCCGGTGCGTGAGCGCATCGTGACAGGCGCGAAACTCCTCGCGCAGCGCGTCGGGAAGCTCGTCTGGGTTCACCAGCGCGAGATGATTGCGATACGCGTCGGCGAGACGGTCCTTAATAGGGCCCGAGCGCGCGAGCGACAGCGCGGCGCCCTCAAGCTGTTCCCAAGCAGTGTTCATCACTACCTCGGTGACGCCTCTTCCGCATCGGGGTTCGTCAGGACGGGGCCTGCGCGGGGGCGGCGTCGGCTAGTTCTTGTTGTGCCGGTGGGGTCGGAATCCAAGCTCACTCAAGCGGCTACGCCCGAAATATAGCTCACGCTCTAGAAAAAGAATATGCCGCGTGCCACGCGCGGAGCGCTGCACCAACTTGCGGTGCGCCGTGGACTTAGCAGTGGCTTCGCAGTCTCAGAATCTCGAGTACTACATCAATATTTGATTGTATCTCACAGATTGTTATGGACTAATTCGCCCAGCAGTACGCCGCCGTCTGGGTGCCGGTCGCAAACTGCTGCCCGGTCGAGTCGACCGAGAAGGAGGTGCATTGCGCGTCGTTGACCTGGCTCTGGCCGGCGACCGGGGTCGCCACGACCGAATAGGAAGGAGCCGCCGGGGGATTGGGGGCGCAGGCGACGGCCGCAGGCGAGCAGACGGTCAGAGAGTAGTAACCGTTGCCGACCGGAATGCCGAATGCGGTGTAACCCAGGTTCCCCGGCACGGCCGTATAGGCGGCAGGGTTGGTGCTGAGATAGCGCTCTTCCCGTGCGGCCAGGTCCAGCAGGGCGGTCTTGGCCTCGGTGCGGCGCGACTGGCGAATGTAGCTGATGTACGAGGGCACGGCTAAGGCGAACAGGATCGTCGCGACGGCCACGACGATCATGAGCTCGATCAGGCTGAAGCCCCCCCGGGGGCGGGATGAGCGTGCTGCGGTTCGCGATTGCATGGTGCCTCTCTGTCAGGTCCTAGCGCAGTTCGATCCAGGTCAAACGGCGGCCCGTGGTATTCGCCGGCAGGTTCAGTCCCAGTGTGCCGCCGAGGATGTTGTTGCCGTTGGCGCCGGTGCCGCTCTGGACCTGGTTGGTTTCGTATATGAGGAACTTCGTGCCGGAGGCGTTGCCGGTGATGAACGAGCTGCCGGTCGCATTCGTCTGCATGGCGATCGCATTCGTGTCCGTGTACTTCGGATTGCTGTTGACCGCCGAATTGGCGGCCTCGCTCGGGGGCAGGAACACCTGGTTGAAGGCGGCTCCCGTCATGGCCGACAGCACGTAGGTGAAACCCGTGTCCGACTGGTTGGTGCACGAAGTAGGATTGTTGGTTGCCGGTACGATCGAGTTCACGGTCAGCGCCTGCGACACGAGTGCCGGGCTGTAAATAATCTGCTCCTGGGTGCCGGGCAGATTGATGTACCAGCCGAACTGCTTGTTGCCCGAGCAGGTTGACAGGGCCGCCCAGCAGATCGGCGCGTTGCTCGCGATGTCGCGGTTCTGCGTCGCGGCGTTGATGGTCACCGTCTGCGCCTGCAGGTTCGCCAGGGTCAGGGTGTAGGGCGAGCCAAGCCCCGTGTTTACACGGGTCAGGCTGGCGTACTGCGCGCTGGAGAGACCGTTCCAGCCCGCGGGGTGGCCCGCTCCGGGGCCGAGGCTGCCACCATCGGTGGCGCTGAGATTCCAGTCCCAGACGCCGTAGAGCGCCTGCGTGCCACTGGAGTAGATCGCGGGATTCAGGTTAGTAAGCGGAGTCTTCTGACCGGTTCCGAACAGCAGCATCAGAAACTGCTGCATGCCGGAACTGGGCGCGCCGGAGGCGGCCACGATCCCGGTGGTGATCGGCTGGCCGGCCGGGGTCTTGAACACGGGCCCCGGCGTGAGCGCCCAGTTCGCCTCGCTGCTGCTGGTCAGGTCAAAGCGCCACAGGTTGCCCTGCAGGTCGCCTGCATACACGTAGTCGGTGATGTGGTCACCATCCAGATCGACGGGTGAGGCAAAGGCGATGCCATTGGGGCTGGCGGCGCTGCCGGTGCGGGTGCTCAGGTAGTAGACCGTCTTCGCGGCCGTGGTCGGGTCGATGGTCATGACGAAGATGCCCGCATCACCCGAGGTGCTGCCGTATCCGTTGCCGAAAATCACCGCCCACTTGCCATCGTGCAGGCGGCGTATCTGCGGGGTGCCATAGGTGTTGCCGAGACTGCTGTTGCACCCGGCCACGTTGGTGCAGGCGATGCTTCCGGTCGCCCCGCCCGTCCACTCGCCGATCACGAGGCTGGCGGCATTGGTTTCGGCGAAGTTGCCGGGCGTCGGGTTGGTGGCATCCAGCGCGAAGATCGCGGAACCGCCCGGGCCCAGCCCGCCGACGACCCACGAGTGCCACGCGTTGCCGTAGAACAGGTCGCCCGAGCCGGGCGTGGCGTCGACGAAGAAGTTGTGCCCGTACTGCGCGTTCGGGAAATCCACATTGGCCGTGGCGGAGTGAATCGTCTTCACAATGGCGCCCGGCATATACGCCAGTACTTCCTGGCCGTCGTTGCCGGTCGCGACGAAGTTGCCGTTCGCGTCGTAAGAGCCGCTGCGGAACCCATGCAACAGGCCGTCGTTCCCGCCGACATACACGACGTTCATGCGGGTCTGCGTGGCGGTGACGTATTGGGTGTAGGTCTGCGCACCGGAGCCAGCCTCCGGCAGGGTCGCCGCCGAATACAGCCGGTCGCTCCACGTCGCCGTATAGGGCGCTACCGGAGGACCCACCCAGGTCGGGCTCGAATCGATGATGTCGCCCAGTACGCTCGTACGGGAGCGGTACAGCCCGACGCCGGAGGGGTTGATTTCGTTGCTGCGATCGCCGCGCAGGTAGTTCAGGCGGTTCGCGTTGTAGGGCAGGGTATCTCCCGAATCAATGACCGCCTGCTGGCCGCCGGCGGGACTCGAGGTCAGGTTGCCCCATTCGAAGGGAATACCCGAACTGCCGTTCCACGACAGGATGACGCGGCTCGCCGGAGCCTGGGCTGGGATCAGGCCGGCGGCGCCGGTGGTGCTGCAGGTCCTCCCCGCGGCTACGCCCGTCAGCGTGCACGAGGCGTCCCAGTTGGGCGTCGCGGCAATGATCACATTGCCGAAGGTATCGAATCCAAGGCCACTCGCCGTGACGCGGCCGGTCCAGCCGCTCGGGTTGTAGAAGGCGAAGTAGGCCTGCGCGCCGGTCTCGAGCTTGGCGGACTGCTTTTCGCTGGCGCCCGCGCCGCTGGCCGCGGTGGTGGCCGGATCGGCCTTGAAGCACAGGATCTCGTGGATGTTGGTGCTGCCACCCGTGGAGCCGGCAAAGCCGAACAGGAAGTTGGCAGGCAGGGCTCCGTTCGAGGCGGTGATGCTCTGCCGCGTGATGACCGCCTGATAGGCGCCGCCGTTGATGCTGTAGGACAGGCTCAGCAGACCGTTCTGCGAGATCCTCAGCTGATAGAAAATCGGCGTTGCCGCGCCGCGGGTTGTCGCCGTCTCGTTCGCAATCTGCGTGGCCGCGGGCAGCTCGACGTAAGCGTTCGGGATCGGCGCGTAGTCGTACAGCGGGACCTGCGGGTGTGAGCCGTCGACCTTATGGTCATTGGCGTCGACAGCGCGGCCGTTCACTTCGTCCCAGAGTACGCCTGCCGAGCAGGTGTCCTGCACGGCGCTCTGCTGCGTCGTCGCGCTGAAGCTGCTCGGGTAAACGGTGGGATAGTTGGCGTGCAGCCAGTTCCAGGCGATGTTGCCCGCGCCACGCAGGCCGATACGGCCGGGCTTGTAGCCATACCCCAGCGCACTGTTGTCGCCGGTGGCCAAGTTCGTGCCGGCGTAACCGGCCATCAAGCTCGAGCCGTTCAGAAAGTTGCCGTACTCGTCAATCCCGAGGCCAAGGTAGGCACCAATCAGCCCGTTGTAGGGCGGGTTGGCGTTCGAGCAGGTGTAACCCAGGCTGCCACCCCAGGAGCCGAGGCCATTTCCGTCCCCCTTGGCGGTGCCGTCGATCGTGCTGGTATTCAGCTGACTGGCATCCATCAGGTAGAAGCTGATGCCGTCCGCACCGTCGCGGCCCGCCCCGCCGGAGTCCCCGAGATAGGTGATCGTCTTGAAGGTGACCGAGATGCCCTGACCGGTCGGGAAGGGCGCCGTCGACACGATGCCGCCGTTCTGGTGATAGCCGCCGGGGCTGCCGTTGGTGAAGCGCAGCGCACCCTTGCCGACCGGGTCGGGAAAGGTGCCGTTGAAGCCGCCTACCAGGTTTTCACCGTAGTAACTGTTCTTGATGGTCGTGCAACCGGGCACCTGGCCTCCGGTGCCGCCGGTGGGTACTACTCCGGTAGCGGATCCGGCGGTCAGACACGCGCCGTTAAAGAAGTACCAGCTGCCCGTGGTGCTCGTGCCGGTGAAGTCCTCACTGAGTGAGGCTTGCGCCTCGACGGCGAGGGGCGCGGCGAGAGCCACGAGCCCGGCCAACACGGTAATAAAGCTGTTGCGGTTGATCACAAACCACCTCTGTTGACGACGCCTTGCGCGACCTCGTAAGTACTCTCGACGACTGCGACCGTGCCGGCCGCGCTGCCATAACCGTAGGCATCAATCTGGTACGCCTCGCCGGCGCCATCGCCCGCAACGCCTCGGTCCGCGATGTAGAAGGCGGGCGCGGCGAAATAGGGCGGATCACCGTTCGTGCCGGCCAAGCCGGGCACGCCCATGGTGGGGGGCACGTACTGGACCTGAGTGCCCCACGGTACGGTCGTGACGGACCAACCGGCCTGGCGCGGAGTCTGAAGGCAGATCTGCCCCTGGGGGGGATTGAGGTTTGCGCTGAGCGTGCCAAGGGCGCAGGCAACCGCGCCGGCGGCGGTGTTGCTGCCCTGAGTCAGCCACCATTCGCCGTACTGCTGCGCGCTCACCGCGGCATGCAGCGCGCGGTCTTTCTCGCGCAGGTTGCCCGCGATCCTCTCCTGGGTGCCGAAGCTGCGGAACATGCTCAGCGCCAGGATGGTGATGATGAGCAGGAGCAGCAGGCTGGAAATGAGCGCTACGCCGCGCTGTACCGCCGCCCGGGGTGAGGTATGCGCGTTCACGTGTGCACTCCTGCGCGCGCCATGACTTCGATGACGCGCTCGAGGATGATGGTGGCTGGCTGCCCCGGTTGCGCGGCCAGCGGATTGGTGAAAGTGAGCACGATCCTCACCGAGCTGATGTTGAGCCAGTCATTACCGTTGGGTCCCGCGAGAAGCATCTGGTTGGCCGTGAGGTACGTGTCGACGTTGTAGTCGACGACGGCGGGGTTGCGCTTCACCCCGTAGTAGATCGTGAGCCCCTGCACGCCGGTGACGAGCGTCAGCACGGGGTTGCCGTTCAGCGTGCATTGCAGCTGTCCGGGCACGGCGCCCACGGGGGGTACGACGGTGAACACGTTGGTGTAGAGCTGGGGCACACCCAGGGCGGCGTTGTTGCTGCTGCCGTCGCACAGGATCACGCCGTCTTGCCCGGCGGTCACATAGCGCACGCCGATGCTATCGGGCACACCGGCGGCCTGGGTGCCCGTGAACGCCTGTCCCACCTGATAAGCGCCGGCGGCGGGCAGGGCGGTGCCTGGCGTCATGCCAAGCGGGTCGGGGAAGTATCCACCGGCCTGGATGACATCGGTGAGGACCGTCATGGCGAAGCGCTGCTGGTCCTGCAGTTGCGCGAGCGACTGCTGGTTGGCGTAGGTGGCGCGCACGTTCTGCAGGATGGTCACCAGACCGGCCAACAGGAACATCGCGATGGCCACGGTCACCATGAGCTCGACCAGGGTGAAGCCGCGCTGCCCGCGCGCCATGCGTCGGATTGTTGAGGGATGCGAGCTCATGGTTCCACGTACAGCGTGTAAGTCGGGAGCGCCAGGGCGACCGTTTGCTGCTGGGCGATCGCTACAGATCTCTCGCGCCAGCTGATCGTGATGGTGCAGCTGGGCGGGGCGTTCACGCCCGGGCTGGCCGGACAGCTGATGGTCGCCGTGGGATTCGGGAGCATGCCGTTCATGTTCGTAGTCCATCTGGCGAGGTCAAAGGCCGCGAGCGGCAGCGCCGCGCAAGTCACGTTGTTGCAGGCGTTGTCCGGGACCAGGGCCAGATCAGCCGTCGCCTGCACCGCAAGTGCCCCATCGCTGGAGGTGATGACACCCGTCGCACTCAACGCGGCGTTGAAGGGAAGAGCGGTGTTGGCCCAATACTGTCGATTGGAGTGCATCGCCGAGGCGAGGCTGGCAGCCTCGATGGCCGCCAGCGAGCGAAGGCGAGCCGTGGTCGTGTTGGAGAGGGAGAGTGCCTGCATCTTGGCGATTCCCAGCATGCCTACGCAGATCACGATGACGGCCACCATGACCTCGACCAGACTGAAACCGCGCGAGCGGGCGTTGGCTGCTGCGCGTTTCATGGGCATGCCGCCGGGTTCATGGTGTGCGTCTGGGTACTGAGCGGGGTGGCGGCTGCGATGACCAGGCAGCGCGTCCAGCCGGCATTAGCCGTCGAATCCTTCAGGGTGATGGTGGTGAAAAACCCCGCCGGCGTCGTGCTGGCAAAACCTTCGCGGTTGTACGTGATCGCGGTGACACCGTTACTGGCGGTGAAGGTGTCGGGGATTCGGCCCGTGAACGCGCTCTGCACGCGCAGCACGGTCTCACCGGCGTCGACGGTGCTATTCGCGTTCGGATCCGAGAACACGATCCAGCCGCCCGCCCAGGCGAAGCCCCCAGTGCACGCTGTGCCGTTCGTCGAAACGCACGTGGTGACCGTCTGGCCTTGCCGGATGGCCTCCGAGCGCGCGTACTGCAGATCCCCCAGAAGGCCGTTCACCTCCGCGGACATGCGGTACGAGTTGGTGATATAGCGATAGGAGGGCACCCCGATGCTCAGCAGGATGGCGACGATCGCCAGCACCACCATCAGTTCAGTGAGCGTAAAGCCCGTTTGCCGTTTCATGGGGCGGCAATGTACTGGAGGAGGGGCCTGGACAAACCGGCAGTGCGTCACATGTGCCGGGCCGATCCGACGGACGGCCTGTGGGGAGCTCTGGGCGGTCGGACAGGGGCCACATAACGCCCCGAAACGGGGTCAGGGGGCGACTATTGAGCCGTCCGGACCGTTCACACGGCGATGGTCTGCAAGGCCTCGATGAATCGAACCATGGCGTCCAGCGGGCATGACGCGCTTGAGGCGCGGGGCAATGCTGGCGCAATTCAGATAGACGACGCCATCGGGAACGTCAAAGGCATCACGTGCCGACGGAGGAGGGGGCCGCGGAGATCTCTCGTGCCATGCGTGCGCTTTCGTCGAGCGGGGGCGGGGCGCTAGTGTATGGGACGGATCGCGTCCGTGCAGCAACGCCCCGGCCGACCCGCGCGGCGCGCAGGTCGACCAGGGATCCGCGTCGGCTCGGCGTGCGCCTAATCCTCGTCGAACGGGGGCGTCAGGCCGGTGAAGTCGCCGACCACCTTGGCGTCATAGGGCCCATTGAGGCGGTTGAAGCCGTCTCCCGGGGTGTTGAGCACTCCCTGCTGAAACACGATGTCCTTACCGGGAGTGATCTCGATGACGCGATTGTTGAACTGGTCGCTGATGAGCGTGTTGCCATTGGCCAGGCGGACTGCGCGCGTCGGCAACGGAGCTGAGTTGGTGCCGGACTCCGTATCGGTGCGGTATTCCCAGACGACCGTGTCCGCGGCGTCGACCTCGACGATGCGATTATTGTTCGCATCCGTGATCAGCGTATGCCCGTTGCGCAGCCGGCTGGCGAACGCCGCCCCGTTGACAGTGCCTGCCGCGGTGAACTGCCGCACGAGCTGCTTGCCGGTCGTCACCTCGATGACGCGGTTGTTGTTCTCGTCGGCAATCAGGACGTGACCGTTCTCCAGCAGCTCGGCGCTGTTCGGGTTGTTGAGCTGGTTGGCTCCCGCCCCTGACACGAGCGTCATGCCGTACTGCCAGACGATCTGGTGCTTGAGATTCACCAGGATGACCCGTGCGTTGGCCTGATCTGTGATGAGCACGTGCAGCCCCCGATGGCCGGGGAATTCGGACGTGACGAGGGCGTGGACCGGAGTGTTCAGCTCGTTGGGGCCGAAGCCGGCAACGCCTGCCTGGCCGTACTGCCACACGATGCGGCGGGCGTGGTTGACGATGAGCACTCGGTTGTCGGGACAGCCGTTAACCGGGTCCGAGCAGCCGGGCAGCGGCGGACTGGCCGGCGGGATGCCGGTTCCCGAAATCAGCGTAAAGCTTCCGAATCGCTCCGCATCGTTAGTCCCGACGATGCTGTGGGGACCGGGTTTGTCCGAGCCGTTTCCGAACTGCCACAGGATGGCGTGCGTGCGCGGGTCGATCTCGATGACGCGGTTGTTGAACTGATCCGCGATGACGATGTTGCCCCGGTCGTTGAAATCGGCCGCCATCGCTTCCGACGCACCCAGCACAGCGGCCGGGAACGCGCACAGCAGGACGACGCGACGCCAGTCGCGCCCGAGTAGGCTGATCATGTGTGTCTCCGTGAGTTAATTATTGCGACGCTTGAGCCTGAGCGCCGCCGCATGTGAGTGGCGGCATCCCCTGCGCGTGAGTGGATGCAGCTCGGAGGGCGGTTCAGTGCCAGAGGCGCTCACCGTTCCCGCGTCTGTATGGTCCCGGTACGGCCCAGCCTTAGTTAGGACGGAGCGCCACTGCATGAAATGCTTTCGACTTCCGACACTGTTGTCCTGGTGCGTGTTGGTATTGGCGCCCTGGGGACATGAAGGTTCCGGTCCTGATCGAGCTTTTCCACCAGAGGCAGCAGGGAAAGCTGACACTCGGCGATCCTCTGCGGGTGAAGAATGAATTTCGTAGCGTGGTGGATGGCTCGATCTACACGCTCGATCCCGGTGATAACTCGGAAACGGATTTGTACAAGGCGGTTGGACAGACGCGCACGCTGGCAGAGCTCTGCGAGCTCATGATCACGATGAGCAGCAACCTCGCAACAAATCTCCTGCTCGAAAAGCTCGGTGTCGACGCTATCCGCGGCACGGTTCATTCCCTGGGTGCGGACGGCATGAACGTCTTGCGCGGCGTCGAGGACACCCAGGCGTTTAAGCAAGGCCTGAATAACACCACGACCGCTCGTGGGCTTCTGCAGCTCCTCGACGCGATCGCTCGTGGGGAAGCCGTGGACCTGGAGTCCTCCCGGCATATGATCGAAATCCTCGCGCGTCAAAGCTTCAATGACGGCATTCCCGCCGGGCTTCCCGCAGGCACGCGCGTGGCGCACAAGACCGGCGAGATCAGCAGGATTCACCACGATGCCGGGATAGTCTTTGCGCCCAGGCCATTTGTGCTGGTCATTCTGGTGCGCGGCCTCGCTGACACCATGGACAGTGCAACACTCATGGCGGATATCACCCGCCAGCTCTACCGCGCTACCCAATAGGGAGTTCTCGCACGAGCTTCGCGAGCGTGAGACTTGTCACACGCGGTGGGCGGTCCCCGGGAAAGGTCATCCGCATTTCACATAGCATCCGGGAACTTCACCGGATACGCGTCACTCTTTCACAGAGCCAGGGCGGCGGCTCGCATTACGCGCAGTCCGTCCACATCCTGGAGGTCAATGGTGTGAAGTACATCCTCCGCCACAACGCCAAGAGATGGGCATATATGACCTCCTATGATCGCACTCATCTTCACCATCTTCGGGGATATGGACTCAGCCGCTAACGCCGCGCTTACCGCCGCGCGGGACGACTGCCCACGGCAGTATGAGTGTGGCGGCGTGATCTATGAGGACTCAGAGCGCCACTACCACGTGAGCGCCCCGCTGAGCTCCCACAAGCACTTCGGGCTGGATATTCCGCAGTACACTGAAGGCAGACCTGAAGGCTGGCGAATCGTGGCGGACTATCACACGCACATCTGCTCTCGGCACAACCAGCTGTTCGCCAACTTTTTCTCCCCGGCTGACGCGATTGTGAACCAAGCCTTCCACACCGTGGGCTATATGCTCAGCCTCTGCGACGGCAACGTGAGACGCTATGACCCCTCGCAGGACGACCAGGATGATGAGGTCGTGCACTTCACCAGCGGGCGGGAGATCTACCTCACCTGCGGGCACATCTCCGGGTGGGTAGAGGTAGAAGACCTGTAACTCTGACTCCGCGAAGGCGTTCGCCGACGCCCGGGCACTTCCAGGTCCAAGTGCGCATAATGTATATTATGTTAAGTTTCTAGTTCACACGGATCCAGGCCGCGCACCCTCCGGCGACCTGGCAACGCCGCCCTGGCCGTCCGATGCGGCTGGGTCTCGCGCAGCCGTTCACATTGGCGCCGCGGGGTCACGGGCCGGCATCCCGAGGTGCGACATGGTTCGCTGTGTCCGCTGGCCTCCGGTGTTGGAATCCCCATCGCTTTTTCAAGTGGCTGCCACGCCAGTGTTGGCCCGCCATGGAGATCCGCACGCCAGTCGTCTCGCATGAGTACCGCCGTGTCATACCTGAGATTGCCTGGTCCGCGGGACCGAGGGCTGCGATGAAGATCGCAAGCGCCGCAAGCGCGACCGCTGAGCTTCCCATTCTCACCGATCCGCTGGAGGCACCCGCGCACCCGCGGCAGATGGAAGCACTGTTTCGCAACACCGTCGAGCATGCGCCGGTCGGCATTGCCTTTGCGAACCCCGACGGCAGCTTCCGTCACTGCAATCGGGCATTTTGTTCGATGCTCGGATTCAGTGTCGAAGAGCTCAGCCGCGAGTCGATCGCGAGCCTAACTCTGAGAGACGACCGCGAGTCCACGCTCGCCGGTCACGCGCGGTTGTGGCGCGGAGACATCGCTCACCTGGACGTCGAGAAGCGCTACGTCCGCAAGGACGGCAGCGCGCTGTGGGTTCGCGTGACCACGTCACTCGTTCGTGACGGCGGCGCGGAGCCCGTGTGTTCGGTCGAGTTCCTCCGCGACATATCCGCGCGCAAGCAGATGGCAGCGGCCCTGCTGCAAAACCAGACTCTACTCGCCACCGTGATTGCCGAACTGCCGCTCGCGCTCCTCGCGTGCGACGTCACCGGACGGGTTACGCACTACAACCGCGCGGCGGTCGAGCTCTTTGGAATTCCCGCGAAGGACGCGGCCGCCCTCCCCCGCGACGCCTACCCCATCACATCCCAGGTTTATCGGCCGGATGGCACTACGCCGGTACCGCGCGAGGCCCGTCCACTGGCGCGTGCGCTGCGCGGTGACGACGTCAGCGACGTCGAGCTTGTCATCGTCCCGCCGACGGGTGCCGTGCGCGCCTCGCTCTCGAGCGCGCGGCGGCTCGTCGGCCCGGCCGGACAGGCACTCGGTGCCGTGGCGGTGGTCCAGGACATCACCGAGCGTCGCCTCGCTGAACAGGAGCTCGAGCAGGTACACAAGCAACTACTCGACGCGTCCCGGCAGGCCGGCATGGCCGAAGTAGCCACCAACGTGCTGCACAATGTCGGCAACGTCCTCAACAGCGTGAATGTCTCGGCAAGCCTGGTGGCGGAGCGCATCGCGAAGTCGAAGTGCACCAGGCTCGGGCAGGTCGCCTCGCTCCTCACCGAGCATGCAGGCGACCTCGCGAGCTTCCTGGCCGGGGCTCAAGGCAAGCACCTGCCGGGCTACTTGCGCGAGCTTGCCGAGGATCTGGTCAGCGAGCGTGATACAGCTACCGCGGAATTGTCAGCGCTGCGCAGCAATGTTGAGCACATCAAGGAAATCGTCGCGATGCAGCAAAGCTATGCCAGACGCGGTGGCATAACCGAAACACTGGATATACGTGTACTGGTCGAGGACAGCCTGCGGATGAACGAGGGGGCCTTCAGCCGCCATGGCGTGACGACCATCCGCGACTACGAGGACGTGCCGCTGATCGAGGTCGATAAGCACAAGGTGCTGCAGATCCTGGTGAACGTGATTCGCAACGCCAAGTACGCCTGCCAGGACACGAAGGCCGGCGAAAAACGTGTGACCGTACGGCTGCGCGCGACGAATGCGTCGGTGTTCATCTCCGTGATCGACACGGGGGTCGGCATCCCCAGGGAAAACCTGGACCGGATCTTTAGTCACGGCTTCACCACCCGCCCCGACGGCCACGGTTTCGGACTGCACAGCAGCGCGCTCGCGGCCAAGGCACTGGGCGGCTCGCTGCACGCAGAAAGCGCCGGTCCCGGTCAGGGCGCGACCTTCACCCTGGCGCTGCCGCTCGCATCGCCGGAGTCACCCGTTGCCAGCTGAACCCGACTCGCTCAGCCATCGCGTCCTCGTGATCGACGATAACGCGGCCATTCACCAGGACTACCGCAAGATCCTCGTGGCCGACGAGAAGGCGCTGATGTCGGCGGCCGAAGCGGGGCTGTTCGGCGCGCAGCAGCCTGAGGCCGGGCGCCCCACTTTCGACGTGGATTCCGCGCTTCAGGGACGCGACGGAGTCGAACGAGCGCGTATGGCTCTCGCGGAGGGCCGTCCCTACTCAGTCGCTTTCGTCGACATGCGGATGCCACCGGGGTGGGATGGGCTTGAGACCGTCGAACACCTGTGGAAGATCGACCCGGACGTGCAGGTCGTCATCTGCTCTGCCTACACCGACTATGACTGGCTGGAGCTCCTGGCACGACTCGGGCACTCGGACAAGCTCATCGTCGTCAAGAAGCCCTTCGAGCCGATCGAGATCCTGCAGTGCGCCAGCGCGTTGAGCCGCAAGTGGCAGAACGCCTGGGCACTCAAGCGCCATGTCGAGGGCCTCGAGCTGGTCGTCACCGATCGCACCAAGGGTCTCGAGGCGGCGAACCGGCAGCTGAGGCATCTCGCTTCGCACGACGCGCTCACCGGCCTGCCGAACCGCCTGCTGCTCGATGACCGCATTACCCAGGCTATCGTCCAGGCACAACGGTACGCGCATGAATTTGCGGTTCTGGTGATCGACCTCGACAGATTCAAGCTTATCAACGACTCCCTCGGGCACAGGGCGGGCGACGAATTGCTGCGCGAGGTGGCACAACGCCTCAGTCACGCGGTTCGCGCCGTTGATACGACGGCACGCCTGGGCGGGGATGAGTTCGTGATCCTCCTCGGGGGACCCGTGACGCAGGCGGAGGCGGTCGAGATCGGAAAACGGGCGATTCAGCTAATGGAGCCCCCCATCCCGCTGCTCGGGCTCGAGGTGCACATTTCTCCCAGCATCGGCATCGCGTTTTTCCCGCGCGACGGGGCGACCGTGGACACCCTGATCGCGAGAGCCGACGCCGCCATGTACAGCGCCAAGGAACGAGGCCGCAACAATGTGCAGTGCTATGCAGAAGGCATGAGTTCGGTGACGCAGGAACGCGTAAAACTCGAGAGCGACCTGCATGAAGCGCTGCGCAAGGGGCAGTTCGAACTGCACTATCAGCCGAAGGTCGACACCTCGAGCGGTCGGGTCAACAGCGCGGAAGCCCTGATTCGCTGGCGGCATCCGCAGCGGGGCCTCGTGCCGCCCAACGATTTCATTGCGATCGCCGATGAATGCGGGCTGCTCGACGCCATCGGTGAGTGGGTGCTGTTCGAGGCCTGCCGCCAGGCGAAGGCGTGGCAGCGTGAAGGGCTGCGTCCTATGCGGGTCGCAGTCAACCTTGCGCCCTCGCAATTCCGACTCACCAACCTGGTCGATCAGATTCGCCGGGCGCTCGAATCGGTTGCCTTGGCTCCGCAGTTCCTCGAGGTCGAACTCACCGAGAGCGCGGTGATGAGCGATGCGGAGGAGTCGATACGCATCCTGGAGGCAATCAGCCGCATGGGGGTGCTGGTGTCGGTCGATGACTTTGGCACCGGGTACTCGAGCATGAGCTACCTGCGGCGCTTTCCGATTGACAAGCTGAAAATCGACCGCTGCTTTGTCGAGGAGATGACTCGGCGCCCGGAGGACGCATCGATCGTTCGCGCGATCATTTCACTTGCGCACAGCCTGCATCTAAAGGTGATCGCCGAGGGTGTGGAAACCTCAGAGCAGCTCGCGTTGTTGACGGAGCTCGGATGCGATCAGTACCAGGGATTTCACTTCAGCCCCGCGCTGCTGCCGGAGCGTTTCGCTGCTCTCATGAGACAGGAGCCAGGTCTGCCCGATGACGAGGCGGCGCGAACGCACAGCAAGCTGGCAGCATTGGCGCGCGCAGGGGGCTGAAGCAACGCCTCGTGCCGGCGTGGTCTGCAGCTACGCCAGCAGGCCCGATGCAGGCCGTGCAAGCGCCCTGCCCCCATGGACAAGCGGCCCGGGTACGGGGTTTCCAGCCCCAGCAGCCACAGCGCGGATCCTTGTCAACGGCCCCGCCCCGGAAAGCGCAACGCTTAGGGTCGCGCTTACAGCTTGAGCCGCCCCACCGCCTCTTCGATCGACGCAGACCGGTCCACGCCCGGTCCTGAGACTGGCGTATCGTTGGCGCGCACGTCTGTTCACCGTCATGAGGAGGCGAACCATGAGCAAGGGTATGGACAGGAAAAAGGAAGGGAAAAAGAAGCCGGCAAAGTCTCTGCAGGAAAAGCGCGCCGCGAAGCGGGAAAAGAAACAGAGCCGAGGGTTTCAGGTCTGAGGTGTCCGCGGGCTTCGGCCAATTGTGGGTCCGCTTCGCGTTCGATCACCTGAGGCTAGGCGATTGTCCCAAATTCACTTCATTTTGAAACGAAGTGAAGGGGACGCTGCGCGTGCCAGAGACCATTATAAACAATGAGTTACAGGATGAATCCGTGAGCTAGACTCACTCCGGCGGCCGGGTGTGGCGGACAGCCAACGCTACAGGGCTTCCTTGTCTGCCGGTCCGCGTGAAATACTCCGCTTGCTTCGGTGTGTGTGATTCGGTCAATAGCTTAAGAACGATAATCCGGCGCTCACGCGGTCCAATTCCCAAGAGCCAAGTAATGGAGTCCATCCCGTGGCCGCGACCAATGATCATCGTCGCACTCATGACCGTCGTGATCGGTGCCTTCTTTCTGCCGGAAACCCAGGACCGGCATCTGCAGTGATTAAAAAAAAGCGTGGCGCCGTAAGCCGCCCCGCATGGTGTTGATCTCGTCCGCTGGTCGATCTAGGGAGGACTGACAGTGAGTTACGCGAACGCGTGTTGTGATGAGAGTGCATCCCGAGCCCGCCGCTCCGGCGGCATCGCCCGAGTGTGGGGTGCGTGTGTGCTGGCGGCTTGCTGGTGCGCAGCGGCGCCCGCGCAAGCGCAGAGCGCGAGCGCACCGGCGCCCAAAGCCCCCGACAGCAGCCTGACCTGGAATGGGATCACGCTTTACGGCATTGTCGATGTGGGTCTGCAGTACCAGACCCATGGCGTGCCGATCAGCGATTATTTTCCGGCCGGGACCGAGTCGATCATCCAGAAGAACAGCAACGGCTCGATCACCGCGGTCACGCCGAACAACCTGAGCCAGTCCCGCATCGGACTGTCGGGCAATGAGCCCCTCGCGGGGGACTGGGCGGGGGTGTTTCGCCTGGAGACCTTCTTCAACCCGCAGTCGGGCAATCTGAGTGACGCCCTGAAGTCCCAGGTGCTCAACAATGGCCGTGCGCTGAGCGCGCAGAGCACCAACGTCGACAGCAGCGTGGCAGGTCAGCTGTTCGCGGGGGCCGCCTATGCGGGCTTCAGCTCCCCGAGTTACGGCAGTTTCACCTTTGGACGCCACGTGACCTTGGTGGCCGACGGGATCGCCAAGTACGACCCGATGGGGGCAGCGCAGGCGTTCTCGGTGATCGGCTTCTCCGGCACCGCCGGCGGCGGGGGTGACACGGAGGATCGGCGTCTGGACCAGTCCGTGAAGTACTCCGCCAAGTACGGCGCGGTACACCTGGGGGCGCTGTACCAGTTCAGCGGCGCCAGCGGCTCGAGCAACACCGCGACGCAGCTGCAGCTGGGTTTCGAGGGGGGCGGGGGCTCAGTCGATGCGTACTACGCGAAAAAGTACAACGCCATCGCCACCGCGGCCCTCAGCGCCGCGCAGGTCTCCGACCTGCCCAAGATATGCGCCACCTCCGTCGCCCCGCCGGCCAACCCCGGTGGAGCGCTGTGCTTCTCCTCGAGCAACTCCCTCGCCGGCACGATCTCGGACAATGAGACCTTTGCGGTCATGGGCTCTTACAGCTTCGGGGCGCCGAAGGTGTTTGCCGGCTACGAGCACATCACCTTCGATAATCCGAAAACGAAGCTCGAGGCCGGCTCGCTCACCATCGGGGGCTACGTGCTCGCCTTTGTCAACAACACCGCCTTCAACAAACAGAAGACCCTGCAGGTGTTCTGGGGAGGGGTGAAGTTTGCCGCCACCCCGGACCTGGATCTGACCGCCGCCTTCGTCGGCTACAAGCAGAACAGCTTCGCCACCGGCGCTAACGCCGGCTGTTCCGGCATCCAGAGCAGCGCCTGCAGCGGCACGCTCTCCTCCGTTGGGCTGGTGGCGGATTACCGCTTCGCCAAGCGCTTCGACGCCTACCTCGGCACGCTGTGGAGCGAAGTGCGGGACGGGCTCGCCAACGGCTACCTCAACAAGTCCACCGTCTCCACCACCGCAGGTATCCGCTTCAGATTCTGAAACTACCAAATGCGCGGTGCATGCAGTCTCACGGCCTGAGTTCTTCAGGCCGTGAGACCGCGGGATGCCGTCTGAACACGCGGCTGGCGGATTTCTTGACCGAAGGAGGCTCTCACGATGAACGATGCACAGCGAATGCGCAGCGAATGGAGCTGGTGGTACCTGCTGTTTCTCGTCCAGTTCATCGCAGTGCTGTGGCCGCCCTTCTATAACAGCGCCGAACCGTATTGGATGGGCGTTCCTTTCTTCTACTGGTATCAGCTCCTGTGGGTCCTCATCAGCGCCGTAATCACGGCGGTGATCTATCTGGCCACTGAGAAGTAGCCTTAGCGTCGCCCTGCCCCGATCTGACGTCAGAAAACCAAGACAAACCAGGGGGAATGTCATGAAGGACGTGAACTGGGTTGCGCTCACGATCTTCGTACTGCTGTTCGGCTTCATCACCTGGTTGGGCTTCGCCGCCGCGCGCTGGCGCCGGGGCGATCTCGACTTGCTGCACGAGTGGGGACTGGGCGGAAGGCGCTTCGGCACCGTTATCACCTGGTTCCTCTTGGGTGGTGATGTCTACACCGCTTACACCTTCATCGCGGTACCGGCGCTCGCCTTCGGAGCCGGCGCGGTGGCGTTTTTCGCGGTGCCCTACACGATTGTCATCTATCCCATCCTGTTCCTGGTGTTTCCGCGCCTCTGGCATGTGTGTCACAAGCGCGGCTACATCACCGCGGGCGATTTCGTGCGCGGCCGCTTCGGCAATCGCTGGCTGGCGCTCGCGATAACGATCACCGGCATCCTCGCGACGATGCCTTACATCGCCCTGCAGCTGGTTGGCATCCAGGTCGTGATCGGCGCACTGGGCATCTCCGGAACCGGCCTGGCCGCCGACCTGCCGCTCATCATTGCCTTCGCGGTGCTCGCAGCCTTCACCTATTCGAGCGGTCTGCGTGCTCCGGCATCGATCGCGATCGTCAAGGACATTCTGATCTATGCCACTGCCTTCGCCGCCGTCATCGTCATCCCCATCGAGCTGGGCGGTTTCGGGAAGATCTTCGCGGCAGTGCCGGCGCAGAAGTTGTTGTTGGCGGTTCCCGGACCCCATAGCACCGGGGCGTACGGCGCCTACGCGACCTTGGCGTTGGGTTCGGCGCTGGCGCTGTTCCTATATCCTCACACTCTCACCGCTATTCTGAGCGCCAGCAGCGGTGCGGTCGTACGCCGCAACGCCGCCTTGCTGCCCGGTTATACCTTCATGCTGGGTCTGCTTGCGCTGCTCGGCTTCTTCGCGCTCGCCGCCGGGGTCAAGGGTCTTCCGGAATTCGCAGCCGGCTTCAAGCAGTTTGGCAACAACTTCGCGGTGCCGGCGTTGTTGCTCCACGGCTTCCCGTCCTGGTTCGTCGGTATCGCCTTCGCGGCGATCGGTATCGGCGCCCTGGTGCCGGCGGCCATCATGTCGATCGCCGCCGCGAATCTCTACACGCGCAACATTCACCGCGAGTTCATCAACAAGAATCCGACCGATAAGCAGGAAGCACAGATGGCGAAGTGGGTGTCGCTGATCGTCAAGGTGGGGGCGCTGGTATTCATCCTGTTCGTGCCGACGCAATTCGCGATTCAGCTGCAGCTGTTGGGCGGCATCTGGATCATCCAGACGCTGCCGGCGGTGCTGCTCGGCTCGTATACACGATGGTTCAACAGCTGGGCGCTGTTGGTCGGCTGGGCCATCGGTATCTATGCCGGCACCGCTATGGCCATCGCCGCGGAGCTCAAGCCCACCTATCCGCTCGCCTTCGGCGGCTACACCTTCCCGGGCTACACGGCCTTCTACACCGTTATTCTCAACCTTGTGGTGGCCGTGCTGCTCACGCTGGTATTCAAGGCAATGAAGGCGCGCGAGCCGGTAGCGGACGAAACCGTCGCGGCGGATTATCAAGCCTAAGGCAATGTCCCCTGCTCCGCTTCGCCAAGATCGGCAGTCTGCGAAAGTGAGCCGCGGTATACTTTGCGCTCGCGGCAGTGGGTATGACGTGTACCGTCAACCGAGATAAACCAAACGAACCAAGGGGAATACTATGACCGCGCACGTCCCAACAAACTTCCGCCGTGTAGTGGTCGCCGCCGCCGTGGGGAACGTCATCGAATGGTACGACTTCTACATCTTCGGTAGTTTGGCCGCGATCCTTTCGGTCAAGTTCTTCGACAAAACCAACCCGGTGGCGGCGCTGCTCAGCACGATCGCCCTGTTTACCGCCGGCTTCCTGATTCGCCCACTGGGCGCCTTTTTGTTCGGCTATCTGGGTGACCGGGTGGGCCGCAAATACACCTTCATCGCGACTCTGACCGGAATGGGCTTGGGCACAGCTGCCATCGGCCTGATACCGACCTACGCCTCGATTGGCGTTGCCGCTGCCTTTATTCTGTTCGGCCTGAGAATCATCCAGGGGCTGTGCCTGGGCGGGGAATACGGCGGCGCGATCACGTACGTTGCCGAGCACGTCTCGGACGAGCGCCGGGGGTACTACACCGGCTGGCTGCAGACCTCCCCGACGCTGGGCATCGTGGTTTCCCTCGCAGTGATCGTTGGTACCCGGACCTACCTGGGAAACGATGCTTTCAACGCCTGGGGCTGGCGGATTCCGTTCCTCATCTCTTTCCTGCTGGTGATTATGGCGGTCTACATCCGGCTGCAACTGGGGGAAACTCCGATTTTCCAAGAGATGAAGGCCAAGGGCGGGATGGTACGCAACCCGTGGAGAGAGGCGTTCCTAAGCCCCAACATCAAATTCATTCTGGTTGCTATCGTGGTTTTGCTCGGGCAGGGCGTGGTGTGGTACAGCGGCCAGTTCTGGGCCCTCTACTTCCTGCAGACGGTGAAGAAGCTCGACGTGCTGACCTCCAGCTACATTGTCGGCGCGGCGTTGCTCATTGCGTCACCGACGTTGATTCTGTTCGGATGGCTCTCCGACAACATCGGCCGCAAGCCGGTCATTCTCGGGGGAATGTTCCTGGCAGCGCTGACGTATTACCCGCTCTATGCGTGGCTGGGTGAAGTCACCAACCCCGGCGCAGTCAACTATCCGACCGCTATCTTCATCATATTCATCCTGGTGTCCTACGTCGGCATGGTGTACGGCCCGGTCGGGGCGTTCCTGGCGGAGTATTTTCCAAGCCGGATCCGCTACACGTCCGTTTCCGTGCCCTACCACATCGGCAACGGCTGGGGCGGGGGCTTGGTGCCTTTCATCACCTCCGCCGCATTTCTGTCGACCGGCAGCGTGGGCAAGGCCCTGATCTACCCCATTGCGGTGCCGGCGGTGTGTTTCCTCATCTGCCTGTTTGTGATGCCGGAAACGCGCCACAATCGTATTTGGGGTCCCGAGAAGGCCCCTGCTGCTGTTGCCTCGTGACTAGCCCGGAGCGCTGAAGTCTGGCCGGGTGCCCGGTATCGCCGGGCACCCGGGCTTGGTGCGCCCGCGAACCTCGGCGAGCACGCTGGCGAGGCAGGCGGCGAGCTCCGCGGCTGCCAGGGGCTTCATGAGCACCGCCTGCGCGCCGGCGGCTTGCGCTTGCGCCTGCAGGTCCGGCCCGCCATAGCCGCTCATCAGAATGACCGGCAATGCCGGCTGTAGCCGCCGCAGCTCGCGCACCAACTCGGGCCCGGTCATGCCGGGCATGATCACATCGCTCACCACGGCATCGAATCGCTCGGGAGCCGCGCGAAACACCCTGAGGGCCTCGAGTGCACCGAGGCATCCCACCGGCTCGTAGCCGAGCGAGGCCAGCACTTCCTCCGCGAGGCGCACCAGGCCCTCCTCGTCATCGACCACCAGAATCGACTCGCCGTTGCCGGGCGCGACCGTCACGGGAGCCGGCTCCTGCGCGGGCTGGCCCTCGGCGAGCGGCAGAAACGCGCTGAAGATCGTCCCGCTCCCCTGGTGGCTGTCGACCTGCAGTGCCGCTGCGTGGTCGAGGACGATTCCGTGCACGAGGGACAGGCCAAGGCCCGTGCCCGCGCCCACGGGCTTGGTGGTAAAAAACGGATCGAAGATCCGCTCGACCTGGGCGGTGGTCATGCCCAGCCCGGAATCGATAACGTCGATGCGCGCGTATCGCGCCCGCAGCAGGTGGCCCACCGTGCAGTCGCGCTCCGCGTCCACCTCGACCACTGCGGCGCGAATGACGACGCGGCCGGATTCGCTGACCGCCTGCACCGCGTTGGTCACGAGGTTGGCGAGCATCTGGTGCAACTGCGCCGCGTCTCCCGCGACCACGATGGGTTCGGACGGAACCTCGACGGCGACCGTGACCCCTGCGGGGAGCGCTGCGCAGGTGAGGCTCCTCACCTCGGCGATGATCTTCTGCAGCCCCACCGGCGCGCTGCTGCTCATCCCCGGGCGACTGAACGCCAGGATGCGGGCAACCAGGTCGCGCGCGCGCTTGGCGGCGACGACAATGTTGTCGAGGTAGCGGCGCAGCGGGCTCCCGGCCTCCGTGTGCTTGATCGCAAGCTCGCCGTAGCCGAGCACGGCGCCCAGCATGTTGTTGAAGTCGTGGGCGATGCCGCCGGCCAGCGTCCCGAGCGCCTCAAGCTTCTGCGACTGATGCAGTTGAGCCGTGACGCGCTCGTGGCGCTCCAGCTGGCGCAGAAAGGCAATCAGCAGGATTGCCGCCAGGGTCGTGATGACGAAAGTCCGCGCCACATTCTTCCAGGCCTTCGCGCGCCAGATGCCCAGAATCTCGTGCTCGGCGCGGCCTACGGCGAGGACCGCCGGATACCCCGGCACGCGCCGCAGACTGACGCGCGCGCGCCCGAGCACCGGATGCTCCAGCGTCATATGCCGCGCCTCGGCGTTGCCGAGCGCGGCCAGGGCGCCGAGCCATGGCGAGGGCGCCGACTCGAGGTAGCCACGCTCGCGGCTCACGAGGGTCGCGCCATCGGCACGCAACAGCTCGATACTGCTGCCGGCCCCCAGATCCAATGCATGGTAGAAGCGGCGGATATAACCGATGTCCACAGACGCTCCGGCGATGCCGCGGAATCCGGGTCCGCCGAGCCGGCGGCTCAGAACGAACGTCGGGTCACCGGTCACCCGGCTGATGAACGGCTCGCTTACGTACAGCCCCAGGTTCGGCTGGTCGCGCTGCGCAATGAAATACGAGCGGTCGCTCAAGTCGGGATTGGCGCTGCCGGCGGGCGCGGAACTCAGGTGCAGATGCCTGGCCGGATCGAACAGGAACAGGTTTCGCACCTGGGGCACACCGCTCATGTGACGGCGCAACAGGTCCGGGATCGCGGCGCGCCCGTTGAACGCGGGGAATGCATCCGGGTCGAGCAGCGCCGCCTGCTGCAGGATCAGGTCGGTCGCCTGCAATGCGCGGGCGGCCTGTTCCGCCAGTGCCCCGGCCACATTGTCGTGCTGGCGTTCGGCCATGAGCAGCGTTGCGTCGCGGTCCTGCAGCGTATCGAACAGCGCCGACAGCCACACGGCCCCGCACGTGGCCACCACGAATACCACCAGGCGCACCCGCAGCGTCGGGCCGCGCGTGCGCTCGCGGCGCGCCACGTCCGTCAGCGCCGGGGCGCGGACGGTATTCCCGCCCGATCTGCCTGGAGGCCGAGTGCTGTCCATAGATCGCCGCGCGTGAAGGGCTTTGCCAGGATGCGGGTCACTCCCAGTCTTCGGGCCATGGCATCATTCGCCATGTGCCGCGGGGAAAACCGGCCGGAGGCCGCCACGATCGCGGCGTGCGGGTAGGCACGCCGCCAGGACATAAGGATCGCATGAGCCTGCTGCTGAGATGCCACGTCGATGAGTACTGCATCGATGTCTGCCGGAACGGCCGTGACGCTGTCCGGACAGACGGCCTGCACGCCGCCCTCCTCGAGCCACTCGCGGATGAGATCCCGGTGAAGCCTATCACGCTCGACGATGAGCACACGCATCATGGATGGCCGCGGTGGTGAAGGAAGCGCCGCCGGCTCCGCACGTGCTGGTGGTCGACGACGACATTGCGGTGCGTCAGCTCGTCAGCGAGTACCTTGCGCAGAACGATTTTCGGGTGTCGGAGGCGGCGAGCGGCGCGGAACTGATGGGCGCGTTTCGTGCCCAGGTCGTGGATCTGGTGCTGCTGGATCTGCGGCTGCATGGCGAGGACGGCATGCAGCTGTTGCGACAGCTGCGTGCCGAATCGCAGCTGCCGGTCATTATCCTGACCGGCCGCGCCGAGGAAGCCGACCGCGTCATGGGCCTGGAGCTGGGCGCCGACGACTACCTCACCAAGCCCTTCAGTCCGCGCGAGCTGCTGGCCCGGATCCGCACCGTTCTGCGGCGTACGCACGCCGGCCAGGAGATCCACGGCGCCCCGGTGTGCCGCGCCTACCGCCTCCCGGGGTGGGAGCTGAACCTGCGCACGCGCAAGCTGAGCGCGCGCGACGGCCGCGAAGTCGCGCTCAGTAACGGCGAATTCAACCTGCTCGCCGCGCTGCTGGCGACCGCCAATCGCGTGGTAACACGCGACCAGCTGATCGAGATGAGCCGCCGCTACGACAACGAGGTCTACGACCGCGCCATCGACGTGCAGATCCTGAGGCTGCGGCGCAAGATCGAGAGCAACCCGGCGCAGCCGCAGATCATCGTCACCGAGCGCGGCGCGGGCTATCGCGTCGGCGTCGCGGTCGAAGCCGTGTACTGAGCGCTCGCCCGCCACGCCGCAGCCGCGCGCTGCGCGCGACCGCCACACCTTGCACTTCGGCGCTGCCACGCGCAGCACTTTGCGTGCCGCGCGTCGCAGGGCGCTTGCAGCCCCGATTTCACCTGTAACCGAAACGCTGCGCCGCGCAATCGTCAGCCGCTCGCGCTGCGCTACCCTGTCAGGCCGATGTGGATCGTCAGGTTGGCGCTCAGGCGCCCGTACACCTTCATCGTGCTGGCCATCGTGATCATGCTACTCGGCATGTTCGCGATCTGGCGCACGCCGACCGACATCTTCCCCAACATCAGGATCCCCGTGGTGGCCGCGGTGTGGAAGTACACCGGCCTGTCGCCCGAGGAGATGGCGACCCGCATGGTCCTGGGGACCGAGCGCAACGCGCAGACCACGGTCAACGACGTCGAACACACCGAGTCGCAGTCCCTCAGCGGTACTTCGGTGGTGAAGTACTTCTTCCAGCCCAACGTCAACGAAGAGCTGTCGTTCGCGCAGATCACTGCCGTTTCGCAGACCAATCTGCGCTCCGCGCCGCCCGGCACCACGCCGCCTTTCATCCTCGCCTACAACGCTTCCTCGGTCCCGATCCTGCAGCTCGCGCTGTCGAGCGGCAACCTGTCGGAAGCCCAGTTGTTCGATCTCGGTAACAACATCATCCGCACCGGACTGTCCACCGTGGCGGGCGCCTCCATGCCCTACCCTTACGGCGGCCTGCAGCGCCAGGTGCAGGTCGATCTGGATCCCGACGCGCTGCGTGCCCAGGGTCTGTCGGGGAATGATGTGACCGCCGCCATCGGCACGCAGAACTCGATCCTGCCGGCGGGCACCGAGAAAATCGGCGACCGCGAGTACTTCGTCTCGGTCAATTCCAACCCCACAACGATGGCGGAACTCAACGACCTGCCGGTCACCACGCGCAATGGCAGCGTGATCTACGTGCGCGACGTGGCGCACGTGCGCGACGGCTACCCGCCGCAGACCAACATCGTGCGCCGCGACGGCCGCCGCGGGGTGCTGTTGAGCGTGCTCAAGACCGGCAGTGCCTCGACGCTCGACATCATCCGCGCCATCAAGCAACGCCTGCCGCGGATCCGCGATGCGCTGCCGGCGGGCTTCAACGTCGACCTGGTGGGCGACCAGTCGCTGTTCGTGCGCGCCGCCGTCTCGGGCGTGGTGCGCGAGGCGGTGATCGCCGCGACGCTGACCGCTCTCATGATCCTGCTGTTCCTGGGGAGCTGGCGCAGCACCGTGATCATCGCCGTGTCGATCCCGTTGTCGATTCTCGCCTCCATCGCCTGCCTGTCGGCGCTCGGCGAAACCATCAATATCATGACCCTCGGGGGGCTGGCGCTCGCCGTCGGCATCCTGGTAGATGACGCCACCGTCACCATCGAGAACATCAACTGGCACCTCGAGCATGGCGAGGATGTGGAGGCGGCGATCCTGAACGGCGCGCACGAGATCGCGGTGCCCGCACTCGTCTCCACGCTCGCTATCTGCATCGTCTTCGTGCCGATGTTCATGCTGGTGGGCATCGCGCGCTACCTGTTCGTGCCGATGGCCGAGGCGGTGGTGTTCGCGATGCTGGCCTCGTACCTGCTGTCCCGGACGCTGGTTCCAACGCTCGCGAAGTACTGGCTGCAGCGCCACGATGCGGATGCGGCTCAGCCGCGCGGCGCACTGCAGCGTCTGCAGCGGCGTTTCGAGCAGTGGTTCATGCTGCTGCGCGCGGACTATCACGCGCTGCTCGAGCGGGCCCTGGCGAGCGGCTCACGCTTTGCGCTGCCGTTCCTGGCCGCCATGGCGGCCACCGCCCTGCTCGCCTTCCCGCTCGGCCGTTACCTGCCCGGCCTTGGCCAGGATTTCTTCCCGAGTGTCGATGCGGGGCAGATCAAGCTGCACCTGCGCACCGCGACCGGCTTGCGCATCGATGAAACGGCGACCCTGTGCGATCGCGTCGAAGCCACGATTCGCGAGACTGTTCCCGCGCACGAGATTACCACCATCGTCGACAACATCGGCGTGCCCTACAGCGGCATCAATCTCGCGTATTCCACCTCCGCGCCGGTCGGGCCGGGCGATGCCGATATCTTCGTGAACCTCTCTGCGGACCATCGGCCGACCGCAGGCTACGTACGCACGCTGCGTCACACACTCACCTCGCTCTACCCGTCCACGACTTTCGCGTTCCTGCCGGCGGATATCGTGAGCCAGATCCTCAATTTTGGTCTGCCGGCTCCGCTCGACGTGCAGGTATCGGGCTTCAACGTCGCGGCCAACCGCGCGTACGCCAACGCTTTGCTCGCCAGGATGCACGGCATCCCGGGGGTCGTTGATTTACGCATTCAGCAAGCCTTCGATTACCCCACGCTCAACGTCGAGGTCGATCGCAGCAAGGCGGCGCTGTTCGGGCTGTCGGAGACGGATGTCGCCTCGGATCTACTGGTCTCCCTGTCCGGCAGCTCGCAGACCACGCTGTCCTTCTGGATCGACCCGAAGAGCGGCACCCAGTACAGCATCGCTGCCCAGACGCCGCAGTTCCGGCTGGCCTCATTCCTGGACCTGGCTGCCACACCGGTCACCGGCTCTACCTCGGCCGGCGCTGCAGCGGCCAGCGGCGGCGCTGGCCACACCGCGCAGCTGCTCGCCAACCTTGCGAGCTTTCATCGCGGCGTGGCGCCGGCGATCGTGAGCCATTACGACGCCACTCCGGTGGTCGACATCTTCGGAGCTGTCGAGGGGACCGACCTCGGGTTCGTGTCCGCACAAATCGACAAGCTGCTCGCCGACACGCAGCGTTCTCTGCCACACGGCTCGCAAGTCACCGTGCGCGGCCAGGTGAAGACCATGACCGAGTCGTTCGCAGGTCTGCTGCTCGGGCTCGCGGCCGCGATCGTACTGGTCTACCTGCTGATCGTGGTGAATTTCCAGTCCTGGCTCGACCCGTTCATCATCATCACCGCCCTGCCCGCCGCCCTCGGCGGGATCGTGTGGATGCTGTTTCTGACACACACACCCGTGAGCGTGCCGGCCCTTACCGGCGCGATCATGTGCATGGGGGTAGCGACCGCCAACAGCGTTCTGGTCGTCAGCTTCGCGCGCCAGCGCATGGACGCCGGCGATGACGCCTCCCATGCCGCCCTGCAGGCGGGGGTCACGCGTTTCCGCCCCGTGTTGATGACCGCACTCGCGATGATCATCGGCATGGTGCCCATGGCGCTGGGCATCGGAGAAGGTGGGGAGCAGAACGCGCCGCTTGGCCGCGCCGTGATCGGCGGGCTGGTCTTCGCGACGGTGGCTACACTGTTCTTCGTGCCCACCGTCTTCACCCTCATCCACGGACGCCGGAGCCGCTGATGTCCGACCTGTCGTCCTCGCCGGGTCCCGCTCCAGCGCCTGCACGCGTGCGGCGCCTGGCATTCATTGCACTCGCTCTCGCGCTGGTCCTGGCCGCCTGGGGCATCGTGAGCCGGCTCAGCGCCCGCAACACCCTCGGCCGCGAGGCCGCTGAGGCTGCGGTTGCCACCGTCGCGACGACGAAGCCGAGCCGGGGTCCGGCTTCCAGCAGCCTGGTGCTGCCGGGAAGCGTGCAGGCCTATTACGAGGCGCCGATCTACGCGCGCACCAGCGGATATCTCAAGGTGTGGCACACCGACATCGGCACGACGGTGACCAAGGGCCAGGTGCTCGCCGAGATCGACACCCCGGAAGTGGACCAGCAGCTGCGACAGGCGCAGGCGGATCTGGCGACCGCGCAGGCCAACTACGAGCTGGCCCGCACCACCCACGAGCGCTGGCAGGGTCTGCTCGCGACGGAGTCGGTGTCGCAACAGGATGCCGATCAGCGCGCCGGGGATGCGGCCGCCAAGGCCGCGGCGCGGCAATCGGCGGCCGCCAACCTGGCACGCCTGCGGGAGCTGGAGTCCTTCAAGCGTGTCGTGGCGCCCTTCAACGGCGTGGTCACCCAACGCAACACCGACGTCGGCGCATTGATCAACGCCGGGCAGAACCCGGGCAGCGCCCTGTTCCGCGTGGCCGACACGCATCGGCTGCGCATCTACGTGTCCGTACCGCAGGCATATGCGGCGGCCATTCAGCCGGGACTGGCGGCGGCGCTGGTATTCGCGGATCGTCCCGCCCAGCGCTACTCCGCCGCCGTCGCCTCCACCGCGCGCGCGCTGGATGCTGCGTCCCGCACCCTGCAGGTCGAGCTGCAGATCGAGAATGCGACGGGCGAGCTGCTGCCGGGCTCCTATGCCCAGGTGCATTTCACCCTGTCCGCCGGCGCGAACACCCTGCGGGTGCCGGTCAATACGGTGCTGTTTCGCGCCCAGGGCCTGGAGGTCGCCACGCTCGACAACGAGCATCGTGTGCACCTGAAGTCCATCACGCAGGGGCGGGATTTCGGCACCGAAATCGAGGTGCTGAAAGGGGTCGACGCGGCTGACACCCTGGTGGTCAATCCCCCCGATTCCGTCAGCGAGGGCACCCCGGTGCGCATCGCCCAGCCGCGACCGCCGCCGCGTGACCCGGCAGGACCTTCCTGATGCAACGGGCGGCATCGCTGGCGGTGGCGGTGCTGGGTGCGGTGAGCGGCTGCTCGCTCAGCCCGCGTTATCACCGCCCGTCCGTGCCCGCCCCGCCGGATTCCTATAAGGAGGCCGGCGAGTGGAAGCTCGCCACGCCTGCAGACAGCACGCCGCGCGGCCGGTGGTGGACGATGTTCCAGGACCGGGAGCTCGATGATCTCGAAGCGCAGGTCAGCGATGCCAATCAGAGCCTGCGGGCCGCACTCGCGCGCCTTGATCAGGCGCGCGCCCAGACCCGTATTGCGCGCTCGGGATGGTTTCCGACCCTGACGGCTCAGGCGAACGCCACCCGCTCACGGACCTCGCTCAATTCGCCCACCTATGCGCCCGGCAAGCCGGCCACCGCGAATGTTTTCACCGCACAGGGGGATCTGTCCTACGAGCTGGACCTCTTTGGCCGCGTGCGTAACACCGTGGCCGGCGCGCGTGCCAGCGAGCAGGCCAGCGCCGGGGATGTCGCGGCGCTCGATCTCACGGTGCGCGCCGAGCTCGCCAGTGACTACTTCACGCTGCGCGGCCTGGATGCTGAGCAACAGCTGCTCGATCACACGGTCGCCGACTACGCCCGGGCGCTGCAGCTCACCCAGAACCTGTATCACGGCGGGGCCGCGGCCATTGCCGACGTACTCCAGGCGCAGGCCCAACTGGAGTCGGCCCGCACCCAGGCGGAGGATACCCGCCTGCGCCGCGCTCAGACCGAGCATGCCATCGCCGTGCTGGTCGGCCGCGAGCCTTCCGATTTCAGTGTCGCCGCGCGTGCGGCTGGCGGCGATCTCCCGCTTCCGGAGCTCGCGCCCGGCCTGCCCTCCGAGCTGCTGGAGCGCCGTCCCGACGTGGCGGCCGCGGAGCGCCGTGTCGCGGCGGCCAATGCCGCTATCGGCGTGGCCCGGGCGGCCTACTTTCCCGTGTTCAGTCTGCTTGGCACGGCGGGAGTGGAGAGCAGCGCGGCTTCCAACTGGATCAGCGCCCCGAGCCGCTTCTGGTCGGTCGGTCCGCAGGCGCTGATGACGCTCTTCGACGCTGGCCTGCACGCGGCACAGTCCGCCGCCGCGCACGCTGCCTACGACGAGCAGGTCGCCAACTACCGCGGCACGGTGCTCACGGCCTTTCAGGACGTCGAGGACAATCTTGCGGCTTTGCGCCAGTTGCAGCGCGAGAGCGTGAGTCAGGCGGCGGCCGTTACCGCGACGCAAGGGGCGCTCGACCAGGCTAATCTGCGCTACAAGGGCGGGCTCGTGACCTACCTCGAGGTCGTGTCGAGCGAAAACGCCGCACTCGCGGCGCGCCTGGCGGCGGTCGACATCGGCATCCGCCGCACCAACGCCACCGTGCTCCTGGTCAAAGCCCTGGGCGGGGACTGGCAGCCGCGCTGAGCGCCTATCTCAGGTAGGCGTGCACCACCTCGATGAGGTGCCGCGCTCCGCGGGCGCGCTCGCGGTCCCGGTCGCGCGTTGGGTCCGAGACGTGCATGCGGATGTGATCCTCGAGCAGTTCGGCCATCAGGCTGTTGGCCGCGCCGCGCGCCGACACCGTCAGCTGCATGACTTTGGCGCAGTCGGCATCCTTCTGCAGGGCGCGCTCGATCGCCTCCACCTGCCCGCGCAGCCGCCGCACGCGCTGCAGCAAGCGCGTCTTGTCCTCGATGGCGTGTCTCATGATGGCGGCCTCCACGGGCTTTCGCATATAGGGTGGGGGGTATAGTACCTGATGGATCGGTGCCCCGCCCTCCCCACCGCCTGAGCAGCGCGTCACATAAAAGCAGCCGCAATCGCGCTGCCGCCGCCGCGGGAAAGGTTGCTGAAAGGCGCTGCCCTTAAGCTACCGCCGTGAACCATTCAGTTGCGGATACGGCGGGCGCGATGTGGCTGACGCGACTTGCGGCCGGCGGGCGGCGCTGGCTCGGCATCGCGTTGCCCTTGGCAGCGCTCGCGCTCGCCGCGGTGTGGTTGCTCGGCCAAAGGGCGCACGGCGTGGCAGCGCCGGCTGCGGGCGCCGCGACGCCACCGGGCACGCTGCGTCTGAGTGACGCGCAACGGCGCTCGATCGGCGTCGAGCGGATCGGCAGTGCACTGTTTCATTCGCAGGTTAAGACCGACGGCCGGATCGTCTTCAACGCCGATCGGCTCACACCGGTGTATTCACCGTACTCGGGCCGGGTGACACGCGTGATCGCACCACTGGGAGCGCTGCTGAGGCCGGGACAGCCGCTGTTCGAGCTCGATGCGTCCGAATACGCACAAGGCCAGAGCGATCTGCTGGCCGCGCACGCACAACTCAAACTGGCGCTGGCCAACGAGGAGCGCCGGCATGCCTCCTATGAGGTCCACGGTGCGTCGCTCCAGGACTGGCAGCAGGCTCAGAGCGAACTGGCGGGCGCGCAGGCCGCAGCGGCGGCCGCGCGTAACCGTCTGCGCATACTGGGCCAGACCGAGGCGCAGATCGACGCCCTGCTGGCGAGCGGCACGCGGCCGCAGGCGCGCGTGACGGCGGCGGCACCGCTGGCCGGTGTCGTGGTCGATCGGCAGCTCGGCCCGGGGCAATACCTGCAGGCGGGCGCGAGCTCGGCGGTCTATACCATCGCCGACCTGTCGAGCCTGTGGCTGCTCGCGAGCGTGCGCGAGGCCGATGCGACGGCCGTGCACGTGGGACAGCCGGTCACGGTGTACGTGACCGCGATGCCGGAGCGGGACTTCAGGACGCGAGTGAGCTACGTCGCTCCGACCGTCGATGCGGCGACCCGGCGCGTGGTGGTGCACGCGATCCTCGACAATGCGCAAGGCGAACTCAGACCCGAGATGCTTGCCAACGCGGAAATCCAGACCAGTGACGATGTACCGTCACCGGCGGTGCCGCGGCAGGCGGTGATCTACGAAGGCGATCGCGCGCGGGTCTGGGTGATGATGCCGACCGACCACGACGTGGCCTTGCGTCAGATCCGTCTCGGGCGCGAGCGGGACGATCGGCTGGAGGTGCTGCAGGGGCTTGAGGTCGGCGAGCGCGTGGTGACGCGCGGGGCGCTGTTCATCGATCGCGCCGCGAGCGGCGAGTAAGCGGCTGCAGGATCTGAAGCCGGCGCCGCCGCACCCATGGACGCGATCATCTCCTTCGCGCTCAGGCAACGCCTGTTCATGCTGGCGCTGCTGGTACTGGTGCTGGTGACGGGCAGCGTGAGCTTTGCGCACCTGAACATCGAAGCCTATCCGGACCCGGTGCCACCGCTGGTGGACATCGTCACGCAGTCCTCGGGGCAGTCGGCCGAGGAGATCGAGCGCTACATCACCATCCCGATCGAGATCCAGATGGCCGGTATCCCGAACGTGAGCTCGGTGCGCACCATCTCGCTGTTCGGGTTGTCGGACGTGAAGGTGCAGTTCACCTATGCCTACAGCTACCAGCAGGCCGAGCAGTGGGTGATCAATCGCCTGGCGCAGCTGGCCTCACTCCCTAACGGCGCGCAGCCGCAGATCTCGCCCTGGAGCCCGATCGGTGAGGTGTTTCGCTACCGCGTCGTCGGCCCGCCGGGCTACTCGGTGCTGGACGCGAAGACGCTGCAGGACTGGGTGCTCGAGCGGCGTTTCAAGGCCGTGTCGGGCGTAATCGATGTCACCGGCTGGGGCGGGATGACCCGCGCCTATGCGGTCACGGTGGACCAGCGCCGCCTCGCCGCCTTCCAGCTCTCGCTCTCCCAGGTACTGCAGGCAATCGGCAATGCCAATCTCAACGTCGGCGGTCAGACCCTCAACATCGGCCCGCAGGCGGCGGTGGTGCGCGGCGTCGGATTGATCCGCTCGCTCGACGATCTGCGTAACACCATGCTGAGTTCCGGCCACGGCACACCGGTGCTGGTACGCGACGTGGCCACCGTCGAGGTGGGGCATCAGCCACGGCTCGGCATCGCCGGCCAGGACGGCGACAACGATATCGTGCAGGGCATCGTGCTGATGCGGCGGGGAGCGCAGAGCAAGCCCACCATCCGCGCGGTCGAGGCGGAAGTGGAGCGCATCAATGCCACCGGCATCCTGCCGCCGGGAGTGCGCGTCGAACGCATCTACGACCGCAGCGATCTGATTGGTGTGACGACGCGCACGGTGCTGCACAACATGGTGTTCGGCATCGTGTTGATCTTCCTGGTGCAGTGGCTGTTCCTCGGCGACCTGCGCAGTGCGCTGATCGTCGCGGCCACCATACCGTTCGCGCTGTCTTTCGCGATCACCCTGCTGGTGCTGAGCGGCGAATCCGCCAATCTGCTTTCGGTCGGCGCAATCGATTTTGGATTGATCGTGGATGCCTCGGTGATCCTGGTCGAAAACATCTTCCGTCACCTGGCGGAGAGTCGCGAAGCACGCAGCGCGGGCGCGGCAATGCTGCACCGGGTGCGCAGTCGCGGCGAATTCCATGGCAAGTTCGCGGTGATTGCCAATGCCGCCACCGAGGTGAACCGCGCCATTCTGTTTGCCGCCGCGATCATCATCGCGGGCTTCGTGCCGCTGTTCACCATGAGTGGCATCGAGGGTCACATCTTCGGGCCGATGGCGCGGACCTACGGCTATGCGATCGCCGGCGGATTGGTTGCGACCTTCACCGTATCCCCGGCACTGAGCGCGCTGCTTCTGCCCGCCACGGTGCGGGAGAGCGAGGCGCGCATCCTGGCGGCGTTGCGCCACTGGTATGACCGGGCACTGCTCTACGCCTTGTCCCACCACCGCGTGGTGCTCACCGGGGCCGCGGCGCTGCTGTTGATCGCGACCCTGGCACTGCGCACGCTGGGGCTCGAGTTCCTGCCCAAGCTCGAGGAAGGCAATCTGTGGATTCGCGCGCAGATGCCCGGCTCGATTTCGCTCGAGGAGGGCAACGGCTACGTCAATCGGATGCGCCGGCTGATCGGTGCCTACCCCGAAGTGCAGACCGTGATCTCGCAGCACGGGCGACCGGATGACGGCACCGATGCCACCGGGTTCTTCAATGCCGAGTTCTTCGTGCCGCTGAAGGATGCCGCCCGCTGGCCCGCGCACGTGACCAAGGAGCGCCTCACCTCGCAGATGACCTCGGCCCTGCAGGCGGAATTTCCCGGGGTCGACTTCAATTTCTCGCAGTACATCCAGGACAACGTCGAAGAGGCGGCCTCGGGTGTCAAAGGCGAGAACTCGGTCAAACTGTACGGTAACGAGCTGGCGACCCTGGAGCGCGCTGCGGCGCGGATCCGCGACGTGCTGGCGACGGTACCGGGCATCACGGACCTGGCGGTATTCAATTCACTGGGCCAGCCGACGGTGGAGATCGACATCGATCGGGTGCGCGCGGCGCGCTACAACCTGGCGCCGGGTGACGTCAATACTGCCATCCAGACCGCCATCGGCGGCACCGGCGCCGGGGATCTGTACGAGACCGGCAGCGATCGGCACTTCCCCATCGTCGTACGTTACGCGCTGCAGTACCGCGGCGATCTCGCGGCGATACGGCGCATTACCGTTCCGGCCACCGATCCGGCCGCCGGCGCGGCGGCGCAGATCGCGATCGGCGACGTCGCCGACGTGCGCCTGGTCTCGGGGGCCTCGTTCATCTATCGCGAGCAGCAGCAGCGCTACATCCCCATCAAGTTCTCGGTCCGCGGGCGCGACCTCGGTAGTGCGGTACTCGAGGCGCAGCGCAAGGTGGCGCAGCAGGTCACGTTGCCGGGCAGCTACCGCCTCGAATGGGTGGGCGAGTTCGGCAACCTGCAGGATGCGCTGCAGCGGCTGGCGGTCGCGGTGCCGGCGAGCCTGTTGCTGATCTGCGTGCTGCTGTACCTGAACTTCGGATCCCTGATGGACGTGGCGCTCGCGGCGAGCGTGATCCCGTTGACACTGATCGGCGGCATCTTCGCGCTGTACCTGACCGGTACGGCCTTCAGCGTCTCGGCCGCGATCGGCTTCGTGGCGCTGTTCGGCATCGCGACCATGGACGGCATCCTGATTCTCTCCTACTACAACGTGCACATCGAGGCCGGCATGGAGCGCGTCGCGGCGATGCTGCACACCTGTCGCACGCAGATGCGGCCGGTGGTCATGACCTGCACGGTCGCCTGTGTGGGGCTGGTGCCCGCGGCGCTCTCGAGCAGCATCGGCGCGCAGGTGCAGCGGCCGCTCGCGATCGTGGTGGTCGGCGGCATCCTGCTGGCGCCGGCACTGATCCTGCTGGTGATGCCGGTGCTGATCCTGCGCGGCTCGCGCCGCCGTCCCCCCGCCGGGGCGGAGGGCACGAACGACGCGCCGCCCGACGGGGCCGCCTCATGAGCGTTCGCCGCACCCTGGCCTTCGTCGGCGCGCTGCTGCTGGCGGCGTGCGCCGTGGGTCCCGATTTTCACCGCCCTGCCCCACCAGCCGTGCAGGAGTATGCGGCGCCCGGGGCTCGGTCGGCGTCGCCTACCGTGGGCGATGAGCCCCAACAGTTCCAGAGCGGCGCGCGAGTACCCGAGCGCTGGTGGGAAGCCTTCGGATCAGGGCAGATCGACGCGCTGGTGGACCAGGTGCTGGCCGCAAACCCCGACATCCAGGGCGGGCAGGCAGCGCTGCGCGCAGCGCTCGAGTCGGCCGCCGCGGCCCGCGGGGCGCTGTGGCCCGGGCTGCAGGCTTCCTACCAGGGCGAGCGACGGCAGGATTCCGGCACACTGTCGCCGACGCTGAGCTCCCCTGCGCCGATCTTTACGTTGCACACCGCGGAAGTCGACCTCAGCTACACGCTCGATGTGTTCGGCGGCAACCGCCGCACCGTCGAAGCGCTGGTCTCGACGGCCGAGGCGCAGCGTTTCGGGCTGGAAGCGACGCGCCTGACGCTGGTGTCGAATGCAATCGTCGCGGTCATCAACCAGGCCGCCGCCCAGGCACAAATCAGCGCCATGCAGCGCGTCTTGCAGGAGGAGCGCGCGGCGCTGGAGATTCTGCGACAGCAGTACGCGCTCGGCAGCGTCTCACTCGCCACGGTCAACGCGCAGGAAGCCACGCTGTCGCAGGCCGAGGCGGCACTACCGGGCCTCGAGCAGCAGCGCGCACAGCAGCAGCACCTGCTCGCGGCGCTCACCGGGCGTGCGCCATCGCAGATGCCATCGCTGGATGTCGAGCTGTCTGCACTCACGCTGCCGCGGACGTTGCCGCTGACGTTGCCCGCGCAGCTGGTGTCGCGGCGCCCGGATATCCGCGCTGCCGAGGCCCAACTGCACGCGGCCACCGCGCAGGTCGGCGTGGCGGAGGCGGCTCTCCTGCCCGCCATTTCCCTGTCGGCGAACAGCGGCTCGGCGGCCGTGCAGCTGTCGAGTCTTACCGCGCCCGGTACACGCTTCTGGAGCCTCGGCGGATCGCTCAGCCAGACCCTGTTTGCCGGCGGCAGCCTGGTGCACCGCAAGCGGGCTGCGGTGGCGCTCATGGATCAGGCCGCAGACAGTTATCGCAGCACGGTGTTGCAGGCATTCCGCCAGGTGGCCGACGTGCTCGCCGCGCTGCAAAGCGATGCCGCCGCGCTTGCAGCCCAGACTCGCGCCGAGTCCGCAGCGGCGCAGAGTCTGAGCCTCGTGGTTCAGAACCTGAAGCTCGGTTCAGTCAGCAACCTCGATCTGATCCAGGCCGAGCACGATCACGAGATGGCGGTGCTGGCGCTGGTGCAGGCGCGTGCGGCGCGTCTGGCCGATACCGTCGCGCTGTACCAGGCGCTCGGCGGCAGCTGGGCGGTCACGCCGTCAGGCCAGTGAGCCGCTTCGCGGCCTGCAGGGGCGCGCTGAACTGAACCGTGACGCGCGCGCCCCGACCGCCGGGGTTGGCTTCAATCCGCACCGCAGCCTGGTGCAGTTCCGCAATTTCCCGCACGATCGCCAGGCCCAAACCGCAGCCTTCGCCATGCGTTCCCGGTGAACGGTAGAACCGTTCGAACACACGCCGGCGCTCGGCCGGCTCGATCCCCGGTCCACTGTCCTCAACGTACAGCTGCGGCCCGTCACCGGCCTGCACGCCGAGCGTGATGCGACCCCCGGAGTGGCCGTAGCGCAGTGCATTGTCGAGCAGATTGGACAGCAGCTCGGCCAGCAACGGTCCATCGGCCTGCACCATCAGCGGCTGATCCGGTACCGCCAGGCCAAAGTCGACACCCCGCTCCAGCATCTGCGGCACCCACTCCTCGCCGACGCGGCGCGCCAGGGCTGTCAGGTCGAGTGCACTCATGTGGACCACGGCGCCCGCCGCCGGGCCGGCGCGCATCAGCACCAGCAGCTGCTGACTGAGGCGCGCAGCGCGATCGGCGGAGCTGCGCAAGGCGCGCAGTGCGCGGCGCTGCGCCTCCCCCTCCCCGGCACGCTCCGCCGCTTCGGCGTGCAGCACCACGGCGGCGAGCGGCGTGCGCAGCTGATGCGCGGCGTCAGCGACGAAGCGTTCCTGCGAATGCATCGCCGCCGCTACGCGAGCGAACAATTCATTGAGCCGCGCCGCAAGAATACGCGCCTCGGTCGGCAGATTCGCCTCCGGAACGGGTGTCAGATTGTCGTGGCTGCGCGACTCGATGGCAGTCGCCAGATCACTCAGCGGTTTCAGAGCGCGCGTGACGCTGAGCCACGCCAGAGCGAGCGCTACGGCCAGCAGTGCGATCTGCGGTGCGACCATCACCAGCAGGATCTCGCGCGTCAGCGTCGAGCGCTTGGCCAGCGTCTCGGCCACGCTCACCGTGACCTCGTTACCCGGCCCGATGGGCGCCAGCCGCATGCTCACGACGCGGACCGGGCGGCCGCGAATCTGCGAATCCCCCAGCCGCACCTGGCCGGACGGCACGCCTGCGAGCGGGGTCAGGGCGGGCTCGCCGGCGATGAACCCCTGGCGCGAGGAGTCGATGCGATAGTAGGTGGTGTCGATCTCGTCGAACTGGAACACTTCGAGTGCCGCACGCGGCAGATCGATCGTCACACGACCGTCCTGCGCATGCACGGTGGTTGCGAGCGAGTGATTCGAATCGATCAGCCAGCGATCGTAGACCAGGTTGGCGAAATGCAGCGCCGTGTAATAACAGGCGAGCGCATCCAGCGCCAGCAACACGCACAGCAGCGTTGCCAGGCGTAACAGCAGTCCCCATCGCAGGCTGCCGCGGCTCATGGCTCCGGACTCGCGGCCTCGAGCAGGTAGCCGAAACCACGCAGGGTGCGCACCCGCAGACCGTGGGGCTCGAGTCGCCGGCGCAGCCGGTGCACACAGATCTCGATGGCCGTATCCGAAGGCGGATCGCCACCGCGGGTGAGGCGCGCGGCGATCGCGTCGCGACTCACGACGTGACCGGCGCGCACGGCCAGCGCCTCGAGCAGCATGAATTCGCTCGCCGGCAGATCCACAATGCTCGCGCCGAGGGTGACGCGTGGCTCGCCGATCCGTAGCCGCAGCGCACCGATGTGCAGCTCGCGCGCGGTGCGCGCTTCATGCCGGCGCAGCAGTGCGCGTACGCGCGCCTGCAATTCCGGCAGATCGAACGGCTTAACCAGATAATCATCGGCGCCGGCATCGAGGCCGCTGACGCGATCATTGAGGGCGTCGCGGGCCGTGACGATCAGGATCGGCGCGCTGCCGCCGCGATTGCGCAGCGCGCGCACCAACTCCAGCCCCGACAGACCCGGCAAACCGATGTCAACAATGCCGAGCGCGTATCGGCCGGTCAGCAGCGCCGCGAGCGCCGCCGTGCCGTCAGTGCACTCGTCCACACTGTAGCCGGACTGCTGCAGCAATTCGCTGAGCACCTGGCGCAGGTCGGCATCATCTTCGGCGATCAGCAGCCGCATAGTGCGCATGGTAACGCGCACCGCCGCGTCAGTACTCCAGATGCAGCCGCAGCGCCCAGAAGCGCGCCGGGCCGCGATCGCGGTTGTAGCCCGGATTGCGGATGTACTGAAAATCCGGACCGACCTGCCAGCGTACCGGCCCCGGTTGCTGCGGCCACACGTATTGCAGCCGATAGTAGCTTTCCAGTATCTGCTCACGGCCATAGGTCAGGCGGCCGTCATCCAGCAGAAACCCTGCTCCGCCCGCAGCCAGATAGTCGCGATGGCCGGCTGACAGCCCCTGGCTCGCCAGCGCCAGGCCGAGGCGATCATCGGGGCGCTGCCAATGGCTACCCGCGAGTTGCCCGCCGAGCGTCGCCACCTGCTCGACCTCGGTAAAGGCGAAGCTCTCCGTGTGTCCGTCATTCCAGCCCCAGCGCAGGAACACTCCCGTGGCCCCCTCATCCGCCAACGGCTGTTCCGCGTTGACCCCGAAGCCATACTTATGGCGTCCCTCCCGATCGTCGGCGACGATGTTCGGAGTGGTACCGCTGGCCGCAGCGATCGCCAGCGCTTCGGCATAGTCCCCCATGCGTGCGGTATTGAAATAGGCGAGCAGGCGCACGACGGTCCCGCTCGACCACCCCGAGAGCGTGAGCTGCAGGTTCTGACCACGCGCCCGCCGGAACGATGACTCGAGGGTCTGCTGGTTGGCGAGGACCGGCATCAGGTAGGCCCCGTACTTGAGGCTCCAGGACGGGCTCAGGTAGCCGATGACGAAACCATCCGTGTAGCCACGCGTGTTGGCGGCGTAGTCCCACGCGGTGTTGGCCCACAGCGACCAGTTCAGGAACTGCGTGCGCGGGGACCCGGCGTAGCTGTTCTGATCGAAGTCGTCCGGAACCGCCATCCGGCCGAGCTTGAATTCGAGCCGTGTGGTGGCTTCGGTGCCGGGGATCTGGTCCTGGCCGCGCGCCACCGGGCCGACCGCAGCGCCCAGCGGCAGCATGAACCGCAGGTAGCTGCGCGCGATGTAGAACTGCTTCTTCAGGCCGGACGCACCTTCCCGCACCACATCGCCGTTGGTCAGTCCCGCGAGCCCGGTGGCGTTGCTCACGCCCGCACCCATGAACTTCTCGACGTCCAGGTAAGCCTGCGCCCAGCTCACCGGTGCCCAGCCGCCGTAGACGCCCACGGTGTGGGTCGGCTGCGTGTCTCCGTCCGCGCGCAGGCTCAGCAGCCCCGCGTAAGGCGAGCGCAAGCCGTCCTGATGTTGCAGGATGTAGGTGTACTGGGCGCCGAGCAGCATCGGCGCAGCGCTGGCCGCGGCTGGCTCGGATGTCGCGTCGGCGCACCGCATGCCGAGCAGCGCCAGCGCGCCCAGCCATCGCCGGCGGCCGCGAGTGTTGCACTTTGTTTTCAATGGCCGCCCCTGACAGCGGCACGGATTCTTGAGGCTCACGCAGCGCAAGTCAAGAGATACTATACCCCCTACCCTATAAGCGGCGATGCTGCGCTCGACATCGAAACCGGTGTGTGGGACCTGTCAACTGTCTGGGAGAGTGATTACCGTCGCGATCGCGATCGATTGCGCGGCTGCTTGCGCCGCCAGGCAAGTGGCTGGCCGCTGGCGTTCGCTGGCGCGCCGCCGTCAGCCGGCGCGCCTGTGGGGGGCTCCTCAAGCCCCCCACGGGCGGGCTTGAATCAGCCCGGTGGCGAGCGCGTGTCGCCGCGCGCCTGTTCCTCGGCCTTGCGGAGCTCGGCCTTGACATTCGCGTCGGGTTTCAGCTGGTGAATAGCCGCACCGAGCTTTGCTCCGCCGGTCACCTTCGACTTCAGGTCCGGGAAGGGAATGCTGAGATTCTGCGAGACGTGCAGGGTCGCTGCACACTCCTCAACACTCCTGAATCCCGTGCACGCTTCCTGCGCCGACATGCCCGCGGGCACGATGGCTGCCAGCCGCGTGCTCTGCGCCGTCGATGCGCTCGACTGTGCCGTTGCCGCGGGGTCGGACTGCGTCGCCGGGTCGGTCGACGGCATCGAGGGCTGCGCCGCAGGTGATGGCTGGGCCGCGCCCGCCTGATCCTCGGGTCCGGCAGCGTAAGCAAATGCTGCCAGCCCCAGCGCGGCGGTTGCCGCAATCAAAGTCAAAAAGCGCTTCATGTCATACCTCCATTGCTACCAGACCTGTGCGTTGCGACGCGCTGCACCAGAGGGCAGATCCGTTCCGCCGCGCTCGCCAGCGCTCTCCCCTATCGGCGTTTTCGGTCCCACCGCGCCCGCCCCTGGCAACGGGATTCGTCGGTGGACCTGGCCGCGCACAAGTCGCGGACCTCCATGTCCGACGGCTCCCGCCGCAGGAAGCACGTGCGGCTCAACCGTGCCCGTATATAAGCGCCGTGCACTCGGCCCGGCAACGTGTCTGCAATCCGCGCCGTGTACGTTGCCGGTGTCGCCGTGTGGGACTGCGCGCAGACCACTCATGATTTGTCGGCGCGGCGTTCAGCGTGCGCGCACGAAATCGACGTAGCCGCGCTCGACATCGGTGCGAGTGAGCTGCACGCGAAGCGCGTCACCGACGTCCAACCCTTCAAACCCCTTGACGAGGCGTCCTTCCGCAACCGGCTGCCGGATACGCACCCACACTCCTTTCTCCGAAGCGCCGGTCACCAGGGCATCAAACTGCTGGCCGATGCGCGGTTCGAGCAGCATGGCGGCGGCGGACTTGCGCACTTTACGCTCGACCTTCGCAGCGTTGCCCTCCTGCTCGGTGCAGTGCGCCGCGAGGCTGCGCAGCTCCTCGTCGCCGTAGGGCGCAGGGCGCGCGGCGAGCGCAGCCTTCAGCAGCCGCTGGGTGATGAGGTCCGGGCAGCGACGGTTGGGCGCCGTCGCGTGCGTGTAGTCATCCACGGCCAGTCCGAAATGTCCTTCGGCGGCTTGTCCGGGGCGCTTGAGCACGTACTCGCCGGCCCCCAGCAACTTGACGATCGCGAGCGACAGGTCCGGAAACTGGGCCGGCGCCGCCTGCTGGCGCCTGACGAGAAATGCGCTGAGCGCCCGCGCGTCCGGCGCTGCGGGCAGACGCTCGCCCAGCCCCTGCGCCAGCTCGACGATCCGCCCCCAGCGCTCTGGCTTGCGCAGCACGCGGCGCAGCGATGCGGAGCCGCGGCGCTCCAGGTACTGCGCCACGACTGTGTTGGCCGCGATCATGAAGTATTCGATGAGCTCCTTGGCACGATTGTCCTCGTCGGGCTTGAGGTCCGTGAGCACTCCGCCGTCGTAGACCGCCCGCGCCTCGATGGTGCTGAGTCCCAGTGCGCCCTGCTCATGCCGCAGGCGCTTGAGCGCCTGTGCCGCGCCGTCCTGGATGCGCAGCTGTTGCTCCATGCCGCTCACCCGTGCGACGCGCGCGGGCGCCGGCCCCGTGCCGAGGAGCCACGCGGCAACGCTGTCATAGGCGAGTTTGGCGCGATTGCGCACCACCGCGCGGTAAATGTCGGATGCCGCAACGGCGCCATCGGCCGCGATGGTCATTTCGATGACGACGCTGAGGCGCTCCTGGTCCTGCGCGAGCGATGTGAGGTCGGTCGACAGCCGCTCGGGAAGCATCGGAAAGATCTCCGCGGCCGTGTAGACGCTGGTGGTATTGGCGCGGGCGTGCGCGTCGATCGGGGAGCCGGCAGCCACCGTCACCTCGACATCGGCGATCGCCACGAGGATCCGGACCGCCCCGCCGCTCAGCGGCTCGGCAACCGACAGCTGGTCGAGGTCGCGCGAGTCGTCGTTGTCGATCGAGCACCACAGCAGGGCGCGCAGGTCACGGATCTGCGGTCCGCTCTCCATCGCGGCCTGGCCGATGGTGCGCAATTGCTCCACGGCGCCCGCGGAGAAGTCCGGCTCGAGGCCCTGCTCGAGCATCGCGCGCCGCGCAATGCTCCTGAGCTCGTTGCTTCTGTCAGGCGGCATCGCGGCATGATACCCGCGATGCCCCTGCGCCGAGGGGCGGTGCGTGCCTCACAGCCGAAGGGCGCCGCGGATGCTCCGCGGCGCCCTCCTCTCTGGCCGAGCGAGGCATCCCGCCTGGTCCGATTCGCTCCCTGCGTCAGAGACTGGGCAGCGTGCCGGTGAAGTACACGAGCACGTAGGCCTTGAGCGAGCCGGCCTGCGGCACGCCAAAGACCTTGACGGGTGTGCCGGGCACCAGAGCGGCGGTGAGCGCCGCAACGCCGCTGCTGGTGGTGACGTCGATGGGTGAGATGGTGATGACGCCGTTTGAGCGGTCGACCTGATAGACCAGCGTGGCCGACTGGGCGGTGGTGCTCACATCGACCGTGGCCGGCATGGTGCCGCCGAGCACCGCCATGGCGAAGGAGTTGCCTGCGAACGCGGTCGTGACGGCACCGAGCGGCACCGGCGTCGGGAGCAGCACCGCGTTCCTGAGCGACCAGCCAGTGGGGTTCGCCGCATCGGCCCAGGTGGCAGCGCTCGCACCCCACGCCGTCAGCGCACCTACCGTGCCGCCGAAGTTCACCCCGCCGTTGGTTGCAGCGACGAACGCCGCAACTGCGTTGCTGCCCTCGGTGGCGAGCGTCGGATAGGTGAAGTCCCACCACAGGAATCCCATGACCGAATTGCCGCTGGGATCAGTGTTGGCCGTAGTCCCCGAGATGTAGTCGAGCGCCAGCAAGTAGTCATCCGTTGCGCGCGCGAACTGCCGGGTGTAGGTGAAGCCGGTGGTGTTGGCGCCCGAGATCCGCCCGGAATACGCGGCACTCTCGATATCGATGGTCTGCGCCACCAGCGCGTTGGCGTGCGGATCGACCGGGCTCACATGCACCTTGAAGCCGCGCACCAGATCGTGGCTGGTGAGAAAGCCGGTGCCGGTGGCGATCGGCGTGGTATCGGCGACGGCATCCGCCGGCACGCGGAAGAAGAACTCGGTGTTGGCGTCGACCGTCACCGGAACGCCTGCGCCGGATTCGTCGGCCACCGTGATGACATCGGTCGTGGTATCGACGTGCAGCACGTGTCCTTCCGGGCTCAGCCACACGCTGCTGAACTGGCTGCTCGCCCACATGCGCACCGCCACCAGCGTTCCGTCTACCTGATAGCGCGCGGCGATGCGCACGAACTTGCCGGGCAGACTCATGGTTTGGCCCGTGAAATCCTTGATCACCGTGCGGCTGTTGGCGTCGAGGTCGTAGAGGATCGTGCCGTTGGTGGCGTCGGCGAAGATCTGCAGCGACAGCGAGCTTGCGATCGCGGTCTCAGGGTTCGTCACCGGCAGCACCGGGAAGTCCTTGGTGATGGTGAGCGACTTGTTGTCGGTGGCGACGCCCTTCACCGTGCCGTAGGTGTGTCGCAGCACCAGGCGTGCGAGGTCGCGCACCGGATGATGGCGCACCGGCCCGTTGAAGTTCACCGCCCACAGCGTCGCGCCGCCCCCTAGCGGAGGCGTGTGGCCGACGATGAACGCCGGATGGGCAAGATCGAACTCCAGGTCGAGCGCGTTGTTCTGACTGGTGCTGACCGTCAGTGGCGAGTCAAAGGTGACGTTCACGGGCACGGTGAAGCTGCCGCTGATGCCCTGCTTGCCCTGGATATAGATCTGGTCGGACGCAACGCTGGTTCCGGGGGCGACCGGAAAGCCGGTTTCGGGATCCGCAGCCGCCGTCAGCAGCAGGTCACCGGGATTAGCGCTGATGGTGAGCACCGCCCCGGTATAGGTGCCGACCGGCACGCTCACGTTGCCGAGGATCTCGCCCAGCTGATCGAGCTGCTCGAGATTCACGTACGGCGCGGGGCTGGGCGCGGTCCACACCGTCACCGCGCTGCCACCGCCCTGCGGCACGAGCGCGACGCTGAGCAGCTTCACGCCGATGGTCGCCCAGTCGTCCGAGGACGCATCGCTGATCGTCAGCGGCATGGTCCCCGACATCGGGGTTGGCGATGCTAGGTTGGAGCTCGAGCCGCCGCCACAGGCGCCAAGAGCCGCGGTGAGACCTGTCAGAAGCGCGCTGTAGACTGCACTTCTCAACATATTGCGTTGCATATCCAAATCCCTCTGTTGGTTCGACGCCGCCGTCTGCATCGGCTGCCGTGATCATAGCGAGTGAGAGCGGCATTGGTTGACGCGCGAACTTAAGACAACGCCGGCCTGTCGCGCCGCGGCGACGGCTCACTCGCCCTGTTGCAGCAACTCCAGCACGTGGCGCTTGGCGCGTGCGCAGGCCTCCCCGAGCTCAAGACCGGCGGCGAGTCCGGCGGCAATGCCCGATGCCAGAGCACAACCGGTTCCGCGTTGCGTCTTCGCGATCCGCGGGGCGATGAGTCTGTGGGGCGAGCGCCCTGCGCTCAGGAGCAGATCGACGGCCTCGCTTGCGCTGCCGTGCCCGCCTTTGATCAGCACCGCCGCCGGTCCGAGCGCGAGCCAGGCGTGCGCCTGACGCAGCAACTCCTCTTCGCTCGTCGCAGGCTCCGTGCCCAGGAGCGCCGCGGCCTCGGGAATGTTGGGTGTGACGAGCGTGGCGCGCGGCACCAGGCGCTCCCGCAGCGTCTCGCGGCCCGCGGCATCGAGCAGCGCGGCTCCCGAGGATGACGCCAGCACCGGATCCAGCACGATCGGCACCTGCTCACGCGGCGGGAGGCACGCGGCCACGGCGAGCGCGATGGCGCGGGTCGCCAGCATGCCGATCTTGATGGCCCCGACCCGGTCCGTTGCCAACGCCGCTTCGATCTGCGCGCGCACCGTGTGCGGCGGAACCGGGTGCACCGCGGCCACCTGGGAGTCCGATTGCACGGTCACCGCGGTCACGGCGCACATCACCTGGGCCCCGAAGAGGGCCAAGGTGCGCACGTCCCGCACCAGGCCCGCCCCGCCGCTGGAGTCCGAGCCGGCGATGACTAGGACCGCGGTCACTCGCCCATCGCGATCAGCGCGACGTTCGCATGCCCCTGGCTCTGCAGCGCACGCGCCGCACGCCAGGCGCGTACCCCGGTGCGGCAACACAACACGATGCGCGGTTCGGCGGGGAAGCTCATCTCGGCCTTCTCCAGCGCCTCCACACCGATGCGCACCGCCGACGGGAACGGCGATACCGGCACTTCGCTGAGACTGCGCAGGTCGATCACGATGTCGGCGACCGAGACTTCCGCCGGCGCGATGAACGCGATGGTCCTGCCCGCGGGCTCGCGCGCGCCGGCAAAGGAAAAGCCCCCCAGGTGCAGGGTGCGAAAGTCCACCGAGATCAGGCGACCGAGCGCCGCGGGTTGCCACTTCAGCAGCACAGCCAGCGCCAGATGAGCCTGCAGCGTACCCATGACACCGACCGCGGTTCCCAGCACGCCGGCCTCGGCGCACGAGCCCGCGGCGCGGGGCATTTCGGGAAACACGGCACGATAGCTTGGCGCGCCCCCGCAAAACGCGCCGACATAGCCGGACAGGCCCAGCACCGAGGCGCTCACCAGCGGCGTGTTCGCGCGCTGGCAGGCGTCGCTCAGCACGTAGGTCACCGCGAAGCTGTCGGCGGCGTCGATGACGGCATCCGCCATACCCACCAGGCGCGCTGCATTGGCGGCCGTGAGACGCTCCGCGAGCGTGTCGATGCTTACTTCGGGATTGGCTTGCAGAAGCGCCGCGCGTGCCGCGTGCACTTTCGGCCGCCCGAGGTCGGTCATGCGATACAGCGGCTGGCGGTGCAGGTTCGATTCCTCCACCCGATCGTGGTCGACGATCATGAGCCGCCCTACTCCCGCGGCAGCCAGGTACTGCAGCACGGCGCAACCCAGGCCGCCGGCCCCCACCACCACGACCACCGCGGCTCCGAGGCGTGCCTGACCCTCGGCGCCGACTTCAGGAAGAATGGACTGGCGTGCGTACCGATCACTCATGGTTTGCCCCGCTCCGTCAGGCCGCCGCCGCCGCACTGAGCCACTCGCGTGCGCGCGCCTCGGGGTTCAGATGGCGCACGATATCGGTCACGACCGCCGCGACATCTGCACCGGCCGCGAATACTCCCGGCAGGCGCTCGAGCGTCAGGCCACCGACGGCCACGAGCGGGATCGTCCCGACACGCCGCTTCCACTGCGTGATCCGCGCCAGACCCTGCGCCGGCCAGGGCATGACCTTCAGCAGCGTCGGATAGATCGGACCCAGCGCCACGTACTCGGGTCGCAGGCTGAGTGCGCGCGCCAGCTCGCTCTCGTCGTGCGTGCTGACACCTAGGCGCACGCCGGCACGCCGCAGTGCCGGTACATCCGCGCTATCCAGATCCCCCTGCCCGAGGTGAACGAAATCGCAGCCCGCGGCGAGCGCGAGCTGCCAGTGGTCGTTGACGATCAGCTGCATGCCGGCCAACGCGCAGCAGGCGCGCGCCTCGCGAATCTCCCTCAGCAGCGTCTCGTCCGGCTGCTCCTTGATGCGCAGCTGAACCAGCCGCACGCCGAGGGGGGCGAGGCGCTTCACCCACGCGGCGCTGTCGACGATCGGATAGACGCGCGCCAGCTTCATCCGCGGAAGGCCGTGCCGATCACGGGCGTCGAGGGTGCGGCGAGGTCGCGCGGCTCGATCGGTCCGGCCAGACGCGCCGCCCGTCCTGCTTCGACCGCCTGGGCAAAGGCCGCCGCCATCTGCGCCGGATCGCGCGCCTGCGCGACGGCGGTGTTGACCAGCACCGCGTCGAAACCGAGCTCCAGGGCGCGCGTGGCATGCGAGGGCACGCCGATCCCGGCATCGATGATTAGCGGCACATCGGGGAAGTGGGCGCGCAAGGATGTGAGGCCAAACAGGTTGTTGAGACCCCGCCCGGATCCGATCGGTGCGCCCCACGGCATCAGCACCCGGCAGCCGGCCGCGAGCAGCCGTTCCGCAACCACCAGGTCCTCGGTGGTATACGGAAACACCTCGAAGCCTTCCGCGCACAGGATGCCCGCCGCCTCGGTGAGCCCGAACACGTCCGGCTGCAGCGTGTCGTCTTCGCCGATCACCTCGAGCTTGATCCACGGGGTGCCGAACACCTCGCGCGCCATGTGCGCGGTGGTGACGGCTTCCTTCACCGAATGGCAGCCCGCGGTGTTGGGCAGCACCCGCACACCCAGCTCGCGGATGATCGACCAGAAGCCCTGGCCCGCGCGCTCACCGCCCGACTCACGGCGCAGCGCAACCGTCACCACTTCGGCGCGCGCCGCTCGCACCGCCTCGGTCAGCACCGCCGGCGAGGGGTAACGCGCGCTGCCGAGCAGCAGCCGCGATCGCAGTGCCGTGCCGTAGAGCTGCAGCATCAACCCCCCTGCATGGGCGCCAGCACTTCCACGCGATCCCCCTCGGCGAGGCGGGTGCGTGGCCGCACACCCGCCGCTACGAATTCGCCGTTGACGGCGGTCGTCACCACGGCCTCGCCGTAGCCGAGCTCATCCAGCACCGTGGACAGCTCGGCGGCGACGGTCTCACGCCAGGCGCCGTTGACGAGGATTCTCACCCATCACCTCCGGAAAATGGCTCCCGTGCAGCATCACGTCGGCTGCCCGCCGGGCGAGCGCCGGCGCGAGCAGGAAGCCGTGCCGATACAGGCCGTTGACATACAGCGTCTCGCCATGGCGGCGCAGCCGCGGCAGGTTGTCGGCAAACGCCGCGCGTACGCCGGTACCGATTTCGACGATTTCCGCCTCGCCGAAGGCGGGATGCAGCGCGTACGCCGCCGACAGCAGTTCCAGCATGGAACGCGCACTGATGCGCGTGCCCTCATCGCTCTCGATCATCGTGGCGCCCACCATGAACAGCCCATCCGGCCGCGGCACGACGTACACCGGCACGCGCGGATGGAGCAAGCGCACCGGGCGGCGCAGCGAGACCTCCCGCAGACGCAGCAGCAGCATTTCTCCCTTCACCCCGCGCAGATCCGTGAGCTGCCGGCGCGCGGCGAGCCCGCTGCAATCGATCACCGGCCGCCCGGCGAGCATCGTCGCCGCGGCTTCGACGCCGAAGCGGATGGCAATCCCGAGTTCCCCGAGCCGCGCTGCGAGCGCCGCGAGTGCCGCCCGCGGATCGAGATGTCCCTCGTCCCTGAAATACAACCCCTGACTGAAACGCCCGGCCAGGTCCGGTTCGAGCCGTGCAATGTCCTCAGACGCGACGGGTTCAGAATTCCCGGTGCGGTGCGCAAACTGGGTGAGATCCGCCGCATCGCGGCCATGCGCCACCACCAGCGTGCCGTTGACGACGGTGCCGGCGAAGCGCTCCTGCCACCACGGGATACTCTCCGCACCCAGGCGCGCAATCAGTGGATCGCAGCTCTCCAGCTCACACCACGGCGCCAGCATGCCGCCCGCGAACCAGGAGCACCCGGGCGCGCCGAGCTGGGCGCTGCGCTCGAGGATCTCGACGGCGACGCCGCGCTCGGCGAGCTCCAGCGCGCAGGCGAGGCCTGCGACCCCGGCCCCGATGACGGTCACGCGCACAGACTTCAGCGCTCCTGCGGGGCCGGCGCGGGCACGTACAGCTCGCTCCCGCCGGCACGGAATCTCGCGGCCATCTCGCGCATGCCCTGCGCGCGGGCCTCGGCGCGCACCTCGTGCGAGATGCGCATGGAGCAGAACTTCGGTCCGCACATCGAGCAGAAATGCGCCACCTTGTGGCCTTCCTTCGGCAGCGTCGCATCGTGGAAGGCGCAGGCCGTGTCCGGGTCGAGCGCGAGGTTGAACTGGTCCTGCCAGCGGAAATCGAAACGCGCCCGCGACAGCGCATCGTCGCGCGCCCGGGCCCCGGGGTGCCCCTTGGCAAGGTCGGCCGCGTGAGCGGCGATCTTGTAGGTGATGACGCCGGTCTTGACGTCGTTGCGATCCGGAAGTCCGAGGTGCTCCTTGGGCGTGACGTAGCAGAGCATGGCGGTGCCGAACCAACCGATCATGGCGGCTCCGATGGCGGAGGTAATGTGGTCGTAACCGGGCGCGATGTCGGTCGTCAGCGGACCCAAGGTATAGAACGGGGCTTCGCCGCAGGTGGCGAGCTGCTTGTCCATGTTCTCCTTGATCTTGTGCATCGGCACGTGGCCCGGTCCCTCGATCATCACCTGGCAGTCGTGCTGCCAGGCCACGCGCGTCAACTCCCCGAGGGTCTCGAGCTCGGCGAACTGCGCGGCGTCGTTGGCGTCGGCGATGGAGCCCGGCCGCAGACCGTCCCCGAGCGAGAAGCTCACATCGTACGCACGGCAGATCGCACAGATTTCCTCGAAGTGTTCGTAGAGGAAGCTCTCGCGGTGATGCGCCAGGCACCACTTCGCCATGATCGATCCGCCGCGCGAGACGATACCGGTGACGCGGTTGACCGTGAGCGGGATATAGGGCAGCCGTACGCCGGCGTGGATGGTGAAGTAGTCCACGCCCTGCTCGGCCTGCTCGATGAGCGTGTCGCGGAAGATCTCCCAGCTGAGGTCTTCGGCGACCCCGCCGACCTTCTCCAGCGCCTGGTAGATGGGCACGGTGCCGATCGGCACGGGGGAGTTGCGCAGGATCCACTCGCGGATGGTGTGGATGTTTCGCCCGGTAGACAGGTCCATCACCGTGTCGGCTCCCCAGCGGATCGCCCATACCAGCTTGTCGACCTCCTCGGCGGTCGAAGAGGTCACCGCCGAGTTGCCGATATTGGCGTTGATCTTCACCAGGAAGTTGCGACCGATGATCATCGGTTCGGATTCCGGGTGATTCACGTTGGCGGGAATGATGGCGCGTCCGGCGGCCACTTCGGCGCGCACGAACTCCGGCGTCACGTAATCCGGAATGCACGCACCCCAGGCGTTACCGTCCGCCGCGCCCGTTGCCGCGCGCCGCTCGCGGCCGCTGTTCTCGCGCAGCGCGACGTACTCCATCTCCGGGGTGATGATCCCGGCGCGCGCATAAGCGAGCTGCGTCACGGCCGCGGCGCCCCGCGCCCGCAGCGGCGCTCGGCGCACCGGGAACTGCGGCGCGGCCTTCGCCCCCGCGGCAAGCCCATTGTCGAGCGGCGTTACGTGGCGGCCGGCGTAGGTCTCGACGTCGCCCCGCGCGGCGATCCAGGCGGCGCGCGGGCACGGCAGCCCGCGGTTGATGTCGATGGTGACGTCCGGGTCGGTATAGGGGCCGGACGGATCGTAGACCGTCAGCGGCGCCTCGCCCGCGGAGGGGTGCAGCTCGATCTCCCGCATCGGCACGCGCAAACCCTCATGGAGGCTCCCGGACTTATAGACCTTGCGCGACGCCGGTAATGGCTCGGACACGACCTGCAACAGTTGCGCGTTCATCGGATGCTCCTCACGTACAGACGTAAGATCCGGCGAATGCCGCGCGGTAGGAGGAAGCATCGGCCCCTGGTGAAACTTTCCTACGCCAGCATTAACTGGATCAGGTTCAGAGGGTCGCCACGCGCGCTGTCCTCAAGCGCTCGTTGGCCTCTCAGCCCCCTGCCGGGGCTCCCCTAGCTCGGCGTGAAAGTAGTCGCTCGCCACCTTCGGGTCAATGGGGATCGGGTGTTTCGATGGCCTCGCGGCGCTGAGGTCCGCGGCGTCCGCCGCACTGACTGCGATATTCGCCAAGCTCGGGGTCGAGCAGATCAACCGCGATGCGGCGACGTTTCGCGTGCTCTCCGGCCTGGCGACCGGGGCGTCCTGGTGGTGTTACTTCGGCGCGCTGCACATCGGCGGCGCCGCGCGCGCGGCGCCACTCGATGCCTCATCGGTGGGCTTGAGCCCCTCGGCGGGGTCGTCAGGCCGGCCGGCTGCTTCCGTGGCTTGCCTGTCCGCCCTTGCGACCCGCCTCGGCCGCAAGCTCCGGATGCTGAGAGAAGCTGCGCTTCTCGTCGGGCACACTCTGTCCACCCTTGCGCCCGGCGACCGCCGCGAGCGCGCGATTCTGCGAGAAGCTGCGCTTCGCGCCGGGAACGCTCTGCCCGCCCTTACGCCCCGCCTCTGCCGCCAGTCGCCGGTTCTGCGAGAAGCTGCGCTTCGCGTCCGGTACCGCCTTGCCACCCATGCTCGCTATCTGCCGCTGCCGCTCCGTGTTCATCGATGCGAACCCACGGTGCGATATGCGCCCTTCATGAACTGTTCCTTGAGCCATCACTGCTCTCCTTATGTGCGCGAAGCCCGAGGGATGCCGGACCCGCGACTTTGGTCGCGACGTGTGACGCCGTCCTCTGGAGCATACCCCTCGCGGCAGGCTCGGATAAAGGTTAGATCGCGGGATGTGCGCTCAGGTTGCTGTAACTCATTGGTGTAACTCACTGACTGCGCAAACTTTCTGTGCTGCCGCGTGCTACGGCATCAGATGATCGATGACCAGGCTCACGAGCCCATCACGGCCCACCTGATACGTCACTTCGCCCAGCGGATCGCCGCTCGCACCCACAGGGTTCCCGGAGCGGGCAATTCGCGCCACCACCTGCACGCTCTGACCGGGCGCGAAGGCCCGGCCGGGAATCATCGCGTCCGAGGCGGCGAGTGACACGACCTGCGGGAAGCGGCTCTCCAGGCGCTTCACGGCCAGCGGCGGACCGGGGTGCGCCGGGTCACGCACAAAGACGAACAGGGGTGAAGCGCCCACCGCGGCCGCGAGCGACGGAGCCAGCTGGACGTTCACGCGCACCTCCGCGCCGGAGTTCGTCGCGGGCGGCGGCGGCGGGACCCCCGCCCCACCCGCGGGCGGGGCGCCGAGCTTGGCGTCGATGGCGGTGATCTGCTGCTCGATGAGGGGCCGGACGTCGGCCGGCGGATCCATCCCCAGGAGCTTCACGAAGCGCGCCCGCGCAAGCGGCAGATCTCCGCGACGCGCCGCGACCGCCGCGCCGAAGAACAGCGCCTTGCCCGAGTCCGGTGCCAGCACCAGCGCCCGCTCGATGAGCCGGCTGGCGCGCCCGTTCAGCTCGGACTCATCGGTGAGGGCGAGTGTCTCGGCTTCGCCGGTGAGCGCGTCGGCGTTTTTTCCGTCGCTGAGGCGATCGGCGCGCTCAAAGGCCCGCAGCGCGAGCGGATACTGCTGCAAGGCGAGGTAAGAACGGCCGAGCATCAGCCAGCCGTCGAGGTTCTGGGGATCGCGCTCGAGCTGGCGCGCCAGGCGGGCGACCATGCTCTGCGGCGAGTCGCCGGGCGTTACGGTTCGCCACGGCCAGTTGCTCCAGCTGACGTACAACACCGCCGAGCCGACCACCAGCAGTCCGGTCGCGGCAATAGCCGCCCACGGCGCGGGGCCCGGAGCGGCCGCTGTAGCGCCGCGCCTGAGCAGCGGGACCGCCACCACGATGACACCGGCCACGGTCAGAGCCGCCGCCAGCAGAACGAACGTGATCATCAGCGGCTCGGGTCCTCTTCCAGCGGTTGATTGTCACCCGGCACCAGCGCGATGCGCGCGCGCACGATGCGCCATGACACGAACGCGCCGACCAGCAGCAATACCCCCGGTGCCAGCCACAACCAGGCGGTGCGCGGCGCAAAGCGCGGCCGGAAGAGGATGAAATCACCGTAGCGCGCCGCCATGAAATTGCGCACGTCATCGTCGGACTTACCGGCGAGCAACATATCGCGCACCTCGCGGCGCAGGTCCGCGGCCAGATCCACCGGCGAATCGGCGATGGCTTCGTTCTGGCACTGCATGCAGCGCAGCTCGTGGGTGAGTCCCGAATAGCGCGCCTGCAGCGCCGGATCGGCAAGCTGCGTCGTATCCACCGCCCAGGCGAGGCGCTGCGGCGCGAGCACCCCGCTGGCGCCGAGCAACCCGAGGAGCACTGCGGCGGATGAGACCGGGCCGCGTACGCGCTGCGCGCCGCGCGAGTGCCTCATGACTTCGCCGCGGCGCGCGGCGCCAGGCGCGGCAGGATATCGCGGGTCCACACATCGGGCGTCAGCGCGCCGACGTGTTTGAAGACCACGATGCCCTGCGGGTTTACCAGGAACGTCTCGGGCGCGCCGTAGACACCCCAGTCGATGGCGGTGCGCCCCGAGCGATCGACCGCGACCACGTCGTAAGGATTGCCGAGCTGCGCCAGCCACGAGAGGGCCTGCGCGTCGTCATCCTTCCAGTCCAGTCCGACCAGCGGCACCACCGCGGCGCGGCGCACTTCCAGCAGCATCTCGTGTTCGGCGCGGCATTCGCCGCACCAGGTACCCCACACGTTGAACAGGTACCAGCGCCCCTTCAGGCCGGCAGAGCTCACCACGCGAGCCGGGTCGGTCAGATTCGGCAGCGAGAACTGTGGAGCCGGCTTGCCAAGCAGCGGCGACATGATCGTGCCCTTGTTGGGCGAGTGTTTGATGCCGATGGCCAGCACCACGGCCAGCAGCCCGAATACCCCAACCGGTAGCGCGAAGCGGTTCATGCCGCGCCATCTCCCGCGGTAGCGCCGAGCGCGGGCGCCTCGGCAACCTTGGCCGTGCGGTAGCGCCGGTCGGAAGCGGCCGTGGCACCGCCGATGGCCATGATGAGTGCGGCGAGCCAGATGAGGCTCACCAGCGGGCGGATCTGGATGCGCACGCTCCAGCGCCCTCCCCCGAGATCCTCACCGAGTGCCACCAGCAGATTGTTGCCGTGGTGCATCTTGATGGAGGTCTGGGTGATTGCCTGGTGCTGCACCCAGTACTGGCGCTTCTCGGGTGTGAGGACCGTGACCGGTGCGCCGTGGCGCGTGACCACGATGGTGCCGCCCACGCCGTCGTAGTTCGGACCCTCCAGCGGCCGCACCCCGTCGAAGCGGAATTCGTAACCGCCCGCACTCGCGCTGGCGCCGGGCGCCAGAGCCACGTCCCGCTCGGTGGTGAAGGACTGCACCGTGGTGAGCGCAATCACCGCCGTGGCGAGGCCCAGGTGCGCGATCGTCATGCCGATCACCGCGCGCGACAGCGACAAGCCCCGGCGCCAGCGATCGATCGGGTCCACCAGCGATGCCAGCACGATCCACAGTGCGAGCGTCGCGCCGACCGGGGTCAGCACCCGCCCATGGGAGTAGATGCCGAACACGAGTCCGCAGGCGAGCACCGCGGCGGCGATCAACGTGTAGAGCAGCGTACGCTGCTTGTCCTTCAGGCGCCCGCGCTTCCAGTTCGAGTGGATGCCGACCGACAGCAGGGCGAGCAGCGGCAGCATCGACAACATGAAGGTGGGATTGAAATACGGCGGCCCTACAGACACCGTGCCCAGCTTCAGCGCATCCGAGATCAGCGGCGCCAGCGTGCCGGCGAACACCGTGGTCGCGGCAATGACCAGCAGCACGTTGTTGAAGAGGAGAAACGATTCGCGCGACCCGAGTTCGAACCCGGCCGTCGACTTCAGCTGCGGCGCGCGCCAGGCATACAGGCTCAGGGCTCCGCCGATCATGATGATGAGAAAGGCCAGAATGAAAATGCCGCGACTCGGATCCGCCGCGAACGAATGCACCGACACCAGCACCCCGGAGCGCACCAGGAAGGTACCGAGCATGCTCAGCGAGAAGGCCAGGATCGCCAGCAGCAGCGTCCAGCTCTTGAACAGGCCGCGCTTGTCGGTAACGGCGAGCGAATGCACCAGCGCAGTGCCCATCAGCCACGGCATGAACGAGGCGTTCTCGACCGGGTCCCAGAACCAGAAGCCGCCCCAGCCGAGCTCGTAGTACGCCCAGAAGCTCCCCAGCGCGATGCCGCAGGTGAGGAACGCCCACGCGGCGGTCGTCCACGGCCGCGTCCAGCGGGCCCAGGTCTGGTCCAGCCGCCCTTCGAGCATCGCCGCGCACGCGAACGCGAACGCGACGGCAAAGCCCACATAGCCGGTATAGAGAATGGGCGGGTGAATCGCCAGCGCGGGATCCTGCAGGATCGGATTCAGATCGTGGCCGTCGGGGGCGGCCGGGTCCAGGCGCAGGAAGGGATTGGAAGTGGCGAGCGTGAACAGCAGGAATCCGAAGCTGATGAGGCCGAGCACGCCGAGCACGCGTGCTGCGAAGCGCGGCGGCAGCCGCGCCGCCCCGATAGTCACCGCCACCGTCCAGGCGGCTAGTAGCAGGATCCACAGCAGGAGCGACCCCTCGTGGGCACCCCACATCGCGGTGACGCGATAGAACATGGGCAACGCGGAGTTGGAATTCTCGGCGATATACAGGACCGAAAAGTCGTTCCCCACGAAGGAAGCCACCAGGCACCCCACGGCGGTCGCGATCATGACGAACTGGCCGGCGACGGCCGGCGTCACGGCCGCGATCCACCGGTCACGGCCCAGCATGGGACCTGCGATGCCGAAGAACGCCTGCAGGCCCGCGAGCAGCAGCGCGAGAATCAGAGCAAAGTGACCGAGTTCAGGAAGCATGTCAGGTACCCGCTGAGGGAGGCGGCACGTGTGCCGCGGGCGTGGGGGGCGGCGCCGTGGCGTCCGCCCGTGACTCCCCGTGGCGCTTCTTCAATGAGCGCGCCACCTCGGGAGGCATGTACTTCTCGTCGTGCTTGGCGAGCACTTCGTCCGCAACGAAGGTGCCGTCGTGGCGCATCTGCCCGTGCGCGACGACGCCGGCTCCTTCGCGGAACAGGTCCGGCAGCACGCCGGTGTAACTGACCGGCACGTCGTGACTGAAGTCAGTCACGACGAAGCGCACTTCGAGGCTTCCGGGGGCGCGGTGCAAGCTGCCCTGCGTCACCATGCCGCCGAGCCGGAAGCGCTCGCCCGCCGGCACCTGGCCGGCGGCGACCTGGGTCGGATCAAAGAAAAAGGTGACGTTCTGGCGAAAGGCGCTGAGCGCCAGTGCGCCGGCGATACTGACGCCGCCCACGATACCGAGCACCAGGACCATACGGCGCTGTCGTCTCGTCACGGCCCCTCCCCCCGCATGGCCAGCCGCCGCCGCGCGTCCGCGCGCGAGCGAGCCAGCGCGCGGCGCGCCCACACGATGTTCAACACGATCGCCGCGAGCGTGACCGCGTACGCCGGCCATACGAAGACGGCATACCCGCCCATCTCGAAAAAGTGACTCATGTGCTTACGATCTCGCGAATCCAGCTGGCCGAGCGTTCACGGTTCAGGACTTCCCCGCGCAGGCGCACCAGCAGTACCGCCCCAAAAAACAGCGTGAAGCCCAGCAGCATCATCAGCAGCGGCACCAGCATCGATGCCGCCATGGTGGGTTTGGCGAGCCGCATCACCGAGGGCGCCTGGTGCAGCGAGTTCCACCACGTTACCGAGTAGTGAATGATCGGCACGTTCACCACGCCCACCACGGCCAACACCGCGCTGGCGCGATCCGCCCGCTGCGTGTCCTCGAGCCCTGCGCGCAAACCCATGTATCCCAGATACAGAAAAAGCAGAATGAGTTCCGAGGTCAAGCGCGGATCCCACTCCCAGTACGTTCCCCACATCGGCTGGCCCCATAGCGCACCGGTCACGAGTGCCGCGAAGGTGAACGAGGCGCCGATCGGAGCGCAGCTGGCAGCCACCGCGTGTGCGACCTTGATGCGCCAGATGAGTCCGACCGCGGCCGCAATCGCCATGGTCGTATACACCATGAGTGACATCCACGCACTGGGCGCGTGCACATAAATGATGCGAAAGCCATCTCCCTGCTGGTAGTCCGGAGGCGCCAGCACCAGCCCGCCCCACAGTCCGCCAATGATCAGCAGCGCCGCCGGCCAGGCAAACCAGGGCGTGAGCCGCGTCGCCAGCCCGTAGACGTAGGGTGGTGAGCCGAGCCGATGAAACCAGGTCCAGGTCATGAGGCGCGTTCCCGCTACGACTATTCCAGGCTGATCCGCACCGCCGCCGCCGCCGCGAGCGGCGCCAGCGTCACACCGAGCACCACCAGGGCCGCGAGCAGCTCCAGCGGGGCCAGCAGCGGGCCGCCGCTGATCGCCAGTTGCGTCGCGCGCGCGCCGAAAATCAGCACCGGCAGCGACAACGGCAGCGTCAGCAGCGACAGCAGCGCGCCGCTGCGCTTGATTCCGAGCGTCAGGGCCGCGCCGATCGAGCCGATGAGACTCAATGCCACACTGCCCACCGCGACCGAGGCCACGATCCCGGGGACCGCCGCCGCGGAGACTCCCAGTGACAACGCCGCGAGCGGCGCCATGAGTGCCAGCGGCAATCCCGTCAATAACCAATGCGCCGCGGTTTTCGCAAACATCAGCCAGGTGAGCGACTGACCCGACAGCGCATACTGCTCGAGCGTGCCGTCGTAGGCATCGTCGCGAAACAGAAACTCGAGTGCCAGGAGCGACGCCAGCAACGCGCCGGCCCACAGAACTCCCGGGGCGATTTCCCGCAGGCGCGCGAGTTCCGGAGAAATCGCCAACGGGAACAACATGGTGACCATCGCAAAGAACGCCAGCGGCTGCACCAGTTGACCGCGCTTGCGAAAGGCAAGCTGCAGGTCGCGCGTCAGGGCAAGGCGTGCGGCGTCGAGTATCGGCGCTTGATGGCTACCCGCCCACAGCGTCGACTCCCGGGTAATCGCCCCCGCCTGCACCACGACACCCGCCGCGGGAGAGCCGAAACGGCTCATGCAGCGAGCTCCAGGTGCCGCACATCACGCACGCTCGCGGGCAGCTCATGATGAACAGCCGCCACCACCATGCCGCCGCGTGCAAGCTGCTCTGCGATCAGACTTCCCACCAACTGTTGTCCCTCCGTATCGAGATTGGTCGTCGGCTCATCGAGCAGCCACAGCGGCACCATCGACAGAGTCAGCCCGGCGAGCGCCACGCGCCGTCGCTGCCCGGCTGACAGCGTGCGCACCAGGCGATCGCACCAGGGACTTGCGCCCACGCGCTCCAGCGCACCCTCGAGCGCAGCGGCGCCGATGCGGTGTCTGACACCGATCCAGTAGCGCAGGTTCTCGCGCGCGCTGAGTTCGGCCTTCAGGGGCGGTTCGTGCCCGAGGTAGGCCAGGGCGCAGTGGAAGGTACGCAGATCGCCGCGCACATCCTGCCCCTCCCACAGCACCCGCCCCTCCTCCGGGTACATGAGCCCGCAGACGGTGCGCAGCAGGCTGGTCTTGCCCGAGCCGTTGGGACCCGTCACCTGCAGGCACTCACCGCTCGCGAGCGAAAAGCACACCCCCCGCAGGACATGACGGTCACCCCGCCACAGGTGCAGGCTCTCAACATCGAGGCGCTCGTCATGCATGCAGGGCGTGTCGCCTGAGTACGGCGCGCGAGTCTCGCAAATTCATCGGTTTACCGCTACACCCCCCGTGTCTCCCATCCGCGTCACTGAGGGGGGCCTGGCGAGCGCCCGGCTCGCGCGGAGCACACCTTCGCCCCCCGGGGCCGCCCGCGCGAATCTCCTCGCAGGCCTGATGAGTGTCGATTGCCATGCGAGCCCTAGAAATCGCGCCACGTCACTTCACGCCCAGGCGGCGATCGTTGCGCCGCGCACGAATCGCGATTGGTCATGGTTGCGGATCACTTCCAACACGAGCGCGCAGACGTCGTCTCCACACTTCACCAGGGAAGAGAGCGGCTCGCGGCACAACGAAGTCGCAGCACGGTTGCCGCTGGCAACACGCGGCACTGTCATATTCGGGCCATGTAAAGAAATTCGCAGGTGCGAGCTCCCATCTTCGCGATGATTCAGAAAAATATATGACTGTAGTTGGAGACAGGTTGTCGGCAGCCCGAGACATCGGGACCTCCGCACAGATCATGTGTATGGTCACATCCGCGCGTGACTGCGCTGCAAGTTCTTAATCGTCGGCTGTTGGGGGGTCTCATCTTTTTTTTCCCGTACATCGCAGGTGTGTTGGTGTGGGTCGCTGCGAGTTTCGTGGCTCTTTCCCGGTGGCGCGGTGCGCGTCACTTACTCGCGAGCCCTCCCGCCTAGATCGGGTCGTGCCGCCAGCGATGTCACGCGCTGCTGATATTGGGATTGCTGTTGGCACTGACGATGTGCACAAGGGAGAACTGAGCAAGGACTGCGCATGCGTGTCTGGACAGCCATAACAGATGACTCGCTCAGGCGGCAGCGCCATCGCCGGGGTGCACACGTCCTCGCGGCGCTGCTGCTCACGCTGGGGCTGATTGCGCAGGGTTTTGCCGCACAGACCCGCCCCAATTTCGACCATCTGACGACCGGCTTCGAGCTCATCGGCCAGCACCGCGACCTGCCCTGCGAGTCCTGTCACGCCAACGCCATGTTCAAGGGCACGCCGACCGATTGCGGTGCCTGTCACGGCATCGGCACCACGGTGCGCGCCACGGCCAAGCCCGCCAACCACATCCTGTCGACCGACCGGTGCGCCAGCTGCCATACGCCCATCGCCTGGAACCCGGCGGTCAACTTTGACCACACCCAGACGCGCGGCAGTTGCTCGACCTGCCACAACGGTGTGATGGCACAAGGCAAGGGACCGACGCACATCGTCACTGACCTGGAGTGCGATGCCTGCCATACGACGCTTACCTGGGCCGGCGCGTTCTTCACCCACAAGGACGTCACCAACAACTGCGCCAGCTGCCACAACGGTGTGGCGGCGCAGGGGATGCCGCCAACCCACTTCCCGATCGGCACGCCCCCGACTCCGTGCGAGGGCTGCCACTCGACCACCAACTTCACGACCTGGGCCGGAACGCTCATCAACCATCTGGCGGTGACGGCCCTGACCTGCCAGAGCTGCCATGAAACGGCGGCCTACCTCGGGATGCACCCGAGTACCAACACCAAGGCGGCCGACTCGCGTCCCCCGCCGGCACTGGATCCGAACCATCCCGCCCAGAGCGCGGGCGATTGCGGCAAGTGTCACGACACGGTCACGTTCGCCGGCGGCGCGGTAAGGCCCGCCAACCACATTCCGACGACTGCGCCGTGTTCCCAGTGCCACACGACCCCGGGCATCTACGCGATCTACTCCGTCACCGGCACGCACCAGGGCGTGACCGGGTGCTTGAGCTGTCACGGTCCGACAGTCGGGCCCTTCGTCAACGTCACCATGGTCAAGGCGCCCGGCAATCACATTCCGATCGGCAGCCTCGACTGCAACGGCTCGGGCTGCCATAGCACGAGCAACGTGAATCCGGGTGGCTTCAGGCTCGGCAACGCGAACATCAGCACTCCGACGCTCACGGTCGCCGGCCACACTACCGTGGCGGCGGCGGTTTCGGGCTGCATGACCTGTCACGAGAGCGCGCCCTACATCGGGATGCTGGCAAGCAGCGCGACCATGGGCGGGGATTCGCGTCCGACCGCACTGGACTCGAAGCACCCGACCACCGGCGACTGCAACGGCTGCCACACCACGACGCCCACCTTCGCTACCGACCAGACAGGTAACGCCAAGCCCACGAACCACATTCCGACCACGGCGCCGTGCGCGCAATGCCACACGACCGCGGGCAACTTCGTGCTCTACTCCTCCCCCGGCACGCACCAGGGCGTGACCGGTTGCCTCACCTGTCACGGCCCGACGGTGGCGACGACGTTCCTCAACGTCACCCTGGTCACGACGCCCAGCAATCACATCCCGATCGGCACTCTCGACTGCAACGGCTCGGGCTGTCACACCACGAGTAACGTGAATCCGGGTGGGGGCGGCTTCAAGCTCGGCACGGCGAACATCTCGAATCCCACCCTCAGCGTCGCAGGTCACACGACCGTGGCGGCGGTGGGCGCCTGCACGACCTGTCACGAGAGCGCGCCCTACATGGGAATGCTCGCCAGCACGGCAACCACGGCCGGCGACTCCCGTCCGACCGCGCTCGACAAACTGCATCCGACCACTGGTGATTGCGCGACCTGCCACACCACGGCACCGACTTTTCTCAGCGACACGACCACAGGCGCCAAACCCTCGAATCACATTCCGACCAGTGCGCCGTGCGCGCAATGCCACACGACCGCGGGCAACTACGCGCTCTACTCTTCCCCCGGCACGCACCAGGGTGTGACCGGGTGCTTGAGCTGTCACGGTCCGACGGTCGGGCCCTTCGTCAACGTCACGCTGGTCAAGGCGCCCGCCAATCACATTCCGATCGGCAGCCTCGACTGCAACGGCTCGGGCTGTCACACCACGGGTAACGTGAGTCCGGGAGGGGGCGGCTTCAAGCTCGGTACGGCGAACATCTCAAGTCCCACGCTCACCGTCGCGGGCCATATGACGGTGGCGGCGGCGGTGGGCGCCTGCGCGACCTGTCACGAGACCGCGCCCTACATGGGGATGACCCCGAGCATCGCGCTACCCGGAGGAGACTCTCGTCCGACCGCGTACGACTCCAAGCACCCGACCACTGGCGACTGCGGCAACTGCCACGTGACTACGCCCACGTTCGCAACGGATCTGCTCCCCACAGCCCCGAAGCCCGCCAATCACATTCCCACTACCGCCGTATGCGCGCAGTGCCACACGACCACGGGCAACTTCGCGCTCTACTCCGTCATCGGCACGCACCAGGGCGTGACCGGGTGCTTGAGCTGTCACGGTCCGACGGTCGGGCCCTTCGTCAACGTCACCCTGGTCACGACGCCAGCCAATCACATGCCGATCGGCACGCTCGATTGCAACGGCTCGGGCTGCCACACCACGACGAATGTGAATGCGGGCGGCTTCAAGCTCGGCACGGCGAGCATCGCGAACCCGACGCTCAACGTTGCGGGCCATACGACGGTAGCAGCGGCGGTCGCCGGCTGCCAGACCTGTCACGAGACCTCGCCCTACGTCGGGATGCTCGTCAGCACCGCCACCACGGCCGGAGACTCGCGTCCGAGCGCGCTCGACAAGAACCATCCGACCAGTGGGGATTGCAACGGCTGTCACACCACGACGCCCACCTTCTCTACCGACCAGACCGGTAACGCCAAGCCCGCGAACCATATTCCGAGCAGTGCGCCGTGCGCCCAGTGCCACACGACCGTAGGCAATAACGCGCTCTACTCGGTCACCGGCACGCATCAGGGCGTGACGGGCTGTCTGACCTGCCACGGTTCGACGGTCGCCGGGACCTTTGCCAACATCAAGATTGTCAGCAACCCGAGCAATCACATGCCGTTCGGTAACCTCGACTGCAACGGCTCGGGCTGCCACACCACGACGAATGTGAACGCCGGTGGCTTCAAGCTCGGCAACGCGAACATCAGCACGCCGACGCTCACGGTCGCCGGCCACACCACGGTGGCGGCGGCGGTCAGCGGCTGCCAGACCTGTCATGAGAGCGCGCCCTACATCGGGATGCTCGTCAGCACCGCCACTACGGCCGGAGACTCCCGTCCGAGCGCGTTGGACAAGAACCATCCGACCGCTGGGGATTGCAACGGCTGTCACACCACGACGCCCACCTTCTCTACCGACCAGACAGGAAACGCCAAGCCCGCGAACCATATTCCGACCAGTGCGCCGTGCGCCCAGTGCCACACGACCGCAGGCAATAACGCGCTCTACTCGGTCACCGGCACGCACCAGGGCGTGACGGGCTGTCTGACCTGCCACGGTTCGACGGTCGCCGGAACCTTTGCCAACATCAAGATTGTCAGTAACCCGAGCAATCACATCCCGTTCGGCACGCTCGATTGCAACCGCTCGGGCTGCCATACCACGGCGAATGTGAACGCCGGTGGCTTCAAGCTCGGCAACGCGAACATCAGCACGCCGACGCTTACGGTCGCCGGCCACACCACCGTCGCGACGGTGGTCAGCGGCTGCACGACCTGTCACGAGACCTCGCCCTACATCGGGATGCTCGTCAGCACCGCCACCACGGCCGGAGACTCGCGTCCCACCGCATTCGACAAGGCCCATCCGACCAGCGGGGACTGCAACGGCTGTCACACCACGACACCGACTTTCATCACCAACCAGACCGGCGGCAGCAAACCCTCGAACCACATTCCAACCACGGCGGCCTGCGCCCAGTGCCACACGACCGCGGGCAATTACGCGGCCTACTCGGTCACCGGCACGCACCAGGGCGTGACGGGGTGTCTCACCTGTCACGGTTCAACGGTCGCCGGGACCTTCGCCAACATCAAGATTGTCAGCAACCCGAGCAATCACATCCCGTTCGGTACCCTCGACTGCAACCGCTCGGGCTGCCACACCACCAGCAATGTGAATCCGGGTGGCTTCCATATCGGTGCGGCGAGCGTCAGCGTTCCGACGCTCACGGTCGCCGGCCATACCACCGTGGCGACCGCCGTGCCGAGCTGCCAGACCTGCCACCAGACGGCCGCTTACGTGGGGATGGTGGTGGGCACCTCGACGACCGCCGGAGACTCACGCCCGTCGGCGGCGCTCGACGCCGGTCACCCGGCTAGCGGCGACTGCAGCGGCTGTCACACCACGACGCCGACCTTCACCACCAATCAGATGGGCAGCAGCGCCAAGCCAGCGACCCACATTCCGACCAGCGCGCCGTGCGCCCAATGTCACACCACGGCGGGCAATTACGCGCTGTACGTGATGGGTGTGACCGGCCACAAGGGCATCACCAACAATTGCAAGCAGTGCCACGCCTACGGGCTGAGCTTCTACAACATGGCGCCGCCGACGCTCAAGGAGCCGGCCGCCGGCGCCACCGGACACATTCCGGCGGTGCCACCCAACGGCACCGGGGCGCTCGCCTGCGAGCTGTGCCATACCACGGCCGCGGCCGCGTTCGTGACCTTCTCCGGCACCGTGATGAAGCACGCGTACGTGACCTCGATGACGTGCATGAGCTGTCATGAGCACGGCATGACGTGGAAGACGAATGGCAACCTGTGGACACGCCCCAACGGCCACCATACCGGCCAGGATTGCGGCGGGTCGGGTTGCCATAGCTCGCGCGACAAGCTCGCGATTCGGCCGCGGGCGACCGTGTCGACCGCGCCCGCCACCACCAAGCCCGCGACGGGCGTCACCGCCCGCACCGGCGTGGGTCCCGCCCCGCGCGCCGGCGCCGCTGCGTCTGCCGTCGCACCGGCTGCCGGCACCACCGCACCTGCGCTCGGGCAACCGGCGACCACCGCAGGCGCCGCGCCTGCCGGACCGTTCAACCACGCAACGGTCGCCGCAACCGCCTGTGTCACCTGTCACAGCGCCGCGAGCGGCAGCGGTAAACCGACCAGTCACCTCGCGACCAGCAACAACTGTCAGAGCTGCCACACGACGCTCGCCTGGCTGCCGGTGAGGGCGGTGGATCACACCCAGGTCACCGGCACCTGCGTCAGCTGCCACAATGGCGTCATTGCAACCGGCAAGCCCTCGCGCCACCTGCCCACCAGCGCCGGTTGCGCGAGCTGCCATACCACCAACGCCTGGACGCCGGCGCGCTTCGATCACGCCTCGGTTGCCGCGCATACCTGCACCACCTGCCACAACGCCGTGCAGGCCATCGGCATGCCGCGCACCCACATTCCGACCACCCAGCAGTGCGATGTCTGCCACGGGACGCTCGCCTGGAAACCGGCGCGGATCGATCACTCGACCTTTACCAGCGGCTGCGCCACCTGCCACAACAACGGCGGCGCGGTCGGCATGTCGCCCGGGCATATGAGCACCCGGCGCGACTGCGCCACCTGCCACAGCTACCCGGACTGGAGCGTCATCCGCTTCCGGCACACCAGCGCCGCCTACCCGGGCACTCACCGCGCTGCGTTGAGCTGCACGAGCTGTCACACGTCCAATACCGACCAGGTGCCCTACCCCTCGGCGGCCAACGCCGGCACCTGCGCCGGCTGCCACGCGAAGGACTTCAAGCCCGCAGCGCACCCGAAGACGATCAAGGGTCTCACCTACACCGCCAGTGAGCTGGCCAACTGCAGTGGTGCCTGCCACGTTTACAGCGATACGACGCAGTCAACAATTACAAGGAGTCTGCCCGGACCGCATCACCGAGTCTCGGATGCGACGTTCCATCACTGAGCGCTGGCTCTACCGCCTGGTCCTGATTCTGCTCGCCGCGCTCGGCGCGCGCGGCGCGTTCGCTCAGTTTTCCATCAGCGGGCCGGCGCGCCTGGTGAATGTCATCGAGGTAAACGACCACGAAGACCAGGTCGACATGACCGTGGTGTTCAATTGCTCGATGCGCTTCGTCACCAGTCTGCCCGCAAGCGAGGGCAAGCAGGTGCATATCCAGCTGGCACCCATGCCCGACTGCGGTGTGAGCCCGCTGTCGCAACTCCTGGCTGAAACCCCGCCGGTGTCCGGCGGCGCCAACATCCTGACAGCCGCTCGGGTGGACTCCATGGCGCCCGGACAGATCACCCTCACGCTCGATTTCAAGAAGAGCGAGCGCTTCGTGCTCGCGCAGGGTGTTGATCCGCGTGGCCTGCGCCTGCGGCTGATCGATCGCGCCCGCGGCCGCGGCAAGATTCTCGTCGGACAGTCGACCGAGGCGGTCAGCAACTTCGCGATCAACCTGGACTCGCAGCCCAAACCATTCGCGCCGGCGGACGTGCAGCTCGCGCACGAGCGGCTCAAGGCGCCCGCGTTCGTCTCCGAAGCGCTGGTCGACGGCGAGAAGTGGTATCGCCTGCGCGTGGGTCCGATCGAGCGCCGCCCGGAGGCGGACCGACTGTTGAACCTCGCGTTGCCGGATTATCCCCGAGCCTGGCTCGCCATCGGGGATGACGCCGTCACCAGCGACCTGAACGCCACCATGGCGCAGGTGGCACCGATACCGGTCGAGCGCATCGGCAGTGATCCGCCCCTGCCGCCGGAAGTCCTCAAGACGACCCTGGCCGACGCGCGGACCGCGATGGCGGCACGCGACTATACCAAGGCGGTGGCGCTGCTCACGAAGCTGCAGCGGCAGCCGGAGTTTCCGGATCGGGCACGCGCGCAGGAGCTGCTCGGCCTCGCGCGCGAGCGCTCCGGCCAGCTGGCGCATGCCAAGGCGGAATACGAGGAGTACCTACGCCGTTATCCGAAGGGCGAGGCGGCGGAGCGCGTCGCGTTTCGCCTGCGCATCCTGCGGGCGGCGGAAGCCAAGGCTCGTACCGGTCGCGATGCGAACGGCGAAACACAGGGATGGGAAATGACGGGCGGGGTTGCGCAGATGGCGCGCTACGACGGCTCGCGCATAACCAACGGCGCGCCGCCGCCAAACACCCAACCGGTGCCGGCCGCGCCGGCGGTCACCGAGAATGCGCTCTTCAACGACGTGGACCTGCTGGCGCGCCGGCGCGGTGAAACCTACGACTGGGTGGGACGGGTCAGTGCGGGCTATGACAAGAGCTTCTCCCAGTCCCAGGGTGCACTCGGCAACGCCACGCGCGTAAGCCTCGCCTCGATCGAGGTGCTCGATCGCTCGCTGGGCCTCCTGGGCCGTCTGGGCCGTCAGGCGAACAACGCGAACGGGATCCTCGGCACCTTCGACGGCCTGTTCCTCTCCTGGCAGTTCAAGCCCTCCTGGGCCATCAACGCGGCAGCCGGTTATCCGGTCGAGCAGCTGATCCTTTCCCCACAGACCCAGGAGCGCTTCGAGACGCTGGCATTGGCCTTTACGCCTCCCAACGCCCACTGGGACGCCAGCGTGTTCGCCGCGACGCAGCAGTTCCAGGGCCTGCGCGACCGCGAGGCGGTGGGACTCGAGGGGCGCTACCTCGCCTCGCGCGCCTCCCTCGTCACGGTGGTCGATTACGACACGGCCTACCACGCCCTGAACACCGCCAGCGTGCTCGGAACGCTGCAGCTACCGGCGCGCTGGAGCGTGAGCTTCGACGCCGAACGGCGCAACTCGCCGGTGCTCACCACGCGCAACGCCCTCATCGGTCAGACCTTCACGGACCTCACCCAGCTCCAGCAGGTGTTCACGCCCGCGCAGATCTATCAGCTGGCGATGGATCGCACGCCGATCACGGACAACTACAGCTTCACGGCGACCAAGCCGCTCGGTCAGCGCTTCCAGTTCACCACTATCGTGTCGGCCACGCAGACCGGTGCGACACCGGCCTCGGGCGGCGTCGCGGCCGAGCCCGCCAGTGGCATACTCCTCACCTACCAGGCGCAAATGTACGGATCCAACCTCTGGACCACCGGCGATTTCAACGTGGTGACGTTCACACACGGCAACACCGTGATCGGCCGCATCGACTCGGTCAGCGCCAACAGCCGTTTTCCGATCGGCGGAGCCTGGCGGCTCGGGCCGCGATTCACCATCGATCGGCTGAACACCGCCACCGACGGCAGTCAGGAGAACACCTACATTCCTTCGCTGCTGCTTGACTATCAGCGCGACCGGAAACTGTTTCAGCTCGAGTTCGGCGGACAGCTGGGCAAGCGCGAGGCCTTCCTGCAGCTGCAAAACGGGGCGTTCGTGCAGACCCAGAACACGACGCGCTACTATATGAGTGTGTCGTATCGCATCAGCTTCCAGTAGTGAGCCGTAAAGCCGGGGATAAGGGTCGGATCGCGTTGCCCGCGGCGGTGCTGCTCGCGCTCGGCACCTGCGCCGCGCTCGCGGGCGACAAGCAGCCGCAGGAGTATCTGGACGAGGAGACTGCGGCCACGATTACCGTCGTGGGCGAGCCGCTGGTGTTCGCCTGCCCGCGCCCGGAACTGGCCGCGAACGTGCGCGACTACGTGACGCTCGCGGCGGCCGCCGTGAATCGCAATGGCAAGGTCAGTTACGTCCTGATCGCGTACTTCTGGTCGACCGTCGACCCGCGGCTGCGCCGAGACGCGATGCCCTCCCCCGAACCGCTGGTCCTGCAGGCGGACGACCGGCGCATTGAGCTCAAGCTGCGCGGGCACTCGGCACACGAGGCCGGCATCGGCGCGCCGGTACACGCCCCTCCGGGTAATACCGCCGTGACACCCAACGTGTACGGAACCGAACTTGCTACCCTGCGCTTCGTTTCCGAGGCGCGCCATCTCACGATCGTCGCCGACAGCGACGGAGCCCCGCTCGGCTACGAATTGTGGGAGGACCGCCGCACCGCGCTGCGGACCTTCGTGCACCACATGAACGGCGACGAGTAGCGCCCGCGCGCGTTCCGGCGCCCTTCTTAGAGCGCTTCCAGCGTTCCCGCGGCGCCCCATCTTCGCTCGCGCCGGCCCCGGCCGACGAGCCCGCCCGAGTCATGAAAACCCTGTAGCGTCAACACGTTATGAGCGGTACGCCGCGGCTGCAGCGGAAGGCCGTTAACCCCGCGCGTAGTACTTTCCCCCTCACGCGTTCGGCCTTCAACCCAAGGGCGAGCGAGCTTTGCCTTATTTCGCCTCGATCCCGGATGCGATAACTAGTGTGGCGGGAATTTCGAACAATAACAGGAGTGCTGCATGCACCTTCTCCGCTATCGGGGCTGCGCCCTCGTGCTGCTCGTTTTCACGGTTATGGCATTACCGCGGATCGCCTCCGCGGTGCCGAGTTTCGCCCGTCAGACCGGGATGCCCTGCTCGCAGTGTCACACGCTGTCATTCGGACCGGCACTGACGGCCTACGGCCGCCAGTTCAAGCTGAACGGCTACACCTTTGGCGAGGGCGAGCACCCGATGCCGCTCGCGGTCATGGTGCAGGGCGGATTCAGTCGGAGCGACGCCGCGCAACCCGATGCGCCGGCGCCACATTTCAGCAACACCGAGAACCTCTCGGTCGACCAGGTCTCACTGTTCGTGGCGACGCGCATCACCGACCACATCGGCATGTTCTCGCAGTCCACCTACAGTGGCGTAGACCGGCATTTCAGCTGGGACAACACCGACATTCGTTACGCCCGGCCGCTGACGCTGTTCGGCACCGACGCGGTGGTGGGGATCTCGGTCAATAACAATCCGACGGTGCAGGATCTGTGGAACTCGACGCCTGCGTGGGCCTATCCCTACATCACTTCCCCGCTGGTCCCAGGGGCGAGCGCCGGCCCGATCATCAGCGGCGGGCTCGCGCAGCTGGTTCTCGGCGCCACCGCGTACACCATGATCCACGATCACGTGTATCTCGAGGCGGGCGCTTACCGGGGTCTCTCGGACCGCTGGCTCAACAACGTGGGCCTCTACCCGAGCAACAACGCCCACGTCAACGGCGCCGCACCTTACTGGCGCGCGGCGTACCAGTTCAGCAAGGGCGAGCACGGCGAGCACTACTTTTCCGTGGGCACGTTCGGCATGGACGTGAAGCTGCAACCGGATCCGACGGTGCCCGACACCGACCGCTACACGGATGTGGCGCTGGATGCCACCTATCAGTACACGCCCGAAGCGCCCGGCGCCATCCTCGTCAACGCCTCGCTGATCCACGAGAAGCAGCAGCTGAACGCGACGTTCAGCGGCGGAGGATCCGACAGCGCCAGCAATCATCTCAATGCCCTGGAACTCGACGCCTCCTATTCGTATCGGCAGACCTGGAGCGCCGGCGCCGGCGTGTTCGATATCAGCGGCGGCCGGGATCTGACGCTTTACGGAGCCGCTCCGCTTTCCGGCAGCAACAACGGCTCCCCCGACACGCGCGGCTACACGCTGCAGTTCGAGTGCGTGCCCCTCGGGAAGATGCAGTCCTGGGGACGGCCGTGGGTCAACCTGCGCGTCGGGGTGCAGTACACCGGGTACCTGCGCTTCAACGGCGGGTCGTCCAACTATGACGGATTCGGAAGATCGGCGAGCCAGAACAACTCGCTGTTCCTCTTTTCATGGATGGCGTTCTGAAATGACAATCGGGGAGAGAAACACTATGACATGCCTTCGACTGATCGGCGCCGGCCTGCTGGTGCTGGCGGGCGGAGTCGCGCACGCGGACCCCTGCAAGATCGCGATCGACAGCAACGACCTGATGCAGTTCAGTGTGCACGAGCTGGCGGTGCCCACCAATTGCACCGACGTCGAGGTCACTCTCAGGCACGCCGGTCAGCTGCCCGCGAAAGTGATGGGCCACGACTGGGTGCTGGCGAAGGACTCGGACATGTCGGCGATCGTCAACGCCGGCCTGGCGGCGGGCCTCTCGCACGGGTTCCTGCCCGAGAACGACAAGCGCATCATCGCCGCCACCAAGGTGGTGGGCGGGGGCGAGAGCACCACGGTGAAGTTCAGCACCGCTGCGCTCGTCCAGGGGGTACGCTACGCGTTCTTCTGCACCTCTCCGGGGCACTCCTCGGTGATGCGCGGACGATTCGTGTTTGGCGGCACCACCCGCGTGGCGCAGACGGGGAAATGACGCAATACCGGGGCGCGGCGCGGCCGTGACTGCCCGCTTCAGCTGACTAGGGCGTGATCCAGTCGCCGAGCGCGGCGACCCGCGGCCCCTCCGGATCGGAGAAGCGCACCATGTAGCCGCCCTTGGACGCGAAGCGCTGTCCGGGCGCAAGGGTCAGGCGCGGGTAGTAGCCGGTGAGCACGCGGTGATCGAGCGCCATCTCCAGCCGCTCGACCAGGTACTCCCGCACAAACGCATCCACCATGTGATTCAGTGTCTCAGACACCAGGCCACAGGCGAGATACGTGTCCGCCTGCACCTGCTGGGCGACCAGCGGTATCCTGCGGATGCGAAACCAGCTGAGCGCGTAATCGACACGAACCACCCGTCGCCCGGGAAGGTCCACCGGGTAGGCCATGCGCGCCGCCGCGCGCCAGCTGGCCGGCAGCGGCGCCTGCTCGAGCCCGCCCATTTCCCCGGAAATCCACACCCGCGATGTCGTTACGGGAACCGTTGTCAGCGCCTTCAGATCCTGCGGCCGCAACCACAGCACCAACGCATCTGTCGGGCCGACCTCGCGCAGCGCCGCGTCGAGATCCCTTGAGGCTCCGTGCGCTTGCAACACACGATTTACGATCTGCTGGGCGGAACCCGTGCGTGCCGCCTGCAGCGTCCGGGCCGCCTGTTCGCCCACATCTCCCGCCCTGAAAACCTGCACCAGCCTGTGGATCGGCTCGCGAGCCTGCGCGAGCTCGCCTGCAATCAGTTGCGCTTCCAGCAGCACACCCCGCGAGAAATATACCGAGTAGAAGTCGCTGTCGTTCCCCACGGGTGCTTCGACATTGGGAAACAGGCACGGCAGTGCCTGCGCTTCGCAAAATCGATGCACCGGTCCCCAGTCGCTGCCACCGAGGCCCGAGAGCACCGCGAACACCGGTTGCGAGGCCAGATATCGGCGCAGCTGTGCCTCCCAGGTCGCAGGCTCGCCGGTCAGTTCCCACACATGCAGCTGCCAGCGCCGCTCGACGCGAAACATCATCGCGTGCGATGAATACAGGGTCGGTGCCTTGGTACGCGCCGCAGCGTTGTTCTTGTCCACGAAATACTGATTCATCACGTCGAGCATGCCGCGGCGCTTCACCGGGTCCGCGTCGGGTGTGACGATGGTTGCAAAGTGCAGTTCTCTGGAGGTCACCCCCGGCGCGGGTTTGACCTGGATGCCTTTGAGATAGTCGATGAGCTCCGCCATGGTCGCGTCATCGATCTGATAGCGCGGCATCAGATAGTTCAGTGGCCGTCCGCTCGCACCGGTGCCTTCGCGTATCGCGCGTGCCAGGCTCTCATCGCTATACGCCTCGTGATTGACACGCTCGGTGTCCACGAACGGGACGCCCTGCTTCTCCAGACTCTTGCCGCGCGCGACAAACAGGTAGGGCCCGGCGATCGGCGGGATGGTGATCCGGCCCTCGGTGGATCCCAGGCCACTGCGGCGATGACAGTTGACGCAGGCCGCATCCGCCCCCCGCAGGGTGGCGCCGGCTTCGCGTGTGGCCTGCACGGGCTCCCCCGAGGGGAGGAGGCCGCGCCGGTACAGGGTTTCTCCCGTCGAAGGATTTGGAGGCGCCGCACTGAGTGCGCACGCCCACATAAGCAGTGGCAGCGCGAGCGCCGCCGCACGCGCTGCGCCGCGAGGCTCGTTTGGCATCAGCTGCCGGCCCTGGCGGGGGATCCTGAGGAGGCAAGCAGGTTACGGTAATCGTCCACCAGCTCATCAGGTGTGACGAATCCTTCGATCCGCAGCCAGGGTTCCCCCGGGGCAGCACGCATCAAAGTCACGGGCGTATGACTCATCTTCTCGCCCCGATAGACATCGAAGGCGCGCTGCGCCGCGATGCTGGCGGCGACCGTGCCGGTGTAATACTGCCACTCGGGACCGGCGTGGAACTTGCGCGCATACTCGTTCAGGCGCGCCGGAGTGTCCTGCTCGGGGTCGATCGAGATCGACATCAGGTGAACCCGGGCCGCCTCCGAACCGAGCTTATGCTGGAACTCCTCCAGCGTCCGGCTGGTGAGCGGGCAGATCGATGAGCAGCTCGTGAAAATGAAGTTGAGCAGCACCGGTCGCCCGTCGTCCAGCTCGTGCGGCAGCGACACGCTTTTGCCGTCTTCGCGCACCAGCATCACGGCCGGAGTTTCATAACTCACCGTGGCGCGCGACACGGTGGCCGCTGCCGCCGCCCCGAGCCCCAGCAGCCCGGCGCACATGAGCGCTGCGAAGACTATGCCCGGGGTGCGCACGTCCATGGCCGCCGCTACTTCTTGACCGGCACCGGGTTGGCCGGCGCGGCCGGCGGCGTCGAGCCCGCGACCAGTACCTGCGGCTTCGTGAAGCGCGCATCGTCCAGGGCGCGATTCACGGCGACCGACTCGATCACCATCTTGTGGGTGCGCGGATTGCCTTCGATAGCAGTCTCGTACAGATAAGGCACCATCACGCCCTGCACGGATCTGAAATCGCGCTGGTAAACGAATACGTCGCGCATCTTGCCGTCCATGCGACGCGGGCTTCCCTCCACCTTTACATCGAGAAAACTCTGCGCATCGATCCAGACGTGCTGGACATCGCCATTCTTCATGGTGAGTTTGAGCTTGTAGGCCTTGTGACCCTCTACCGGCTCAGTCGCTTCGAGCGCGACCTGGGTCCCCTTCGCCGCGTAGTCAACGAGCGGCCCGTCGAGATCCGCCTTGGCTGCCTCGGATGTGGCCTCCTCGGTCGTGAATGGCTCGACGTCGTCGCGGTTGAGGTAGGGCCGAAATTTCCACCCCTGCTGCCCGTCGTACACCTGCAGCGCAGTCTTGCCGGCGAAGTCAATCTCGAGGCGCGACTTGCGCGGCCGTTTCATCTCGAGCCTGAAAGGCAGCTGTACCTGCGCCTGCGCCTCCTTGCTCGCCTCAGTCTGGGCCGCGGCGCGTTCCGCCCGCTTGACGCTCGCGCCCGCTCCCTCCAGGGACAGCCTCCTGCTTCGTGCTATCGAGTCGCCCGTGCCGGCATCGAGCTTGCCGGCGACCGACAGCGATTGCACCGCGCGCCAGGCGCTAAGTCCACCTCGGGCCGCCACGTGCTTCTCGACGATTTGGGTGGCGCTTAAGCCCGCGGCAGGCGTTTGGGTCTCGGCCGCGGCCAGCAGGTGCGCAGGAAGTACGCTGGCGAGGATGCTCGCGAGAACAGCTGTGCCGCGCATGGCGGCATTGCTGCGCGCGCGCGTGCTGACGTGAGCAGATGGAAAGTAGGCTTGGAATTTTGACATGATCGCTCTCTTATTACTGTTGCAGAGTGTTCCGCGTCCGATAAATGCCGACGCTAATCGACGACCAGACCATCCGCGTGGAATGCGCCGATTACGACGGCAACGTGATGGCCCCGTTTCACCAGCCGGCCCTTGTTGGAGAAGACCATCCAGTAGGACTTGCCATTCTCAGGCGTCGTGCTCTGGCGCAGCTGCCCCACGTTTTCAAGGGACGGGACCACCAGGCTAACCCCGGCCTGCGGGTCGATGAGTGAAGGCTCGTTCTTCTTGTCGTTGAGAAGCTTGGCCTTCTCCGCATCCAGCACGCGGTAGCTGAAGCGAATGACCTCCCCCGACTCGCCCCACCTCACGGCGAGGGAATCGACGCCCCAGACGAGCCGGTAGTAGCTGCCGGCGCGCCCTGCGAATCGATCGGGGCGGTAACGACTCACCTTCGCACTGCGTTTGGCTTGCGCGGACGGTGGTACGCCTTTGGACGCTTGCGTCGCCGGCGCCTGCACTGCCTCGGGAGGCTGCGCGCCGCTCTGCGGCATGACCGGTGAGGCGCCGAGGCAGCTCGCGACCAGTATCCCGATCACGGCCCTCATGGGCGCGGTTGCATTTCCGGTCCGTGCCTGGCCTCGTGCTTGGGGATGCCTGAAATCGCCTGACATGCTAGTACCGCATCGTTGCCCTTGAGTTCCGGCAGCACACCGGCGAGCATGTGATATCCCCGCTTGTATTCCGGGCTCTGCCGCACCGAGGCAATTTGCCTGGGTGTAAGGCCACTGAACAGGGAAGCGGCTTGCTTGTCATAGGCTTGGCGCTCGGCCGGATCCACTTTGGTACAAAACTCAAAAACCGCCTGGAAGGCCCCCACCTCACCAGGGGGGTTCGCCGCCAGCGCGAGCTGCGGCAGACACGTAAGGGCCAGCCCCAATAAACCAGCACGAAACCTCATATACGAGCTCCTTTGTTTGTATTCTTATTCTTATAAGCACACCCCGCGGTGTGATTATTCCGTTTGTTGAGGTTTCTAGCTGTGAACTAGACACCGCCTTCGTAAGAAAAATGCCGCCCGCGAAAAGGCTCGCGGGCGGCATCTGCTGCTCTGTTGCTAATCAGTTTGCGTGACCGATCAGCGTCACCGACGGGTCGGTAATCCCGTTGTGGGCGACCGACATCGTCGCTGTGCGGTTAACTCCGCTTGCCGAGCTGGTGTTCGTGAAGGTCACCACAACCGTACACGTCCCGCCAGGCGCCAGGGTCACCCCGGTGCAGTTGTCGGTAGCCTTCGTGAACATCCACGTCGTCGCGCTCCCGCCCACCGGCACCGTGACCCCGGTCACGGTGACGCTGGCACCACCCGCGGCCGCCGGGTTGGTCAGCGTGACCGTCCCGTTGCCGGATCGCGGATTGGTGCCGGCCGCCAGCGTGATGGTCAGCGGATTCGGACTCGCCGTCAGGGCCTGGACTCCGGTGCCGGAGAGCGTAACCGGCGAGTTGACCACCGTGGCGCTGCCTGTGATCGCCACCGATCCGGTAGCCGTACCCACCGCGGTCGGCGAGAACTGCGCCCTGATCGTGCAGGTCGCGCCCGATGCCAGCGTGGTACCGCAGTTCGCGCCGCCACCACCGGCCCGCGAGAAGGGGCCGGTGAATGTCGCCGTAAGGCCCGTGAACGCCGCTGCGGTCGTGTTGTTCAGCGTCAGGGTCTGGAACGCGCTGGTGGTTCCAGTGGCCTGCGCCCCGAAGGTCAGCGACGTCGGGGTTACGGTGACCGCTGCAGTCCCGGTACCGGTGCCCGTGAGAGCAACCGGCGACCCCGTCACAGTGGTCCCCGTGTAAGCGACGGTCAGCGTCCTGCTAAAGCTGGTCACAGCGGTCGGCGAGAACACGACGTTGTAGGAGCACGAAGCGCCCACCGCCAGAGTCGTACCGCAGGTGCCGCCGCCTCCCCCTCCAGCCCGCGCGAACCCCGTTGGCGTGCCGCCACCGAAGGTGAACGCACCGCCGGCCAGTGCCACAGTGCCGGTATTGGTTACCGTCACCGTCTGCGACGTACTGGTGGTTCCAACGGCCTGGTTGCCGAACGCGAGCGAGGTCGGCGACACACTGGCAGTGCCGGCCACGACAGCGGTACCGGTGCCGGTGAGCGAAACCGGCGAGCCGGCCACGGCAACGTTGGCCGTGATCGTGGCGGTGCCAGTGGCCGCGCCGGCTGCCGTCGGCGAGAACACTACGTTGATGGTGCAGGTCGTGGCCGCCGCCAGAGTCGCGCCGCACGTGCCTCCCGAGCGGGCGAACGGAGCCGTGACGGCCACGGTGATGCCGGTCGCCCCGGCGCCGCCGCTATTGCTCAACGTGAAGCTGAACGCCGCGCTGGTGGTTCCAACCGTCTGATTGCCGAACGCGTGCGAGGTGGGCGTCACAGCCAGGGTCGCAGTGCCGCCACCGCCACCGGCGACGCCGCCCTCCACCGCTCCGATATCGAACGCGGCACCTTGCGGCCGGGGGTTACCGAAGAAGTCCGTGGTTGGCGCTGCAATGCTGCTGGCAGACGCGGTCCCTGCGTCGATGATCGGCGAACCGATGAACGGCCTGTAATTACCCAGCACGGGGCCGCCACCGTAGTTCAGGTCAGCTCCTTGCACCGTCGGATTCGTCAGCGACAGCGGACCCCAGGCGATGTTGACCCAGTTGTTGCCTTCGTCCACCGTGGCAGCCGGCGTCAGGTTGAAGATCGGATTCGGCACCGTCGCATCAGAGATGCCCGGAGGCACGTAGTAGCCCGCTGCCGAGCAGCCCGTTCCCGCAGGGCAAGCCGTCTGATATTCCGGCGGAATGCGCGAGCCGTTGCAGTACTGGCTGACCACGTTCGGATTCGCCGCCTCGTTGCCGGCGCCGGTGTAGCCCGCCGTGCTCGTCAGATCCGAGAACGTCGGAGCCAGCGTGAGGCCGGAGTTGTGGTTCCCTGAACCCGTGTCGCCACGCGCACCGAGGTCCCAGTAACTCGATCCCCCCAGGCACTGGCCGGTGGTTGCCTGGGTCAGCGTCGGCACCAGCGAAACCACGTTCTGCTGGTTCGTCGTGCCCCCGCCCAGCGCGCCCACCTGGATGTTGAACACGCGGTTCTGCCAGAACACATCGTTATAAAGCAGCGGCACCGACCACGACCGGCAATTCCCGTTGGTGGCCGAGGTGCTGGTGAAGTGCCCGGCAGGGCAGGTGATCGTCGCCGGCAGATTCGCGGTCAAGACCGCGCTGTTCTGGATGGTCACCAGGCCGGCGGGCTGCGGCGCCGAAGCCGTGCCGCAGTTCGACGTGCAGGTCGGTCCCTGCGTGCTGGCGAGCGGAGCACCTAACGTGTTGAACAGCACGCCCGAGGACGCCGTGGTGTCGTTGGACATGATCGTGTTGTTGATGATGTTCACGTTCAACGAATCCAGCAGCGAAATGCCGGCGCCATCCCAGCCCGCCACGTTGTTGGCGACGATGTTGTTCGTGAAACTGACCGAGTTCCAGCGCGCCGGCGTGGTCGGGAGGCTCGTCACGTCCGTGCCATTGACCTGCTGGAACATGACGCCGCCGCCACTGCCGCTCTCGGCCGCGTTGCCCATGATCAGGTTGGCGTTGATCACCAGGTTCGGGCCCGTGCCGTCGCTCGGCGTAATCGAACTCGGAGCTGGTACGCAGTCCTGGTCGGTCGTGGCGCCGCAGGTCGGATCGGCATCAGGCGCTCCCATCACCAGCAGACCGCCGCCGTTGGCCGGGATCGTCGGGTTCGTGCTCTGGTTGAAGAGGATCGAGTTGTGCTCGATGTCGCCGTTGTAGCTGAACCCCATGTGGCCGAGACCACCACCGTCACCGGTGCTGAGGTTTCCGCACACCCAGTTGTAGTTGAACTTGTAGAAGTCCGAGCCGGTGCAGATGCTGACGCCGCCTGCCCCCGCGGGCGTCGCCGAGAACAATTCGTCGCCGGTCGAGGAGTTCGACGTGACCGAGTTGTTGTGCATGTTCACGTTCAAATTGTGGCAGTACGGCAGCTGGATGCCCGCGATCGCGCTGCTCTGGCAGGAGCCGGGCGCCGCATTGGTGGCGCTGCCCTGGATGTAGCTGGGCGGAAACTCGCCCTGTCCCACGTTGATGCCGCCCGACAGCGTGCCGGCGTTGTTGTAGACCCGGTTATTGGCGATCTGCAGGTTATGGCCCCAGCCGTGCACGAAGATGCCGCCGCCGCCCTGCGAGCTGTTCGTGATGCCCAGGCCGTCGATGCTCGACGGGTTGCACCAGAAGTTGCTCTTGAACGGATTATTCGCCGCGCTCGTTCCGCAATTAGTGGACCTCAGCAGCGTGGTCCCGGTCGGGAAGCCGCCCAGCAGCGTCGGGTCGAACTGATTGGCTCCGTGGAAGTCCACGCCCTTCGCCAGGACGGTGAGGGCAGCTCCTTCGAGGGCACCCATCAGCGCGGGCTCCTGCAGCAGCTCGGCCAGGTTGCCGTTCAGGCTGGCGTCCCAACCGACGGTGGCCTCCAGGGGCAGCCGGTCGACCGCCCCCAGCTGCGCCGCCGGGCAGGTGGCGCCGGTGCCATAGGCATCGAACGGATTGCTGCCCGTCACGGGCGAGCCATTGGTGGCCAGGCCGAACAGGCAGTCGACGCGTATGCGCCAGGCCTCGATCTTGCCCGCCGGATGCGGATTGGCGTTGATGATGCTCGAGACCGCGCCGACGCCCTGCAGCCGGACCGGCTTCCACACCAGCAGCATTTCCTGGTGCGCTGCCTGCGCGTGGGTCTGGCCGGTGGCCGCGCAGGCAACCGTTGTCCCGGTCGTGCTGGTGCAGGTCGGGTCGATCATCAGCATGTCGCCCGGCGTGGCGGCATCGATCGCCGCCTGGACGCTGGCGGTGGCGGCGACGTGGACCGGCGCCTTGCCGCCGATCGTGACCGTGATGGTGTCGATCGACTGCTTGCCGTTGGCTGCCGTGATGACCAATTCACCGCACTGCGCGGCGCTCTGCCCTTGCTGCGTTATCGGGCAGTTCGGCACGCCCGCGGGGACGGTCACCGTGATCGTCGTATCGCTCCAACTGGTGACGGTTGCCGGCAGCCCGCCGATCGTGACCGAGCCCGTGCCCTGTGAGCCACCGAAGCCGTAGTGCCGCGTCACGAACTTCTGGTTGTAGGGCGCGGTGTTACCGGAGGGGCCGACGTAGGCGTAGTTGTTCACCGTCACGTCGCCGAGGGCCGTGATCGTCAGCGTGCCACCGGCCGCGCTCACCCAGGGCCCGACTCCACTGCCGTCGACCTCCTTGATCGCCGGCGTCAGATCCGGGTAGGCGCAGTCGGGGTTGTTGTAGCCCGCGCCGGCGAACGCCGAAGTCGGCACCACCGGCGTATCCATGTACTGCGTCTGCCCCGGCATGAACGGGATCTCGTAGCAGAAATCGCTGTAGGACGGGTTGTACAACGGATCAGGCGTCGCCCCGGTGCCCGGATCGTTCATGCAGGTGACCATCATCGTGGGCGCGTACCCGGTCGGGTTGGGCGGGTTGACTTCCCAGGTC
>Ga0210394_10000471_pt1 | contig 85068 bp, 78 predicted proteins | sample IncBWC12MmetaG_FD_160121 | JGI IMG/M metagenome (GOLD analysis project Ga0210394, IMG submission 160121) | Forest soil microbial communities from Barre Woods Harvard Forest LTER site, Petersham, Massachusetts, United States - Inc-BW-C-12-M | ecosystem: Environmental > Terrestrial > Soil >...
TTTCCTGATCGATACGGTCCGTTGTGCCTTGAATCCAATTCGCGGAGGAGCCGACATGCTGCACGGAGAACCGCCATGGTATCGCGCCTCCCGCGATACTCGAGAAGTAGGAATTCCGTTGGAAGGAAAAACGGCTTTCTCGCCCTCCGAGGTACAAACGATCCAGGTTCCTCACCGTGGGGGCGTGTTTCTTGGATACTCACATATGAGCGGGGACCCCCTATCCGGCGGAGCGGCAAGTGAGAGTGGCTGGAACTTCTCTGCAGAGAAAAAGCTGTTGCGATATTTTGGGGCGGTTGCCGATTTCAGCGGGCAAAGTGGCAGTACGGCTCAGCGTGGCTTCCTGTTTGGTCTGCGCGGCGGGGCCTCGATCAGGAGGGTCCGACCCTTTGCACAGGTTTTGTTCGGAGCTGCGCAACTCCGTCAGAGTAGCTACCACCCTTCTAAACTCACTACGTCTTTTGCCGAAGCCTTGGGAGTTGGGATCGATTCTCCGGTGACTCATCTTCTCAGTTGGCGCGTTGAGGCGGACAGTTTGATGACCTCTTTCGACGGCCACCTGCGACAGGACCTTCGGCTGTCCACCGGACCAGTGCTCAATTTCTAAATGCTTGGTCTTCTGCAGTGGGACCAAGGAGTGGAGATGCTATTGTCGAGATTCGGTGCCGCAGTCTTAGTTCTGACCCTGACAATCGTGCTGTCTCATCATGCAGCTAACGCCCAGGAGCCTTTTCCTTCTGAAGGAAGGTGGGACATAAGTGTGTGGGTGGCTGGCGCAACCGGTGAAGAGACCAGCAACTCGTTTGCGCAAGCCCAGATTTCAACCGCGGGAGTATTTGTTGGACGATTTGTCACCGGCGAATTCGGTGGAAGTTGGCGCAGCGGCAGATTGGAGTACGGAGTCAACCTGGTTCCGGTACTGGTGCAATCAAGAATTCAAACTGTATACGGTGGCGGTTTTGAGCCTGTCGTACTCCGGTGGACGTCCAGCCATCGTTTAGGTCGCGGAGCGCCGTATATCGAACTGGCGGGAGGCGGCGTATTTACGAGTGCAAATCTACCTCCTGGGCGCAATACTTCACCCTTTAACTTCACCGCCCGAGGTGGCGGGGGGATTCTTATTTTCACCACCAAGCGGCGGTCATTGGATGTCGGTTGCCACTGGATGCACGCCTCCAACGCGAATCTGGCTTCGTTCAACCCGGAATTCAACGGTGTCCAGATCAGCTTTGGTTACCACTGGTTTAAGTAAGGACGCGATGAGCACGGGTATACCCCAGCAATAGCCAGTAACACCCCTAACGCCTTCGGTGCGTCGCTGACCAAGGGCCGTGAAAGGGCAATCACCCCGGGTTTCTTGCTAGTCTCCGGTTGGGCGACCACCCCGTGGAGTGCCGCATTCGCGCTGCCAGCGTGCCGCCGCCTCGAACTTGGGTCGATCGACTTCGATCAGAACGTTACGCCGACCAATGTCATTCCATAGTGCCGCATCTTCCAAAAAAAATGAGCAGGCCTGCGTTCGCAGGCGTGTGATCTGCTCTACGTCTCCGTTGCCTGCAAACTGCCGCGTGGCGAGTCCCGCAGCAGAGTACAGATTCGCGAGGGTGCGCTCCATCAGCCAATCTTCAGGATCGGCCGCTACCATCGGTGCCAGAATCGCGATGCCGTCCTGGTAGCTCCGCAAAGCATGATCGGGATTCCCTCTCGCCTGAATATTCCCGAGGCCTAACAGGTTCTTTGCCAGAGCGTAACGGCCGCGAGCATCGGTGGGATCAGCCAACAGCAGAGATTGTCGAATCTCTGCCCCCTTTCTCGAATTCTCCTCGGCCTCCTTGAGCTTTCCAACTGCGGCTAACGCATTGCCCAGCGCTTGGTAGCTGTTGGCGAGGCGGTACCGGCTGTCGGAATTGGTCGGGCCGTTGCGGATCCTTGCGCAGCGCCATCAATACGATGTTGTCCAGGTCACCTCGCAATCGCTTGCGGAGGCTGGCGGCGGAGTCGCCAGTCGAAATCTGCTTACTGCTCGGGGTTTGCCGGGCGTTTTCAGATATAGGAAATACGTTCATGATCCGGCACACGGAAGTTAATAAAGTGGCGGTCGAAGATTCCGAACACGTCGACTATTTATTTCATCGTCTCTTCGCATTGATTCGCCTTATACTTAGAAAATCGGGTCGTGGCGGCTAGATCTAATTTAAAACTCGAATCCCTCTTTAGTATTTAGTTTTTTTGTTTCCTTGAGCAAGCGACTTCCCCGCCGGATTTTTAATAGAAATCTACTGTGCCGTTGTCCTTTCGACCCCTTACAACGATTTCAAGACGCACTGAGGCGCGAGCGTACGCTCGATTTCCGGCATCATGGCCTGATAGTCCATACTGTTCCCTTTGCCAGTGAGTATTTCTCCTCGTCCCGGCGAAGAAGTCAAGTTATTAAATCGCACATGCGTCTTCGTTTTCCGGAGGTCGAACCGAGCTTTTCGTTGGCTACCGTCAACCGGTTAAGGCATGACTCGCTCTGGTTTCCCTGGCTGTCGGCGTTTCTGCGTGCTGTCTCGCCACGATTGAGGAACACTGGGCAATTACGGGCAGCGCGAAAACGGTCCGTCACGAGTCAATCAATCTCAGGTCCTTTTCGTCTCTCGTCGTCTTGGGGTGGTTAGTTCCTGTTCCTCCCAGAGCCTTGTCAAAGTTGTCTCCAAATAATTCGTCAGGGACCGTCGGTCTTTTTCGGCCTCTTCGATCAGGCGTCGTTTGAATTCAGCGGAAACTCGGAAGTTTAAAGTCTCCTTCTTTTTCATATGACCCAACGCAAACCCCGGAGCGATGCTACAGAACGCACAGATGAATGGTCAAGCGGATCATTTTGGGCTTGACAATCTGTAATGCATATTGCATCATATGTGCATTACGTTTTCGGGAGGCACACCATGCCAGTTTCCACAGACTCCTTATTCCGCCGTAACAAAAGACTTGCACGTCAGAGGTGGGGACCAGCAATCAATTACGATGCTCTAGAAATCCTGAAGTCCTTCTCTAAGGACTTCTGCCTTTCCATCTCCTCTGGGGACTTGTTATTTCTGGACAGAGGCTGGTACGTGACTCACGTTGGCCTCATCCGACTAGCCCGACGAAACCGGTGCCACGGGATCCTAGCTGAACCTGCACAAGAGTTTTGCGATCCCAAAGAGGCACGTTGGGCCTTTCGGGCGACCGTCTACAAGTCCCGAACCTGCAAAGGCTTTGTTGGCTATGGCGACGCCGATCCTTCCAACGTGTCTGCCCTCGTTCACGGCGCCGAGATGCGTGTCGCGGAAACCCGAGCCGTCAACCGCGCCCTGCGTAAGGCCTACGGAATCGGCATCTGCTCGGTCGAGGAGATTGGATCCTTTGCTGGTAAACCCACTTCGTCTCCAGAGTCGAGGAAGTTGCCACGGCCGGCAAATGGCAACGGGAACGGCGGTGGCCGCACCGTCCGCGATCGCCTATGCCAACTCATTCGGCAACATCAACTCGACGCCACTTTGGTCAAGGCCTACGCGACCGACTTTTGTGGCGTAAAGGCGTTGCGTGACGCTACCAAGGAGCAGGTCGAGACCTTCGTCGCCCACCTGGCCGACTGGGCCGAGAAAGACCGCAATGCCCTGCTCTGCCAACTCACCTTCGGGCGCGGTTCGACCCGAAGCTATCGCGGAACTAGAAAATGCCCGTTTGTCCACTGACTGGCTCCGAAGCAAGAGCTGGGATGAGTTCGCAAAGCCTGATGCCCCAAAACTCGATTTAGTCTTCACCGTTTGTGACAACGCTGCCAAAGAAGTGTGCCCCATCTGGCCGGGTCAGCCTATGACCGCTCACTGGGGAGTTGCCGACCCGGCTGCGGTTCGTGGCACGGCGGAGGAAATCAAGCGTGTATACCGTGATGCCTTTGTGACTCTAGAACGCCGTATCGGCCTCTTCCTTTGCCTTCCCCTCGCTACCATCGACAAGCTGGCAATCAAGAAAGAAATCGACAGTATCGGTCACCAATGAAATTCAATCTGCGTGCCAGACTCACGGCTGAATTTCTAGGCGCGCGTTTCTCGTTGCCGCCGTGATCGGCTGGCATCATGGGCGAACGCCTGGCGGATGGAAACGTGTCAATTGCGCTGCTTGCGAACACGATTGCGACCGGCGCGGCGTTGGTCGCTCTGATTCTGACGTTTGGGCCGATTTCCGGCGCACACTTGAATCCAGCGGTTACGCTCGCCGATGCAATTGAGCACGGTATTCCTTGGCCCGAAGCGGTGGCTTACGTATTTGTGCAATGCGGAGGAGGAGTTGCCGGAGCGGTCACAGCTCATCTGATGTTTGGACTGCGCTGGTACTCCTTCTCCTCACATTCCCGGCATGGATGGGCGCTGGTTCTGAGTGAGTTTGTGGCAACGTTCGGACTATTGTCGGTGATCTGGGGCTGCTCACGATTACGCTCAGGAGCGGTGCCATTCGCCGTCGCGAGCTACATCACCGCCGCTTACCGGTTCACCGCGTCAACCTCCTTTGCGAATCCGGCAGTCACAATGGCCCGCTCATTGTCCGACAGCTTTGCTGGGATTCGACCGCCAGACGTTCCGTTGTTTATAGTGGCGCAGATCGCAGGCGCCGTATGTGCGACCTTCTTGTTTCGTTGGCTCGTCCTGGACTTGCGGGCACACGCGGACGAGGTGTTGGTGCCTCACTCTCGTTAGAGAACAGCCAAGCCGCCATTTCATCTTGACTCTGGACTATGCTCCATTACGATTGTCGAGGAATGGAGCACTGCACAAGCTGCTTCACGTCCTGGTCTCGCTGCTGGTCGGCGTGTCTCGCTCGATCCTGTCACCTATCTCGGAGTGATCGCACTGCTCGCAGGCGTATCGGTGATCGCGTGCTGAGCGCCCGTTTGGCGCGCCGCGCAAGTTGATCCCTCAATTACTTTGCGGACGGAGTAGCACCGTACCCGACGGCTCTGCACCTTGAGCTGGTCTCAGGCCATCGTTGTCGAGACCGCGCCGTTTCGGCGCCGGCGGTGAAATGTCAATGCACATCGTCGCCTCGCAGGTCTCGGAACCGCCCGGGCAGTTCGGTATCCCGCCGATCGCGGCCGTGACCGCCACAAAGCCGTCAGTCTGCCCCGGCTGTGTGTTGCACTGAGCGACCTGCACGTAGCTAGTGCCGAGAACTCCAGGAGCCTTGTACCCAAGGTCGTCTCCGCCGGGCACGTTAAAGGATTGGTTGTTGCAGACTGGGAACCCCCCATCTCCAGGATAGGAAAAGCATCCCGGCCCGCCTTTGTCCTTGTACTGTCCGAACGGCTTGCCGCAGTTTTCGCCCGAAGGCGCCAGGGAATTGCAGCTCATCGTCCAGTTCACATTGTCCGCGTTGAAATCAGGAATGTTGATCGCAGTCGCGAAGAAGGTGACTTGGTTTTGGGAACCGGCCTGGATTGAAAGCGTAGAGGGGTTTATGGAAATTGATGCCTGCGCGTTGTTGGTAACTTCCTGTGTAACCGTCTGCTGCACGCCGGCGGCAGCCTGCGCGGTCGCGGTTATGTTCACAAAATAGGGATCGGGCAGCCCCACGACGTCAGGCGCGGTGTAGGTCGTAGAGGTACCGTTGGTCGTCGTGGGGCTGATGGTTCCGCACGGCGTGGGTAAACCCGTCGTGCAAACTCCACCACCCTTGGGCGAGAGTGTCCAGGTGACCATCTGGTCGCTGGTATTGTTCACGGTGGCCGTATAGTTGGGATTGCTTTGCCCCGGCAACAACGGCGGAGGCGGATCCGGCGAAATCTGGATGGTGATGTTGCTCTGCAAGGGTATGATCGTCACTTGCACCTTGTTGGATACGACCGCAGGGTCGGCTTCCGGAATAGCAGTGATGAAAACCGGATTCGAATTCGGTACGATCGCCGGCGCGATGTAATCCTCCTCGCTCAGGTTCTGGCTGTCCTGCACCATCACGCCCACCGTCGAGTTCCCTCCGAGAATGTTGTTTACATACCAGGACACGGTTTGATCGGTCGAGCCAATCACGTTCGCCGTGAATGGCCCTCCCTCTAGCGTAGTTTGCACGGTAAGTGGACCCGGCGGTGTAACTTGCACGCTGATCTGGTTGGGGCTAATCATGACTGTGGCCGTAGCGAAGCGCGAAGGAGCTCCTTCGGGAACGGCTTTTATGATGACCGTCGCCGGCGTCGGAACCTCTGCCGGCGCCGTGTAGGTCACTAGGTCGGAGCCTTGATCGGGGGAAATCGTTCCCAGCGTCGCGTTACCGCCAAGCACACAGTTGGATGGATTCGAATTCTGCGTGCACACGTACCAATCGCCATTGATGTTGCTTATCCCGCTGACTTGCAGAAGGAACTGTTGCGAGTCATTGATTCCCAATTGCTCGGTCCCATTTAGGCAAGCCGTCGGGTAGCAGACCAACGAAACCGTCACGATTGGAGCGGTTATGGTCACCGGGACCGTGGCGTGTAGCGCAGGGTCGGCGTTGGGAATGGCGCTCACAACTATGACGGGGGGCGTGGGCGCGGTCGTCGGCGCGGCGTAGTCACCCTGGTCGGCAACGACCGCGTTCGGCGTGATCGTTCCGAAGGTTGAATTGCCGCCGGTGATTCCGTTCACCTGCCAGGTCACCGTCTGCACGTTTGTATTTCCGACGGTCGCCGTAAAAGGCGCTTGCGCACCCGTAAGAATGTTCTCCTGCCCGGAGACTGAAACTGTGACACCGAGCGCCGGTGGCGGACTGATGGTGAGGCTTGCATTGCTGCTCCGCGACGGCTGCGCGTTCGATACCGCTGTCACGATTACAGCGCTTCCAAGAGCAGGAACCTGGGCGGGGGCGGTATAGAGTCCCGTGGTGGCGCTTGGTGATCCGATGGTCCCATTGAGTGTCGAGCCGCCGGGACTGCCATCCACCCGCCAGGAAACCGAATCGTCGCTGGCGTTGATCACATCGGCGGTGAAGGTGAAGTTGGTTTGCGCCTGGGCCACGGCCAGCACGGGGGTGACGGTGACAGTCGCAATGCTGGGCGGCCCTGCGGAAAGCGTGACCGTGCACGACGTAAAGTGCGTGGGCTCGGCATGCGAAACCGACTTGATGGTGACCGTCGGAGGACTTGGAAGCGTGGCCGGAGCCGTGTACACGGCAGTATTGTTCGGTCCTGGGGCAATCGTGCCCACCTTCGAATTACCGTTCGCAATGCCATTGACCTGCCACACCACCGACGTGTCGGCCGGGCCGGTCACCCCGCCCGAAAGTTTGAGTCCAGCCCCGGCTTGCACATAAGCAGCCCCCGTCGGAGACATGAAAACCTGCGCAGGAAACAACGTCCCGGTAATCGTGGCCGTGGCATTCCCGCTCTTCGTACTGTCCGCAGTCGCCACCGCCGTGATGGTGACTGTAGGCGGACTCGGAACGAATTGCGGAGCCGTGTAATTTCCCGAGCTGTCGATGGTGCCAATAATCGGGGCGCCTCCCGGTAGCCCGTTGACCTGCCATTGCACGGTTTGTTCGCCGGAGTTATTCACCACTGCGGTGAAGGTCCGAGTGGTGGTGGTCCCCACGGTCATGACGGGGGGGGTGATGGTCACCGAGACCTCACCGAGTGGGTTGAAGCCGCTGATGGGGGCAGAAGTCGCGCCACCACAGCCCACTACCACAGCCATCGCGCTCAAGCAGACAACCACGAAAACGGCACGCCACATATTGTTGGACATTCGGGGACTCCGGCTCAGGTATGACGTTCTAGCCAGCATGTAATTCTGATTTCTCGCCCTTTCGCCAGGGTGCGGACCGGGCGGCCGCTGCATCCACCGCCCGCTAGTCATCGTGCCTCTCCGCGACCTGTGCAGTGGGTGGCAGAGTGCGTGTGTTCTCTACGCCCGGATTAGCTTCGGGAATCCGGCGGATCTGCTCTTTTACCCATTGGAAGAGCCTGCCTGCGGACGCGGCCTCATAGAACTGGCGCGTGCTTTCGTAACGCTGCAGCTTGGCGGAGGCCGGAGCTGCAGACTCAATTCGCGCCTGTACCGCCTTCGTCGTAATCGTGTCGTCCGCGATGTTCTGAATGCGGACATGCTCTGCCTTCACCTTTGGCAACCAAAGAACCGGATCAAGCGGCGCAACTTTCTTCAGGAATTCCGGCTTGATGAAGTTGGGGCGCTCGTTTTCCGGGATTCTCGACGATGTAGCCATCCAATCCGGCCAGTCTCCCCAGGGACCGAGGACGTCGATGGCCTTGATGCGTGGGTCAACCGCAGCCGCCAGGATGGCAATAGTTCCGCCCGAGCCTGTCCCGAACATGCCCACATTGCTTACATCCAGGTCATCACGGGCAGAAAGAAAATTCAGGATCATCTGCACATCGTGGACCGAGCTGCCCAGGGCTTCCTGCAATTCACTCACGAACCATTCCTTCATCGGCCGCATGGCATAGCGATGGCCGGTGAGCGCCGATACGAACCCCACCGCCGCAACTCCGCCTGAAGTGACGCGCGCGCAATATTCGTTGTCGCGGAAACGCTCGGTTTCCGAGGGATAGCTGTAGAGATACAAGATCACCCGCGGCTTTGGCACGTACTTTGGCCGGATGATGTAAAGATCAATGGGATCGCCGATCCGCCACTTCACCTGAATCAATTCACGCGTGAATCCAGGCAGGTCGTCCTTCTCTCCAAACGTGGGCGTCTGCGGCACCAATTCACTGCCCGACAGCGAAAGCGAACTCCAATCCTCCACTGTCCTGCCACGAAGCGGGGCGGGGGGCGCAGCGTTGGCAGGGTTGGTAGCGACCGCAGGGTTAGCAGGGTTGTTGGCGGGGTTGGCGGTCTCGCCGCGCTCTTGCGCCCGGCCTGCTTCAACTTGCGAGAAGCAGAGCAGCACAACTAAGGCAAGCTGCTGGGCCCGATGTTTACTCCACAAACTCCGCATTCATCTCTCTTTGTTCTCGAAATTGGTCGCGCAGTGAGCGCTGCGTCCAGTTGCCCGTTGGGAACAGGCCCGCTCAGTGGAGGCAGGATGTCGTACCAGACACCCTGCCTCCGTTGGCGGAATCGATTTTGCCTACTGTTTGATGTTGACAAACTGCAAGCCGGTATCGCTAAGGAAATCGGCGTCGGCATTCTTGGTAAATACCGCGCCGCCTTCGTCACCACCGGATTCGGCGGGTTCGCCGGGGTTGCCGTTCGAAGCCGGAGCCAGCTCCTCGGGGCGGTCGAAGTGAGAACGGAACACCTGCATGGACTTTATCGGAACCAGATCAGGAACCTTGCTGGCATGCGTCTGCGCCGCCGCAACCAGCTTGGTGACTCCCGTCGGACAGGGGCTGTAGCACTGCACCCGCAGAATGGTCCACGCCGGATAGGATCCGTTCAGGATATTGACGAACGGGACGAGACCGGGGCACGGGGCCACGCAATTGGGAAAGGCTCCCTTGCTCTGGTACCAGGAATAATTGAGAGGATCCACGCCATCCACTGACAGATATTTGGCAGTAGTGAGCACGTTGGCGAAGTTGCCGGTGCTCCAGAAAGCGTAGCCGATGCCATTCGCGGTCTTGCCCACGGTCGAAACCATCTCGCCCGTGCCGACCACGCGCTCACGTGAACCGCCGCTGGCGTAGGTGATGTTCAGCGGGTTTTCGGTAGCGGGGTTTACGTTAAGTTCCTGGCATGAACCCACCTCGACGCTGCCCGGAATGTCGAATTCGGTCGTATTGTAAGTTCCGGAAGTCGGCTCACGCAAGAAAACGTGCATTCCATTCGATGGCAGTCCCGCCACATTGGCGATGTCACGAGTACGGGTGAGAGTGCCATTCAGGACGTCCGACAAAACAAAGCGATCCACGTTGGTGAAGCTTGCGCTTGCGAAATCGCTCCCCGTCTGGGTGTTCACGAAAACAACGATCGGGTACGCCCCCACGGCGAGTGAGGACCAGGCTGGAATCGGCGTTCCGTTAAACGGATCCGTTCCGCTGATCGCAAATGCTACCGGAGTGACCTGTTTGCTGCTTTGCGAACTCAGGATCGGCGCTCCGATAAGGCCGTTACCGGTGTATCCCAAGCCAGTGCAGTGAGGATCGTTGCTCCAGGGCGCCAGAGTGCGGTTCATGGCGAAAACCGCATCTTCCGCTCGGATGTCGGAAGGCGCGGCGTTGAACGGTTGATTATTGATGGCATTGTACGCCGCCTGAGTCAGCGGGACATCGGTCAAGGTGGGGATCAAGTCGTTTCCGGCAGTCCCGATAGCGGTCGAAGGAATCGACAGTGTCGCGGTGGGTTGGGCGAAGAGCAGAAGGTTGCCAATCACCGAATCAACCGCAAGATATGAGCAGATGGTCGTAACCGCGCCTTGACTATTTGTGGCCCACACAATCCAGATGTTTGCGGTTTGTACTGGGATCTGGGTATTGCGGCTGTCAACGCCCGAGGCTCCGCTTTTCTGCGTCCAGATGTTGGTTCCGCACGATGTAGTTGAATATGCAGCCAGCGCGGCCAGATTGAACATGCCGGTGGAACCTGCACCGTTAAACTGCACCACCGGTGTGGCGGCAAAACTGTTTAGTCCTACAAACACGACCAGGGCGAGGGATAGCGCCGTCGTGATTTTTGTCGTCCGTTTAGTCATTTCAGTTTTCCTTATGGCGCAAGTTTGCGCGGCTGTGGGGAGCACCCCGTGGTCGAACTGCGGCGCGCGGATGTTCTCCAGCCCGCACGCCAGGATTTTCTGAGGCGGCCCAGCTAAGTAAAAAACGACTCGAAACCCTGGCGCGAACCCGGGAAAACAGCGGAAACAGCGGAAAATCTGCCAGCGCGAGTCCTGTGGACTATCGCCGATGTTTGTTGCAGCAAAACGACCGCGTGGTTAAAATCACGTGAATTTCTCCCAGTCGGCATGCTATGCAATGTGCTTTCGAAGTGCTCCAGACTTCACGCCCGCAGGCCTTTTGGCTGACGTTTCGGATCTCGTGAATTTTCGGTTTTAACCTGAAATTAACCCTCCCGTCATCATTTCGTCACATCTTCTCTGTAACTATGTGGCTCCTTTGACTCATAGGCGAAGGGTGAACCCTGTGCGATTGTTGACAGTCTTGCTCTGCTTGGCTGCCGTGTTGAGCTTGCCCGTGGCTGCTTCCGCTCAAACCAGCCCCAGCACGGCTCAGAAACCAGGTTCGATGTCGGGTACGGTCACCGACCAAACCGGCGCCGTACTTCCCGGTTCGACCATCACAGTTCGTGACGCCACAGGCGTCACCCAAACTGTCACCACCAACGAGCGTGGAGAATACTCGTTTCCCCGCTTGCCGATCGGCACCTATAGCATCACCGTCTCCTCTGCCAAGTTCAAAGACTTCCACGCCGATGGCATCGCCCTGACGGCGGGACAGTCCATCCCGATGGACGCCGTTCTTGAGCCTGCCGGCGAGACCACATCAGTCAACATCGAGGGGCAAAAGGTCTCCCAGGTCGAAACCGAAACCTCCCAGATCGTCGGAACCATCACTCAGAAAGAACTGGTAAGCCTGGGCCTGAATGGACGGAATTTTACCCAACTCATCACCTTGACTCCGGGTGTGAGTAACCAGACCGGACAGGACGAAGCCAAGGTGGGTGCGCTCGGCAGTGTGCGCTACAGCGTCAACGGCGGACGTGTCGAATACAACTCTTTCAATGTGGACGGCGGCGACGTGCTGAATGCCGGACTCAACGGCAGCCAAAGCACTCTCGTCGTCTATCCCAGTCTCGATGCTTTGAGCGAGGTGCAGGTCCTGACTTCGAATTACGGCGCCCAGTACGGCCGTACCGCCTCCGGCACCGTCCTGGCTGAAACCAAATCCGGCACCGATCAACCGCACGGCAATGCCTACGAATTCATTCGCAACGAGTTCTTCAATGCCCGCAACTACTTTGATCTGACCACCAAGGCCCCACTCTACCGCAGAAATGATTTCGGTGCCACTCTGGGCGGACCAGTCTTAATTCCCTATATCTACGACGGCCGAGGCAAGACGTTCTTCTTCTTCTCGGAAGAGTTCCGCTTTGAACGCACTCCCACTCCTTACAACCAAGGCGTCCCTTCGGTCGCCGAGCGCAGCGGAAACTTCAGCGACGTGTGTCCGTTTGTCACTCCTGCCATCGGCGCCACCCCCGGTGGTCAGGCGAATTTCACCCGAGCCAAGTTTCCGGATTGCCCCGGCGTACCTGCTTCCGCCGCCGGTCAATTTCAAACTTACCCAGGAAACATTATCCCCATCGATCCCAACGCAGCCGCCATTCTGAGCACCAACATTATTCCTTTCCCGAACGCAACCACCGGCTGCAATTCAAGTATCGGTTCCTGCTTCGATGCCGATGTTTCTCCCAGCACTTATTGGCGGGAGGAGCTATTCAAGATCGACCACAACATCACCCCCAAGATGAAAGCGAGCTTCCGCTACATCCATGATTCCTGGGACACGACCATCCTGACGCCGCAGTGGGGCACCGTCCAGAATAATTTTCCGACGGTGCAGAGCCAGTTCACCGGGCCGGGAATCAGCATGGTGACCCATCTCACCAACACGATTTCGTCGAGCCTGCTGAATGAAGTCATCGTCGGCTACACCACCGACCACATCACCCTCAAGAACATCGATTCTAATGGCGCCACCTTCCAGCGGCCCGCCGACCTGCACATGGGCTTTCTCTTTAATAACGGCTTCGGTAACAAGGTCCCCGGGATTGTCATCGGCGGCACCAATGCCGCTTACGGCGGGAACGGTTTCTCCGTCGATCCCGGATATCTTCCCTGGCACCATTCCAATCCGACTTACAACTTCCGTGACGACCTGAGCAAAGTGGTCGGCAAGCACACCCTGCAAATGGGGGTGCAATGGGTCATCGCCCAGCGCAATGAACTTAATCAAGCGGTGGGCGCGAATACCGGTGACGTCCAGGGCATCCTGGGTTTCAGCAACGTCAGCAGTTCTTTGAGCCTGGGCAACTCCTTTGCCGATTTTCTGGTCGGCCCCGGCAGCTTCAGACCGAACGCGTCCGGAGGCATCAAGTACTTTCAGCAGGACAGCGCTCAGCATACGTACTTCAACCGCTATAACGTGATCGAACCCTATTTTCAGGATGACTGGCGAGCAACGCCCCGCCTGACCCTCAACATGGGATTGCGTTTCAGCCTCTTCGGACTGTGGCACGAGAAATACAACAACGTATACAACTGGGTGCCTTCAGCCTTCAACAGTGCGCTGGCCGCTACCACCACCATCGACACCCTAACCGGCGGGCTGGCCGAAGCCGGAAGCTGCGACGCCAATGGGCAACACTGCACTCCGATCCCGCTGAATCTAAGCAATCTCGATCCCCGCATCACCAACGGCCTGGTGCGATGCGGCGCAAACGGAGTGCCCGACGGCTGCATGACCAACCACTTCGTCAATCCCGCGCCCCGTGTCGGATTCGCCTGGGACCCAACCGGCACTGGCAAAACTTCCATCCGTGGTGGCTACGGAATGTTCTTCCACCATGGGACAGGCAACGAAGCCAACACCGGCTCGCTCGAAGGCAGCGCGCCCATGGTGCTCGATATGACCGAGAACCGCCCCTACGACTACGGTTGCATCGGCGGCGTCGGAACCGTCCCCGGCACCACCGGTCAATGTCCGGGTGCCGGAGCCTATCCGCTCAACGTAACCGCAATTCCAACCCGCGCGGTTTGGCCCTACGTCCAGCAGTGGAGTTTCAGCGTACAACGCCAGCTCTCATCGAGCACTGTCGCAACCGTCGCCTATGTCGGCAGCAAGGGCACCCATCTGACGACTGACTTACAAGTCAACCAACTGGCCCCCAATGCCGGCAATAACCCGTTCTTGCCGGGCCAGCCCATCACCATTCAAGACTGCAAGAGTTTCCAATCCACCACCGGATTCACTCTATTCGGGCCGCCGGATCCCCTCACCGGAGTCGCTCCCGTCACCGCAACCGTGGCTCCCACCAATCCCGCCTTCGTCAACCTGGAAGCCGCCTGCTTCGGAACTCCCGGAATCACCGTCCCTGATCCCAATGCCCTGCGAACCTTTGCACCCGGCCTCGGTAGAATCTTTTCGTTGCAGAACGTCGCCACGTCGACTTACAACGCAATGCAGATGACCGTGCGCCGTTCGACCGGTCCATTTACTCTGGGCATCGCCTATTCCTATAGCCATTCCATCGACGATTCTTCCGACCGGTCTGACACCACTCTGGTGAATGCTCTCGACATCGCAGCCAACAAAGCCAGTTCCAACTTCGATCAGCGCCACTTGCTTAACATCAGCTACCTTTACCGGCTTGACTCCGTAGTCTCCAGGTTGCGCTACTGGTTCTCCGACGTTGACTACGACGCCTCGCCATCCACCACTCCGCTTCCGGATGCCTCCCACGCTGGACACGTGCTGTTCGACGGCTGGGAGCTGTCCGGCATCACCACTTTCCAGTCAGGCACCCCCTTCAGCGTGATCAACGGCGCCAGTTCCAACGGCATCTCGGTCCTCGACAACGCGGGCGTCGCCAACGGCACCGGCGCAGGCTCTTACCCGGACGTGATCGGCAACCCCCATACCCGCGCCCCTTATGGAAGCACTAACCCGCTGAGTATCGGTCCGCAACTGCTGAACTCCGCCGCCTTCGCCGCGCCAACGGGACTCACCTTCGGAGACGCCGGCCGCAACTTCCTCAACAACCCCAGCCGTCTGAACTTCGATGTCGCCCTGTTGAAGCATTTCAAGATCACCGAAGGCAGCACTCTTGAATTCCGTGCCGAAGCCTTCAACGTCTTCAACCACAACCAATTCATCATCTACGACCCCGACCGCGGTAATCAGGCCAACAACACCGTGAACTGCTATGGAGGAACTAACTTCTCCGCCGGCGATCCCAGTTGCCTGGCCGGGAGTGCGTTTCTGCATCCCATTGAAGCCCACCGCTCCCGCACCATGCAATTCGGATTGAAGTACGCTTTCTGACCAATCCGTCTAGTGTGCGCATGATTTGCGGGTCGGAGTGAGATTCAGCTTCTGGCGTGGGCGGAATTGACTCTTCGTTTGGTACTTGCAGGAGACAGTCTGGCGCTTCCCGCTGGCCGGGCACATACCGCGCAGTCGCAGCTTTCATTTGGAGTCGAACGCCAGACTGAGACGGCATCCAGACGGTAGCCCACGCCGCGGATGGTCTTGAGGTAGGTTGGCCGGGAGCGGTCGGGCTCAATCTTTTCCCGCACCCGGCGAATGCATGCGTCCACGCTGCGCGGAGTCACGGATTGCATGTCGCCCCAGTCCGCGACGCTGCAGTCAGCAGAAGACGCCGCAGCCGAGAAGATTGCGAGTGCCAGAGTGATTGTTGGTGTCACCAGCTACAGCAACCACAAAACGATTCGTGTCTTCACCAAAAAAAACCACTACTACCAGTGGCAGTTCGTTTACGATCCCACCACTGACAGGGCGATAATGACAGGTCCGAACCAGCCTCTTCCGATCGGAGCACGGCCGGCTGTCCCTCTGGGGGAATGAAGAAGCTCCAACCTCAAATGCAGGAACGAATCCCGGCCAACAGTAAAGTGCAGATCGCCTGCTAGATGGCCCGCGACGGCCATGTCCCACGCGGGCCTGTCGACCAGAGAATCTCACTGTATCTCGCTGCGGTATGGGCTAGACTGCCATTGCGGCCCTGCAAGTTGTTGAGTTAAGGTTCGAGAGTGGATTCGACGCGCTCACCGGCCTATTATCGTTGTCCAGCTGCGGCGCGGGTGTATGATCAGTGGCGCTTTTGAACCTAACCGCTGCGGTGCCATCTGCGGCTGCGAAAGGGTGGACGACAACATGACATTCAGAAGTCATCGATTGCTAAGCACATCTGCCATAGTTGGGTTGTGCCTCTTTGTCGTAGCCGGAGCACAACTCAAGGCTCAGACCCCCGCCGCATCGTCCACGAAAAGCTCGAGCTCGGAATTGGTCGGAAAGTTGACCAAGGAACTTTCCATCACCCGCCCGCAGGCTCGCGGCGGCGCAGGCACGCTGTTCGCACTGGCTAAGACGCGATTGAGTGAAGACGAATTCAGCAAAGTGTCAGCCGCTGTGCCGGGCATGAGCGGTCTGCTGAAGGCGGCTCCTGCTTCGGCTGAACACTCCGAGTTCTCAAGTCTCGAAAGCGCCCTACCGGGAAACATGGGCCGCATGGCCGAAGCGGCGGAAGCCTTCCACAAACTGGGTCTCTCCCCGGAGATGGCAGGCAAGTTCCTGCCGGTGATGACTGAGTTCGCAGAGTCCAAAGGCGGCCTGAGCACTGCCTCTTTGCTGGAAAAAGCGTTGAAGTAGACGCGGTTCTTGACTATCCAGCGCCAGCCTTTTACTACGCGGCAGTGGCCTCCTCGGCCGCGCCGACGGAATCGAAAAAGCGAAAGAACTTCTCCACCTGGGTTATTTTGAGCGCGTTATGAATCCGGTCACTCACTCCCACCAGCGCCAGGCCCCGTCCACTGTTCTGGCGCGTGACGTAAGCTCCCACCAGCGCCCCGATCCCCGCCGAATCGACATAGGCAACGCCGCTGAAATCGATAATCAGAGACCGCGATTGGTCGGCGCGCACGGTCGCCTGAAAATCAAAGAGCGTGGTTAGAACCAGCGCTCCAACAAGGCTCAGAATGCGTTGTCCCGGCTGCGCCCCGGGCCGATCGTCGATGCGCAGAGAGTCCTTGGGCATGGGTAAAGATACCACTCTCGGCATTCGTTACGGGATTGTTAAAGCAATGTCAATTTCCGCGTGATTGGCGGTGAGACGGCCCCCGACCCCAGCGGCTTGGTGCCCCATGTTCACTTCCGGACAGCAACGTCCGAGAGTGGACACAACACTGGTGCGGGTTCCCAACCAGAAAGCTGCTTCCGTGTTGGAAACCTTGCACTTAGCCAAGGTTTGACTCTGGCCGGGGGTTTGCACTCCAGCCCCTGAATCTGCATTCTCGTCAGGCGATTGTTGAGGATATTGTAGAGGAATGCTGTCGAGGACGAAGCCATGCACAACCTGCTTCAGGATCTGGCGTATGCCGTTCGCCAGTTGCGGAATAATCTGGGCTTCGCCTTCACCGCTATCCTAATCTTAGGTCTCGGCATTGGCGCCAGCACCGCGATCTTCAGCGCGGTGAATCCTATTCTGTTCCAGCCTCTGCCGTATCCGGACGCCGGCCGCATCATGATGATCTCGTACATCAGCGAGGACGGCTCCCGCATTGCCCAGACCTTCCACACCTATCGTGAACTGGCAGAGCGCAATCGTTCCTTCGAGACGCTGGCCGTGGCGGACCCGTGGCAACCAACTCTTACCAGTGCCGACCGGCCCGAACGCCTCGATGGTCAAAGAGTGACCGCTGATTACCTCCGCGTTCTGGGCGTGTCGCCAGTCTTGGGCCGCGACTTCGAGCCTGCGGAGGATGTTCTTAATGGCCCCAAAGTTGTAATCATCAGCAATCGGTTGTGGCGGCGTTTCGGGGCCGACAACGCCATCATCGGACGCCACGTCAAGCTCAATGACGACAGCTATACCGTGATCGGGGTAATGCCGGCGGCATTCGATAGCGTCTTGGCCTCATCGGCAAATGCGTGGGCACCATTGCAGTTTGATAAAACCAATATCGCTTCCACTGAGACGCGGGAGTGGGGTCATCACCTGAAAATGGTAGGGCGCTTGCGCCCAGGCATCGGCATAGACCAGGCCAGGAGCGATTTCGATCGCATCGCCCGCACCCCTGTGCCTGAATTTCCCCGGCCATCCTGGGCAGCTATGGAGCACGGGGTTGCCACCAACTCACTTCAGAGCGAACTCACCAGCGGCGTCAAGCCGGCGCTGCTCGCGGTTCTGGGCGCAGTGGTTCTGGTCCTCCTCATCGCCTGTGTAAACGTAACCAATTTACTGCTCGCCCGCGGGGCACAGCGGCGTGGCGAGTTCGCCATGCGCGCGGCACTGGGGGCCGCACGGTCGCGGCTGGTTCGCCAATTGCTGACGGAGAGTCTGCTGTTGGCTACGCTCGGCGGTGGGTTCGGCATGATGGTGGCACGCTTTGGCATACAAGCGCTGGTGGCGCTCAGCCCAACTGAACTGCCACGCGTGAACGCGATCCATCTTGACGCAGCAGCATTTGCTTTCGCGCTTGGCATCACCATCCTCGTCGGCCTCTTCGTCGGACTGATTCCAGCACTCAATGCTTCTCGCGGTGACCTCTACATCGGAGTACAACAAAGCTCACGACGCACCGCCAGTGGGCATCAGTTCACCCGCCGTACGCTGGTGGTGGCGGAAGTGGCGCTGGCGCTGGTGCTGATGGTCAGTGCCGGATTACTGTTGCGCAGCCTCCAGCGTCTGTTCGCCATCGATCCCGGCTTCGATGCCTCCCACGTCCTCACCATGCAGGTGCAGGAGGCCGGTCATCGATTTGACTCCGATAGCGCCAGAGCGCGGTTCTTCACCCAGGCTCTCGACGCTGTCCGGCAAGTGCCTGGGGTCGCCACCGCGGCATTCACCAGCCAGTTGCCATTGAGCGGCGATTTTGAGTCCTACGGCATACAGTTCGAGGTGGATGCGACCAGCGACGGCGACAACGGGTTTCGCTACGCCGTGAGTCCAAGCTATTTCGAGACCATGCACATTCCGCTTCGCCGAGGCCGCCTGCTCAACGACCATGACATTGTCGGCGCGCCCCAGGCCGTTCTCATCAGCGAATCATTCGCCAAGCGGAAGTTTCCCAATCGAGACCCGCTTGGACAGGGGGTTCGCATTGGGCCTGACATTGGCCATCCGGAGCGACCCTGGGGAACCATTGTCGGCGTGGTCGGCGACGTGAGGCAGGCATCGCTGGCGCTGAGCGATTCCGATGCGTTTTATACCTCGTCCACACAGTGGGCCTGGGTGGACAGTGTGCAGTCGCTGGTAGTCCGCACCCGGGGCGATGCGGCCGCGCTCGTTCCTGCCATTCGACAAGCCATCTGGTCGGTGGACAAAGATCAGCCCATCGTGCGCGTCGCCACCATGGACAGCCTGCTTGCCACCTCCGAAGCCGAACGGCGTTTTGTGCTGATCTTATTCGAGGCCTTCGGTCTGGTGGCGCTGGCCCTAGCGGCCACCGGAATCTACGGGGTCCTGTCCGGCAGCGTCACCGAGCGTACACGCGAGATCGGAGTGCGAGTAGCCTTGGGCGCAACGCCCCGCAACATTCTCGCGCTGGTGGTTCGTCAAGGGATGACGCTCACCGTCCTGGGTATCGTGATCGGCCTGAGCGGAGCAGTGCTCGCGAGCCAGGCACTGGTTTCGCTGCTGTTCGGCGTGTTGCGGCTCGATCCCGTCACCTATCTCGGCGTGATCGCGTTGCTGGCCGGCGTATCGGCAATCGCATGCTGGGCGCCCGCTTGGCGCGCAGCGCAAGTTGATCCTTCGATTACTTTGCGGGTGGAGTAACGCCGTGTCCGGACGCGCCTTGCGCCAATCGCCCGAGAGTGGTGGGTTGAAGGACACCGACGTGCGGCCTCTTGGTCTGGCCCGCGATTATCGGCTTGCCGGGTATGGTCTCATAAGCGTAGCCGGTCAGCGTCGCCACAATTCCATTTTTTCCATCCCGCGTCACAGCAACTCGCGCCCAGCCGTAATGGACCTGCCCACTGATCATGAACTGTAAACCGAGATAGCGATGCTGGGTGTACTGCCATTGGCCGTAAGTAATGCTGCCGGCGACGTTACCTTGATAGCTGTAGAACATCGAAAGTTTGGCCAATCGCCCCTTCGGACCCGGCTGAAAGTAGGACTTGTTAGGGCCCACGGAAAAACCGGGGCGCAGCGCGGAGGCAAACCTGCCGTATCGGGAACCAACTCCCCTGCCCCAAACTTCATTTCCCTGATTCTGGCACGTATTTCCGGAGCCGCAGCCTACATACAAAGAGGCAATGAATCGGGCACCGCCAGAGAACGAGGAAAAGTAGTTCCGATTCCAAAAGGCAAAATCCGTAACGCCATCGTGGTTCAGGTCGACAAGAACTGGGCTTCCGTTGGCGGGGATACTGATGTTTGCCGGCGTGTACACTACCTCGGCTTCGGCGGACTTTGTCATGGCCAGCATACTTACTCCTGCCGCAATCGCTGCGCTCGCGTACGCCGACAATGACTTTTCCAGTCCCGGGGCAAGCCGAATCGTGTCTCGAACGCTGCCTAAGTCTCTGCGTTTTGATCCTCGCACGATCATGCTCTTCTCCTCCGTTCGAAAACCGTCAAGGCGTAACCTCGTACACCGTTCCGCAACCGTTTTGACCACATTCTGTTCCGCCACCGCCGGTCAGGGTTGTGCCATAAAGATGCCCGTGCGAGTCGGAAACTACGCCTGCTGCGGGACCACTTCCATCGCTGCCACCTGCAAAACTGTGAAGGACTCTCTCCTTCCAGCGGTTCACTGCGGAGTGCTCCAACCCGAATACCGTTCCCACGCCGTTCGTCCCACCGTAACGAGTCACCCCGAAGCTGACACCAGCATTGATCTCCACTTTGCCGAATGGCATATCCCCGTCCGGGCTCCCGTAGAAGCGATAGAGCACCCTCTGCTCCCAGCCTTTTTGCGACTTGGTAAGCTCAACTACCGTGCCCAGGCCGTCGCCGCCCGCTACGGTCGTGATAAACAGATGGCCCGGATGGTCCAAAATCAATCCACTCGACGGGCCCACACCAAACCCGCCTCCCCGCGTGAAGTTATAGATCACGGTTTCCGTCCAGCTTTCGCCCGAACCAGGTGTGAGTTCGTAGACGATGCCACAACCCAGGACTTTGAGATTAAGTTCACACTTCCCGGTGCCGCCGGACTGGGTCATCCCATAGACATTGCCCAACGAGTCCAGGACCACGCCAGAGGACGGAATTGCGCCGTCGGGTGCGCCGTTGAACTCGTGGATCGTTACCTCATTCCAGGAGCCGTTGGATTGGGGTACCAGTTCAAATACTGCGTTTCCTGCTGTGCCAAACAAGTCCCCCTTGCCGTCGAAGACCAGGTCTGTTTGGGGGTTATAGCCACCGCTCTGACAGGTGAAGCTGTAGAGGACAGTTTCAGTCCACACACCTTGGGAGTTTGGCGCTAGCTTAAAGACGTTTCCCTGTCCGCAATCATTGGGGTTTCCCTCGGTCGTGCCGTAGAGATTCCCTGCACTGTCGAAGATCAGGCCAGCTCCGGGCAGGGCGCCGCCGTTGCCATTGACATTGAACCTGTTCAGAATTTGCTCCTGCCAGCCAACCGCGGTACGCTTCAGTTCAAAAACTGTCCCGCAGCCCGGCCAGGTTAAGCCCAGGTACACGCAGTTGGCCTCGCCGCCAAACAAGGTCGTCCCGTAGAGGTTGCCTTCTGAATCGAGAATTAAGTCCGAAGACGGATTCTCTCCATCAGTGCCGCCAGTGAATGAGTGGATGATCTTCTCATTGCTCGGCGGCGATGCGCCGGAGGAGCGGGCACGGAGCTGAAAAGGGAGCAGGCCAGCCACTGCCAGAATGCAACTGCTGGCGATCCAGAAGAGTTTCCTTCCCATGGAGTCACCTCGATTCTGAGAATCTGACTACCATCCGGACGGTCACGGGGACACTGCAACCTGCAGTGGGGGCAATTGTGGTCCGGAACCAGACTGAATGTCAATGTGCAATGACCGTGGCAAAACTGGAGCAGATGCAAGAAGGTCTGTGATCGCGAGTTCAACTTCTGGCGTGGGCGGAATTGACTCGTCGTTTGGCACTTGGGGGCGAAAGTCTGGCGCTTCCCGCCGGCCGGGCACATACCGCGCAGTCGCAGCTTTCATTTGGAGTCGAACGCCAGACCGGGACCACATCCAAACGATAGCCCACACCGCGGATGGTCTTGAGGTAGGTTGGCCGGGAGCGGTCGAGCTCAATCTTTTCACGCACCCGGCGGATGCATGCGTCCACACTGCGCGGAGTCACGAATTGCATGTCGCCCCAGACCGCATCCAGCAACAGGTCGCGCGTGAACACCTGTCCGCGATGCTGGGCCAGATATTCGATCAGGCGAAACTCCAGACTGGTGGTTGGCACTTCCGCGCCGCGGACGGACAGTCTCATTGCCGAGCTGTCAATCACAAAGTCCGATGTCGCGGTCCCAGGGAACGAAATCTCTGGCGAGAAGCGCCGCAGCACGGCTTGCACCCGCGCCACCAGTTCCCGCGGACTGAATGGCTTCACGACGCAATCGTCGCCTCCCGACTCGAGCGCGAGAATGCGGTGCTCCTCGGTGGCGTCGTCGAGCAGAAAAAGCAGGGGTGTGCGCGCCAGGAATGGATTTTCGCGAATGCGGCGGCAAAGACTGATTCCACTTCCGTCGGGCAGAAGCAGTGAAATCAGCATCAGCGCGGGCCGGTCGATTTCCGCCTCGGCAATCATTTCACTGGTCGAAAAGGTGCGTACTTCGTATCCAGCGGTCTCTAAGCAGTCCCTTGCCGTCTCGCAACCCTCGACTTCGTCAACCACAAAGATGAGTTGTCTCATACCGTCCGCAAGCCGCTCTGCTCCCAGCGATCGAAGACACCAAGACCCCCGGCGTCCCCTGAAGTTAGTCGGTGCGGCAGTCTAGCCCGGCACGTGTTACGGCGGTGTGACGGCAGGATGAATCCTGTGTAAATTTCAAGAAGAAGCCACTGAAAAAGACCGGGTTGCGGTGATTAAGGGCTGGGTGATGAAGAAACAGATTCCTCGCCGCTAAGCGATTCGGAATGAGCAGGAAGTTGGGAAGTCCTAGTTCTTCTTTTCCGCAACTTCCAGCCGGGTTTCGGCGCGCTGCAAGTCTGCTGTTACGCGCTCGAAGTCTTCTTCCGTGGCTGAACTCGCAAGATTCGCCTCGGCGCGCTGCTTGGACGCCTGCGCACGCGTGATGTCAATTTCGGCAGCCCGCTCGGCGGTTTCGGCCAGGATCGTGACTCTGTCAGGCAATACCTCGGCGAATCCCCAAGCCACCGCGAGGCGGGTCGTAGTATTTCCGTTGCGATACGTGATTTCTCCCACGGCCAGTTCCGAGATCAACGGGGCATGACCGGGAAGAATTCCCAGGTACCCGTTCTTGCCAGGAATCTGGATCTCTTCCGCGACGTCGCGCACCACCAGCTTTTCTGGGGTCACGATCTCGAGTTGGAATGTGTCGGGCATAAATTCAGCTTTCAGCTCTCAGCCTTCAGCTTTCAGACTTGTCATGAACCGTCGGTTTCAGCGGGTTGGCTGACAGCTGATGGCTGAAAGCTCTTACGCAGCCTTCAGCTTCTCTGCCGCTTCCAGCACTTCGTCAATAGTTCCCTTCATATAAAACGCTTGCTCCGGAACGTCGTCGTACTTGCCTTCGTTGATGTCTTTGAAGCCCTTCACTGTGTCCGCGATCTTTACGTAACGACCGGGCGCGCCGGTAAATTGCTCGGCGACGTGGAACGGTTGCGACAGGAACCGCTGAATCTTGCGGGCCCGCTGAACCGTTACCTTCTGATCTTCGCTCAGTTCATCGATACCGAGAATGGCGATGATGTCTTGCAGATCCTTGTAGCTCTGCAGAGTTCTCTTCACTCCTTGCGCCACGTCGTAATGTTCCTGGCCAACGATACGAGGATCGAGAATGCGCGAAGTCGAAGCCAGCGGATCGACCGCGGGATAAATACCGATTTCAGTGAGCGCACGGGAAAGCACTGTAGTGGCATCGAGGTGAGCGAAGGTCGTCGCTGGAGCTGGATCGGTTAAGTCGTCGGCAGGCACGTAAATCGCCTGCACTGAAGTGACCGAACCTTTCTTCGTAGAGGTGATCCGCTCCTGCAATTCGCCCATCTCGGTCGCAAGATTGGGCTGGTAACCGACGGCACTGGGCATGCGGCCCAGGAGCGCTGACACTTCGGATCCGGCTTGGGTAAAGCGGAAGATGTTATCGATGAAGAGTAGCGTGTCAGCGCCTTCCTCATCGCGGAAATATTCGGCGACAGTGAGTCCCGTCAACGCCACGCGAAGACGCGCGCCTGGCGGCTCGGTCATTTGACCGTAAATCAACGCGGCTTTTGATTTGGAAGGATCACCCGGTTTAATAACGCCGGACTCACTCATTTCCAACCAAAGATCGTTGCCTTCGCGAGTGCGTTCGCCGACACCGGCGAATACCGAGAATCCCCCGTGTTGTTTGGCGACGTTATTGATCAGTTCTTGAATGAAAACCGTCTTGCCCACGCCAGCGCCGCCGAACAATCCGATCTTGCCGCCCTTCAAGAATGGCTGGATGAGATCGACGACCTTGACACCGGTTTCGAACATTTCCGCGGTCGTGGCCTGCTCGTCAAACAAGGGCGCGGGGCGATGAATGGGCATGGTTTTCGTGTGCGCGATTGGTCCCAGTTCATCCACCGGCTGTCCGATCACATTCATCACACGGCCGAGAGTGCCGTGGCCCACGGGCACGGAGATCGGTCCGGCCAAATCGATGGCCTTCATGCCTCGGACCATGCCGTCGGTGGGCTGCATGGCAACACAGCGCACGCGGCCTTCGCCAAGGTGCTGTTGGACTTCGAGAATGACGTCGATTTCCGACGGGACCTTGAAGCCCTGGCTGACTACGCGTAGCGCTTCGTAGATGGGCGGCATCTTGCCGATTTCAAATTGCACGTCCACGGCGGGACCGGAAATTTGGATTACGTGTCCGATGTTTTCTGGCATATTTTTGGCTCTCTGCTTCTAGCAGTTAGCACTTGGCATTTAGCACTTAGCCACTCAACGGCGTTGCTAATGTCTACTCGAACCCCTGTTGGCTAAATGCTGAGTGCTAATTGCTAAGTGCTCTACTGTGCTGCTGCTGCTCCACTCACAATTTCAATAATCTCTTTCGTAATCTTGGCCTGGCGCGCGCGGTTCATGACCAGAGTCAGCGAGTCGATCATGTCGGTCGCATTGCTGGTGGCGGCGTCCATGGCGGTCATGCGGGCGGCATGCTCGGCGGCCACCGATTCCAGGAGACCGCGGAAAATCTGTATGCCCACATATTTCGGCAGCAGCGAGCGAAACAATTCTTCGGCCGGTTGCTCATAGATGTAATCCACCGGACCAGTCGCGAACTTGGCTGCCGCGGCGTCCGCCTCATGCGTGTCGGGAGGACGAATTCCTACGCCAGCTCCTTTGGCTGCTTCCAGCGCACGTTTCCGTTCTTCTTCGCTCATGCCCTCGGCCAGAGCGACGCTGACCTCGCCGACATGCTCAATAGGCAGCACCTTCTCGACAATGAGCCGCTGGGTGATCACCGACTTGAATTCGTTATAGACCAAATACACGGCGTCGATATCGTTGTCCGCATAGCGCTTGATGACCCGCTCCGCCATCTCGGAAGCGAGGGAGTAATCAATCCTGTTGAACACACCAATTTGCTCACCGACGAGAGCGATGCCAACAGGGGTCTGCGACTCCGCCGTCCGTGGCGCGGCGGTTGGGTACCGGCGGCGGAGAAAATCGCGTCCCTTGCGCCCAATTGTTTCGATCTCAATGTTCTCTCCAGCCTGGGATTGCAGGAATCGGACCGCCGCTTTCAGGATATTGGTATTGAAAGCGCCAGCCAGGCCTTTGTCTCCGGTGACCACGATCAGAAGAATGTTGTGCTCCGGGCGCTGCGCCAATAGAGGATGCTTGGGCTCGCCAGTTTCGGAATCGTAGATCTCGGCCCGCGAGACCAGCGACTTGAGCACGTTGGTCAACATTTGCGCATAAGGCCGGGCGGCCAGGGCGCGTTCCTGCGCACGGCGCAGCTTGGCCGCCGAAACCATTTTCATGGCTTTGGTGATCTGCCGCGTGTTGGTCACGCTGCGAATACGGCGGCGAATGTCGAGAATGTTGGCCATACTTTAGCTCTTGGCTCTTAGCTTCTTTTGTTGGCACCAAGCCAAAAGCCAACAGCTAAGAGCCAAGGGCTTATTTTTGTCTCTGCGTCACGAACGTCTCTTTGCACTGCTTGATCACTTTCGTCATTTCCGCCTTGAGCGCATCATCGAGAATTTTCTTCTCCATGATCGTGCGCAGCAATCCTGGGTTAGTGGCATCCACGAACTTGTACAGTTCCGCTTCGAAATCTCGAACCTGATCGATTGCGAGATCGTCCAAGAAGCCGTTCGTACCTGCATAAATGACCAGAATCTGCTTGGAGAATGGCAGCGGCGAGAATTGCTTCTGCTTAAGGACTTCCACCAGACGCTGTCCTCGATTGAGCTGGGCCTGGGTAGCTTTGTCGAGATCGCTGCCGAACTGCGCGAAAGCGGCGAGCTCGCGGAACTGCGCCAGCTCAAGTTTCATGCTGCCAGCGACCTGACGCATGGCCTTAATCTGCGCACTGCCACCTACGCGGCTGACCGAGATACCGACGTTCACGGCGGGACGAATGCCGCTGTTAAACAGGTCAGTTTCCAGGAATATCTGCCCATCGGTGATGGAAATAACGTTGGTTGGAATGTAGGCGGAAACGTCGCCCGCTTGGGTCTCGATCACCGGCAGCGCGGTCAGCGATCCCCCACCTTGTTTGTCGCTCAGTTTCGCAGCACGCTCCAACAATCGTGAATGGAGGTAGAAGACGTCGCCGGGATACGCTTCACGTCCGGGTGGCCGCCGCAACAGCAGCGAGATCTCACGGTACGATGCGGCGTGCTTGGAAAGATCGTCATAAATCACCAGGGCGTGGCGCTTGCTGTCGCGGAAAAATTCTCCCATAGCGCAAGCCGCATAGGGAGAGATGTACTGCATGGGGGCGGGTTCAGAGGCCGAAGCCGCAACCACGATGGTGTATTCCATCGCGCCCGCGTCTTCCAGGATCTTTACCACCTGTGCAATCGACGACCGCTTCTGCCCGATCGCGTTGTAAATGCAAATCAGATCGTTGCCGCGGCTGTTAATGATGGTGTCAAGTGCAACCGCAGTTTTTCCGGTCTGGCGGTCGCCGATGATAAGCTCGCGCTGGCCGCGGCCGATCGGAATCATGCTGTCGATGGCTTTGAGGCCGGTGGCCATGGGCTCGCGCACCGGCTGGCGATCGATGACGCCTGGAGCAATGCGCTCCAGAGCGATGAACTTGTCACTCGCGATGGGGCCTTTGTCGTCGATCGGCTGGCCGAGCGAGTTCACGACGCGCCCGATCAGGTTGTCACCGACGGGGACGCTCATGATGCGGCCGGTGCGCTTTACCTCATCGCCCTCTTTGATCTCGGTGTAGTCGCCGAGCAGCACAACGCCTACCTGATCTTCCTCCAGGTTCATAGCGATGCCTGCCACGTCGTGCGGGAAGGCGAGCAACTCTCCGGCCATGACTTTGTCGAGGCCGTAGACGCGGGCGATACCGTCGCCCAGGGTGACCACGGTACCGACTTCGTCGACCGCGATCTTCGATTCGTAGTTCGAGATCTGCTGCCGGATTAACTGTGCGATTTCGTCTGCTTTGATTTGTGCCATAAAGTCAGCCTTTAGCTTTTGGCTCCTAGCTCTTCGCTTTCCGTTGCGACCTTTGCAGCATTTCTTTGCGAGCTTCGCGGTTCAGGGCTTGTCTTGGTTTCTCGCCAAGAGCTAAACGCTAAGAGCTAATAGCCTCTCTGATTTTTTCCAGCTGCCCTTCCACGGAACCGTCATAAATGGTGCTGCCGACTCTGACGACGGCACCTCCCAGCAGCGAGGCGTCCCGCGAATAGCGCGCGCGGACTCTCTTCCCCATCATGATCTGCACCTGACTTTCGAGCGCGGCGCGTTCGGTCTCGCCGAGTTCGTGGGCGCTGGTGATTTGTGCTTCGGCGAATCCCATGCGGGCGTCCAGTTCCAGTTCGAACTGTTTGACGAGCGCCGCCAGGAAACCGATACGGCGATGGTCCATCAGGACGGCGACAAAGTTTCGTACTGTACGCGAGATCCCTTCACGTTGCACGATCGCGTCCAGCACCGCACGCTTTTGCTCGGCCGGAATCGATGGCGTTGCCCAGACGTCCCGCAGTTGCTTGTTTGCAGCCACCAGTTCGGCTAGATCCTGCGCTTCTTTCAGGGTCTTGGCTGGGTCGAGGTGGCTGGCGAAAACCACATCGGCAAAGGCGCGAGCGTAGGTGTTGATGACGGTGGCCATTACTGTTTGCCCTTCGGCACATCGCCACTCGCGGCGGCAATGTGTTGCGCGAAGTTGCGTACTAAAGCCTGATCAGTGGCAGCGTCCACCTGGATTTGCTTTCTTGCCAAGGCGACCGCGAGATCGGCGGCATAGGCAGTGAGTTCCCGGCGCACAGACTTTGCGGCTGCCGCAATTTCTGCTTCCGCGGAGGCAATAATCTTACGGGCATCTTCCGCCGCCGCAGCTTTAATTCGTTCTTCCTCCGCAGCCGCCTCCCTTTCAACGGAAGCACGCATCTCCCCGATTTCAGCATCCAGCCGGGAAAGCCGCGATTCGATATCGCCAATACGCCTGCGGGCGTCTTCGCTGGCCTGGCGCGCGTCCTCCATCGCCTGGCGTATCCGCACCGACCGTTGGCGCATATACGGCCCCGGAGCCGGGATCAGCGTTGGTATCCCCCACCTGTAAAAAGCATGCACTAAGAGGCCTATACCAACGAAATTCAGGAGTAAGCTTAGCAAGTAAGTCTGCTCAATGCTCAGGCCCGTGTGCTTGGCTAACCACAGCACCGCACCCGAGTGTTTGAGCTTAGCAGTGTCGTCCTCGCCCGCAGCTTCACGGGTTTCTCTCACCAGTTGCTGTCCGACACCGGGCTGGTGATTGGGCTGCGGCTGAGGGTTTGACGGCTCCTGGGCATGGCAGAGAGTCGTCAGGCTCAGTGCCGCGGTGGCGAGAAGCGACAATAAGATCCGGCGCATCGTTGCCCATGTCATCGTGGTCAATGTCATCGTGCGCCTCCCGCCGCGGGAGCGCTTCCCTGCTGGAGCACAGTGCGAATGATTTCGGCTGCGATTCTGCCGCTCTCAGCTTGCAGCCTTTCCTGGGCGGCGATCTTGTCCTTTTCTATGGCGGCGTGCGCCTGCTCCACTTGAGCTTGGGCTTTGCTGCGGGCTTCGGCGGCAACCGCATTCCGGGCCTGCAACACCTGCTGCCGCCGCGCTTCCTGGCTCTTGAATACTGCCAAGCGGGCTTCCCGTAGGCGCTGTTCGTATTCCGCGGTTCGAGCTTCGGCGGCGGCAATGTCGGCGCGCGCCTTTTCGACGGCTCCCTCGGTCTTGCTGCGGCGCTCGTCGAGCACGCGGGTCAGAGGCTTATGCACCAGCAGGTTGTAGAGTCCGTAGAGCAGCACCATCAAGATGATGGTGGGTACGGATCCGAGCAGTAATTCCCCTACTTGTCGAAGCGTCTGGTCCATGTTGGGTCTTGAAATATCTTGAGCGAATGAGGGCCTAAGAAACCAATAAACCTAACATCCTGTGAGGCTTAGTGTCAACGCAGGTGAGGGCGGGGAGGAGCGGCGCGTTCCGCATCGAGACTGTACTTTCGGCCAATTGTCAAGCGGCCAAATTTCCGTGGAAAGAATGCTTGACTTCTGAGGTGAGGGGACTAGCATAAAAGCATCACCTCCGATCCAATTCAGGATCGAATGGGCCGGCAGCCAAGGAATGTCACCGCTTCTTGGTAGCTGGCCCATTTAAATGCCAGTCGATAGTCGTTGGCCTGGGAGCGTAAGTCGAAGTCAGAGATTCGTGACGAAAGCACCGGACGGCCGAACCACTGGATCTGTTGGTGAGAACCAGGCTTCACCGACGAGAGAAGCGGGATTTGGTATTTCACCCGATCAAGGGCGAACCCCTCTCCGAGACTATCATTCGAATGCGGCGAGAGCGGCCTTATTGAGATTTCTGGGTATCCCGAATCCACTCCTTTACCCTTCTCACCACCGACTCCGGCGCCTCAACTTCCAGCTCCACCGAGCCGTCTTTGTAGGCGCGTGAGTAGATCCGCGCACGGGCTTCCAACATGGCCAGCGTCTTTCCTTCTTTTTGCGGGATGCGCAAGCGAATCCGGCTGATGGCATCTTCGGAAAGCGCCTCGTCGATCCGATCCATCAACGTGCTCATACCGACGCCTTTGGCTGCCGAAACATGGACCGACGTCGCGTCGTCTCGCAGGCTGTCGCGTTGCCGGGGAGGCAGCAAGTCGATCTTGTTCATCACGCGCAGGCGTGGCTTGGTGTCCGCCTCCAACTCCTTCAGTACGCGGTCCACCTGGGCGTCTTGTTCGGCAGACATGGGGCTGCTGGCGTCCGAGACTTGCAAGATCAAAGCTGCGCGCTGTACTTCTTCGAGCGTCGCGCGGAATGCCGTAACCAGGGTGTGCGGCAGGTTGCGGATAAATCCCACGGTATCGGAGAGCAACGCCTTGCGTTTCGATGGTAGCGTTACGCCGCGGATGGTGGGGTCCAAAGTGGCAAACATCTTGGGCGACGCCAGCACGGTGGCCTGGGTCAGGGCGTTAAACAGCGTGGACTTCCCGGCGTTGGTGTAGCCCACCAACGCAACCGTCGCCACCGGAACTGACTCGCGGCGCTGGCGTTGCTGGGCTCGAGTGCGCCGCACATTTTCTATTTGTTCCTTAACGTGGCGAATGCGGCGATAGATTTTGCGGCGGTCGGTTTCCAGTTGAGTTTCACCGGGGCCGCGGGTTCCGATGCCGCCGCCGAGTTGCGACATCTCGATGCCCTTTCCGCCGAGTCGCGGCAACATATATTCCAGTTGAGCCAGTTCCACCTGTAACTGGCCTTCACGGGTTCGGGCGTGGCGGGCAAAAATGTCGAGAATGAGCTGAGTTCGGTCAATCACCCGAATGTTGACTACTTTTTCGATATTGCGCTGTTGGGAGGCGGTCAGGTCGTGATCGAAGAGGAGGAGGTCAGCCGACACTGAAGCCGCAGCACCGGCAATTTCCTCGAGTTTTCCCTTGCCGATTAGCGTGGCTGGATCTGGGCGGTCGCGATGCTGGAGGAATTCGCCAGTGACTTCCGCCCCGGCACTCAGTGCGAGAGTCCGCAATTCTTCCAGCGATTCTTCGGCACTGAACTGCGGAATGGTCGGCGCTTTCGATTTTGACGCCGCGCCGCTGGCATTGTCGCGGGCCGCCTGGGCTTCGCTGGTGAGGGATTTCTTTCCAGCCTTGCCTTGCGGCGTGCGGACCCGGTATTCGATCCCAACCAGAAAGGCACGCTCGGTCGAGGACCGCTGAACGGTCTTCATCTTCGAGGGATCACCCCGGGAAACCTCGCGAAAAGTCTTGCCTTCTGACCTGCGCAAAAAAAGACTGCCCTATCCTTCCGTGCCCGAAGCGGCCGCTGCAGCCGAGCCCGCGTCAACCGCCGGAGCCGTGGACGATGATGACGGCATTACTGTTGGCTTGTCGGTGTGGCCATGGATGGCTCGGCCCATGGCTATGGTTGAAATAGCGTGCTTGAAGATTAGCTGCTCCTGATTATTGGTCTCAAGCACGACGGAGTATTTGTCGAAGGAACGAATGCGCCCGGTCAACTTGACGCCGCTTAACAGATAGATGGTTATATTCAACCGCTCTTTACGCGCAGTGTTAAGAAACGAGTCCTGAATGTTCTGTGCCGGCTTGCTGTCCATGCCAATCTCCTCGGCTCCCTGACTACAAGAGCATTCTGAAGCGCCACGGTACATCAATCCCACATGCCAATTGGGCATGAGGAACGGGGGGGGAATTCGAGATCCGCCAGTACCGGTCTTCCGGGCGTGCAGGCTCTCGAAGCAATGTCCGTACAATACGGCCTTGCTGGCCACTTTTCAAGCTAATCAAGCTGCCACCTCATTGGTAACGCGTTACTCCTCGCAGCCGCCGGTTGACATAAGTACCTTAAAGTGCAAATATTCCAGCGCCGCACTTGCAACTAGAACAAAATGCAGGTACCTGTGGCTCGCAGTGCAGGTCCAGCGAACGGCCTTACTTTGCGGATACGCTGCGGTGCTCCTCCGGCCCAGAACCGGGGAGAGCGACTTAACAGATTTGCCGGAGGAACAAAATGCACGATCTGATTGCGGTCACCACGTCATTGGTGATGCCCACGCACACTGGCACCGAGGCTCTGACTTTCCTTCTACGATGGGTACACTTCCTGGCCGGTATCACCTGGATCGGATTGCTCTACTTCTTCAACCTGGTTAACGTCCCCTTCATGAAGCAGGTGGATGCGGGGATGAAGCCGAAAGTTTTCCAATACATGACTCTGCCCACGCTGCAATTGTTTCGCTGGAGCGCTCTGATCACGGTTTTCGTGGGATTCTGGTATTGGGCACAGGTTTTCGTGGCTGGCGATGCCCAGCGCATGGGAGTCAGCCCCCTGAGCACCATAGGGTTCTTTCTGCTGGTTTGGATCGTCTCCTGGGGAATCCTCTTCTTTGTGATCTCCAAAGCGCCCAGTGGATACGTGCTGGGTCTGATTACGACCGTCGTCGTGATCGCGGCAGGTTACCTGTTCTTGAACTACACGCCGGTGGGCCGGGACGACAACCATGTGCTTTCGATTGGCGTCGGTGGCGGCATGGGCATCATCATGTTATTTAACGTCTGGGGGATCATCTGGCCGAATCAGAAGAAGATAATTCTGGGAACACTGGCCGGGAACCCGCCCGCCAACGCGGCAGTGCTTGCCCGTCAGGCCTTTCTGGCATCGCGGACAAACTTTTTTCTTTCGGTCCCTTTGCTGTTCTTCATGGCCTCGAGTTCCCACTACGGGATTTTCGGCAGCTAGGTGCTGGGCTGGTTTTAGAACCTCGCGCTGCGGCGCGAGGTTTTGTTTTCTGGGGGCACTCGCGGTGACGGCCAACGAACATGAATATCTCCACGGGATCGCGTTGTTCAACCGGGGCAAGTTCTTCGCCGCACACGAGGTGCTCGAAGACGTGTGGCGGGCTGCGCCCCAGGAAGAGAAGAAAATTTGGCAGGGACTCGTCCAGGTAGCCGTCGCCCTTCATCACTACTCCACGGGAAACCGCGTGGGCATGCGGTCGGTGCTGCTGCGAGCGATGAAGAACCTTGCCGGGCATCCGCGGGACTTCCACGGCGTTCAAGTGCCGCGATTGCTGAAATCGCTCGCCCAGTGGCTGGATGCATTCGATAAGGGCCAGCCGCTTCCGTCTTTGCCGCGGATCGAAGTGGCCGAACGGGAGCCCTAGAAGCGCGGAATCACTGCTGCCCATGGCGCTTCTTCCCTGCCGGTTTCGCAGCCGTCTCTCCCGGCGCGAGCACGCGCTTCACGATCGGCGTGTTCAGCTTGTATTTCCGTTCGGAGGTATTGCCGCCATCGTCTTTCACTCGCAGCACAAACACCGGCAGCGCGCCTTCTTTGTCAAAGTCCTCCTGGGTAACGGCCGCGGGCAAGACTCCGTTCAGGTTGTGTTCGCGATAGGCGGTTTCGTAACGATGGCGTTTCACGTTCCAGGTGTAGACCCGCGCCTGGTTGAAGTCGAAATCCAAGCCATCGCGGGGCTCGGTCAGCAGAACCAGATACTGCGGGACTTTCTTGTCCCCATCCGCGACCTGGTTGAGCACAAAGAATGCGACGATGCGCTGGCCTTCGGCGTACTGTGCAATTTCGAGCGGTGCGTCAATATCCACCAACCGCGCCAGCACCCAGCCGACGTGCTGCTCGGGATCACGAATCAGCCACCAATCTTCGACAATCGCGGTGGGAGAGTTCGGCGACTTCCCATCGGCTTTCGCAGTGGGAGCGACTCCGGGAATAACTTTCTCGGCGGTGGCGCGTTTCAGGACTGATACTTTTGCACCCTGGCTGAGCAGGAACAGGTGTTCGGCCTCACGCCCCGGCTCCAGATGGATGTTCGTATCGTTGCGCGTGGTCCCGATGGCCTGGACAGGATGGTTCTGCTCCTGCTGCAACAGCTTTTGGAACCCGTCGAACACCTGCTGACTCACCAGGTAGCGTTGTTCCATCCAGCCTTCAAGGCCACCCTGGGTGTGCACACGGGCAAAGCGTTTCTCTCGCTCCAGGATCTGGACCTGTTCGCCGTTTTTCACCGTTCCATTCTTATTGAAGACTGCGGCCACGCGATCACGCAGAACCACCTGTGGAGCGGAAACATAAGCCATTTCCTGGATTTTGCTGTGGCGGTTGCAAGCTGTGAGTGATAGCACAGCCAGCGCCAGCGGCACCAAGCTGGAAGCCGACCTGATTTTCAGGGAGGTCACAAACTCAATATAGCGCAGGTAGTGGACGAGGAATGTTTAGCGAATTGGTGAGTGGCGCGGATCAATCCCCAAAACACATGCCGATCGCGCGGGCGGCGCAGACCAACTCTCCCTGAGGATCGACGGTTTTCAACTGGCCGACGGCATCCCCTATGTCCACGGAACCAATGCGTTCATTGCGCAGGCAGACCATTTTTCCGAACGCGCCTTTGGCGATCAGATCCACGGCAGCCACACCGAAGCGCGTAGCCAGGATGCGGTCAAACGGGGTAGGGGAGCCGCCGCGCTGGATGTGTCCCAGAATACTGACTCGCACTTCCTTGCCGGTACCTGCGGCCACGGCGTCGCCGATGCGGGGGCCGACGGAGCCGGTGCGACGCTTTTCCTTCCACTCCTGCGGCAGCTTGATTCCCTCGGCCACCACAATAATGGTAAAGCGCTTGCCGAAGCTCTCTCGCAAGGCAACATGCTCACAGATCTTTTGCACGGAAAAGGGAATCTCGGGGATCAGAATGACATGCGCGCCGCCTGCAATGCCAGCTTCAATGGCGATCCAACCGGCGTCGCGGCCCATGACTTCCACCACCATAATGCGGTGGTGGGATTCGGCGGTGGTGTGAATCTTATCGACGGCATCGGTCGCAGTGTGCAGCGCGGTGTCGAAGCCGAATGTCACTTCGGTGGCGCACAGATCGTTGTCGATGGTCTTGGGGACGCCCACAATCTTCATGCCTTTTTCGAAGAGTTCCTGGGCAATCTTTTGTGAACCGTCACCGCCGATGCTGATGACCGCGTCGATCCCCAACTTCCGGGAGTTGGCAATCACTGAGTCGGAGATGTCCCGAATCACCTCGACCCCGTTCTCCATAATTTTGTAGTGGAAGGGATTGCCCCGGTTGGTGGTGCCCAGAATAGTGCCGCCGCGCGGCAGGATGCCGCTGACATCGGTGAGCGTAAGTTCGCGCGATTTCTCCGGCCAGATCAGGCCATCGAAGCCATCAGGAATGCCGATGACCTTCCACTTGTATTTCAGGATTGCGGCTTTGACCGCGGCGCGAATCACCGCATTGAGGCCGGGAGCATCGCCCCCTCCGGTGCAGATGCCGATGCAGCGAATCTCAGACATAGTGACGGGGCAATTGCTAGGTTCCCGTAACCGAGAAATTGAGCACCCCTGTAATGTTGGTTGTCGGGTCGGTGGCGATCACCTGGAAAGTCTGTGCTGTACCTCCGGCTCCGGATGTCGTGGTTAGGAATCCCGAATTCGGATCGATACTCACACCCGTGATGGTGGCTGGATTAGTGGTCCAGGTGACCGATGTGGTTACGTCAACCTGTTTTCCATCTGCGGTGGCGGTCGCTACAAATTGTTCAGTGGTGCCAAATGGGATGCTCGTCTTACCGTCGGCGGTCGTGACCTTGATCGACGTGATTCCGCCAATGGTGACTGTAATAGTTGCCGTGCCGGTTTGAGTACCGGAAGCGGCCGTAATTATTGAACTCCCTTGTCCGACGCCGGTAACCAGCCCAGATTTGCTGACTGATGCCGCGCTGGGAGTGCCGGTGCTCCAACTCACGCCGCTGGTCAACGACGAAGTGCTGCCATCGTTGAAGGTGCCCGTTGCGCTCATTTGGACGGTTTCTGTGGTCTGAATGGTTGCAGTCGGACCGACTGTGATCCCAGTCAGCACGGGGTCAACAAAGAAGCCGTTGCAGGCCACTCCTACAGCGAACAAAAGTAGGGTCGCAAACGCAGCCAGAATCTCGAGTTTCTTCTTGCCAGTTAACATGTTAAACAATCCTCAACCAAGTATCTTTCTTGCTCGCCGCGCCCCTATGAAAATTGTAGCAGAGAAAAACACGGGCTAGCGCGGTTACGGGTACTTCGGTTACCAAATCGGGAACGATGCGCTCTTTGATAGAACGTAGCCGAGGAGCAGAACTTGCACGGAAGATTTGGACGCTTGAGGAAGCGGCGTTTCGGAGAAGCTAGTTGGCTCTCTTCGCCTTGGCGATGCGCTCGTCAATCGGCTTGCGGCCGGCAAACCCCTCGCTCACGCTGTGCCAGTGAGTGATTCCAGTTTCTCCCAGCTTCCAGCACAGCAGCACGATGCGGCCATCCACTTCGCAGGGGAAATCGAGCAGGCCGGTGTCGAGGTCTTTCACCTGCACGCCGGTGGAGTCGATCTCCGCCAGGGCATCTTTGACCCGCTGAATCGCCTTCTCGCGCTCCGCTTTGCGGCGCGCCATGTGAACCACACTCACTTGCAGCCCGCCCTGCAGGAACACCCGATGCGCCAGTTCTTGCAGCTCAGTGTCCACGCATTCGATGAGCTTCTTCCCCTCAATCGAAGCACGCAGGAGTGACTCGAGGGTGGATAGCAACATCTGGGCTTCTTCGAGGGTGAAAGTGCGGTCGGCCATGGGGTATAGATCTATCTTAGCACCGGGCTTGGGTGGCGCGTCGTCGGTCGTTGGCCGTTGGCAGGAACTGTTCGTGATCTGCACATATTAAAGCTTTGGGCCTACGACCGACGACCCACGACCAACGACGGTTTATTGGATTTCCAGCATCCGATCCAGCGCCACCTTTGCCCAGTGCTTTACATCGTCTTTCACTTTGATCTGGTTGACGATGTTGCCTTCGGCGAGGTTCTCCAGCGCCCAGCACAGGTGCTGTGGCGAGATGCGGAACATGGTCGTGCACAGGCAGCCAGAGTCGTCGAGAGTGATGACTTTTTTCCCTTCGTCTGCGAATTCCTTGCCCATGCGATTGACCAGGTGAATCTCGGTCCCGACCGCAAACATGGTGTGCGACGGCGCCTCACGGATGATCTTGAGCAGGCCTTCGGTGGAACCGATGCCATCGGCCTTCTGGCAGACTTCCCAACGGCATTCGGGATGCACAATCACGCGAATGCCAGGATACTTGGCGCGAACGTTGTCCACGTGCTCGGGCAGGAAACGCTGGTGGACGGAGCAATGACCTTTCCACAAGATCACCTTGGCCTGGCGCAAACGATCTGGAGTCAGACCACCGTTGAGCATATAGGGATCCCAGACCACCATTTCATTGAGCGGAATGCCGAGGTTGTAACCAGTGTTGCGGCCAAGATGCTGGTCGGGAAGAAAGAGAAGTTTGGGAGTTTTCGCGAAGCCCCACTGAAATGCACCATCCGCGTTCGATGATGTGCAAACGACGCCGCCCCGCTCGCCACAGAAAGCTTTTATAGCAGCGGTAGAATTCATATAGGTGATGGGCGTCACGCCCGCACCGGAATCGTCGGTCAAACCGGCGGCCACCAGATGCTCCCAGCAATTCTCCACTTGCGTGATTTCTGCCATATCAGCCATGGAGCAGCCGGCGTTGAGATCGGGAAGGACCGTGACCTGGCCGGGACGGCTGAGAACATCGGCGCTCTCGGCCATGAAGTGGACGCCGCAAAAGACGATGTATTTGCCTCCGGCGCGCGCCGCCTGCTGGGCTAGCTTGTAGGAGTCGCCACGATAGTCGGCGAAGCGGATGACTTCATCGCGTTGATAGTGGTGCCCGAGAACAACGCATTCGCGGCCCAGAGCTCCGCGGGCAGCGGCGATGCGCTCGTCCATGGTGCTATCGGGCAGAAGGAGATAATTTTCCAGACTGCAAACTGCGGTCGCTGTAGCCATCGTTATGTCTCGCCTTCAGCTCCAAATAAGCAGTAGCGCGCTTGGCGCGCACTCCGCTCGATCTGGAACGGGGATGTTGAAAGCAACTCAGCGGCTACAGCCGGTTCACTACGTCTTTCGACGCCCAACCGGCGGGGATGTTGATAGCCGTTTAGTGATTCTTCACTAATAGTAGGATGCCTAGCCGCGGGAGAAGGTTCGCCTTTTTGTGCTAACCGAAGTCACACCCGCAAATGACTGGGTAACCTGCGTACATTGTGCACTTCCGACAGTGCAAAACGCAAATTGCATTGCCTTTTCCCCGTGGCCCTCTGTGTTCTCTGTGGTTGCGGTTGTCAGCGACTTCTGCCTTGCGACGGATCCGGCGACGTGGCCGTCTCGACGTCAATGTGCAGCTTTTGTCGGACATCCACCTGCGGCGGATAGCAATTGCCGTCGGCGTTGTGGGTGGCCGGGCATCCAGCCGAAACGTCTCTTCGCGGTGATTGAGCAAACTGCCAGACATCGGCAAAGCCAATTCCGCTGTCTGCGGGGCTCGGTGGCTTTCTCGGAAAAGCACATCCTGGAGCGGGCGGACAGGCGTCATCCGTGACGAAGTAAACGATCTTGCGGCCGCCGGCATTCTGGCGAATGTCGTTGGCCGTGACAATCGTTGTGCCCCGATCTTCTTCAGCCGGAATGCCGGAGCAATAAATGCCGGCGCGAAAGCCGGAAGCGTTCACGCCATCGACCCAGGCATAGATGTAGGCTTTCTGCTCAGGCAGCATGCGTCCACCCTGTTCCTGGTCGAGAAAGATGATGGTGTCGCCGGGAAATCCCTCGCGATGAGCCGCCGCAACCGCGGCTTTCGCATCGGATTTGCCAAGAGCCGTCGCGCGGGAAACGGTTTTCAGGTCGGCGTAGAGCCTGCCGTTAAACAGCACCAGAAATCCAAATCCCGCGGCTTGCAGTTTGGGACGCTTCCCTATCCAGGTGTTGACGCGCGCACTCGGAGGCCGGCTTAGCCAGTACCCTGCGAATGAAAACGCCTTGCGCAGAGCTTGTAGATTCTGGTCGCCGGGATAGTTGTTGCGGTCGAAACCGAGATAGGCCTGTTGGCTCGCTGTGGGATTGGATTGGGCTCTAGCGTAGTGGCTTGAACCCAGTACGGCCATCGCGACGACACCTAGCGCGATTCGTTTCACGCAGACGATCTTACCGCAACGACACTTGGATCACCGCTCAGGGCTGCAATACATTCCTCGCGAATTCGCCAAATCTCATCGAGGTCATACCCAGAAGCCCCGCTGGATTCGGCTATCCAGCGCCGCAGGAATTGCCGATGAAGAGTGGCCTTGTAATCGGTGATCTGTTCGGCGCCGATGTCTTCCTCGTATAAGAATTGCGCAATAGCCTTCGGGGGATGAGAACCGATCTCGCGCGTAACATCGATTCGTTTTTCGCTGTACCGAAGATAACAATGTGCTTCCGGAAGGACCACTAGTCCATGCTTCTTGAGGATGAGCCCAACGCCGGGCGTGTTGCGCTCGTGCATTTCGTAAATTCCGAGGACGAGCGCCACGTTCAATCCTTGCTCGGTGGCCAGCCTGCGAAGAAGCGCGTGCTTAGTGCTGCAGGTTCCGCGGTTTTCGCGCATGACGATCAGGGGATCGCTGATATTGGGGTTCCGACCGTATGGCAAGCGACTGACCAGCCTGGCGGCTGCGCGATAATCGAGCGATCCGGCCCGGATGAAGGCTGCGGAGACGTCGCCGGCTGGTTTCAGCGCTACAGGCTCAAGAAGGTTCCAGGAATGCATTGCTGCGCCCCTTGCTTTAACTAGCCCCCAATGTGCACCATCGTCCGCGACGCCGGCACGAAATCCGGTTCGCCGATGTGGTGCCGCTCTTCTTTCTTCTGGATTACGCCACGGATGAATTCGGCCAACTCTTCATCCGACGCTCCACGTTGCATCTGCGTGTGCAGATCGTGGTCCCAGACCGAGAACAGGCAGGTACGAATTTTGCCGTCGGAAGTGATGCGAATTCGGCTGCAGTGGCCGCAGAAGGGATGAGAAACCGGCGCGATAATTCCAATCTCGCCGACGCCGTCATCGAAACGATAGCGCCGCGCGGTTTCACTGCGAGCGTGGGGAATCTCGACCAGCGGACGGTACTCGGCCATGCGTTGCACGATTTCATCCAGCGTGACTACGGTCTTGGGTGACCAGCTGCGATCTTCTTCCAGCGGCATGAATTCGATGAAGCGCACGACTACGCCCTCCTCGCGAGCAAACATGCCGAAAGGGATGATCTGGTCTTCGTTGAAGCCACGCATCAGCACGCAGTTCACTTTGACTGGCCACAGACCGGTTCGCCGGGCAGTTCGAATTCCCGCCAGGACGTTGTCGTATCCATCCGGCACCCTGGTGATGCGGGCGAAACGGTCGGGATCGACCGCGTCCATGCTGACGGTCACGCGTTGCAGCCCGGCTTCTCTCAGCGGCTGCGCCATGTCCGCAAGCAGATGTCCGTTGGTGGTGAGAGCGAGATCGAGCGGGTCACCGTCAACATCGCGCAGTTTGGCAAGCTCACGGACAAAGTCGATGACGCCTCCGCGCAACAGCGGTTCACCACCTGTCAGGCGAACTTTCTTGATCCCCATTCCCGCAAGTACGCGGGCCATGCGAAAGTAATCCGAAAACGGCAAATCGCCATAGAGTGCGCCTTCGTTGCCGGTGCGGCAGTAAACACACTTGTAGTTACAGCGGTCGGTGATGGAGATCCGCAGGTCGGTGATGGCGCGTCCGAATTTGTCGGAGAGGAACAGCTTTTGGCTCCTGGCCTCTGGCTCTTAGCTAACACACTTCGTGAACGGAAAAGATACGCAGGCGGGATAAATCCCGGGGGCATTTCCTTTCCAATGGTCCTCGTAAGGACGGGGAGGCGCGGGCGTTTCCACCCGCACCCTCGGAATGTAGCGCCGCCGTGCTGGCGGATGTCCTGCGGGCGTGACGCCCCGCAGACCACATCCCTCGCCGCCGCAGCCGGGTATGCCCGAGGCTGCGGTGGTCGGAAACTCATGTTTATTATAAGCCGCCACTGGGGACGGCGCATCGCAATGCGCTTGTCAAGCCGAAATCGTTTCGTATATACTCTACATATATACATTCAAGGAGGTGCGCATGGGCACTGCCCGGGTATTCCGGTCGGGGAACAGCCAGGCGGTCCGGTTGCCGAAGCAGTTTCGGGTGAAGAGCAAGGATGTTGAGATCTTTCGCCGGGGGGACGAGATCGTCCTGCGAGAGGTTAAGGGAAACATGGTCCGGGCGTTCGACCTGCTGGCGGGCCTGCCCGAGGATTTCGAAATCCCTGGCCGAGGCAAGGATCGCCCGCAAAAGCGGAAGGGCCTCTAGGTGGAGACCCGGTTTCTGCTCGATACCAATATTTGCATATACATCCGGCAGAAACGACCGGAAGAAGTCTTGCGCCGCTTCCGGAATCTTCGCACCGGAGAGGCCGCTATTTCGGTCATCACCTACGGAGAGCTGATCTTTGGCGCGACCAAGAGCCAACAACGAACACAAGCGCTTGAGCGTCTGGCCGAACTGCTCAACTGGCTGCCCGCGTTGCCTCTTCCTGAGAACGCCGCACAAGCTTATGGCATGATGCGCGCCGACCTGGCAGCGCGGGGTCAGATGATTGGCAACAACGACCTCTGGATCGCCTCTCATGCTCTGGCAGCAGAACTGACGCTGGTTACCAACAACGAGAAGGAATTCCGGCGCGTGCGGGGGCTGAAGGTGCAGAACTGGGCGGAATAGGCAGCTGTGTCGATGCTATTTACGGCGTATATTCTGGGTCAGAATAAGCCGAAACTCCTCCAACTGCGCTCCGGCGAAAGCACGTTTCGGGATGACTTGGAACTGTCGAGGCTTCAAGTAGAGTACAAAGAGATTTGGGGTTTCGCGAAATCTCGTGAAACCACTCCATTTTGTCTCGCCTTGTCCCAGATCGTTCTGATCAATCACTCCGCTTTCCTCAACACGTAACACCCGTGGCTTGACAAAGTCTGGATGCTTGCGAAACCACCTTCGGATCAATACGGGTCGTGTAAACCAGAATGCAAGCACAACAGCCATCCACAAGACGAAAATAATCACGGCAGCCGCCGCTTGCTTAAGACCCAAGGTCGTCAGAAAGAAAATTGCGAATAGAATAAACACACCGGCCAGAACCGAGGTTAGCATCTTCCGCCCCAAGGGCTTCGCCTCAGGCGTACCGAGGGCTTCCGTGTAGTCGCTTAAGTCGCACTGGTATCGGACCTCCATGGGTCGACTTGTTCAACGCGTCGCGGGAGATTTTCGAAAACGCAACAATGCTTCACATCCCATCATAATTCGGCCCACCGCCGCCTTCAGGCGGGACCCACGTAATGATCTGATACGGATCGGCGATATCGCAGGTCTTGCAGTGTACGCAGTTCGACGGGTTCAGGCTGATGCGTTTGCCGTTGGGCTGCTCGGCGTCGTCCACCATTTCATATACGTTGGCGGGACAGAAACTCTGACAGGGACTGCCGAATTCTTTCACACAACGGGCATTGCAGATGTTGGTATCGTGGATGATCAGGTGCGACGGTTGGTCTTCTTCGTGTTTCGTTCCTGAGTGATAAAGGTCAGTGAGCTTGTCGAAAGTCAGTTTGCCATCGCCCTTGGCGGGGCCCAGCAGGTGCGCTTCAGCGCCGCCATCGGCGGGCAACTCAGCCAGTCTTTTCATGTGCTCGGGTCCGCTGCGGTTGGTGTAACGGGCGCGCAGGCCGCGTCCGCCGGTGAACTGCTGAATGCCGGCGTTGAACATGCCCGCCCAGAAGCCGTGCTCGAACCCCTGATGGAAATTGCGCACCTTCCATAGCTCGTCTTTGATCCAGCTGGATTCCACTTTCTTCTGAAAGCCGCTCAGCGTCTTCGCCGACGAATCACCTTTCGTTACCGCTTCGAAAGCGGTCTCGGCCGCCAGCATTCCGCTCTTGATCGCGAGATGGATTCCCTTCAATCGTTGAGAATTCAGGAATCCTGCCGCGTCTCCCAGAATCATCCAGCCATTGCCTGCGACTGGCGGAATCGCCCACCAGCCGCTATAGGGAAACGACTTCGCCCCATAGCGAATCATCTTCCCGCCCGCGAGCAGCTTAGCAACCATGGGATGCTGCTTGAAATCTTGCAATACGCGCTGGGGATCGAGCCGTGGATCGGGATAGTCGAGCGCCGTCACAAAACCGAGCGAGACTACGTTGTCCTTGCCGCCGTAAATCCAGGCGCCGCCGTAATCCTTGGTGGTCAGCGGCCAGCCCATGGTGTAAATGACTTCGCCAGGCGCGACGCGGCCCCCCGGAACTTCCCACAGCTCTTTTACTCCCTGACCGTAGACCTGCGGATTGCAGCCTTTCGCGAGATCGAACTTGGCAATAAGCTGTTTGGTCAGTGATCCGCGCGTGCCTTCGGCGAGAATTACGACTTTGGCATTCAGGTCATAGCCCGGTTCGAAGTTGGATTTCTGATGGCCTTCCTTGTCGATTCCCTTGTCGTCGGTGCGGACGCCGGTAACACGGTCACCGTCAAACAACAGTTCCGAACCGGCAAACCCAGTAAACACGGTGATCCCAGTGGCTTCAACTTTGCTGCCCAGCCACTTCACGAAGCGGTTGAGCGAAATGACGTAGTTGCCGTGATCACGGAGCGGCGGTGGGGTGATGGGAAACTTAAGCTTGCCTTTCTCGGTGAGGAAGTAAACGGATTCTTTCGTGACCTCAGCATCGAGCGGCGCTTCTTTCTCGAAGCCAGGCAGCAGCTCACGCATCGATCGCGGATCGAGCAGCGCGCCGGAAAGACAGTGCTGACCGATCTCCCGCGCTTTCTCGAGGACGTAGATGTTTTCTTTGCTGAGCTGAGAATCAGGGTTTTTGGCGTTGTGTTCGTCGATCAACTGGGAGAGGCGCAGCGCGCACGCCATGCCCGCGGGCCCGCCGCCGACGATGACCACGTCAGCCGGCATCTGTGGGCGGTCGATGCCTTCGAGAGGTTTGCGAAAGATCAGCACAAAGACAAACCCGGCCGCGGATTTACACAGATCTTCACGGATTGTTTGATTAGGAGATCAGCGTTCATCAGCGTTAATCAGCGGCGAAAAACTAGCTTCCAGCCTTCGCCTTCTTTACTTCTTCGATCAGCGGCGGAACGATGTCGAACAAATTTCCTACAACGGCGAAATCGGCGATCTCGAAAATCGGCGCTTCTGAATCCTTGTTGATCGCAATGATCGTCCGCGCTCCTTTCATTCCAACAATGTGCTGAATGGCGCCGCTGATGCCGAGAGCGAGATACAGCTTGGGCGCAACCGTCTGGCCGGACGATCCAATCTGCCGGTCCATGGGCAACCATCCGGAGTCGCAGATAGGACGCGAGGCCGCAAGCTCGCCGCCCAAGGCTTCGGCTAATTGTTTGGCCAGTTCGATGTTCTTCTGCTCTTTGATTCCGCGGCCGACGGAAACAATGATCTCGGCCTGCGTCAGGTCAACCGCCTGCTTGGCTTCTTTGAAAACATCCTGCGGTTTGTTGCGTATGACACCGTCAGCAATATTTACGTTGACGGTCTCAACCGGGGCTGCGCTTGCCCCAGCTTCGGCCTTGTCACCGCGGAAAGCGCCGTTCTGGAAGGTCACAAACCACGGAGCATCGCACGCGAAGCTAACATCGGCGGTTAGCTTGCCCTGAAACATCTGGCGGGTAAACAGCAGGTTGGAGCCGTCTTTCTTATAACCGATGCAGTCGCTGATGGCGGTGCGTCCCATGGCGGTCGCCAGCTTGGGGACGAAGTCGCGTACCTGGTAGGTATGCGGCATGAGCACCAGCTTGGGCTGCTTCGATTCGATGAACTGCTTTAGCGCGGCGGAGAATGCTTCAGGAGTGTAAGGCTCGAGCTTGGGCGACTCGACCGCATAAACCTTGGACGCTTTCTTGGCAGCTATTTCGCCAGCGAAACCCGCCACGCCGCGGCCGACGACAGCAGCTTCGAGCGTCCAGCCCGTGTCGACGGCGATAGCCTGGCCGGCAGCGACCGTCTCCCAGGAAACGCGGTTGAGCTTGCCTTCACGTTGTTCGACGACTACGAGGATGCTATCTGCCATGAATGCCTTTTCTTCAAAAACCAGTTATTAGTTGCCAGATCTCAGTTCTCAGTTGCGCTAGAGTACGCGCACTTCGTTTCGTAGTTTGTCCACCAGCTTCTTGGCAATTTCGGCGGCCGGGCCTTCCAGAAACTGTGTCTGTTTAGTCTTCTGGGGAACGTAGAGCCGCTCGATCTTTTGCAGGTTGGTGCTTAACGCCGATTGCACATCCGCCATCGCAACCTTGCGCAGGGGCTTATTCTTGGCCTGCTTGATGCCGATCAAGGTCGCGTAGCGCAATTTGTTGATACCGGATTGAATCGTCAGAACCGCTGGCAGCGGCATGTCCACGAACTGGAAGAATCCGGCTTCGAGTTCGCGTTTGACGCGAATTCCGGCGTCGTTCTTTTCGATGTGCATGATGATGGTGGCGTGCGGCCAGCCCAGCAGTTCGGCGAGAACCACACCGGTTTGTGCGTAACCGTAGTCATCGGATTGCAGACCGGTAAAGATCAGGTCGAACTGCTCCTCTTTGACGGCCGCCGCGAAGGCGCGGGCGGTGTTGAGAGCATCAAGGCCAACGAAAGCGTTGTCTTCGAGGTGGATGGCGCGGTCAGCACCTTTGGCCAAGGCTTCGCGCAAAACCTGCTGGGAGCGAGCGGGGCCGGAGGTGATGACGACAACTTCTCCGCCATGTTTCTCTTTTTGGCGGAGCGCTTCTTCCAGCGCATAGGCGTCTGGTTCGTTGACTTCGTAAGAAACGTCTTCCCGGATCCAGGTGCCCGACTCGTTCAACTTGAGCGGCGCGTCTTTCTGCGGCACCTGCTTCATGCAGACCAGAATCTTCAAGGAACACTCCTGAGACGTCGCAAAGAACGGTCTCTACAGATACACAGTCATTGGCAGACCAGTCAGTATAAATGAGCGGAACGGAACTGAGGAAACGCCGGTTACTCGGTGAACACAACCGACTGCACGCCGGAAATCTCGAAGCGCTTGCGGCAGCGGAGGTTCTTGCAGGCCATCATGTCATCTTTGCGGAGCATGTAGGAGCGGGCTTTGGCGAACTTGGCGCGATCGCGGTCGTCCCCGCGGCCCGGGAGTTGCCTTTTCTTGGTGCGCACAAACCAGGTGATTTCGTATTCCCCGGACTGCTGGCAGTGGGGACAGTTCAGGTTCGCCATCTTCTTTTCCTGGCGCTCGTCGAAAAAGTCGCGTTCGTCCATAGCGGTCGTTGGTCGTTCGTCGTTGGTCGTCGGTCGGGCCCCAACGGCTTACCCTTGATTATTGCACGTCAGCCGCAGGTCAGGTGTGGCAAGATGTGAATTATGCGCAGGAAGAAGAAGCCAAAAACATTTCGGGCGGTCGAGGCGGTGAAGGCGATGGCACGGGAGCGAATAGGCGCGCCTAAGGCGTCGCAAGTGGTCGTAGGCCGGAAGAAGAAGGACGAAAAGCACAAGCCGACGCTGGAGCGGCTTTTGGGTGAGGAATGAACAGACCACCGTAAGAGTCCCGCGCCGGAACTACGGCGTCGTCGTGGGGCAATTGTTTATGCTAGGCCCGTCCACCGTCACGCTCGTCGTGCCCGTGATCACGTTCCCCGTAGGGTCATTCGTCGTCAGGCTCGCCGTAACCGTGGAAACCCCACAGTTAGTATTCGGAGTAACCTTGCCAGCGCTCGTGACCTGTGCCACCAACGTGACCGACGACGCCCAGGTAACCTGGCTGGTGAGGTCTTTGGTGGCCGGAGGATGCTCGTAGACACCCGTAGCCGTGAGTTGGGCAAAGAGCGCGGGATCCGCCGCGCCAAAGACAACGGCGGCAGGGGTGACATTGATTGACAGGAGATGTTGGTTACTCCCACAACTGGGGAGCAGCGTTGCCGCTGCCCAAATCGCGACCAATCCAGACCACTTGTGCCTCATGGCTGCTCCTGGACAACCGTTCTGCCGGCCTCAGGGAAATCTATTGAAAGTCGTGGCCGAAATCAATAGCGCCTTTGTTACCCGCCGATCTTGGACCTAGCCCTTAACCGTTTCCGCCACAAACCCAGCGAACCGCCTGACATCCGCTTCCGTGGTATCGAATGAGCACATCCAGCGCACCACCGACTCCTCTTCGCTCCACACGTAAAAGAAGTAACGTTTCTGCAGTTTGGCGATCGCCCGTCGCGGGATCTGCGCGAATACTCCATTCGCTTCCACCGAGTAAACGACCTTTACTCCAGAAATCCTGCCAACTTCTTTCTTCAGTAGAGCCGCCATGCGATTGGCATGTTGAGCGTTTTTCTTCCACAAGCCGTCCGACAACAGCGCTTCCAATTGTGCCGAGATAAAGCGCATTTTGGAAGCAAGCTGCATGCCCTGCTTGCGCATGTACAGGAAGTCGGTCGCCAGTGTCTTGTCGAAGAAGACGACTGCCTCCGCGCCCATGGCGCCGTTCTTGGTCCCGCCGAAAGATAAAACATCGACACCCAAGTCCCGTGTGGCTTGGCGCAGGTTCAATCCCAAGCTGACCGCCGCGTTGGCGATGCGGGCCCCGTCCATGTGCAGAAACATGTCTCGGTCGTGGGCAAAACGGGCCAGGTCGCGAATCTCCTTCGGCTCGTAGACCGTCCCCAATTCGGTGGCTTGAGTGATGGAAATGACCTTCGGCTGAACGTGGTGCTGGTCGCCGATGCCATGGTAAGCGTGGCTGACCGACTCGACTGTCAGCTTGCCGTCCGGCGCATCGATGAGAACCAGTTTGCAGCCGGTAAACTTTTCCGGAGCGCCGCATTCGTCGGTATGAATGTGTGCCGCATCGGTGCAAATTACCGCGTGGAAGGACTCGGTCAGCGCCTTCAGGCTCAGGCAATTGGCCGCCGTGCCGTTGAACACAATGAAGACTTCCGCGTCCGCCCCGAAGTGCTGCTTGAACTTAGCGACCGCCCTTCGGGTATGGGGATCGTCGCCATAACCCACCGCGTGCCCGGTGTTCGCCCGGGCAACTGCTTGCAACACATCGGGATGGATACCGGCGTTATTGTCGCTGGCGAAGCTGCGGGCGGGTTTCATGGCACCAATAATGTAGCAGAGGTATTCAGCCCGGAATGATAACTTTCTCTTTCTTTTCCAGTCTAACCGGGCCTGATTGAAATGATTTTGGCAGCCGGGGAAGGCCTGCTAAAGGTTTCGGCTTCAAGCCTCGAAGAATTCAGGGTTACGTGGTAGGGTACTGGGGAATGCCGCAAGACTGGTCCACTTCCGCCGAAGAGAACAAGCTTGTTCGGGCACTGGGTCTGGGCTGTCTGCTGGTCGCCGCCATGGTGTCAGCAGCGTGCAGCAACGCGTCGGTCAAGGGCGCATCCCCACAGGACGTTCCCAGCATCCCGGTCAAGATCGAAGTCGCCCGCTCCGTTCCCCTCAGCGATACGACCGAATACGTCGCCACGCTGAAATCCCGCGACTCCGCCATCCTGATGCCGCAGGTCGAGGGACAGATCACCGAGATACGGGTGCGCTCCGGTGATCATATTTCTGCGGGCGCGATCATGATGCAGATCGATCCCGCCAAACAGCAAGCCACCGTGACCAGCCAGGAGAATGCCAAGGCGGCACAGTTGGCCAACTTGAAACTGTCGCAACAACAATATGAGCGTACCAGCGGACTCTATGCCGCGGGCGTGGTCAGCAAGCAGGACCTCGATCAGGCTAAAGCCGCGCTGGACGCGGCTCAGGCGCAGTTGCAGTCTATGGACGCACAAGTCCGCGAGCAGCAAGTGCAGCTTCATTACTACAACGTGGTTGCGCTCTGGGCCGGAATCGTGGGCGACATTCCGGTCCGCGTGGGCGATCGCGTGACCACCACGACCATGCTCACCACGGTGGACAAGCCCGGCAGTCTCGAGGCCTACATTTACGTTCCGGTCGAGAAGTCTTCTCAACTCAAGGCAGACATGCCGGTACAAATTGTCGACGGTACAGGCAATGTGATGGCCGACAGCCGAGTCAGTTTTCTTTCGCCGCAAGTGGACAACACCACCCAGACGGTGCTGGTGAAGGCGCGCATTGCCAACAACGAAGACAAGCTGCGCAATCTGCAGTTCATTCGCGCCCGCATGATCTGGGGAACGCGTCAGGGCCCGGTGGTTCCAGTGCTGGCGGTTACGCGAATCGGAGGGCAGTATTTCGCGTTTGTAGCGGAAGACCAGAATGGAAAGCTGGTGGCGCACCAGAAGCCACTGCGGGTCGGCGAGATGGTCGGTAATGACTATGTGGTGCTGGAAGGCATCAAGCCGGGCGACAAAGTGATTGTTTCCGGAACCCAGTTTCTGGTGGATGGAGCGCAGGTGGCCCCGCAAGGTTAGTTTCTGGTTTCTAGAATGTGAAGGACCAGAAGCTGGAAACTAGAAGCTAGAAGCTCGCATGTTTGTTGATTTCTTCATTCGTCGTCCGGTTTTCGCGACTGTCTGCGCTCTGCTGATCATCCTGGCGGGCGCGGCAGTGATCCCCACTCTGCCGGTCTCGCAATTCCCCGACCTCGCACCGCCGCAGGTTTCGGTGTCCAGCGGATATACCGGCGCTAGCGCGCAGACCGTCGAGTCTGCGGTCACCATCCCGCTCGAACAGCAGATTAACGGCGCGCAGGGGATGAAATATCTGACTTCAACCAGCGGGAACGACGGCTCCAGTTCCATCACCGCAACCTTCGAACTGGATCGCGACCCCGACCTTGCCGCCGTCGATATTCAAAATCGCGTGAACACAGCCCTCGGACGGCTGCCGGCCGCGGTCAAGACGACTGGCGTCACGGTGGCCAAGTCGTCGCAGAACTTTGTGCTGGGGGCGGCGGTGTATTCCCCGGACGGCCGTTACACACCGCTCTTTATGAGCAACTACCTGGACGTCTACGTGAGAGACACGCTCAAGCGCGTGCCCGGAGTTGCCGACGTCTTTGTCTTCGGCGAGCGCAAGTATTCCATGCGGTTGTGGCTCGATCCCGTGCGCATGGCGAGCCGCGCACTGACCGCGACCGACGTGGTCAACGCTCTTCAAGAGCAGAACGTGGAAGTGGCCGCCGGGCAGGTGGGACAGCCGCCGATCAAGACGGGGCAACAGTTCCAGATCAGTGTCCGCGCTGTGGGCCGGCTTAGCGAACCGGTGCAGTTCGAGGACATCATTCTAAAAACCAACGCTGACGGCACGCTGGTGCGGCTGAAAGACGTTGGCCGAGCCGAACTCGGGGCCGAGGATTACAGCTCGGACCTGGTTTATAACGGGCACGATTCCGTGGGCATCGGTGTCACACAGCTCTCCACCGCCAACGCCATCGATGTGGACCACAAGATTCTCGCCGAACTGGACCGGCTCTCCAAGCGCTTCCCGCCGGGGATGGTCTATGAGAACGCTTTTGACACTACCGAAGCGGTCACGGAATCAATCCAGGACGTGCTCACGACGCTGGTCGAAGCCATCGTGCTGGTGATTTTGGTGATCTTCATCTTTCTCGAAGATTGGCGCAGCACCATCATTCCAGCGGTTACGATTCCAGTCTCGTTGATTGGGACATTCGCCTTCGTCAAGTTGCTGAATTTCTCGGTCAATACACTAACTCTCTTCGGCATAACGCTAGCGACGGGGCTGGTGGTGGACGATGCCATCGTAGTGATCGAGAACATCGAACGCCATATCCAGGAGGGTGAAGCCGACCCCCACAAGGCGGCATCCGTCGCCATGAAAGAAGTCGCGGGTGCGGTGATTGCGACTTCCCTGGTTCTGGTCGCCGTGTTTGTTCCGGTAGCATTTTTCCCGGGCACCACCGGGATACTGTTCCGCCAGTTCGCGCTCACCATCGCGTTCTCGATTTCCATTTCGGCGTTCAACGCTCTGACCCTGACACCGGCTCTTTCGGCAATTCTGCTGGGCCGCACCCATGGCGGGAAGATCTGGCTTTTCCGTGGAGTGGACAGGGTCGTCGGCGCAGTTACGAATGGATACCAAGCTTCTCTGCGCGCTTTCCTAAGGTTCCGTATGGCGGCGGTAGTGCTGTTTTTTGTCGGGCTAGGCCTGACCTATTTCATTTTCCAGCGCGTGCCCAAAGGCTTCGTGCCTGAGGAAGACCAGGGTTGGTTTCTGATTGCGGTGCAGTCGCCACCCGGGGCTTCCACAGAGTACACGCGCGCCATCGAAGATCAGATTACCGCGATCATGCGGAAAGACAACGACATTGAGAATATGTTCGCGATCACCGGATCGGGCGTCGCTGGAAATGCTCCCAACCAGGGAGTGATTTATGTGGGGCTGCAGGGTTATTCCAAGCGCAAGGGCCCAGAGCATTCGGCAGATGCAGTAGTGAACCGTTTGCGCGATCGGGTGTCGTCTATTTCGGGGGCGGTCGTACTGCCCTTCCTGCCCCCAGCCGTCAACGGACTCGGTCAGTTGGGTGGCTTCCAGTTCGAAGTGCAAGACCAGAGTGGGCACACCCTGGAAGAACTGGCTAAGGTCACTCAAGAGATGGTGCAAAAGGGTGGCGCTCGCAAGGACCTCGCTGGCTTGTTTGCCAGTTTCACCGCGGGAGATCCTCAGTTTCTGGTCACCATCGACCGTGAGAAGGCCAAGAGCTTGCATGTGCCGCTACAGCAGATCACTGACACTTTGGGCGTGTACATGGGATCGGCGTACGTGAATGATTTCGACTTCAACAACCGGTCTTATCGGGTCTATGTGCAGGCCGACCAACAGTTCCGCGCCCAAGCCAGGGACATGAAGCAGTACTACGTGCGCTCCGACAACGGCGCGATGATTCCGTTGGACAATCTTGTCGCCATCTCCCAAACCGCGTCGCCGACTGTCATCAGCCATTACAATCTGTTTCGTTCCACTGAAATCGACGGATCGGCCGCGCCGGGTTTCAGCTCAGGGCAATCGATTGCGGCGATGGAAGACCTCAGCAAGAAAATTCTGCCCCAGGGATTTAACTACGAGTGGTCGGGGATTTCGCTCGAAGAGCTGGCTTCTGGCCGCACCACGTTCCTCCTTTTCGGCCTGGGAGTCCTGGTGGTTTACCTGACGCTATCGGCGCAGTACGAGAGTTTCGTGCTGCCGTTCATCGTGTTGCTGGCGGTTCCTATGGCGATGCTGGGCGCTTTGCTGGCCCAGTCTTTACGCGGCTTACAAAATGACGTCTATTGCCAGATCGGACTGGTAATGCTGGTGGGGCTGGCCAGCAAGAACGCCATTCTGATCGTGGAATTCGCCGAGCAGTTGCGGCAACGCGGCATGCCGCTGGTAGAAGCGGCCATCGAAACCGCCAGAATTCGGCTACGACCCATTCTTATGACGTCGTTCGCATTCATCCTGGGCGTGGTGCCGCTGATGGTGGCGCATGGCGCTGGCCAGGAAGGCCGCCACTCCGTGGGAACGACAGTTTTCGGTGGCATGATTATGTCCACGGTGCTGAATCTGTTCTTCATCCCTGTGCTCTATCTGATCATTGAAGGCTGGCGCGAGGCACGCGGAGTCAAAGTCGGACACATGGTGCCGCAAGCTTCCGAGAGTCCGGGGGATTAACAATTTCAGCTGTCCTCTGTGTCACTCTGTGTCCTCTGTGGTTGACTTCTTTGCCGCAAGTCAGACGGACTATAATTCTCACTCCCCATGCGCACACTCCCCCACTTGGTTCTAGTCCTCGCGTTTCCATACATTGTGTTGAGCCAGGCTGCTCCGCCCGCTCCCCCGCTCCCCAAGTTTGTCGACGTCGGCCAACAAGCCGGCTTGACTGTCTCCCACATCTCGTCGCCGGAAAAGCACTACATTGTCGAATCCATGAGCGGCGGCGCAGGACTGATCGACTGCGACAACGACGGCAAACTCGACATCATCACCGTGAACGGCTCTACGGTCGAGCGTTTCAAGGCGGGTGGCGATCCCATGATCACGCTCTATCACCAGGAGGATGGTTTCAAATTCACCGATATCACCAAATCTGCTGGCCTTACTCGCAAAGGCTGGGGGATGGGAGTTGCCGTTGCCGATTACGACAATGACGGCCTGCCTGATATCTACGTCACCGGATACGGCGGCAACGCCCTCTATCACAATCTCGGCAATTGTAAGTTTGAGGATGTTACCGAAAAGGCCGGAGTAGCCGGAGGAGGGTTCAGCACTGGCGCGGCCTGGGGCGACTATGATCGCGACGGACATGTGGACTTGTTTGTGTCGCGCTACGTTCATTTTGACGTTGACCACCTGCCCGATTTCGGCAGGAACGAGAAGAATTGCAGCTTCAAGGGAATCCCAGTGCAGTGCGGGCCGTGGGGGATGCTGGGCGAGTCCGACTTGCTTTATCACAATCGCGGCGATGGAACATTCGAGGAAGTCTCCAAGAAAGCAGGCGTGGATGATCCCAATAAGTATTACGGCCTGGGTGTGATCTGGGGGGACTACGACAATGACGGCTGGCCGGATCTGTACGTCGCCAACGATTCCGGGCCGAACTACCTCTATCACAATAAGCATGACGGCACTTTCGAGGATGTCGGCATGCTGTCGGGAGCAGCGGTTAGCCCTGATGGTCTTGAACAGGGATCGATGGGGGTGGATTGGGGCGACTATTTGCACGAAGGCCGCCTCTCGATGTTCGTGACCAACTTCACCGAGCAGCCTGATGCGCTGTATCGCAACCTTGGAGCGCGGGGATTCTCGGATGTGAGCTACGCCGCGAAACTGGCGCGGCCCACTTACGCCATGGTCGGCTGGGGAACCGGATTCATCGACGTAGACAACGACGGCTGGCTAGACCTGTTCATCGCCAACGGGCACGTGTATCCACAGATGGATCAGGTCCACGGAACCGCGCCTTATCGCGAACCCATGCAGCTATTCCGCAATTTGCGCGACGGTACTTTTGAAGATATCTCAAGCGTACTGGCATCGATTCCGGAGGCATCGCGTCGAGGGGCCGCGTTCGGCGACCTCAACAACGACGGCAGGGGTGACGTGGTCCTGGTGAACACCGATGGACCTCCTACTTTGTTGCTGAATGAAACTGAGAACAAGAACCACCGCGTGCTGTTCAAGTTGGCCGGCAGCAAGAGCAACAAAGCTGCAATCGGTGCGCGGGTAACCGTAAGAGCTGGAAAGCTGGTTCAGATGAGCGAAGTCCGCGGCGGTGGCAGTTATCTGTCGCAGAACGACCTGCGACTGCATTTCGGCCTGGGCGCCGCATCCGCAATGGACGAAGTCGAAATCAAATGGCCGAGCGGGAAGGTCGAGATCTTGCATGACGTTCGCCCAGATTTCATCTACACCGTGGTCGAGGGTTCGGGGATTCAGGGAAAGCTGGCACTCCCGCCGTTGTGACGCCTATGCTCCCGTTCAAGCTTGTTTATAGCGAGCACTACTATCTTCCCATCAGGGCACACGTCTTTCCGGCCGAGAAGTACCAGCGCGTCCACAAACGGCTTATGGAGATGGGAGTCGCCGAAGCAGCGGATTTCCTCACTCCTCAGCCTGCCTCCGATCAAGACATACTGCTGGTGCATACGCCGCAGTACGTGCAGAAACTGAAAACCGGAACTCTTTCCCCTCGCGAAGAACTGGAGATGGAGATTCCCTTTTCCCCCGAGTTGGTGCGTGCATTCTGGCTAGCCGCCGGCGGTTCGATCCTGGCTGCCGAGCATGCTCTGCAAGACCGGGTCGCCTTCAACATCGGCGGAGGGTTTCATCATGCCTTTCCCGATCATGGTGAGGGCTTCTGCATGATTCACGACGTGGCGGTAGCGATACGCCGCATGCAGCGCGATGGCAAGGTTGTGCGGGCCATGACTGTCGACTGCGATGTTCACCAGGGGAACGGGACGGCCGCTATTTTCGCTGGCACACGCGTCCCTGGTGGCCCGTTGCCTTCGACATCGGCCTCGGTCCTCAATCCGGCGGCAACAGTGCGTAGCGGTCATGCGGGCGATGTGTTCACCATCTCGCTGCATCAGGAAAACAATTATCCCGCCTCAAAGCCGCCCTCTTCGATCGATGTGAACCTGCCGGACGGAATCGGCGATGACGACTATCTCGTGTGGCTGGACAATGCCCTGAGTTCCGGGCTTCGGCAGTTCGAGCCGGAGTTGATTTGCTATATTGCCGGGGCTGATCCTTATCGCGAAGATCAGCTGGGCGGCCTGGCGTTGTCCATCGAAGGTTTGAAGCGACGTGATGAGCTGGTATTTCGCGTGGCCCTCGCCCGCGATATTCCGGTGATGGTGACCTACGCCGGCGGTTACGCCCGACGGGTTGAAGACACGGTGACGATTCACTGCAATACGGTGATCTCGGCGAAGGAAGTGTTCGGCAGGTAGAGATGGATCCCACGCTTCTGTCCTCGACTAAATGCTCGTGGCTGAGTGCTGACTGCTCGTCCCGGCTGCTAAAATAGCCACCTAAGCCATGTTTGAGAATCTCCAGGAAAAACTACAGCGCGCCTTCAAGACCTTACGTGGTCAGGCCGTCCTCAATGAGGAAAACATTCAGGAGGTGCTGCGCGAGATTCGTCTTGCGCTGCTTGAAGCGGACGTCAATTTCAAGGTTGTAAAACAGTTGATCGATCACATTCAGGTCAAGGCTGTCGGCCAGGAAGTTGCGACTTCCTTTTCGCCCGGCGAGCAGGTCATCAAGATCCTGCGCGATGAGCTGATCGAGACCCTCGGCCGCGATACTGCCCGCTTGAAATTTGCCTCCCAGCCGCCGACAGTCGTGCTGATGGCGGGATTGCAAGGTTCCGGCAAAACCACAACCTCAGGCAAGCTGGCTAACTGGCTGAAGAATGGCGGGCATCGACCGTTGCTGGTGTCGGTTGACGTTTACCGCCCCGCGGCCCGCGAGCAGCTCAAAGTCGTTGCCCAGGCGATCAAGGCCAACATCTACGAAGGCGAAGTCGGCGAAGCAAATACGGCCACGGTCGAGCGGTTGGCCAAGGAAGCCCGCCGCGAGGCCATCAACACCGGCTCGGACGTGCTAATTATCGATACTGCCGGCCGCCTGCACATCGACGAACAACTGATGGAGGAGATGCAGTCGCTGAAGCGGCTGCTGAACCCAAGTGAAATTCTGTTTGTGGCTGATGCCATGACCGGCCAGGATGCAGTGAACTCCGCTGAGGAGTTCCACAAGAAGCTCGCGCTCACCGGCGTGGTGCTCACCAAAATGGATGGCGACGCCCGCGGGGGGGCGGCGCTCTCCATTCGCCAGGTCACCGGCCAGCCCATCAAATTCATCGGCGTGGGCGAAAAGTACGATGCGCTGGAGCCGTTTCATCCCGACCGCATCGTGTCGCGCATTCTGGGCATGGGCGACATTCTCTCGCTTATTGAAAAAGCCGAGCAGAACGTCGACAAGAAGAAAGCTCAGGAGATGGCCAGCCGTGTCCTGGCGGGCGATGGTTTTTCACTCGAGGACTTCCGCGATCAGTTGCGCAGCGTAAAGAAGATGGGTTCGATCCAGAACATCATGGGCATGCTGCCCAACGTGGGCCCGTTTGCCGGATTGCAGAAACACGCCGACAAGGTGGACGCCAAGCAACTCGACCGCGTGGAAGCCATCATCAATTCCATGACCGGCCACGAACGGCTGCATCATGAAGTGATCAACGGCAGCCGCCGTAAGCGCATCGCACGCGGCTCCGGAACCAGCGTGCAGGAAGTGAACAATCTCTTGCGGCAGTACGCTCAGATGCGGAAGATGTTCAAGCAGATGGGCAAGGCTAGCTTTGGACGAAAGCTGGCGGGCATGAAGTTCTCGGGAATGTGATGGAACCGCTTCTGGCTGCTAACTTCTAGTTTTAGCCAACGACCAACGACGGGTTCTATGAAATGGCGATCCCTCGAAGAATCGACGCTTGGCACGGATAGCCGCCCTCTCCGCGAAATCTTTGCTGAGCGCAAGGCACTGATCGCCCAATACGTCCCGCGGGAAACCCAAGCAATTCATGAGAAGGTGATTGCCGAACTTCGCGAGCAAGGAATTTCCGGGAGTGCCCTAGCAGTCGGCACGAAGGTTCCATCGTTCGAGCTGAAAGATCACAACGGCAAGGCGGTTTCTTCGCCCGAACTCTTGAAAAGAGGCCGCCTTGTTCTCTGCTTCTTTCGCGGACGCTGGTGCCCTTTCTGTGTCGGGCAATTGGAAGCGATGAACCGGATCCTCCCACAGATACGAGACGCTGGCGGCAAACTCCTGGTCATTTCGCCGCAAACCGTGCAGCAGTCGTTCTTCATGGCAGATCAGCATCGGCTGGGTTTTCCGTTGCTGAGTGATGCTGGCAATCAGGTCGCCCGCCAGTTTGGCCTGGTGTACCGCATTCCCGACTATCAGGAGACGATCTACCGCCGCGTGCTCATCAACCTTCCCTTCACCAATGGCGATGAAAGCTGGGAACTACCGGTTCCGGCGGTGTATGTGGTCGACCGCGACGGCACCGTTCTTTTCGCCGCGGTCAACCCCGATTACAAAGAACGCCCCGAACCCGAAGAGATTCTTGAGCAGTTAGTACGGCCTTAGTACTGCAAGCAGATCCGCAACTGGTTTTCTGCTTCATCAATCGCGCGGATGGCGTCAACTCGATGCCCACCGAAATCGTGAGCTGCCTCCTGCAGATGACCCTTCGCCCTCTCCAACGCCTCGATCGCGGCGTGAATCTGGGGATGGCGACCCGCCGCCGGCGAAGGCGAGGAAAGCATCAACAACATGGCAAGAACAGCGAACGAACTCATGATTCTATGCTTCATGGATCCTCCTTACACTTCGTCCGACTTGAGGCGCGGACCGGCCGCTTGAGTGTGGATAGCCTATCCAACCCCAATTCCGGGGGCAAGTTGCAGGGAGGTTACGTGGTAGTAGGGCCAGGTGACCTGGTCACGCCGTCCTTGCCATTCCGGCTAAATTCTGCAAAAATAATGGTTTGTCTTAGACCTGCCAGAGAGATCAGGAAAGGAAACTAAGTTCTGTGTTGATGATTCGTCTATCGCGCATGGGTGCGCGCAAACAACCGCATTATCGCGTGGTGGTAATTGAAAAGGAACGCGCGCGCAATGGCCGGCCGGTGGAGGTGGTGGGCACATACAATCCCCGCACCACGCCTGCCAGCATCGAACTGAAGCGCGAGCGTATTGACTACTGGGTATCGAAGGGCGCCAAGATGTCGGACCGGGTCAAAAAGATCGTCTCCCGCCCGGCCCCGGCCGTCGCCTCGGTCGCCTGATTCGGGCGAACCCTAGCAGCAAATTCATTCCCACCCAATTGGAAACGTTCTATGGGCGAGCAAAGCGTGGATGTGCGGGCATTGATCGAGCAGATTGCGAAAGCGCTGGTCGATGCTCCCGAGGAAGTCTCGGTGGAACAGATCGAAGGCGAGACCACGGTGTTTGAACTTACAGTGGCGCCGGACGACCTGGGCAAAGTGATTGGCAGGCAGGGACGCGTGGCGCGGGCGCTGCGGGCCTTGGTCGGCGCCGCGGGAATCCGCGCTCACAAGCGCTTCGGGCTTGAAATTATTGAATAGCAGGAGGGCCGGCAATCGCTGATGAGTTCATCACCCTGGCCCGCGTTCTTAAGGTGCAGGGCCGCCGCGGCGAAGTCTTAGTCGAGCCGCACAGTGACATCCCCGATAGGTTTCGGGTGGGCTTGAAGCTATTGGCGCTGGGAAAGAATGAAGCCCGGCGGGAGTTGCGGGTCGAAGAGTTGTGGCCGCACAAGAATCGCCTGGCTTTGAAGTTCGCGGGAGTTGATTCTATCTCCGACGCTGAAGCCCTGGTGGGCAGCGAACTGCAGGTGCCGCGGGGAGAGAGAGCGCAGCTTGCACCGGGCTGGACCTATGTCAGCGATTTGGTTGGCTGTCTAGTTTTTGATGATGATCGCGAAGTCGGACAAGTTGAAGATGTACGCTTCGGCGCTGGCGAAGCCCCGCTGCTGATCGTGAAGGCGGGGGGTAAAGAGCATCAGATCCCTTTCGCCGAAGTGTATTTGCAAAGCGTGGATCTTGAGAAGCGACAGATCAAGATGCTGTTGCCGGAAGGCATGTTGGAGCTAGATGCACCGCTGACAGCGGAAGAGAAGCAGCAGCAACAGAAGCGTTAACCACAGAGAGCACAGGGTTGCACAGGGGAAAACCTGAGCCCTGTGATTGATTTGCGGCGTGGCGATGCAGATTGACATCGTAACCATCTTTCCGGATTTCTTTCGCGGGCCACTGGATTACGGTATCATTCGCCGGGCGCAGGAAGCGGGCCTGGTAACGATTGTGGTGCACGATCTGCGGGCGTTTGCGCATGATCGTCACCGCACTGTAGATGACCGCCCTTTCGGCGGCGGCGAAGGCATGGTGCTGAAGCCGGAACCGATCTTTGAATGTATTGAAGCGATGGGCATCGTCCCTCGCGACGAGCGAGCGGCGGCGAAGCAGAGTGTGGTATTGCTCTCCGCTCAGGGCAAGAAGTTCGATCAGAGCCTGGCAAGAGAGCTTGTCGGCCTGGAACGGCTGGTCCTGATCTGTGGCCGCTACGAAGGCGTGGACGAGCGAGTGGGCCGGTTTCTGGCGGACCGCGAGTTGTCCGTTGGAGACTATGTTTTGAGCGGTGGCGAGCTGGGCGCGGCCGTGATTGTGGATTGCGTCACCCGGTTGATTCCCGGGGCCGTGGGCAATGAAGCCTCGACCCAGCAGGAGTCGTTCACGAGTTCGGAGTTAGGCACGGTCGAGGGGGCGAATTCGACGTGCGCATCGGGCGGATTGCTGGATTATCCGCACTACACACGTCCGGCGGACTTTCGTGGCATGGAAGTTCCGGAAGTGCTGGCGTCGGGGAATCACGAGGAAATACGCCGCTGGCGGCGCAGTTCGGCGTTGGAAAAGACGCTGCGCAACCGGCCTGATCTTTTGGAAGACATCGCGCTCAGCGCGGAAGACGAAGAATTCATGGCCCGAAGCAGGGGCAAACAGACTTAGAACGAAGGGGAAAAGATCATGTCGAACCTTATCATTGAAAAACTTCTGGCCAAGACCAAGCGCACCGATCTGCCGACCTTTGCACCCGGCGATTCCATCCGCGTGCATGTCAAAATCAAGGAAGGCGACAAAGAGCGCCTGCAGGCGTTCGAGGGCGTGGTGATTGCGCGCTCCCGCGGACCGCAGGCCAGTTTCACCGTCCGCAAGATCAGCTTCGGCCATGGCGTGGAACGCATCTTCCCGGTGAACTCGCGAGTCATCGACAGAGTGGAATTGGTGCGCTCGTCGAAAGTCCGGCGCGCCAAGCTCTATTATCTGCGTTCCCTGCGTGGCAAGGCGGCGCGTCTGCGCGATGTAGAGCGCGAGCACGTCGAGGCAGGAGCGAAACAGTAATCTCTGCTTTCAGGAACCTTCTCTTTGGCGGGCCGGCGACAACGGCCCGCTTTTTTCTGCGACCTGCCACCATTCGCTCAGAGGTACATGTCCTTATTCTTCAATCGGTTAGTCCCTAAATGGGGCTGTCTTACCGTCGTTTTTCGACGACGATGATCGGATGGGATCTCATCCGAATTGCGTGTTTGCCGCTAGTCTGTTAAGCCTGAGCCTCGCCCTTTGCAGCTGCGGGGGCGTGAGTTCACCCGGCACTACGGGTGGCGGCACTACTGGAGGCTCAGGCGGGGGCACAGGCGGAGGAACTGGAGGCGGTCAAACCACGGCCTGTAGCGCGATGAGCACCGGCGTGGGAGCGAGCCTGAATGGGTTCCACTCGTTCACCTCGGCCAACCTCTGGAACACCGACATCTCCAGTTCACCCGTGGACGTCAACTCCGGCGCGATCATCAACTTCATTGGTTCGAGCATCGGGCTGCATCCCGACTTCGGGTCGGGTGAATACAACGGCTCCGACATCGGGATCCCATACACAATCGTGGGCGGATCACAGGGGATGGTGGGCATCAATTTCACCGCCTATGGAAATGAAAGCGACCCGGGGCCGATGCCCTTTCCCGCGAACGCGCCGATTGAGGGTGATCCGAATCCGGGCAACGGCGACCGTCACTCGCTGGTTCTGGACAGTGGCAATTGTTTTCTCTATGAACTTTACAGCGCTTCTCCCAATAACGACGGAACCTGGAACGCTGGCTCGGCAGCGGTTTGGGATTTGACCACCGATGAGCAGCGCCCCTACACATGGACTTCGGCTGACGCCGCTGGGCTGCCGATTTTCCCCGGGCTGGTTCGCTACGACGAGGTAGCAGCGGGCAAGATTCAGCACGCTCTGCGCTTTACTCTGCCGCAGAGTCAGCCGGCGTTTACGCCGCCTGCTTCGCACTGGGCCGCTAACTCGAGCAACCCTCTGGCCGCGCCTATGGGGATGCGCCTGCGGTTGAAGTCGAGTTATGACATTTCTTCCTTCTCAACCAGTGTCCAGGTCATCCTGACTGCCATGAAGAAGTACGGCTTGATCATGGCCGACAACGGCAGCGCCATGTACATCAGCGGCGCGCCCGACAGCCGCTGGGACAACAACGACTTGCACAATCTCTCGCAGGTGCCGGCGTCGGCGTTTGAAGTGGTGGAGATGAATCCGATTTATACCCAAGCCAACGTGCCGCAGGGTGCGGCTCCGGCCATTTCCAGCTTCACGGCGAGCGCAGCATCGGTTTCCGCGGGTACCAGCGTGGCTCTTTCCTGGAGCGTGAGCGGCGCTTCGTATTTGATCATCTCCCCGCAAGTGGGAGCGGTTCGCGGAACCAATGTCACCTTCACTCCCAGCCAGACCGCAACCTACACTCTGTACGCCACCAATCAATATGGCCGCACCACCGCGGCGGTCATGGTCAGCGTGCAGTAGGCGCGTGATGGCTTATACTGCCGCCTTGCTTTAGCTCGGCGCAGATGCCATCTGTTCCTCCATCCCGGCTTTCTTACATCGACTGGATGCGCGGCTTGGCTTGCGTTCTGATGTTCCAGACGCATTGCTACGATGCCTGGCTGGGTGGCGACGCCCGCAAATCGACGCTCTTCATGTGGTCGCAGTTGGGAGGCACTCTGCCCGCGCCTCTATTTCTCTTCCTTGCGGGAATCTCGTTTGCGCTAGTCGTAGACAAGCTGCGGCAGAAGAACCTTTCTGCCAGCCAGATTGCGCGCACCACCATTCGACGCGGCGCTGAAATCCTCGCTCTGGGCCTGCTTTTCCGAGGGCAAGAATTCGCTCTCGCCTGGGGGTGGGCGCCGTGGACTGACCTGTTCCGCGTGGACATCCTCAACACGATTGGGGTTTCGATGATGCTGATGGGGGTGTTTTGCTGGATCGTGCTTAGCTCTGCCCGGGGAAGCCTGGCCCAGGGACCACGCGTCCGACTTGTGCTGGGCGGCAGCGCGGTTGGGGTTGGTCTGGCGATCTCTCTACTGACGCCGCTGGTGTGGACGAGTTGGCGCCCGCACTGGCTGACCTGGCCGCTGGAATCTTACATCGACGGGGTTCACAACCTCGGCCAGCCACAGGCCTGGCTCTTTCCCATCTTTCCCTGGACAGCTTTCGCCTTTGTGGGTCTCGCCGTCGGGTTGTTCCTGGCCAGCGATTGGGCGAAGAAAAACAGTGCAACGGCGGTTGCGTTGGGAGTGCTCGGCGGGTTGCTGATCTATCTGGCGAAGTGGTTGGATGTGCGTCCGGGGCAACTCTACGCTGTCTACGATTTTTGGCATACGAGCCCCGACTTCTTCTTGATCCGCGTAGGTCTTTTATTGCTGATCCTGGCGGCGGCCTACATGTGGTGCCGGTGGGGCGCGGGCCAATGGGGCTTCAGCCCTCTCATTCAAATGGGACAAACGTCACTGCTGGTTTACTGGGTGCACATCGAGTTTGTGTATGGAAAGTTCTCCATCCTGCCGAAAAGAGCGCAAGACATTCGCACCGCTTCGCTGGGACTGCTGGCTATTTTCCTTTCCATGCTATTGCTGTCGGTGTTGCGCACCCGATGGAAAGACCGCCGCGTATAGTGGCTCTACCGCGACACTTGCAGGATGGCGTTCTCCACCAGTTTCAGGCCGACCGCCCAACGCTGGCGCGACTGAGGCTCGTCTTCCCCGTAACCGAACATGTACAAGGTGATGTAGAAGCCCTCACGCATGCCGTCCGCACCGTGGTAGTAGCAGCGCCGAATAAGAAATTCAGCGGCGGCAGGAATCTCGGGAGCCTTCTTCAGCAGGTCGTTCAGCCGTTTCGCCCACTGTTCGTGATCCGCAAATGAGAACCGGGGGAGGTCATCGGAGAACAAGATATCGACGTAGGAACCGAACTTGTGCGCTGCGGCGAAAATCTCCTCTTCCGGATTGATTTCCGTACTTGACCAGACATCGCACTTGGCGGTTTCCAGGACACCCGCATTCGAGTTTACCGCCGTTAGGAATTCACCCAGTTCCCGAAATCGCTGTGCTTCCTCGACCTCGCGCAGCAATTCGGGATGACGCTTCAGATCGTAGTAGCGAGGGCCATTTTCGGAGGCCCAAGGGATCTCTAGAGTCTCGTCATCTCGTCCGAGTTCGACCGCAAAATCAGCTTGCACGCTATTTTGCTGGAGCAGGTTGAGGGGCTGGCGCAGGCGGCGTGGCGAAATTGACCTTGGGTACCTGCCGCGATTGGTCAGTCGCAGCAAAATAGGCCTCGTTCGGCTTGAATCCTGCCCACCCGGCATAAATGTTGTTGGGGAACTTCTGAATGTAGGTGTCGTAGTCTTGCAGGGTGTCGTTGTATCGTTTGCGCTCGACTGCGATACGGTTCTCGGTCCCAGCCAACTCATCCTGCAGACGCAGGAAGTTCTCATTCGATTTTAATTGCGGGTAGTTCTCGACGATCAACAGCAAGCGTCCCAGAGCGCCGTCGAGTTGCTGGTTGGCGGCAATCTTATCTTGAGGAGTGCCAGCCGAAAGCAGTGCGGAGCGAGCCTTGGCAATGTCGCCGAACACTGTTTGCTCCTGCTGTGCGAACCCCTTCACCGTTTCCACAAGATTCGGGATCAAGTCCGCGCGGCGTTGCAGAACGATGTCTACCTGCGACCACGAAGCCTTGACCGCTTCGTTCTTGGTCACCAGGGTATTGCGCACACCGACATATTGTCCAAAAGCCAGCAGCGCGATCAGCACCACAACGATAATTGCAATCAAGCCCTTGTTCATATTCTCCTCCCCAAACGAGGTCTACGAGTCTTTATGAGCCGCGCAATTCCTCGGAATCTAGCATTCTATCCACTGCCGCGGTAACTTGCTGGATTGCAGCCAGGTAACGGGCGAATACGTCAGCGGCGTCGAATTGTTTCTCGTCTGCTTTCTGCTCACGGATATCGAGCAATTGTACGAAAGCCGACGGATCAAACTGGATTCTTTGTGCAAGCACCTGGATGGTCTCGCGCTTCGATTCGGGCGGGGTCTGTCCCAACGCAATCAGCGAGTGACGAAACAACGTAACAAACGTCGACAAAGAACCCCGCAGCAGTTCCCACATCTGCTTTTTGTTCGGTCCTGCCAGCAACCGCTCACGCAGCAGAATCGTCTTCTCACGCAGTTCATACTCTACCTGGGCACGATGAAAGTGCATGGGAATCGTCAAAGTGGCAAGGACATCCGCCCCGAAAAGCACGCGGTGGCGCCGTTGCATGTCAAGTAATTCGATGGAGAAGACGTCCGCAGAGCGTAGCAGTTCTTCGCCAGTGAGCAGGAGTGGCACATGGCGTTTCTGGCGCGTCCACCAGTCGACGGCCGGCGCGAGCGCGTTCAGCGTCGCGTATGAGGCCTCACGCAGCACACACAGCAGGTTGACGTTGGAAAACTCCGCATGGAACTCGCCGGAGGCAGCCGAGCCATAGAGAATCACGCTTTGCAGATTCTCTCCCGCTGCCAGACGCATCCGGCCAACAAAATCGTCGATCTGTTTTTCAGGGACCATAGTGCCTCTTTAGTTTGTGCCTCTACCAACTCCCGCTGGCGCCGCCACCGCCGGAGCTTCCGCCTCCAAATCCGCCAAAGCCGCCACCACCGCCCCAGCTGCCGCCGGAACTCCCACCCCCTCCCCCCCCACCGCCTCCCCAACCTCCGCCCCCCAGGAAGAACCCAAGTAACAGACCGCGTCCGAAACGCGTGGCGAGAAGGAGTACGAAGACCAAGATGAGAACTACAAGCCCGCCGGCCGAAAGGCCTTGACCGTGTGCTTGCGGAGTGATCGCGGGCGCATTTGGACGCAGGCCCGTGAGTTGAACACCTGCATCCTGCGCAATGACCTCGGCCACTCGCGATGCCATGAGCGAAACCGCGCCGCTGTAGTCGTTCTGGCGCAGAAGTGGAACAGCCTCCCGGCTAAAGCCCCCTACTTTGCCATCCGGCAGTATCGGTTCGAGCCCGTAGCCAACTTCGGTTCGGTAACGGTGGTCCCGTGTGGCCAGTAAGATCAGCACTCCGCGATTTGTAGACTTGCTGCCGATTCCCCATTTCTTGTACAAATCGGCGGCATAGCTCTCAACATCAGAACCATCCAAGGATTGAATTGTGACTACAGCAATCTGCGCGTGCGCCTTTTGGTCGATCTGCCCGCAGATGTCGTCGAGCTGGGCAATTGTGGCCTGGTCGAGAACGTGAGCGAAATCGTTGACGTAGTCCGTGGGCTTTAGTTGCGAGACCGGTTCCGATCGCAGCGCGATGGCGAGTGCCAGAAGGATGACGATACACGTCGCGGTCTTCACACCTGATCGCATTTGAGAGCGATTGTATAGGAGAGGAGCCGAGGCCGCGTTCGACCCGACGGTGTTTCCGAGCCCCGTCAGAACGAACGCAGGAATTGCAAGATCTGCCGCTCGGCCCAGTGGCCGTCATCGCCTTCAGCGTTGGCAAGAAACGAGCAGTGACCGCCGTCATCTGTCTCCACAAAGATGATGTTGGGATTCGCCAGAATCTTCCGGCGAGTCTCGGGCAGAATGCGAATGAAAGGATCATTCGCGGCATGCAGGATCAGCGCAGGCACAGCGATGCGATCCAGCACCGGAGCAGCTGCCGCGCGAGAGTAATAGTCATCGGCGCCGGTGAAGCCACAGTAGTACGCCGTGATCTTGTCATCGAAGTCGCGGAGCGTTGACACGTGGCGTAAGCGGGAAAGATCGAATTGGCCAGGAAACAGCCGAGCTTTTTTCCGAAGCCGCCGCCGCAACTGAATGACGAAGTAGTACTCGTAAAGGCGGTTGCTCAGGAGATGAAGCGCATCGGCGGAAGGCCCCAGATCGACTGCGGGACAGACGGCTGCAACCGCGCAGAACTGCGGCGGCCCTTCTTTTCCCCATTCTCCTGCCAGCTTCAACACCAGGTTGCCGCCCATCGAGAAACCGGCCAGCGCCAAGCGTGAGAGGCCATCGTGATCGATCAAGTGCTTAGCGACCGCGGCCAGATCCTGGGAACGTCCCGAATGGTACAGCGTTGGAGACAACGCGTCGGTGCCACCGCAGTTGCGCTGGTTCATGCGCACCACGTTCATGCCGGCAGCCATACCCTTGGCGGCGATCCCCAACATGTATTGTGAATCGCTCGAGCCCTCAAGCCCGTGAATGATCAGAATCGTCAGCGCGTTCTTGCGGTCAGGCTGCCAATGACAGTGGCACAGAACTTTGACTCCGGGCTCCACTTCAATCAGGCGCTCTTCCGCCGGCGGCAATGGAATGCGGCGGGAAAGGAAGAAGCTGGCCAGGGTTTGCAGATGTCCGCCGCGCAGACCGCGTCGCGGGACGAAAGCCTCAGTTTGCCAAGTCCCCACTACTTGATCTTAAATGGAATGTGGCTAGAAGACGCATCGTGGAGAAGTGTTATGCCGATTTTCGAATACCTTTGCAAGTCGTGCAATCACCCGTTCGAGGCCCTGGTTTATGGCGACCAGAAGGTGGAATGCCCGAAGTGTCACGGCGCCAAGTTGACGCAGCAATTGTCCGTGTTTGCGGTGGCCGCAAAGGGTTCGTCGGCCACACCTGGGCCTGCGGGATGCGGCTCTTGCGGCGATCCCCGCGGTCCCGGCGCCTGCTCGCTGCCTGACTTGGACTAGCTTCCCACGCTAGCCCGGCAACATCCTGTGCTGCAATCCTTTAGCGGTGGTTACGAAGGTACACGCGAGTGATGACGGGGGTAAATTTCTTTATTTCACCGCTCCCGATACCATCGACTCAACCTACTTCGAGGCTGCCACCCATGGATCGTCGTCAAAAGGCGCGAGTCGCAACGCAGTTGCCGGTGCGGGTTTGGGGCATGGACGCAAAGGCACAGCCCTTCACGCAGTTGGTAATGGTGCGCAACATCAGCCGCAACGGCGCATTGGTTGAGGGCATGCTGCGCATGGTTAAGCCCGGCGAGGTCATCCAAATACAGTTCGGCGAAGAACAAGCGCCGTTCCGTGTGGTGTGGGCCGGGAAGCCGGGCGGCCAAAGGGAAGGCGAAGTCGGCGTCCAGGGCCTGTCTTCCGAACCTAAACTTTGGGATTTGGACTTGGTTCAGTGCGGCGCAGTCGCAGGTAAGGCATAAACCAGCCTCTTGTAATTCGGTTCTCGGATCTCAGTTCCCAGTTCTCAGCACTTCTTCCACGGCGCGGTAAGCCTGATCTATTGCCACATTGGTGTAGGCGCTGGCGCCGGCATCGGAGTTGGCGATGGTGATCCGCCCATACGGCTGCCTCCCGACCACCCACGGCTCCTCACCCTTGCGCCAGTGTGGATCGAACAATGGGTTGGGGCTGTAGGCATAGCCGTGCGCCCAGCGATTCACCGTGATGCCTTCGATGTCCCGAGCGGGATCAAAGCCGGCCGCGCCCAGCATCCGTGCCAGTTGATCGCGGATGTTGCGCTCGAAGGTGGCAAACGGAGTCTGCATGAGTTCGGAGCGCCCGGCGCGGTTCTGGTCGCGTGGCGGCAGTCCCGGACTGCATGGGGTGCGCAGCATGAACAACACCATCGGATCTTCCGGCTTGGTGGGAAACTGGTATTCGCCCAGGCTGACGGGGAAATCCAGTGCTGCGTAAGTGTGGTAGCTGCCCGGGGCGATAATCTGCTGAATTCCAAGCTGGTGAAACGTGCTCCAATTGCGGATCGCAACGTGCGTGTACACCAACGGCGCTTTCACCAACTGGTGCAGGGCTTCCTTCTGTTTCTCCGGAAGCTCCGGGCAGAGAAACGGAATCATCATGTTGTAGCAAGCGAGAACACATGATTTACCGCGGACCGTTTGCAGCTTGCCGCCTCGCATGTAAGCGACAGTAACGCCCTTCGCCGATTTTGCCGGGCCGTCGTTATCGACCGTCACCACTGTACTGTTCAAGCGAATACGGATTGCCGACTTTGCATCGTCAAGCTGCGCGTAGTCGGCGCGGGCGGTCACGATGTCGTCCATGCTATGGCCCGGGATCGCAGCCGGAATCAGGGAGCGAACCAGCAGCCGTGCGACTGAAGCGTTGCCGTCGGGAAAATGGAAAATGTAAGGCTCTTCATTGCCCGATGCGCCCAGGCCAAGACCGTCGAATCCAGGATAGGTGAACGATCCGTAGTCGTCCCCCGTCTCATAGCACGTCAGCGCCGAGACGGCGTCAATCCCGACGCAGAATTCGTCGTGAGTATAGGTCTGGAAAAAGGGCAAGGCATCGGGATCTAGTTTGCAGGTCTTGGTGAGATAGTCCGCATAACTGATCTCCATCAGCTGTGCGCGTTTTTGGTCGCGGGACAACGCTGGCAGATAGTCAACTTTCTCCGTATAGACGCGCTCGATATCACGCCGGGCTTTCATCGAGAGTGGAGTGCTCTTGAGAAACTCTGCCCAGGGCCGCGATCCCATGCCAGGCACGAGGCGGTCTTCGCCAAATGTTTCTTTATCGAAGAAGCAGGCGGTTCCGAGTTTCTCGTAAAGTTTCTGGTCGTAAGCTTTGTAGAAGCGCTGAGTGTCGATGCCGAGTTCGGCGATCAATCCCTTCGCTTCTTTGCTGTAACGCGACGGGGTATCGATCGATTGTGTGCCTCCATAGCTGAGCAGGAGCCGGCCGCCAGCGTGAAACTCATTCCGTTTGGCGTGGCCGCCAAAATCGTCGTGGTTGTCGAGGATGAGGATTCGCGCGTTCGCGCCCGCGTATTTGCGGAAAAAGTAAGCGGCCGCCAGACCGCTGATGCCACCGCCAACGACGATCAGGTCGTAGGTCTCGCCGGTGCTTTCAGGCTTGCTGGCGGAATCCCAAAAGCTGTGGTCTCGCAGACTATGCGCAACCGGATAGCTGCCTTCGTGATTGCCCCGCAGCCCGGTCAATGCTGGAGGGTAGTACGCCGGATTCTTCTCGGGAGCTGAATCCAAGCCAGAGAGGCCAAACATGGGGGGAACCGCAGACGCGACCACTGCTCCCCCGACGGCAAGCGCGATCCCATCCAGAAAATCGCGGCGGGTGATCTTCCGGTCCATTCCCAGTTCGCGCTCTTGGGATTTCCCGCTCATGAATTCATGCGACATATGGCGCGCAAAAACGGAGACTTGAACGGCGGTGCAAGTGTCAGGCTATTTCAGCCAAATGGAAGTTCCGATCAGAACCAGCACCTCGATTACAGCCAGCGATATCCACAAACGCTGGCGGAAAACCGAACGTCGCAGGTCCCGCTTCAAATCTGCCTCGAGCACGTGGACGGTCTCTACCTCCACGGGATCCGGTTTTGGTCTCGCTGGAGCAGCCAATGGTTGGGACATCCTGGATTCAGTCTTGGGCTTGTCGGGCAGAAAAACCTTGGGTGTGCTGATGACCGAGGACCAGCGCGCAAGCAACATGGAGCGAGCCCCCAACCCAAGGTCCATCGGCTTGGACGTCAGTTCCAGTGGAGGCATCCGTTCCGGAGCAACTCGGTCCGCCAGATTGCGCAGCAGAGATGTCCACCATCCGTGACCCATCGTGTCCGAAATCAGCTCACCCACTTCCACGGGCCTCGACTCCAACTCAAGCGGCGGTAAGTCTTCCGGCGAGATGACATCGCCCAAATTGCGGAACACGGTGCGAAACCAGGGCACACTGACGCGGTCGCTCTGCAACATGCCCACGTCGACCGGTCGTGAAGTGAGTTGCAACGGTGGCAACTTCTCCGGCGCAAACTTGTCCCGCAACTCGCCCAGCAGGTGTTTCCAAAGCGGCTGGTTCCAGGTATCGGCCAGCAGGAGCTCGATTTGAGGCGCTGGCGGATTCTCTTGCAGAGGCTCGGAATGAGTGGAATCAGTAAACATTGAGTTAGGGCTGAAAACCCGATTCTAGTGTAACCCAAGCCGGCAGACGATTGCCTTGCGAGTGGCCTTAAACCCCGATTCCACAAAATGAAGCGTCCTTGCCGCGGCCAGAGTCTAATTACAACGTGACGCCACCCAGCAAGCCGCCCCGAGACGCACGCCCCGCCAGCCAAAGATTGCGCACCGTTTTGCCCATCCTTGGAGAACTTATTCGGCCTCGCCGAGGCCTGTTAGCACTGGGCTTTCTACTGATGCTGATCAACCGGGTTTCCGGCCTGGTGCTTCCCTACTCCACCAAGTACTTGATCGACACGGTCATGGTCAAACACCACCTGCAATTGCTCAAGCCGCTGGTTGGGGCAGTGTTGCTGGCGACCTTGATTCAGGGAGTGACTTCGTTCTCGCTGACACAACTGCTGTCTAAAGCGGCGCAGCGACTCATCGCCGAGCTGCGTTCCAAGGTACAGACGCACATTGGGCGCCTTTCTGTAACTTTCCACGATTCCAACAAGAGCGGAGCGCTGGTTGCCCGCATCATGAGCGACGTTGAAGGTGTACGCAATCTGGTCGGCACTGGACTCGTGGACCTGGTCGGGGGCTTGATCACTGCGCTGATTGCACTGGTTGTGCTGTTCCGCATCAGCGCGCTGATGACCGCGCTGGCGTTCGGGTTCCTCTCGGTATTCGCTCTTGCCCTAAAGAAGGCGTTCGGCACCATCCGTCCCATCTTCCGCGATCGCGGCAAGATCAATGCTGAAGTCACTGGACGGCTGGCGGAATCGCTCGGAGGCATTCGCGTGGTAAAGGGCTACCACGCTGAAGAACGAGAGGACAATGTATTCTCCCGCGGGGTGCAGCGGCTGCTGGACAATGTGCTGCGCACACTGACCGCCACCTCTGTGATGACGCTTTCGGCCAGTGTGCTGCTGGGAGTGGTGGGGGCAGTCATCATGTATGTAGGCGCGCACCAGGTGGCCGCGGGATCATTGACCATTGGCGGCTTTTTCACCTACACGCTGTTCATGGGCTTTCTGATTGCTCCGATTATGCAGATCGTTCAAGTGGGCACGCAACTGACTGAAGCCCTGGCGGGGCTGGAACGCACTCAGGAGATTCTCGATGAGCGCCGGGAGGATCGTGACCCCAAGCGAACCCAGACCCTCGGCATTATTCGCGGTGACATCGATTTCGAGAAAGTGGGCTTCAGCTACGACGGCAGCAAGTTGGTTCTTCGAGACGTATCTTTTCACGCTGCGCCCGGAACGGTAACTGCGCTCGTGGGATCGTCCGGGTCCGGAAAGTCAACCACCATCGGCCTGATCGCCGCGTTTCACACTCCTTCCGAGGGGAAGATTCTGGTCGATGGCGTCGACTTGAGCACAGTACGGCTGGATTCCTATCGCACCCAGTTAGGTGTCGTTCTGCAAGAGTCGTTCTTGTTTGATGGAACGATTCGAGACAATGTCGTGTTTTCTCGGCCCGATGCCACTGAAGAACAAGTTATGTCAGCTTGCCGGATTGCACGGGTGGACGAGTTTGCCGAGAGTTTTCCGGAGAAGTACAACACCGTGGTCGGTGAACGCGGGGTCAAACTATCCGGAGGCCAACGGCAGCGCATCTCGATCGCACGCGCCATTCTGGCCGAGCCGCGCATTCTGATTCTCGACGAAGCCACTTCCAGCCTCGATTCCGAATCCGAAGCTCTGATCCAGCAGGGCCTGTCCTACCTGATGCAGGGGCGGACGACATTCGTTATTGCACACCGGCTTTCGACGATCCGCCGCGCAGATCAAATCCTGGTGATGGAACAGGGGCAAATCCTGGAGCGCGGGCGCCACGAGGAACTCTACGCGTTGCATGGACGTTACTACGACCTCTACACCCGCCAGCACGGAGTGGAAAGCAATCTATTCCTCGCGCCGGGAGAAGGCGACGCCGCCAAGGTTCCCGGCGACGACAAATCCAAGCCGGGGGCGAACGGCGACGTCAACCTAGCCAGCGCACTGCGTCTGGTGCGCGGTCAATAAGCTAGACTTCAACTATTTCTTTTCTGCCGGCTTTTCATCCTTTTCGGCGTCTTCCATTGTACCCGGCATCAGGTGCATGAGAGGCTTCGACCGCTGCTCATCCAGTTCGGGATGGGGCAACGGCTTCCGGGGCAGCATCTGGTCACGCATCGCGGTATTGTAGACAAAGATGGCTTCCACGGTGGCCGCCTGCGCCAGATCTCCACTCTGCAACCGCTCGAAAGTGTCCTGGTTCGAGTGGTGCGTGCGGGAGCTGTAATCCAGGGGATCCTGAATGAACTGGAAGCCGGGAATGCCAACCGCGTCGAAAGACTCATGGTCGGTGCCGCCGGTGTGACGTAAAGTGATGGTGGCAACGCCGAGGTCCTTCAGAGGTTCTATCCATTGCGCAAAGATAGGACTAACAGCGGCGTTTTCCTCCAGGTAGATTCCGCGGATCTTGCCGCTGCCGTTGTCCACATTGAAGTAGCCGGAAATCTTCGGTTGATCAGGTTTCAGCTCAACTGGACCAGCAGGCTTCCGCAACCATTCCGGCTTCTTCATTTCGTCAGGTGCGGTGGAAAGCGGGACGAACCCGAAGTGCTGCTTTACATAGAGTTGGGAACCGAATAAACCCTGTTCTTCCCCAGTCCACAGCCCCACGCGGATGGTGCGCCGCGGCTTCACATGCAATGCATTCAGGATGCGCATGACCTCCATGGCAACCACTGTTCCGGCCCCATTGTCGGTCGCGCCGGTGCCAGCGGCCCAGGAGTCCAGGTGGCCGCCAACCATTACCACTTCATCTTTCAGCTTGGGATCGGTGCCAGAAATCTCGGCAATGGTGTCGAAGCCGTGTTCGTGATCGCCGGAGAACTTGGTGTCCACGTTCATCTCGATGTCCACCGGAACGTGCGCCTTCAGCAAACGATATACGCGACCGTAGCTCTCGATGGCCATCACCACCACTGGAAACGGAATGGCATGGTCGCGCTGGTAAGTGAACCCGCCCAGACTGCCATCATCGAAAATCGTGCCACCGGAACCGCCGCCGTCTCGACCATCACGGCTGGGAAGAATCATCGCCAGGGCGTGTTCGGAAACCAGGAACGCCTTGGTCTTCTCGCGCAACTCCATTCTTTCCGCGTATGTTTTCATGTACTCTGCATAATCCCGTTCGGGAGCCATCGGGTAATCGACCAGTTTGGCCAGGTCTTTGTCGTCATAGCGCTCAAACAGCGCTTTCTCGACCGGTTTGACCTCGCGCATTTCTCCGTAAAGAACAATCTTCCCGGTTATTTTGCCCTTATATTTGTCGAGGTCTTCTACTTTCTTCACTTCCATCGAGACCGCAGGGGCATTGATCGCGCCGTTGCTCGACGGCGACCACGGCGCCGCCTGGGCGATGAACACGGCGGTGTCAGGTGAGCTCATGCGCACCCAAGTATTGAGTTGCTGCCATCCCATGCCGAACTCACCCCAATCCTCCAAGTGGGCATTGGCGCAGCCCATCGCCGTGAACTGATCGCGCGTCCACGCGTTGGCTCGCTTCAGGTTGGGCGATCCGGTGAGGCGCGGGCCAATCCCGTCCATGAGCGCCGACGCATACTCCATGACGTGCGAATGCTTGAGCCCCTCCTCGCGAATCTCCTGATACATGGAGTAATCAAGATCTTCTTTCGCCGGTTGCGGCAGTTCGTAGGAGGGCCGGCTCGCGACAGCGGAGCTGGCGTTGTTCTTTTTCTTGTCGGCTGCAATCAGTGGCAGGGCACAGACAATCAGTGCGGCGATGATAACGCTAACAACTTTCTTGCTGAACATGGTGGCATCGTCCTCGGCTTAGGAAACAAAGCAGAGTATCAGATACCGACCGCGCTTTCCAAGGGGAACGCTAGAGCAGGCTGGCTCTAGACCAGACTCATGCATCCGCAGGTTCCGCCGGAAGCGGAGCGATGGTGTGGAGTCCGCACTCCGTTTTTGCGAACCCTGACCAGCGTCCCGCCCGCGCATCTTCACCCGGTCTGATCGCCCGGGTGCAATGGGTGCAACCGATGCTGGGGTAGTTCCGATCATGCAGAGGATTGTAGGGAACACCGCTTTCGCGAATGTACTTCCAGACGTCCTGCGAACTCCAATCCACGATCGGGTTGATCTTCACTAAACCAAATTTTGCGTCCCACTCGATCTTCCCCGCGGTCGCACGGAAAGCAGTCTGGTCGCGGCGAATGCTGGTGATCCAGGCCCGCAATTCTGACAGCTTTCTGCGCAGCGGTTCGATTTTGCGCAGATTGCAGCACTCGTCGGGGCTGCGGGTCCACAGGCTGGCGCCGTGGACCCGCGCCTGCTCTTCTGGCGAGAGCAGCGAGTACACCTTCTCGATTTTGATGCCGTAGCGTTCTTCGATCTGATCCATCAAGCTGTAGGTTTCCGGGAAAAGAAATTCGGTGTCGAGCGTAAACACAGAAAAATCACGGCGTACCCGCGACGCCAGGTCGATGACCACCATGCCTTCAGCGCCGAAAGCAGAGGAAATCGCCACATCGGGGCCAAAGTTATCGAAGGCCCAGCGCAGCACCTCTTCTGGGGTCCAATGTTCGGCGGCGAGTTGCAGTTTGAGGATGTCGTCTTTCATCTTGCTACTCGTTCTTCCGCTGCCTCAGGCTTCATGAAAGCGCTCTGTGCCAGGAGCATCTGCATTTCAGCCAAAGGAACCACATTCGCGGAATGACTCCAGGCCGGAAGCACACCGGGCTTTGCGAAGCGAACAACATCTCCGACGATCAGCAAAGAAGGAGCGGAGAACCTGGGCGTATGCGGGATCTCGGCCAGAGTGGTCAGATGAACCTGCTGATCTGCCGTAGTTGCCCGCGAAACAATAGCGCAGGGCATTTCATCTTCAAGGCCCGCTCGTTTGAGTTTCGACGCAATCGCTCCAGGATCGTGGGGCATGTAGATCACCAGCGTGGCTCCGCTGCTGACGAACTTCTGCCAATCGGTTTCTTGAATGCCTGCCGCATGCTGCCCGGCAAGAAACACCACCGCGTGCGAGAGTTGGCGATGCGTCAGAGGAATCCCTGCCGCAGCCGCGGCCCCGAAAGCTGCCGTGACGCCCGGCACGATTTCGTAATCGATATTTGCTCTCCGTAGCGCTTCGATCTCTTCGCCTGCGCGCCCAAAGATCAACGGGTCGCCGCTTTTTAGACGCACCACGATCAGTCCCAAACCCGCGAGCGACGTCATCAGGAAATTGATGTCTTCCTGTGTGATCTTTTTCACTCCGCTGCGCTTGCCTACGTTGTGAACTTGGGCCGCCGGTGATACCAGCTTGAGAATCACCGGCCCCACCAGATCGTCATGAAGAACCGCATCTGCGGATCGCAACAGCCGCAGAGCTTTCAGCGTCAGCAGATCGGGATCTCCCGGCCCCGCGCCCACCAGATAGACTTTGCCATTCATGATGCTTTCTCCTTTGTGGCAAGTAGCAACTCCGCTTCGAAGGCTTCGCGGCTTGCGAGTGACAGCAGCAACCAGCGTTTGCGTTCTGGATCGAGGCTGCTAGCGAGGACTTCGCGCCGGGTCCCACCCAGCCGCGCGACCCACTCCTCATAACCGGGGCCGAATTGCCGCTCCAGTTGCTGCCTTAGTTTCTGTGCAAGCGAGGGACTTTGGCCGGCAGTGGACACCGCGATCTGGAGATCGCCACGCTGCACCACTGCTGGATAGAAGAAGTCGCATTGTTCGGGGACATCCACGACGTTGCAAAGCACACCGCGCCGCTGAGCCTCGCGGAACACGCTTTCGTTGACCGCGCGTGATGCAGTTGCGACCACCACCAGAAACATTCCTTCGAGATCTGTGACCGAGAATGCCCGCTCTTCCAGCCTGATTTGGCCGGCCTCAGCCCATTCGCGTACGGCTGGGCTGACTCGCACAGCAACCACTCGCATGCGAGCACCGGTAGCGAGGAAACCGCGAATCTTCTGCTCGCCAATCTTTCCGGCACCCACGACCAGCACTGGGCGGTTGTCCAACTTCACAAACATTGGAAACAAGCGAGCCATTTCTCTCCTAACCCTCCAGCCCGTGAGGCACCGGCCCCGGCGGCGCATCGCGCAATACCGCCGTCACCGATTCACCAGCGAGAAATCCGCGTAGCTCAGTCTCGCTATGGCGTGCGAAGAACCGCCGCAGGTTTTCCCCCGGCAGCCGATCGGCCAAATACGCACGCAACAGACGCTCAATCGCGTCCGGCACTTCGTCGGCGGTGCAACGGTACCCGGTGAGCCTGGCAATCGCCTGATTCAATCCGACCGCGCCGCCCAGACAGAAGTAGTAGGCATCGACCATGCGGCCATCGACTTTCAGCTTCTTGCCTTCAATTCCGATGTCGGCGATCCAGTGCTGCCCGCAACTGTTGGGGCAGCCGGTAACGTGCAACTTCAAGTCCTGATCAAAGCCGGGCATCCGATCTTCGAGTTCCTGCACCAGCCAGCGAGAGAAACTCTTGGTTTCGGTGAGCGCCAGCTTGCAGAACTCGCTGCCGCTACATGCAATCGCGCCACGCCAGAAAGGTGACGCTCCGACGGGCAGCCCAACACCTTCCAGTTCCCGCGCCAGCGGCTCGCAATTTCCCTTCGGCACGTTCACGATCAGCAGGTTCTGCATGTTGGTGGTGCGAAGCTCGCCATTCGCAAAACGATCTGCCAAATCCGCGGCTGCGCGCATTTGCTCAGGATGGATCCGTCCCCGCAGCACCGCTGCTCCGACGTACCAATAATCAGGCTGCTTCTGCGGATGGATGCCGACGTGGTCGCGGTAAACGTCGGCTGGAGCAACCTCCTCCACTGCCGGATCGAGACGGAACCCGATGCGCTGTTCCAGCTCCCGCTGAAAGTGATCGACGGTCCAGCCGTGACGCAGGAAAAGAAACTTCAGCCGGGCCCGCTCGCGGTGTTCCCGCAGTACATCGGACTCGCGAAAGATCTCGGCAATACCTTTGATCACGGGCAGCACCTGCTCCCAACCAGCAAAGGCGTTGAGCCGTGCAGCCAAATGCGGCTCAGCCGAGAGTCCCCCACCAACTCGCAGGGAAAACCCAGTCTCCACTTTCCCGCGCAGTGTGCGAGTGACGGCGGTGACGCCAACATCGTTGATCTCCGGATAGGCGCACCAGACGCGGCAACCTGTGATAGCGATCTTGAACTTGCGCGGCAGATTGTAGAAATCCGCGTTGCCGGCCAGCAGTCGAGTGACCTGCAACGCCAGAGGTGACGCGTCAACGATTTCGTCCGCATCCACCCCGGCAAGCGGGCACCCGGTAACGTTTCGCGTCACATCGCCGCACGCTCCCATGGTGTTCAGGCCTGACTGCCACAGTGTTTCAAGCACTTCAGGAAGAGCTTCGATGGCGACCCAATGCAGCTGAATGTTTTGCCGCACGGTGATGTCGGCAACACCACGCGCGTGCTCCTGTGTCAGATCGGCAATGGTTCGCAGTTGGTGCGATTGCAACAGCCCGTTGGGCACGCGAATGCGTACCATGAAATAGGGCAGAGCTCTTCCCTCTCCACCTTGACCGGCGACCACTCCAGCGCCGTCGCCCTGCGTGTACACACCCCACCAGCGGAAGTAGGTGCCAAGCCACTCCGGAGGAATCGAACCAAAACCTTCGCGGGCAAAGCGCCGGATCTCGTCGAGTCCCGTCCACGGGTTCTTCTCCCGCTTCAGGCGTTCTACGCGCTGTGTCTTCGTCTCTTTGATTGCATCTGCCATAAATGAAAAAACCACCGCCAGCTTCTCTCTGGCGGTGGGTAATAACTCCTGAAACTAGGAAATAATGACTAGATCAGCGGCCTCCCCGCACCAGAGCACACCTTCGCGCAACAACAACAAACGCAGGTGCTCTGGCGGTTTTGACCGTACAAAATCATTGCTTGACCTTCGCTCGACCGGTAAAAGATCCGGCGATGTACAATTGGATGAAGAGTGAGGACCACGGGTGCAGGATAATTTTGGTTCTCTCAGCAGAAACAATTGTGTAGGGTTGTGTGTTGTCAGGAACCGAGCTTGAGAAAAGCTGCGCGCAGCCTGGAATGCATCTGCGTCAAACGCAGGTACCGCATTTCATTGGCCGCCGGCTTGGCACGGATCACCTGCAGCAGAGCCTGTTTCTCCTGTCGGCTCCACGACGCCAAGCCCGGCGCGAGTGATAGAACCATCGCGAAGGTCTCAAAGGTGGCTTTTCCCAGTGCTTCTTGGGCAGTAGCCTTCACAGCGAGAGCGCGTGCCAGCCATTTCGACGAAGCCTGGCGCATGCGTTGGCTGTTTCCGCCGAAGTCCCTGGCCATGTGGCGGTTCACCTTCAGTCCGATCTTGCGAGTGGAAAAGTTGTCCCAGGCGCCCACTTCGCTTCCCGGCAATTCGTAAAAGACGTGACCAGCCGCCAGGCGGCGCAGTGTTCTCGGGGAAGTTCTGTACTGGGGATCACTCGCGATTCTCCGCTCCTCGCGCTCCACCAGCTTCAGCAGATTTTTGCGGCCGGGGCGGAAGCCAAGCTTGCGGTAAAACCAGAAGGCGCCGGACTCAATGGCTTCGTCGTTGCCATCCCCCAGTTGGTAGGGATACATCGAAATGCACTTCGCCCCGGTTAACGCGATCAGGCAGCGTAGTGCCTGCGCATAGATCCATGCGACTTCGCCGCCGCGAAAGGTGTAGAAGGCGTTAAAGCCCACCTCCATCCACTCGAACAGCCCCGTAGCCTCGAAGTAGCTGATAGCGACTCCGTTTTTGAGCGTGAACCCGGCCACGTAGGCCCGCAAAGGCAAACGCCGCGCTGGATAGAGGTTCCACAGGTAAATGGAAACACCGCGCCCTACGTCGGCGCGCACCACCGACCGGGGATCTCCGAACGTCATGCCGTAGAGTTCCCGATAGCGCACCAACATGACCTCGCGAGCCCTCTCCACCACCGTCTTACCCTGTTTGGCTGACAAGCGGTGAAGTACCGGCGCTTGTGCGAGTTCTCGCGCCAGCGAGACTTCTCCCCGCGTAATCATCGGTTCCCGATGAAAAAATATTGGCCGCATCGGCTGCCAGTTCCGCGTGCGGGAGATGCGTTCGTTGCCCAGCTTCCAGCGCACCGGAAGACGAAGGGAATCGTAAAGCAATGCCTTCTCGACGTCGGACACCGGCAGCCGCGCGAATTGCCGGACCAGCCATTGCAGATTCCTATTCTTGTTTCCCGCCGCGGTTTGCAGCCACTGCTGCCAGGGGACGTTGGGCTCGATGTCGCCGTCTTCCTCCAGCAGGGGCATCAACCGCGGCCAGACAGCGGCCATCGCCCGCTCCTCGGCGTAATCGTCCCAAACGATCTCAACATCGAGGATGCGCTCTACCAACCATCGCATCACATCAAAACTGAGAGTGTCCTGCATGACGGTGCCAGCGATGCCCGAGACTTCGAGCGGATCAAAGTCGTCCATATCCGCTCCCGCCTTTTCGAGTTGCTCTACCCTTCGCGAAAAATCTCGCAGCAGACGTTCGCTCTGGCGGACAACCTCCGGGCCGTGGGGAAATGCCCGAAGGAATAAAAGGGCTTCATGGAAGCGAATCAGGGAGGCAGTGTCGGGGAATTTCCGCTTGCCCAGAGTCGACAACAATTCGACTACACGGGTGGATTCCCCGCGTCCAAAGTGGCTGCGGGACTCTTCGAGTTGTTGCAGCAGGCGATCCAGAGAGCTAGAGACCATGCGGGTTCCGGAATTAGGCTACCTTATCTCTCGCCTGACCGAAACTCGTTACCATTCAAATCTAGCTGCGAGACACCTCAAGCTCCTTGCGATCCCAATTGCCCAGGCTTGCCGCAGCATCGTATGTGGATTGGCAAAACTCGAGTAGTGCGGTGGTTGGCGATTCCGCCTTGCGCAAGTCCTCATACATCAAGATGAACTCATTCAGCTGCTTGTCATTAATGGCCGCATCCGGGCGGACACGTGCCTCCTTGAATCCCTGCGGCTCGGGGGCTGCGTAGGAATAAAAGGCTGCGTCCTTGACGCCGACACTCCCGGGCCAAAAACCTACGCTGCTCACTTCGTGGGAATACGCCTCGCGGGTAATCGCGTCGGCACCGGGTCGTTCCGGCGCCCGGCGGCCGGAAAATCTGGTCACCGCCAGGTCAAAGCTTCCCCAGAAGAAATGTACCGGACTGCTCTTGCCGATGAATCCCGCTCTGAACTGGTTGAGTACGGCGTCCACCGATAACAGAATGCGCCATAATTTCTCCACTGCAACGGGATCGTACGACGCATGCACGCGATCCTGGTCGAAGGGAATCGGGTTGGGGATTTCGACTGGCATCTTCCATATTTTGACCTCGATCTCTGCGGATCGAAGCATCCTCATAAATTCCTGGTAGAACTCGGCCACCGAGCGCGGCCCGAGCGGGATTGTCTTGACTATTCCGTCATTGGTCTCAAGCACAAGCCGGTGGCGGATGAAGTCGAACCAGAGTTCGAATGCCCGTTTGCCGTATGGGATGCGTGATGTGGTCAGGCCACGGGCAGTTACGTACAGCGGGACATTCCACCAATGGTTCAGGAGCGGCGTCAGACGCAGACGGACCTTGCCAACCATCTGGGTCCACATGTGGAGAGTGGCATAGGTGTCTTTCCATGAATCCAGTGCCAGAGCGGGCCAACATTCGGGCTGGTCGGCGAGGCCGTGCGGCATAAGTACGGGTCGGTAACGGAAAGACTGGGGTGGGAGACGGGAATCGAAACCACCCCGAAACAGCAACGAAAGAACATTCTAGCGCACGGATGACGATCCTACGCATTGTAAGTGCCTGAAAAACCAAGCGGCAGGTTTCAGCGGGTTTCAAATCTTTGATCTCAAACACAATTCGGGCCAAATTGGTCTGCATGGTAGTTTTGGCACAGCCAAGCCCAATCCACTCCGCCGCTTAGCGTCTCCCAAAGAGACTGCGCCGAAAGGGAACCATTTCGGCACGCTGTTTGTCGATTTTCCCGAATGACGGACTCGCCCATAACGGTAAACTACCTTAGGTACTTGTGACACAGGATTTAGCTCGCTTGCTGAGCTTCAGGCCATGTTCCTTGCGGAACCGACCAACGCTGCGTGAGATTCCGCCCGCCAGGGGACTTGTTCGAGGCGACCAACGAGTCGGGTCCACGAGATTCCGCCGACGAATGTGACGGCGGCACAGACGACGAACGCCCATCCGAAATGTCCCGTGCGGTCGACGATGAGGCCAGTAAGCGGCCCGACGACAACACCTGAGATGTTGCCCAATGAGTTCTGCATGCCGATCCACTTGCCAGCCGCCGCGGGTCCCGCAAAAGCTTGTGCGAAGGCAAAGATGTTCGGCCCAGTGAAGCCCAAACCACCGCCCATAACCAACATTCCGGTGAAAGACAGCCTTGCATCCGGGGCAGCACACGCCAAAACCCCGAGCACGACCAGACTATGTCCAATCGCCATAAAGGTTTTCCGGATGGTTGTGACGTCAGCGCCGGCCCGAATGCAGGCGTCGGCGATGCATCCGGTAATCGGTGCCACCAAGGCGTAAATCACGAAAAATAACGCGGCATGCAGAGCCATATCCTGCATAGACTGATGGCGATCGCGAACTAGATATAACGGCAGCCAAAGTAGAATGAAATACCACGGGTAAGCGATACAAAAATGCCCGACCGATGCGCCCCAGAAGGACCGCTGGCGAAAGATCTCTACGGCTGATATGGTAGCCTTCGCACGCTGTTCATTGATCGTGGTCTTCGGCATCCAGCGTAACCAAGGTGCAACCCAAATGAGACTGACCAGTCCGAGTACAATGAACACGGGTCGCCATCCGTAGCGCGCCATCGCCATGCCACAACCGTATGTGCCGACTGCCGGCCCAGCGCTCATGCCCGCCATGATGACGGCGTTCGCCATGCCGCGATGTTGCTCTGGCACGTGTAGACAGATGATTTTGCTATAGGACGGGAAAGCCACCGATTCGGCGGCGCCGAGCACCATGCGCACCCCAATCAGCATCGCGAAGCCGTGAACGAGTCCGGTCGCAGTCGTGGCCATCGACCATAGGACGAACCCTGCCGCCAGCACACAGTTCACGTCATAGCGATCTATAATCCAGCCGCTGACGATTTGCACGGCACTGTAAGTCCAAAAGAATGCGGAGAAGAGAACCCCTAGCTGTGAGGCGGAAATACGCAGTTCGTCTTTCAACAAGGGTGCTGCAATAGAGAGATTACCGCGATCGATGTAGTTGATCAGAATCGAGAGAAAGAGCAGGAAGAAAACGCTCAGCAAGGCGCTGCCAGGACGGTGATTGGGCGCCACAGCCAGAATCCACCTCCACCATAAGCGCGAGCAAGCATACGCCTTATTTGCGAGGAAGACTAATCCCCGAAAGTGTGGACGAACATACAGAAGACGGGGCTTTAAGACGCCACGAATTCTTCTTGGTCCAGAGGCTCCTACTGCTTGCCGTAGCATGGGAGACCTTGTTCGCGTTGAACCGCAGCAAAGCAGCGCCCAAGTCACTGTCCTACTGTGATTTCCTTTGGGTTGCCTGCGCGGGGTTCATCTGGATACTTGGGGATTCACTTGGTTTGGCTAAACGATTTCAAAAGTAGCCCACTACTCGGTACGTGAGAGCAAGCCGACATTAGATGAATGTAGTGGTACTATCCACTGCTGATGTGACAGAGATCGATCCCACGTCTCAGTATGCTCTAGGAAGCGCCGACGCAGAACAGGAGCGTCTTATTCGGCAGGCTGTGTGGCTTGCTCCTTACACCGAGAAATTCTTCCGTGAAGTAGGTATTGGCCCTGGACAACGCGTCCTCGATCTGGGTTCCGGTGTCGGAGATGTAGCTCTCTTACTGGGCCGCCTGGTCGGTGCTGCGGGCGAGGTGGTAGGAATCTCACCTGGTCCCGAAAGCCGATTAACTAGGCATCTCCAGCGGTTCGCTCCGAACTGGTAGATTGTGGCCGAACGACGGGCAACCCTTCCCAAATCCGGCAAGGGGAGGGTTGCCGACCACCTCTTCCAGCGTGTGGCGTATTGTTGACGCATTAGACTGGTCGGGGTACGCTCCCCTGTCATCGAGCAGGGCTAAATGCAGACAGCCAGCAATCGCAAGCCATCGGACCTCGTGCGCGGTCTCGGGCTCTGGGCTTCTACAGCCGTAATCATCGGAGGGATGGTTGGACAAAGCATTTTTCTAGTGTCGAGCCAGGTAGCTCGTGACCTTGGCTCCGTCGGCGGAGTTCTCGCAGCGTGGCTAATCGGCGGCGTGACAGTGTTATTCGCCTCGTTCTGTTATGCGGAGTTGGGTGCTGCCCTTCCTTATGCGGGCGGAGAATACATTTATCTCGGGCGCGGCCTCGGACCGAAATGGGGGTTTTTGTTCGGCTGGACCAGCGCTTGGATTCAAGGCCCTGGAATGGGAGCCACAATTGCAGCTGGGCTGCTGCGCATCACTTCCTTTCTGCTGCCCTCTCTAAATGCGGCGCTATTCACGTGGAGCATTCCGGTCCCGTTTCAGACTCAAACCTACCACTTCACATTCACCGCCTCGCAGCTTTGGGCTGCCCTCGCCCTGGCAGTTATGGCCGCCATCAACTACTTCGGCGTCCGCACTGCTGGACAATTTCAGATACTAATCACTGGGCTGAAAGTCGCCGCGATCGTGCTAATAATTGGCCTTGGGTTCACAATGAAGCGAATCGGCGCGATGCCGCCCAACGCAACTTTTTACCTGCAGGAACACCGAGGCGCAGCTGCAATGCTGTCGGCCCTCGTGCCAATCATGCTGGCCTATAACGGATTCCAAGGTTTGGGCCAGATCGGTGGAGAAATCAAAGACCCGCGGAAAACCATTCCGCGTGCCGCGATCCTCGGTGTGCTGGCCGTGGTCATTCTCTATTTCCTGATCAATGTCGTCTATTTTCGAGTGCTCGGCCTTGCTTTGGTGGCAAATTCACGCAACGTTGCATCCGATGCCGCTGTCCAGCTTGCGGGGGGAATCGCCGCCCGCTGGCTGACGCTCTTCATGATGCTTTCTGCTCTCGGATCACTTCACGGAAGCTTTTTGACGCGTCCCCGAGTTGTATACGCCATGGCCCGGGATGGCCAGTTCTTCCGTGCTCTCCAGCGGATACACCCAAAGTTTCACACACCCAGTGTGGCGATCCTTTTTCATGGCTCCTTGGCCGTATTCCTGGTCCTAACAGGCACTTTTGAACAGATCTACTCCTTGGAGATTTTTGCTCTTTGGATTTTTATCGCCCTCACCGCAGTTGCACTGATTCGATTACGAAAGAAGGAACCGGCGCTTCCTCGTCCTTACCGGGCGTGGGGCTACCCGTGGACAGCTTTGATCGTGGCTGCCGTGGCTTTCGCGATGTCCCTAAATCTGTGGCTCCTGAGGCCCGTTCGTTCATCAATCGGGCTTGTGGTAATTCTGCTTGGTCTGCTCTTCTTCGGCCATTGGCGTGAGCGGAGGGCCGATTATCAGCTTGACGAAACTGCACCCTCAGCGAGGGGGTAACTCCAAGGGGCCCTCTCGGATTGTGCCTGGATTTACTGGCAACTCGGAAGTAATTACTCGTCGCGTGTGGAAACCATGTGGTTTTGAACCGCGCCGAAAACCGCTGAATCGTGGCAATCAAATTAACGGCTTGGCGTCTGGATTCAGGGCCTATTTTCGGCACAACCCTGCGCACCTTGCAGCACTCTGGATTCCTAAGACCA
>Ga0210394_10000472_pt1 | contig 85052 bp, 83 predicted proteins | sample IncBWC12MmetaG_FD_160121 | JGI IMG/M metagenome (GOLD analysis project Ga0210394, IMG submission 160121) | Forest soil microbial communities from Barre Woods Harvard Forest LTER site, Petersham, Massachusetts, United States - Inc-BW-C-12-M | ecosystem: Environmental > Terrestrial > Soil >...
TGCCACAAACACGACGTTCGGTCGTGCTTGCGCGAGCCAATTCTCGGTCTCGGCCTGGTGTCGCAGATCGACATCGCGGTGCTCGACTGTGATGATTTCACAGTTTGTATCCGCCAGTCGCCGAACGAGCGCGCTGCCGACCATGCCGCGGTGGCCGGCTACAAACACCCGTTGACCGGCGAGTGAAAACGGCATTGCCGTCCCCTTCAAGTGCTGCTCGCAGCCAAGCCGCGCGCTGGCCCATCGTAGCCGGCTGACCGAAGGATTCCCTCTCGCTTGGCAAGTTCGTGATCGTGTTTCACCATGATCTTGACCAGATCCTTGAATCCGACCCGTGGCTTCCAACCGAGCCGCTGGCGTGCTTTGGATGCATCTCCCTGGAGGGCATCGACCTCCGCCGGGCGAAAATAGCGAGTGTCGATTTCTACGTACTGCTTCCAATCGAGCCCGACCTCGGCGAAGGCGAGCTCGACGAGTTCATGTACGCTATGCGAATCTCCGGTAGCGACGACATAATCGTCGGGTTCATTCTGCTGCAGCATCAGCCACATCGCTTCCACGTAGTCTCCAGCGAAACCCCAATCGCGTGGCTTTGAGATTTCCGAGAAAGAGCTTGGTTTGAAGCCCTTCCTTGATACGACCGACGGCACGCGTGATCTTGCGGGTCACGAAGGTTTCTCCGCGCTCAGGACTCTCGTGATTAAACAGAATTCCGTTGCAGATAAACAGGCCATAGGCCTCGCGGTAATTGACGGCGTACCAGTGGGCGGCCACCTTGCTGACCGCATAAGGGCTGCGTGGATAAAACGGAGTGTGTTCGTTCTGAGGTGGAGGAGATGCTCCGAACATTTCGGAGGATCCTGCTTGGTAGTAACGAACCTGCGTTCCGCGTTCGCGGACATGATCGCGCAAAGACTCGAGCAACCGCAGCGTGCCCAATGCATCGACATCGGCGGTGTATTCTGGGATGTCGAACGATACCTTAACGTGACTTTGGGCTCCGAGGTTATACACCTCATCGGGAGCGACCTTATCCAGGACATGTCGGAGCGAGGATCCGTCGGCTAGATCCCCATAATGCAGCGTGAGTTTTACTCCCTCAACATGAGGGTCGTGATAAAGCTCGTCGATGCGATCCGTATTGAATAGGCTCGCGCGTCGCACTACGCCGTGGACGTCATAGCCCTTATCGATGAGAAATCGGCCGAGATAGGACCCGTCCTGGCCAGTTATGCCGGTGATCAGAGCTCGCTTTGATCGCCCACTAGGTGACTCGTTCATGAACCAACTTTTCCTAGCCTAACATGACCGCTCGGTGCCCCGGAATAGCGCGTAAAGCAGGCTTCGCCCTGCCGCAGTAAGCCAAGTCGAAAAGCTGCGTCGATATCCTAGTTTCCATTTCGAGTCCCAGTGCGTCTTTGATCGCCGCGGTTCGAACGCCGCGGCGGCTCGCGATTGAATGTATTCCGACCGCTGAGACACGGCGACTACTATATGAAATGACCGTAAATTGGGACGCGCAACTGGCTGAATACACGGGAGAAAATGGGTTCGTTTTGCGGCCTTCGCAGGCTGCGTCATTTCGCAGATTTAGCCTTTTCAAGTAGCTTCACTGCACTCTTTGCGCTTAACCCGATGTACCCTTCCGAGTGCGGCGTGTCAGTGGCCGGTGCGGCGGACGTCTCGGTTCCAGCACCGCGTCATTACGTTCCAGGCGCAGGAAATTCGCCAGTATCCCTGGACGCTTGCCTGCCCAACGCGTCAGTGTTGGGCGTGGCACAGTTACGCGTGGGATCCGGAATACAACAACGAAATTGGTCACTTTCGCGGCGTGCCGCTGCCGCCTCCCCCGCCTCCTGCCGACGAATGGGCGGGTTTCCTGGCCCCAAGCGAAGTTTTCTGGTGGATATAATCCTCGCCATCAAGCTTGATCAGGTCGAACGCGACCAGGGTGGCGCTTGGAAGGCGCCACGCGCTTACGCACCTTTTCGTCGCGCGTCGGCTTGCAGATGGAGTTAAGCGGCGTTGATTAGCCCCGGCTAGCCAGCCCGGGGCTTTTTTGATTGGCCCGGTTTCGTCTCATAGCAATCTGATGGCGTATTTACCGCCGGCTGACGCTCGGTCAACCGGTACAAGGCGACGATTTCTTTCCAGGTCAGCTTGTAGTGGCGCGCCCGCACGTACCGGTAGTATAGGCGGTCAGGCGGCGTCGGAAATGCCCGCTTTTGGGGGAACCCGATGAGCGAGCCCGTGGAGCACCGCGTCGGCATAGATCCAAATCGTGCCGGCGTTGTCTCCCTTGGAAGCGACGAGAGCATAAATATTGCAGCCGGCGATATAAAGCTCGACGACGTCGAGCCTCGATAAGGCCTGCCGGAAGACGCTGTTGCCAAATGCGGAAAGTGGCGTCACGTGGAACAATCCGATGCACCAATCGTCGGCCGGGAGGGCGACTTTGACAGGAATCCGGTAGTCCCGGCCTAGCAGATTGCCGTAAGCCACAAATTTGGTTCGATAGTAGTAGGTGACGCGCGAAGGCCTCGAGGCGGATGATTTATTCGGCGCCTTTTTTTTCTTTCTCCTTGCCATGAATTTCCTCACTGCGGTTGGTAGTCGTGCCCGACGCCGAGATCGCGATGCGTGCCGGACTCAGCACGAACCGCCAATTCGGCGCGTTCGCACAGGCAGCGAAACTCAGCCGCGTCCTGGTCGATGACGGTCATGACGAGGTTCCTTTCTTGGCGGTCGATGCGGGCCGAGACAAACTTTAAGAATTCGGCCAGAATGGCGAGCGCTTTAGCCGGACCCGCGTGTTGATCGGCGTAGACTTGGTCCTCATCGTCGACATCGGATTTGTCGATCAGAGAGACTGCGGCCGGCGCAGTCTCGACGCTAATCACCGTCTCGCCTTTGTTGGCATTGGCCGGCAGCGAACCTGATAGCTCCGCCGACCCACTGTCCGTGGACGGCTTTTTGATTCTCCTGATGTTCATCGTGCGGACGCCATATCGGCCCTTGTACTTCACCTGACTGGTCGCGCGACCAGTGGCCGACTTCAATTCGAGAACCAGCTGATGGCTGACACGGCAAAGCTGAGCAATCCGGTGGCTCGACCAGCGGCACCATTCGTCATCCGCGAGGAGCTTCAGCACCGCTGAGCGCTTGTCCGCGTTCGAGCGCGGATGGCCGTGTGAGGCATTGGCGCCGACGGCGTAAAGCATCGCGTCTCGCAGGCCGCCTGCATGCACCACACACTCAAACGTGGTGAGCTCCGCGCGCTTAGCGGCTGCGTGGCGTGTAAAACCATCCGCCAAGACATACGTGCCGCCCTGCTGAAATACGACGAGGGCGGGGAAATCATCACCCTCTCGCATCGCCGCGGCGTACTCGTCGACGACGTCCTCGCCCAGCATCTGGGCGCGCGCCTGGACGGTTTCGTCGACGGTGATGTCGTCGAGCGCAAGCAGGCGCCGATCGTGCTCACCGATTATCGCATCGCGAGTTTTTGGTTCCATCGCGGACTCCTCTTGACCGTTTGTTGCCAAGCCCGACTAGCTTCGTCTCCGTCCGGGTAATCTCGGCAACCTTGTCGGTTTCGCGTCGGGATCGCCCGACTTGGTGGTGTCGACCGCCGCCATCATCGTGGTGTCGACCACCACCGTCACCTTCGTGTCGGCCGCCACATTCCCCATTACCGTCGCGTCCGCCGCCGATTGGCGGCCAGCTTGGCCACGGTGTGGATTATAATGGGCGTGAAAAATCTGGAATCTAGGGGAAATGGCTGTTGACCGTCAGCGTACCGTTGACCCTTTAGCCGTCCGTAAAAAGTGTGAGATTGAATGATGGTGAAGCGGATATTGGATCAATCTTATGCCCCAGCGCCGAACAGGCGCTGACCGGCTCCATTGAGTCCCGGTTTTGCGGTCGGCTTCCGACGCTGCGAAGGCGCGAACGCTGATTTAATGCCCCGTAGCGACCTTTGTAGATCGCGTTCCCACACGCCTTCGCGATCAGACCAGCACTCAGAATGGGAGCGAGCTCTTACTGTTCGAGCGACTGGTCGCACTGTGAGCGGTGAGCTGATCTCACCTTTTATTTCGACTGATGATGATCGAGTTTAGCGATCTGTGACTCGGAGATCGGCTTGCGCCTATGCATGACCATTTGTTTAAGCCTGAGTCTCGCAATTGTAGCCGTTAGCGATCTCCACAACTGGGTGGCCCAGACTGAGCGGGATCAGTGTCGGAGAATCTTTCGCACATTTGATTAGGCGACGCTTCGGTTTGGGTGACTTGCGGCTGATAGAGAGGCCGCATGTTCATGTAGCACTTGGCTGACCATGCTGAGCCGGCGATGTAGCGCAGCCGCGCGATGAACTCTAGGCCTGCGGCCTCGAGCACGCAGCGGACGGCCTGGTCATTGACCCGGGTGAGCTTGGTCGCGCTGGCGGTGGGTTCAGTGCGACGAATTTCCAATCAAGCGACTCCATCCTCGGCATGGTCTAACGTTCATCGGAATGGATTAATGATCGTAACGCCCTCTATCTCCCGACCATGGCTCATGTCTTCGGAATACAATTTCTGGCACCCGAGCGCACGGGCGGCGGCGACGATGGCGGCGTCCCAATAGGATAACCTGTGCGCCGCCCTTATCTCCAATGCGCCGGTCATGATCGGCACCGAAATTTCCTGCACCTTGAAGCGCAACCAAGTGCGAATAAGCCCTGCTGCGATGTCATGCGGTAGCGGATCGGGCCGGGTCGGCCGGGTCGCCTGAACGTAGAACTCCTGCAGTACCTGTACCGACAGCGCGTTGTCGCCGGCATCGATGATCGCGACCGCGCGATCGTGCTTTGTGGTCTCGGTCGGATCGCGGCTGATGGAGTAGAGTAAGATGTTGGTGTCGAGAAAATGCAGGCTCGTCATCTGTCGCGCTCGTGCGCGTCGTCACGTGACAGTCGATTGCCGGCCGTGAAGGAGCGAATACGCGTGCGCAGTTCACGCTCCTCGCGTTCGAGTCCCCGGGCGCCAGGCTCCTCCGATGCCAACTCGACGAGAAATCCCTTGACCAGGGCCGAGACCGAGGTGTCGCGCTCGGCGGCCTTAATCCGAGCCCGCCGGTAGATTTCTTCGTCCACCGAAACTGTGATATTTTTCATATTCTCACAGTAACACGGAATTGCGCCGACGACAAGGTGATCTTGAGCACCCAGGTTTTTTGCTGTTGCCGCTCTCGCAAGCGGACCCCGGGCCCCCCGGCATTTTCATCGATGAACTCCACACCCGCGACCTCGAGCGCGCGGCGGACGGCCTGGTCATTGACTCGGGTGAGCTTGGTCCCGCTGGCGGTAAGCTCGGCACGGCGGATGGTGGTGATCCCGCTGCATGGTCGGGTCGAGGCCAGCGGCGCGGTGTTCGAAGCCAAGTTCATGGTGCCGTGGTCATTCTCGGAGTACATGCCCCGGCTGCGGCACAATACGTGGGTGGTGGCGGCCAAATCGGCGGTGCTCTCGGTCATTACCGGAGGCGGCAAGTGGGTGGAGATCGCAGCATTTGCCGACCCCCTCGGAGCGCAAGTTCTGGCGCTGTGTCGAGAGCGGCGAGCCGCCTCGGCTGTTCGGAGTCGAACCGCCGAAGCCACGAATCGAGGCGATCCGCATTGTCGACATGAGCGCCTCCAATGCCTGGGCGGAGTTCGCCGCGGGGCCCACCTCGAACATGAACAGGCCAAATCGGAGCTGAAGGGTCTGATGCCCGAAGATGCCAAGGAGGCGATCGGGCACGGCATCCGCGCCAAGCGTTCGAAGTCGGGGGCGGTGAGTTTTGATCTCCTGGCGGCGGTCGTGCATAGGTCCAGTCCATCCATCGCCAGCCTGGCGGCGGCCTTGGCCAAGGCGCAGGCCGAACTGGTCAATCCGGAAAAATCTCTGACGGCGACCATTCGCTCGGACGAACGGGGCAGGACGGAGCAGACCTTCTGCTATGCCTCGTTATCGAGCGGCCTCGACATTGTGCGCAAGACTTTGGGCCAGCCTGAGATCGCCACCGTCCAGACGACCGCGATCGATCAGGCTGCCGGCGTCGTTAACCTAACGACCGTGCAGGCCCATTCATCAGGGGAATGGATCGCCTCGGATTGGCCGGTCTGCGCCAAGCAGCCGTGTCTCATCCGCGGGCGCAGCCCGTCTGATCCGCATCATTTGCGCTTTACCCAAACTCGGGCTCTCGGTCGCAAGGTCAGCGATGAGTTTACCGTGCCGTTGTGCCGAGGGCACCATCGCGAGGTGCATCGCAGTGGGGATGAAGCCGCGTGGTGGCAGATCCGACCGTCGCGGCACGCGTTCTGTGGTTAGAAACGCGCCCGCATCGTATCTTGCCGCCCGCGCGCTTTGGTTCGAATCCCGTTCGGTGAGCAGTCGATCCACCCCCATTACGAACTCGTGAGTGCCCTAAAACTCGCCGTTTAGAAGCTGATGGGCACTTCCTGGCGCACCGGGATAATGACAATGAACAGATGATAAAATGGGAGGACCCGTAACGATTTTAGATCGCAATCGCCTCGACACTTCCTTCAGCCGAAAATAAAATAGACCGACGCAAATCATAAGTAACTACCAATGTCGGATCAGAACACTTCGCAACCCGCTCGCACAATTGCCGACGCGACCATTATCTCGCGCAACCCCTCGGTCCTTACCGCGGAAATGGATGGCGAAATCGTCATGATGAGTGTCGAACGGGGCTGTTACTTTGGTCTCAATGACATCGGCAGCGACATCTGGAAGCGCATCGAGACGCCGTGCTCGTTCGCGACACTCATCGAGGGCCTCGCCACCGACTATGAGGCGGATCGCGCAACTATCGTTACCGACGTGCAAAACCTGCTGGGCCACATGGCGAAGCACGATGTCGTGAGGATCGGCTGATCTCCGGTGGTGTTTGACTAACGATACCGCGGATTGGGCCAGCATCGCCAAGCCGCCGTCCGCGCGAGATTTCAGCCTCGCGAGTCGAGTGATACTCCGATGCTGAACGCTTTTTGCCGGGTCGCGCCTTCGGTTCGCTTCAAGGCCCGAGCGGTGCTAGCCGCTCGCCTTTTCTTTTTCGCAAGTACTTTCAATGTGCGAACTTGCTCCGATGTCCATGCGCGGCGCTTCGATTTTCTAGCCACCTGATAACCTCATTATCCTCCAAAGAGCATATATACACTCAATAGTTTCCAGGCTAATGTTAACGATATAACGGGCCAAAAACTGTGAGCGACGCGGAATGTTAAATGAACATATTGCTTAGTACGTTTTGCACAGTGGCACTTATTCTAGCCGCACTAGCGCTGCGATCGCGATCACGCGGCGGTGCAATGTTTTGTCCGTCGTGTGGCGGACCAGCAAGGCTCCATGAGCCGCATGTGATGTGTGACTCGTGCCAACGCTGCATCGGCCTCAGAATAAACAACAAGACTCACTCCTGGCGATAGATATTTGGAGTGGACCCGGCTTAGGAAGGTTGAACAAATGAACGACAGTGGGCGTACTATTGAAACGCTGCCGTTCATAGGGCGCATACTGTACTGGGCGGGTTCGATTTTAGCCTTGGGCATTCTTCTTGCTGACCTATTGGTGGCATGCGATGAAGAGCCCCATGCTCCATGGTCGTCGTCGATACTGATCGGCTACGCATTTATCGTGTGGCTTGTTGGGTGGATTTGTCGCCGCGTTCTATCCCGGCCGCCTGCAACCTGACTGGAGGCAAGAATTGCCAAGCTCGGTTGCAACGCGTCCGCAGTACTTGCTCGTTACACCAATAGCTCCAACCTCTGTCGCGAAATCTCGGATGCAGGACTCAGTAACTTAGGTAGTTCGGCATCATCAAATGCCGGTTTTGGCTGGCGACAATATGATCAAGGGTCGCTTGAGCGTCACGGCTCGAAGAGATACCCAAATTCCTCACCATACGCGTCGGAAGATTTATTGCCTACGCATTTGGCTCAGTAGAAGCTTCACCGCCGCCACTGCCTCAGGATGATCGCATTTCACTAGGTCCATTACGTAACTTGCACGCCCAGGATCAAACTCCTTCATGTCATCAAATATACTTTGCGTAAGGCTGTCGCGCACCCGATCGTCAGATTCCACGACGATCTGAAATAGCTTGAATAGTTGCTCTTTTGTTGCGGTCGGGTGCTCTCGCGCAAGCTGATCAAATGCCTCCCTGGCTTGCCCTCGCAGATTCATATCAGCACCGTACCCTATGAAACTGACCTCTGTAACTAAGGATTACATGCTGGAAAACTTTCGTCTAGAGTCTGGTACCAGTCGGAAAGCTTCTCAATCGGGGTTCGCCGTTAGGGACAGCGCCGGCCAGCTTGGGATCGATGCATGCTACCGCACGGCCTGATTCCGAATCCATTAGAGTAAATCGCAACGGTGATATGTCTTCATTTATTACATTTTGAGTTCTAGTGCGCTGTGTCTGGAAACCGACCGTTTCCTTGCGTCGGAGATGATTGGCTCCTCGGCGTTTATCCCTACGAGGTGGAAAGACGGTCCGTCGTATTTATTTGCGCTGCCCATCATCTTCCGATTAGGCACGGGTTGAAAGATATCTCGCACCCTCAAACGGGAAACATTTGGGAGCGACGCGGATACGGCAACTTCGCAGGGATGGAGTGGATAGCGATCGAACGAAGATATAGTCGAGGTTTCAATGCGGTGGCTAAGGAGGAGTAGTGGGACCGCTGGCGGCGACCCATAGAGACCGTTTGCCAACCTCAATTGACGCATTGCGAAAGGTTCATTCGATCACCTCACGCCGGGCCTCTCATAGTGCTTTGATGGCGTAACTCCGTAAGCGAAGAGGATCGCGCTCACCAGTCTGAGCACACTCAATGATTTTCCTGGCCACGCGCTCAACGGTTTCAGTATCGTCACGGTCCGTCAGACGGAGAACACTTACGGCGCTCTCAAAGGCGTCGGTTATCACGCTGATATCTTCGGGACTGAATGCCTCGTATTCTAGCAATCGAACAATGGGCATCGGTTCACGTACCCTCAATTGCGACGAGCAATGCAAGGCGTCCGGGAAGGGACTGTACCGGCGGGCACCGACACCTCTCCGTCCGCTGTAACCGGCCGGTACTCTACATAGCCGGCATACTATTATGCGGCGGACGGCTTACGGAACTGTTAGCGCTAGCGCTTGCGCCGCTCGTGGAAATCAATAAGCTAAGGTCTGGTGAGTGGCGTTGCCTCTCCAATCTTCAGAGCCTTGGCCCCGGCGTAATGCGCCGGGGTTTTCTTGTCGCCACGACAGTCGTCAGTTATTGGACTAATCGGCGCGACATCTGGCGCGGTACATATCCCCGCGCTGCCATGCTGATCCTGCCGGCCGAATGCACTGTTCGCCGAACTCGAATGCCTATCGACGAGCGTTGCCGAGCATCACGCAGAGCGCAGCGGCAACAGCCAGCAAGTGGCTTGGAAAGCGCGTGTCAGTCCTGTCCTTTTCGTCCGGATGCAGGCTCGCCACTCTCGGCTTGCCGGGTCGAGATTGACACAGACTTTTGCCGGCTTACCGAACCCCAAGGGCGAGAAATTTCTGTAGCCTCGATAACGTGCTTCGTCAGCCAACCATGTGCGCCGATCCATCTTCGGGCTTCTTGCTCGGACCCAAACTTGCCAAAATATTTGGTGGTGCCGTTAGGCCACGCGATTTTAACGCGCCAAAGGTCGCCCACTTTCACCAATGTTAAAACAGTATTGGCCCCGCCCATAAGCTCTAAGTATGCCCATCTTAAACTGGACTGACAAGCCATAAGGGTGGCGGGGAGCGGCGAGGCATTTATGCCAAAATGACGCCATACAAAATCACGATAGCGAGGACGATTAAGGCCCCGCGTACGGAGGCAGCGGGATGCCGTGATTCCTGACGCCAGTATTTGGAGGCATGAGGAAGTCTCTAGGGCAAAACTCGCGGAACGCGCCGCATCATTGGACCATTCGGCGCGACATCTGGAGCGGTGCGTAGTTGCTAATGTAGTCACAGTGTGGGCACCGCAGATCGGAAACCGGTCGATATGGGAGCGGGTCAGGCCTCTGATTTGGTGAAGGCGCTTCCGCCATAGGGATGAGCTTGCCGCAAGCTAAACAGTCGACAACAAAATACCACTTCCCTGGCATCGTAAACTTCGGCATAGCTGCCCCCGTTGCCGTGGTCGGATGAAACGATCCTCGACGGCGAATCCCGGCGCGGCGGATCATCATAATCAGCCCGACGCGTCGCGCAACGATGCGGCGCGACTTTCCAACCGAGCTCCAAACTGCCCGCCATTATATTTGGTTCGATCCGGTGTCCCCGAGCCGAGCCTTGACATCGACCGGCGCTGTGTTGGTCAGCCTTGACTTAAAGCCCGTCCCACTTTGGCATGGCTGCGCTTGCCCGGCGTCAATGGCTTCAATGGCTTCAATGGCCCTATATAACACGGTATTATTGAGGTGCTGTCGCAACGGGGCTATTTCAATGGACAAAGATTCTCCCGCATTCCGCATGCAGATTAGGCGGTGGGCAAAGCCGTCTCGCCCCTACACTTGGGAAATTCATGGCGTAGAAGAGCCCAAGTGTCTGGCGCGTGGCTCAAATGAATTCCCCACACGCGGATCAGCAAGAAAGGCGGCGAGAAAAGCTCTGCAGCGCATCCTGACGCAGGCCTCGGGATCACGGGACTGGGCGGACCCTTTTGGCTGAGTGTCTGATACACAAGCAGACTACAGGCCAAAAAGTGTCAATTTGTGCTGCCGGTCACGTCATCATCTGTTCCGAAGGGATACATACCGCATAACGTTGTGCTCCAGTAACGGAGGGTGTCATGAGTACTCCAAGCCTGCAGTTTGCAACTCATCCCCACCGTGGCTTGCGCTGGAATGATGTAAGGCAAAAGTTTACGATGTGCCGGCAGTACTCTTGCTCGCGCAGCGAACTGGACGATCTCAGCGATAAGTGTTTGCAGGATATTGGAATTTCTCGCTGCACGGCAGAGTATGAGGCGGCTGAGCCATTTTGGATGGCTTGATCGGGTTGCTGTGGAAAGCCAGCTTTTGTGTTGGCCATCACATTCGACGACCAGAGCAGAGTTGGCTTTCCGGTATGCGGGTGCCGGGGCTTAGCAAATTAAAGCGAAACGTGCGGGTGCGTCGCAAGGCCAGGTGATGATGTCTTTCACCATCGAGCCGCCCGGCTGCTCAAATGTCGGACAGGCAGCCGCCACGGCTAATGGTATTCGCTTACCGCGCCAGCTAGCAAGCGGCCACAAAATGGACGCGGCAGTGGGATTAGGTAAGCTACAGGCTGTGGTATTGGTGCGCGCTGTCCAAGAGTAACGAGCATGATCAATAAACAGCAATCGCTATCGTATGAGGAATTGTCGCGCGCCGGCCGCGACGAATTGGAGCGACTTGCTAAAGCGGACTTGCTCGACCAGGCCACTCTTGCCCGCTGCGCACACCTTGCAAGGTTCTTCGAAAGGCTACGTCAAATGGGGCCAGCGCAGTCGAAAATTGGTGACGTCTTGACGGAAGAAGAAATACAGAAAGTTTGGCGCGAAACGGCAGAAGAAGCGGCGTCGCCCGGCACTATTGGACAGCGTCATTTAGTCCATTAGGTGAGTCGAAATCTGGTGGGACCTTGTGAACGATGCACCGGACCGAGTGTCGGTGCGCGCTGTTGCGCAAGTGATGCGCGCATTGACGTTCGCGCCCGGCGGCAAGGCCACACATCAATGTAGAACCGACGTGGGTTGTCCGCGGCAATTCCTACCAAATGGGCGTCGCCCCGGCAGCTGACATTCCGAAATGGTAGTAATTCGACAGGAACACGCTGACTTTGTATTTCCGGCAAGCCGATACGCGTTGGTCCTAAAGAAGGAGGCGTACGATTTCACCGTTGACGGAGCAATACGTGATCGGGCGCGCTGCCTGGGGCGTACCGAGGCGCTTGGGGGTGCTGTTTATTCCGAATGTCTGAACCCGTAGATATTGGTTATCCATGGAGGAGACATACTATGGCTACCAACGTTAAGGTCTTGACCCCATTTGTAGCGCTGATTTGGATCGGCCCTGGAGCTATGACAGTTGGCTCGCAAGAAAGTGCGATGCTCTAACCGCCAAAGCTTATGCTCCACGCGTGATTGGCAATCCTGCAGCAGGCAGCGCCTATGGAACCGGCTATCCGAACATGACTATTATCAGAAGTGCGTCGCGAATGGACGTAACATGAGCGCACCTGCACCCAAGAAACAGGACTGATTTACAAAAGTCAAAGCGACAAACAGGTTCAAATCTGTGCCACCGGGCCATTTTGCCGCAGGCCGGTTGCCTGGGATAATCGCCTCATCGAGTGACATATTCCCTCAGAAAACAAGAACAGCATTCCTACTCAATTATTTCGGCGGAAGCGAGAACCTTGTCGGGAAATGCGAGGCCCAACGCCTTGGCAATTTTGACATTGATTACAAATTCGAATTTGGTTGGTTGAAGGACGGGCAACCTTGCGGGGGACTCGCCCTTAAGGATTCGACCTACATAGATCCCAGCTTGGCGATGCGCGTCTGCAAAGTCTGCACCGTAACTCATCAGACCACCGGCAGCGGGGTAGTCACGCGTGAAATACATCGCGGGCAGACGATAGCGCAATGCAAGCTCAATGATTTGGCTGCGATGGCTAGTATACGGGTCGTTGATGAGGAATAGCCCGTCGATCCCTTGTCCACGAAGTGTCGCTATGGCGTCCTCAACGTTACTTTTTGCATCAACGTTTACAACGCGGATCGACAGCTTATTGGAACGTGCCACTTCTCGCAGTTCTCGCAGCTGCAGATCTGCATCACCATAGTTCGGATTTACGAACATACCGATTACTCTCAAGCTCGGGACAAGCTGATAGAGGAGCTCCAATCGCTTTGCATTTACTGGAGACGAGATGGCTCTTATACCGGTTACGTTGCCACCGGGTCGATCGAGACTATCGACAAGACCATCCTTGACGGGGTCTTCCCCTCCGGTGACGAACACAATCGGAATCCTGGTGGTCGCAGCTTTGGCTGCTCGTCCCGGGAAACTGCCGCCCGTCGCCAGGATGGCTGCTACCTGTCGATGTGCCAGGTCCCGTGCACGCTCTGAAAGTAACTCATAATGCTGCTCGGCATAACTGTACTCGATCGCCACGTTCTGGCCTTCAATGAATCCGACCTCCGCCAGACCTCTCTTAAATGCTGCCTCAATGCGCGCATTGCTGGAAAAGCTGCTAAGGAAGCCAATTAGCGGTATTGTCGGCTGCTGTGCTCTCATCGCGACTGGTAACATCGCAACAGAACCGCCGAGAAGAGCGATGAATTCACGTCGTCTCATTGGCGAGGAACCGAATACGGAAGGATTCTGACAGAATGCAATTGTCTATGTCCGCTTTAGTGATGATGCCGTGGTAGAGGTAGGGGGCGCAACGAACTCTGCGCTCCGCCTGACTTGAAGATAGTCGCGGTATTTGTCAACTTTCATGCGCCCCTATGCCCATGTGCGCGTCTCGGGACGCCATCATGGCACCAAATGTCATTTGCGCAAAGCTTTCGCGTACGCGTGGGCCATCTCAGCTACGCGCTGAACAAGCGTACACGCTGTGACCTGCTGATCATCACCGAGTACCGCGCAGAAAACTGGCGTCGTGAGAAGCATGGAGTGGACGGACTCATACGGCGTACTCACTCCGAAATAGACAATTAAGAGCAGAAACGTAACGTGGCAGGACAAAAAGCAATCGAAGGTACTCCTGTAACAAAACCTCCCCAGCCAGCGGCGGCCTCGAGCGGCTCGTCGGAAACTTCACTTATCAGGATGTCTTCGTCGGTCTGATGGTCGGTGGTGGAGTCTTTCATTGCATGGATCCTTCATGTTGGCTCATTACACCCAATGGCGTAGTCAGCTTATGCTATCCCTTCATCTAGACACCCCGCAACTCGCTCGGACTTTCACGTTTCTGAGCAGCACGAGATCGCAGCCGTACAACCCACGGTCATCGAACAGACCGCGAGACTAGCCAATCCGACACAGCTGCGATCGCGTACCAGCGCATGCTCGGTTTCATGGCGGACAAGCCATCGCAAACCGACGGACTTAGAAAGGGCGCGGAAAATTGTTGGCCGCTACGGCGCATTCAATGGGTCTATGGGCGCGACCGAAAAGCATCGTCCGAGCGGTCGCGGAAGGGATTGCTTCTGCACAGGGACATTAAAAGAACCCTGTCGGAGGACGATGGAGCCAGATGATGTTAATGAAAGGGCCATGTCACTATCCACCTGGCAGCAAGTTACTTCGGCCGCACAAACGGAGGCGCGATCGAGGCCGACCGTTAGGTAGGCCGTCGGGTGGTCTGCTCAAATTCGCGAGTAGAACTACAACGGTTCGGACTCACCAAGGGCAGGAACTGGGGTCTCGGCTCACAGTTTGTAGAGGGCGCCGACGAGGGCGCCGTATGACAATCGTGGCGTCCTTTCGCCAGGACTTAGCTCCGATTAGACCGCATTCAAGTAAGCATTCTTTGAAAAAAGAGTCATCACAATAATTTTCAAGTCAAGAAAAAAGGTCCAATTATCGATGTAGTACAGATCATACTCGATCCGTCGCTGCATCTTCGCTACAGTGTCCGTTTCGCCGCGAAAGCCATTCACCTGGGCCCAACCGGTCAGTCCGGGCTTCACCTTGTGTCGCCGGGAAAACGGCGCGATTCTGGTCTCAAATATTTTGTTTAGAGCGATTGGGTGAGGCCTCGGACCGACAATAGACATTTCGCCTCGCAGGACATTGAACAACTGCGGAAGCTCATCGATATTGGACCTGCGTAACATATGGCCGAGGCGAGTTATTCGAGCATCGTTGGGCTTCGCTTGAGTGAACGTTTCCGATGTCTCGCCGTCTTCAACAATGGTCATGGATCGAAACTTGAGCACGTGGATGATGCGGTTATTGTAGCCTTGACGTTTTTGTTTGAAGAGCACGGGCCCGCGAGAATCAAGCTTTATCGCCAGTGATACCATAAGCAAAAACGGCGTTAATAGAATTATACTCGCAACTGAAACACAAATGTCGAATGCACGCTTGAGGATTAGATCGAATCTGGAAAGTGGCGGATTCAACACCTGAATAGCGACTGTTCGTCCAAAATTGCTGATCTTGGCTGCCCCCCACAGCCCACGCACACCGATGGGAACGACGTGTACTGAAACTGGTAGTTCGGATAGAAAATCAACAAGCATCGACACCAGCGAAAAATCAGTTGCCGCAGCCAAAAAAATAACGTCATCCGGCTCCAGCTCGCGACATCGCTCAACAAACTCCTTCGCATTGCGGGCGAATTCTGCTTTGCCAGGAAGTAGATTGGTATGTGTGTAGGGGAGATCGAGAACGCCAGCGCAGCGAATTCCGAACTGGTGCAATTCTTTCACGATTTCGACGTTCAGATTTACATCGCCCACAAGCACGGCCTTGCGCGCCTCTACAATGCCGGAGTGAATCGATCGACGAATGTAAGCATATGTCGACCGGCGCATGATGAGAACGACGACGCTTACCCCGATGAGCTGACTGAAAAACGTGCCGCGTGAATACCAATCAGCGACCTTGACAACAAACAGGAGCGAAAGAAATAAGGCGAATGCCAGCGCAACTGCGCCAACTCCGCTTAGCATGAATCGATCGCGAGAATGTGTCTGTATTGCGCTATATTGTCTGAAACCAATAGCGGACAAAACCACGAGCGGCGGAATCAAAAAAATGGCCGCTATATATTCGAAGCCCGGCGGCCATTCGATCTTTGCTAACTTGAAGTAGATTATGCTTGTTAGCAGGCAAGTGGTAGCAACCGCTAAATACTCCGCCGCAACAGCCTTAGCGAGCAGGACTTCTATGCGTCGCGGACTGCCGTCCCGCGTGACGCTGGAAGGAGGAGTCTGTAATTTAATATCACGCAACAACACGTTCGACATTTCCAGCAAACTCGGTGCGCTAGAAGACGTGATCCTCTCTTCCCGCCCCCGGATGGCTTAGTCAATCAGCTTTGTTAAATAAGTTTAAAATAGCAATAGAAAGGTTACCTCGTAACCAATCGATGATTACAGTTTTTTGGCGAGAGTCAAGCGTTAAGGCTAAGGGACAACGTGAACTTATCGATAAGGATTATTGAGCCGGGGGATTCACCGTTGATCGCCAATCCTTCTTTGGCTGCGTGAAACGGATTGGCAAGTGTATTGAAACAATTCTTGCAACGTATCGGCCACCGGCGTAAGCACCATGGAACTTGCGACCGTACGTTGCCACCGTCTGGAGGGTGCTGATCGCCGCCGCTACCAAAGGCGACAGTTTGGGTGATGGCTATCGTGACAGGTGGTAACATCCTACTGCGGTCCCGTGTCGCGAAAACAAGTAAGTTATTACGATGACGAAGAATCTGCGCACTTGGCTGTTAAGTTTGATCGTTCTGGCTCTGATGGGCGATCTGGCACCTGGGCAGAACCTGTCGCCGTCCTTGTCTCCGGGCGGGCCCACCCAGCGCCACAAGGGGTCGACCGGGCAACCTTGCCTAGCCTTTACGAGCTATGCAAGGTCTCAAGTGGTCAACAAAAATATTTACGAGCACTGGATTGCTGCCACGAACAGTTGCGGACAAAATATCAAGGTCCAGGTCTGCTACTACAACACTGATGACTGCATCATGATGAATATCCCACCGTTGGATAGAAAGGCCGCGATCCTTGGCATCTACCCCAATTTGAAAGATTTCCGGTACGAGACCAAGGAACAGTTTTGAGGTATTTTCTGCGGCGCGAGAAGTACTGACGCGAAGACAGTGCACCAAAGTTATGCCCCTCACTTTCTCGACTGTCTATATCAGGAATTTAAACAATTTGAACAACTCAAGTGCCAAGAACGTGCTCCAATCCGCAGTTCGCATCGCACTCTCCTACGCTCCGCGATCCGGATTGAGTATCAACCGCGGCATGTCCGCTGTGCGTTGTGCAACAAACCGCGAGGCAACGGACGCGCCAAATGATTGGCCGGTTTTCCGGACTGACTATTGTTCGAAACCGAGGCCAAGACTGCCAATTTTTGCTGCCGGACGTTTGGAGACTTCTCAGTGGTGTGATGCCATACGACCGTTGAGGTTTATGATGCAGGGCGAGGCTGGATTTACCGGCTCGACTGCGCGGCTTGCAGACGGTCCGCCGCGGGGTCCACCTACGTTCGCGGGACGGATGTCCGTCTATACCGGCGGCTAGCTGCGAGTGCTCGGCAATTGACCCGGACGCTTTGTGATTCGCACTCCATTCAAACGAAGTTATCCAGGTAAAGCACAAAACGGAACCGATTGCGTTTGCGGGACAGGCGAAGTAAGTGGTCGAGGGTCATAAGAAACCCAAAGCATAGAGTGTTTGAGTTATAGTGAGTCCTTGATGCCAAATTTTGGTTCCGTAGATCTTCTTTATCCAATATCAGGGTTCTGTGTTGGCGCGCTGATTGGCATGACAGGTATCGGGGGCGGATCTCTGTTGACCCCGTTGCTGATCCTTCTATTTGGCATTCACCCGGCAACAGCCGTTGGCACCGATCTGCTGTTTGCCGCATCCACCAAAACGATAGGTACAATCGTTCACGCCACTGTTCGCACAGTCGACTGGAAGCTTGTCGGGCTTCTTGCAGTCGGCAGTATCCCTGCAACATTGGTCACTCTAATCTTTCTCGCTCATTTCGATTTAGGGGGTATTGCGGCACAGCATGCCATAACCCTGTTGCTGGGCAGCGTTCTAATTGTCACCGCGCTTTTTCTGATTGCAGGTAAGAGAATTTGCGAACGCTATAGCGGACGCTTAGATAGCCTGGATCACCGCATCGCTGGCTTTTTCACCATCGTGCTTGGGGTGGTGATGGGAGTTCTGGTCACCACCACATCAGTTGGAGCTGGCGCGATTGGCGTGACGGTTCTACTGCTCCTACATCCGAGAATGTCCGCCAGACGAATAGTCGGGTCGGACATCGCCCACGCGGTGCCGCTGACGCTACTAGCCGGTACCGGTCATTGGTATCTTGGCTCCATTGATTGGAGCCTTCTGGGAGCTTTACTGACCGGATCGCTCCCTGGGATTGTTCTCGGCAGCTACCTGGCAAGTCGTGTACGCGATGCCATGGTTCGTGCGGCGCTTGCTGCTGTTCTTTTCGTCGTGGGAATTAGGTTAATGAGCTAACACGGACAGGGACGGGGTTCACTCCACCATCCGAGCACGTGTTCTCCGGGCATACCGATTGTCCAGCCACCCGACGATCTTGTCCTGCAGCGCAGCGACTGCGACCGGGCGCTCCCGACCATCTGGCTTCGGTATGTACTGTCGCTGTGATGGAATTGCCCGGTATGCTCGCCGCAGAACTCGGCCATGAAGGCCGCCGATTCTGCGCTCGAAGTCTGTCTCGTAGTCCAGCCACATCAGTCCGTCTACGCTGGGCGCAGCGCTCCGCTTCGATTCGAAGAATGCCAGCAGCCCGTCGCGTCGGATTCCCCCGACTACTCGTTGCCGGTCTCCGGCGCACTGCGAAGGATTCTCTGCGTTATCCCGCGAAGGCGTCGATCTCGACGTGTCAACGCTTGCCGACTGGGTCGATGCAGCAGCGGGAGCAACCCAACCAGGAGATATGGGCACACGTTAGACAGGATTGCACAGAAACCTGAGGAGGCTCTCGCAACCCGACTGACCAGCGACGAGATCTTGCCGAGGCAATGCAGCAACGCAATCCGCAAGCTCGGCGTATTTTGCTTCATTTAGTCGCCCAAAGAAGTCCCTCAAGTGCCACTCAACCGGCTGCTTCAGGATCACTCCGGCACCGCGTTGAACAAGCCAGTTGGACGTCTCAACTCCCTCTTCTGCAATTGGGACCGCACCGAACAGACTGCCCTCATACAATCGACAGGGCAAGAGCCATGCCGAATTCTGTCCGGCTTCAAAGTAATCTATCGTCCAGTTGAAGTGGACTTGACCATAAATGTTCAATAGGTCAGCGGGATTGCTATACGGACCAAGATAATGAACGTTTCGTAGGTCTTTTAGTTCTACTTCAAAATCAGGGAATACTGAGGTGGACGGGCGTCCGCGTATGATAATCTGTATGGCACCTTCTGCTTCGTCTGCGAGTGCGCCGAGAATCCTTAAACTTTTTCGGCAGCGGATCATGCCAAACCACCCAATGCGCCAAGGTGGACCCGCCGGTGGTCTCGGCGGCCTACGTATTGGAGTAGCGTCTTCAAGATCAAGAACCTTGTTCTCTTCGATTCGAATTGGCCCACGAAAATGCCGTGGCAAAAAATAATTGCGAACGAACGCAGGCGAGCTTGTCAAAAGAAGGTCGACCTCACGCCATAGCGTGGACTCGATGAACCTCAATATGATTCCGAGCGGGTACTGGTTCAAAAGCAGCCCGTGAATATCGAGACTCTCATAGACCAACGTTGCATGGGGAGCATGAAGACGTCGGGCTAGAGCGCCAAGGACAAGCATCTCGAGGTTGCGAGCTAGTATGACATCGCTTCCACGCACGTGCGCCGCAACGCTTTTCGTCTTCGCAAGGGCACCAGCGACGGACAGCATTCGTCGCGTGAGCCTCCCATCAGTCGTCCTGCCGAGCTCCACTGCCGCCATGCCTTGGATCGAGTTTGGCGCCTTTAGGCTGCGGCGGAACCCGATAGCCGTTGTAGTTGCGCCGCCAGCTTTGAGCATCTGCATGCGGCGGTGAACCGCAGGGTCGGCCAAATCATGCACAAAGTAAGCGACCTTCGCTGCCATCATCCACGCATCCAAATAGACAAAGACTCAATATCGAGCACGCATGAGGGACGCGCCATTCATTTTAGGGTTGGGGCAATCGTGCACTGTGCACAACGACATTGGGTTTGGGAGGGAAGAGATAAGCAATTTACCCCCATCGACGTGAATTCCATCATAAAATGGAAGTTTGTACAGCGATCTGGTGATAGACAAAGCTGTTTACAAACATTCCTCGAATCCCACCTCATTTTATTAAGAACATAACATTTATCAGATATCGGCGTAGGACTGGCCAACCAGGTCACTGCCAATTTTGGATGAGACGGCAGTGTCAAGAGCCTCATTAATAGCCTCCAGGAATCGCTGGCACAATTCTTCGGTTTCTGGCAGCGCCAGATGAGATCCGCCCATTGGTATTACAGTCACTTGGGCGGCCTTCGTTCCCCAGCCATAGTCCGGCAAGTTCGAATTGAATTCCCGTGACCGAAATAGTGTGATGGGTATCGGAGCGGCGCTCAGTTCCCATTTCCGCAACGAGTCCTGTCTCAATTCGTAGGCTAGACGAAATTGGAACTCGAACGCCACTCTTGAACGCAGCTTGGCTGCTAGCCGCCCGATCGGCCGCAACAGCCAAAATGCTCTGCGCTCAACAAGAGGCGGCAAAAACCACCTAATCGTGATTGTATCCTTTGGTCGTAGCAACGCGGCTTTGAAGAATCTGCCAATTCTTACAAGTGTCCCTCTGTGAAATTGCTGTTGTTCTGGACGATCGATTGAAGGGCGGTCCCACGCTCGCCGCGTGTCAATGAGCCCCACGAATGCCACGTGCCGTCCCGATTGAATAAGACGACAAGCAGTTTCCCAAGCGACGAAGCCTCCAAACGAATAACCAACTAAGAAGCAAGGGCCGCTTTCTTGGTGCGCGTTTACTTGTGATACTGCAGCGCTAATAATCGCGTCAAAAACCCCTCCAGCGGCCAGCATCTCCGGCCAAGTGGGATACCGGATTACTACAAACCGAATCTTGTCTCCAAGTGCCGCGCGGAAGCGCGCATGCTGGGGTAAGTCACCGTCTGCGGGCGGCATAAAAAAGACCAGTGGGGTGCGCTCCGGAGCCATATTGGCTGCTGACTTCTCCGATGAGAGGTCAAGCAACCTTTCGACTACCTCAATGATTTCTTCCGGCGTAATATTCTGATGCATCGCCTCCATTGATAAGCATCTGCCAAGCGTATTCTCAATCCGAAACCATAGCCGCAACAAGTCGAGCGAATCGCCACCAGCCTCGCTCCAAGGCCGGTTGGCAGCAAACGTTGGAATACCGAGTATCTCGATCCAAGCACGCTTGACCACTCGCCGTACATTGCCGATGGTCAGCCGACAAGTTTCACTTTGAGCGCTAGCGCTGGAGCTAATCCCATGGCCGATAACGTGAAATGCTGATTCGGAAAGGCTGTTGACGACCTTGTCGTCATTTTTTGAAGCCAGAACGAGACTATCATCAGCATACATGCGGCGCACTTCGTCGCGATTGACTTTGCCACGGGCAGTCCTCGGAATTTTATCCACAACGATCCAGCGTTCGGGTATCGCTGACGGACGCAACCGTTCACGGCACCAAGCCTGAAGGCTTTCTGGGCTTGCCGTCACCCCTTTTTCGAGCCGCACGAGTGTAGCGACGGCCTGTCCGCTAACTGGATCTGCAATTCCAAAGGTGCACGCCTCCGCAATAGCGGGATGCCGTTCCAGCAAGACATCAATTTCAGCCGGTTGTATTTTCATTCCGCCCCGATTGATCTCGTCTTTGATGCGACCGGTTAACCAAATACGACTGCGTTCGTCCACGGATCCACGATCACCTGTGTAAAACCATCCGTCGCGTATTGCGGCAGCGGTCAGATCGGGACGATTGAGGTAGCCCGTCATTAGACCTGACGTCTGCACCACAATGTCACCCTGGCCAGTCGATTGAATGCAGCCGTCATTGTCCATCACAGCGATTGTAGACCCCCAACTACGTCCCATAAGACCGTCTGCAATACCGTCAACTTTTGAGGAAGCGCCGGCAATCCAGTTCGCCGTTTCCGTTAACCCATAACAATTGACGACCTCGGCCGCTGACCATTTCGCAATATCCGACCATAATTGCGCTGACAGTGGCGCCGAACCCACGTGTACACGGCTCAGCGACCGCCGCATCGGCGGACAACTGTGGCTTTTGGCCAAGTGCCACAAAGCGGGAACTGAGCTCATGAAGCTTATACGGTAGTCGTCGATGATCCGCCCGAGGTTTGACGCAAGGGAAGCGCCGAGCGGATGGAGCACAATCTCGCCGCCATTCAGGAAGGGAGTGAGGGAGTTTCCAATCAATCCGTGGCCAAAGTGTGTGGGTAGCGCCACCAATGTCCGAGTCAACGCGGTCCTTCCGATCACCCCAACGTTCGCGGAAATCCGCGCCAACAGCGCACGAAACGTCAAGACAACGCCTTTCGGATTGCCAGTGGTACCGGAAGTAAAAAGAATGAGCGCGGGATCATCAGGATAGAAAGCTGATGTGGCACTCAAATCGCCCGCTGGAGCGGTCTCGAGTTCCGCTACCGGCGTCGAAAGATTTACTGTCCGAGTGGTACGATTGACCAGCAGCACAGCTGGCTTAGCGAAGCCAGTGATGATCTCCAGTTCGGCGTCCGTCAAAAGTGAATCGAGGCACGCCGCTGTTGCGCCGACCATCCACGTGGCGAATAAGTCAGCAAAAAAATGAGCGCTGCCATTGTGCAAAATGCCAACCAGCGAACCACGTCCGATGTTCATCTTGGAAAGCAACGCGGCTCGACGGCTCACTTGCTGCGCAAACGAAACCGCGTCCCAACTGATGTCGAGCCCAATGTCCAGAATTGAGCCGTATTCTCCCAGAGTAATCATCGAACGACCTTACCAAACAACGGTAGAAGCGTCCGGCCAGGATATAACTAGCACAAGAATCATCGGATATTAAGGTAAACTGGCTTGGTGGTGCTATCCCTTTAACCAAGTAACAGGAGACGCGTTTCTCAATACCGCAGCTCCTCGCGCAGGTTTCACTTTGCGGATTTCGACGTTTACACGACGTGGACGAGGCGAATCCTGCCCGATATCGAATTGCCGGATGGATCAAGCGCCCGGTGACGAGCTACCTGACCCCGCCGCTTTGGGTTCTTTTGAAATTCCTGAGCGACTCTAGCCTATACCCGCTGCGAACGTAAATTGCGCGCGCTGGTAATGATCTCACTGTTGCCGAAGTATGCCGCGCTGCCGCAACTGATCGATCAGTAGCTCTGCAAGCGATTCCGGCGAAGCGTTCGCAGTCAGCAGCGTGAGATCAGCCATTGGAGGCGGTTCATATGGCGCATTGACGCCAGTGAAATTGAGAATAGCGCCGGCTCGCGCCTTAGCGTAGAGGTGCTTAGGATCGCGCGCCTCACAAATCGCAAGCGGCGTGTCGACGAAGACCTCTAGGAAATCGATGTCTCCCGCTAACTGGCGTGCCATGGCGCGCTCGCGGATGAAGGGAGAGATCAGGGAGACGATCACGATAAGCCCGGCGTCAGCAAGTAGCCTGGCAATTTCTGCCACGCGCCGAATGTTCTCCACACGGTCCGCTGCTGTAAAGCCTAGATCCTTGTTCACGCCGTGCCGGATATTGTCGCCATCGAGAATGTAGCAGTGACGTCCTGCCTGAGTGAGGCGCCATTCGACCATATTTGCAATTGTTGATTTCCCGGCTCCCGAAAGTCCGGTGAGCCACACGATCGCGGGCCTTTGGCCCTTCATTTGGGCACGCACGGTACTGGCGATATCGAACTTCTGTACGTGTATGTTTTGACCCCGCCGCAACGGGTGCACGATCATGCCGGCGCCAACCGTACGATTTGATAACCGATCAATGAGAATGAAGCTGCCCATATCACGATTGTTACGATATTCGTCGAAAGCAACGGTGCGATCGGTGGCGATCTTCACGCGACCTATTTCATTTAGGCGTATCTGCTTTGCTGGAACTCGCGACTGCGTTTCCACATCCACAATATTGTCGATCTCTGTCGCCGAACCGTTGACTGCATTAGTTCCAACACGGAGAACATAGCCACGACCGGAATAGAGCGGTTCTTCGTCCATCCAGATGAGCTCGGCTGCAAATTGGTCGGCAATAATGGCAGGAGCGTCAGCCGCAACCAAGACATCCCCGCGCGACACGTCGATATCGTCGACCAAACAAATTATGACCGATTGGCCTAAGTCTGCCGTTTGCCGATCTCCATCGAAGGTGACTATTCGGCTCACGCGACTCCGGGCGCACGAAGGGCAGATTATAACATCGTCGCCAACTGAGATATGGCCGCCATTGATTAGACCAGCATAGCCGCGGAAATCTGACTCGGTACGAATTATGCATTGGACCGACATTCGAAAAGGTCCACCGATTGCATCTCCATTCTCTGCCGAATCGAGAGCTTCGAGCAGGACCGGCCCCTTAAACCACGGCATGTTCGCGCTGCGGCGACGTACATTGTCGCCTTGCAGCGCCGAAACCGGAATCGAGCAAATTTCCGCGAACCCAAGTGTCGCCGCGAACGCGGAAAACTCAGTGGAAATCGCGTCAAATACACCGGCGTCGAAGCCAATGAGGTCCATCTTGTTCACCGCTAAGATGACCCTCGGGATGCCCATGAGCGCGGCGATCTGCGCGTGGCGTTTCGTTTGCCGCAATAGGCCCTTTCTTGCGTCAGCAAGCAATAGCGCAAGCTCGGAGCGCGAGGCACCGGTGACCATGTTCCTCGTATACTGCTCGTGGCCGGGCGTGTCCGCAACAATGTACCGGCGAGCGGCGGTCTCAAAGAAGCGGTAAGCGACATCGATCGTGATGCCTTGCTCACGTTCGGCCATCAGTCCGTCCACCAACAAAGAGAAATCTACACCTTCCGGGCCGGTGACACGATTTCGGCTGTCGCGGCGGAGCTCACTTAGCTGGCTATCGGACAATAGTTGCGAGTCGAATAGCAATCGACCGATCAAGGTACTCTTGCCGTCGTCAACGCTACCGCAGGTGATGAAACGAAGTAGACCTTTATTACTTACTGAGGGGCCATGCATCAAAAGTAGCCTTCCTGCTTCTTCTTCTCCATAGAGCCGGCCTGATCGTTGTCGATGAGACGCCCTTCCCGTTCCGAAGATCGGCTCGTACGCATCTCCTCTATGATATCTTCCACCGTCGCGGCATGCGACTCGATCGCGCCCGACAGCGGGTAACAGCCCAATGTACGAAAACGCACCGATCGCATTTCGGGCGTCTCGCCAGGCTCCAGCGGTAGCCGGTCATCATCCACCATAATCCAAGTACCCTGCCGTCGAACCACCGGTCGCGCTTTAGCAAAGTAGAGCGGAACCACCGGAATTTTTTCGCGCGCCACATATGTCCATACGTCGAGTTCAGTCCAATCGGAAAGCGGAAAGACGCGCATGCTTTCTCCAGGCGCCAGCCGGGTGTTGTAGAGGCGCCATAGCTCGGGCCGCTGGTCCTTAGGGTCCCAGCGATGGGACGACGTTCGGTGCGAAAAGATTCGCTCTTTGGCGCGAGACCTTTCCTCATCGCGCCTCGCTCCGCCGATCGCCGCGTCGAAGTGTTTGGTCGAAATAATCTGACGCAGCGCTTGCGTTTTCATCACGTCGGTATGCGCGGCGGAACCGCTTTTGATGGGGTCGATCCCGGCGCGCAGCCCTTCTTCGTTGACGTGAACAATGAGCGGCAGATTGAGGCGCCGTACCGTTTCGTCGCGAAATGCGATCATTTCGCGAAACTTCCAGGTTGTATCTACATGTAGCAACGGAAATGGGGGTTTGGATGGAGCAAAAGCCTTACATGCTAGGTGCAACAGAACCGAGGAATCTTTGCCGATGGAATAAAGTAACACCGGGTTTTCGAAGCACGCAGCCGTTTCCCGCAGGATGTGGATACTTTCCGCTTCAAGCACGTTGAGATGGTTCATGCGCACCTCGCCACTCCAACGCGCCCATGGCGCGGAACATCAACTCTTCAAGCGCGTACTGCGGTGGCAAATGCCCAATCGCGCTTTTGGGCATTCCGACCAAGCGGGTCTACCCACCTACTGGCTTGAGCCAGCGGGAGAGGTCTCGATCTAGAACACGTTCCAGCAACCTAATTTCTTCTCGGTACGCGTCCGTCAGTTCACGACGCACCTCTGGCGCAAGTCGTAAGCGCTTGACGTTGCGCTCCAGAATGGAGCTGCGTATGCGTGCACGGACGCCCGAAGGCACTAGTCTGCGCAGAGTTAATCTGATCAGACTTTTGTCCATCATCATATCGTTCAGTCGCCGGCTACGCAGTATTGTTGAAACGTTATACCTTTCCGTCATATCTGGCGCAAAGGAGGGATCGACGCCGACGAAGCTGAAGATATCCTGTACAACCTCCAAGGGTCGAGCGACAAAATCATCGTAGATGTAAACGCGAATTTGGTTGCGATCCAGAGCGTCGAAATAGCGACTAAGCTGGGCACCGTAAAATCCCATGCTCTTGTAATGCCAGAGCGGCTCCCAATTGTCGCGAATCCGTTGCGGCTCGCGCGCGAGCGCAGCGTGAAAGTCCTCTGTCTCCTCCCGGCCGTCGCGCACCATGTGCGCAAACGCGGAAAACGCCCGTTCGGCGGGATGGCGTAGCATAGCGATCAACTTCGCGTTCGGTAGATAGCGCCGGATCAACGCCGGGGCCTGTGCGCTATAGAGATTGTGCGTTGAGATTTCGCCGATTGCGGCCTCGCCGGCGACGTCCGCGAACTCCTTGCAGTAGTCCTGATAGGTTGCGACCAGCGAATCCTGCCAGATGTATTCGTGGTCGCCCGGTCCCCGAAAGTTAAGGTCACTGCCTGCATGCGCAAAGAAATTAAGTTCCGTGGTCCTACTTAAATAAATCTCCGGATGTTGCTTAAGGTACGCATATATCGAGCTCGTCCCTGCTTTAGCGGTGCCAAGAACAAGAAAATTTGGAAGCTTACTCTCCATCTGTCGCTCATCGTACATGGCTTAGCAGCGGCTCGAGGGAAAAGGCGAGGAAACACGAGGAAACATGGCTAACGTTGTTTCCGCTAACCCTCGGGCGGGTCAACCAATCGACTGTCAATTAACCTTCATCTTCAATCCAGCACATCCCTTATCGACCTATCCGCGGCCGCCAACAGAGTCAAGTTAATGGCAGGCGCCACCTGCAAGGTCTGTCGCGGTAAGCTTTACGGAACTGGCTGGCCTATCTTCACTCCGCGATCAGGGCGCGTGATTAGGCAGATTAACCGATCGCGCACTTGATGTCGTCCGCTTGGCCATCGCGATGATCGGTTTTTCGACGTAGCGCCAAGACACGGCGGCAAGGATCAGTGAGGCCGCCAGTTCGGCGAGCACCTGAACGGGCCTTGGCGTTGTCACGACACCCAGCTGTTGCAGCAGGCTCTCGATCGCGCTGAAGTGCAGAAAATGATGAATGAGATAAGCGCCATAACTGACCCTTCCGACGTTCCGCAGCGGAGCGCTCTCTAAGACTGTTACTAACCCGCTTTGCTGCTGTTTAAATATCTGAAACAACAAAACGCCGACCAATACAGCACTGACCTTGCCAAGCAAAGGCCAGAAGAACGGCCACGTCCCGAATGCCGCTGGCAGGGCCATATAGAGGCACAGAACCGCGAATTGAGCTAAGCCACCGGTCAGCCATTTCGGCGCGGGCCTGCCTGCATTCAAACCGATTATGCCCCCCATTCCAATCAACGCAAAATTGACTAGTGAGTTTACGTCAATCGCCACCGAAGAGGCGTTTGCGAGTTCGAGAACAATTTTCGTGACGATTCCCAATGCTACCATGGCAAGACACAGGATTGCCGTGTGCCGGCGTGGCGTCAATAAGACCAGCGGTGCAAATACGAGATAAAACTGCTCTTCGATTGCAAGGCTCCAGAAATGACCAAAGTCACCTATCCAATGGCCAGATGCGGCGATCAAAATATTTGTGCCATAGAGAAAGTACGCGGTTTTCTCGAACGGGCCGAAATTATCGATTGGCACAAACAGCGAGATAATCGCCAAGATCATGAGCAGCGAATAATAAGGCGGGAAGATCCGTGCGGTCCTACGCACATAAAAGCCTCTAAGACCGTCGTACACAGTAAGCGACCCATTTTCAATTTCGGAACGGGACCGCGCTAGAATACGGGTAATGAGAAAGCCGCTCAGCACAAAAAATAGCCACACGCCGATGTCTCCGACCGAATCGGCGTGTGCGAAATAAACCTTGTGGCTAATGAATACGAGCAGGAAAGCGATCCCTCGCAGCCCGTCGAAGCCACGGATCCGGCCAGCCTGCTTCGCCTCGGACTCATCACCCGAAGCTGCAGGAGAAGGCGCCACAACGGTATTAGCCATATTTCTGATAGAATGTGACAATGCGGCCGGTCGCCTTTCGCTTACGCCATTGCTGAGCGAATCTTGACAACGATTTCTAGCAAGCAGATTGCCCAAAGGACAAGGAACGGCGCTGCCGCAGCCTTATTAACGATCTTGGCAACCAGAAGCGCGATTACTCGTCGCGGATGGCCAGAATTGGCCAAGTGTGTAACTATGTCGACAACGCAGCAGAGGTCATCTCTACCCATGAAGAAGGCGCTAAAAAAGATCGCCCATGCCGTCGGGCTTCGACGCCACCACGTCGCAGCTGCCCGAATGTATGGGGAACGGCACCTGCTTGCCACCGCAAAGAGCGCCCGGCCGAGCCCCATCCGGTCCACAGGCCGTATTCTGTGCTATCATTCGATTGGTCAACGTGCCAGCGGCGTTAACGATGTCGACCCCAAGCGGTTTTGCAGACAAATTGAACTGGCCCTGCATGCAGGATTTCGTTTCGTTCCCCCTGAGCAGATTGCAGCAACGGGGGGTGGCCCGATGGATCTTGCAATTACTTTCGATGATGGATGGACAAGCGTTTTGTCCAACGCAGCACCTATCCTTCGTGACTACGACGTACCCTGGTTACTCTTTGTGGTAACGAGCTGGAGCGATCACCGATCAGATTGGACAAAGCAGTGTATACTACCATGGCGAGATATCGACCGCCTAATGGCCCTGGGTGCGCAAATTGCCAGTCATTCGATGACGCATCCGGATTTTGCGTCGATCGAAAGGGCCCAGATGATTGATGAACTCAGTGGTTCGCGCGACATCATTCAGGAGCGCCTTGGTTTTGCCCCTAGAGCATTTGCAATTCCGTACGGCCAATCGATGAACTGGACGCCCATGGCGGGCCAGATTGCACGCGAAGCCGGTTATCACACCGTCTACGCACAGGCCGAGGAAACGCGCCCAAATGGGACAATTCCACGGACTTTTGTCACTCGATTTGATGGCGACCGAATTTTCAGAGCGCTACTGCAGGGCGCTTACGACCGCTGGGAGGAATGGTTCTGACGATGGCAGCACAGCACAAGGTCTCCGTGATCGTGCCAGCCCGTGATCGCCCCGCGTTTCTAAGGCAAGCCCTTGCCAGTATTCGCGCACTCGAGGGCCCCGATCTGACATTTGAGATATTGGTTTGCGATAACGGCTCCGTCGTCGCCACACCTTCGATCGCCCGAGAATTCGGCGCTATCTATCTCAGGGCAGACACACACGGGCCGAGCGCGGCTCGGAACGTGGGCTTGCGGGTGGCAAGCGGAGATTTTATCGCATTTCTCGACGACGATGACGTGTGGCTACCAGGAAACGTGCGCCCACACATTGCACTTCTTGAGCAGCGTCCGGACTTCGACGCCGTAATCGGTCAAGCTGTAAATGCCGATCAAAACCTTGTGCCGAATGGAACACCTTGGCCTCAAGAAGTGCCAGGCGACAGCAACCAGTTGCTGAGAAGGCTGTTGAGCGGATTATTTCCCCAAATCGGTACGACCCTCGCGCGAACGGCTGTTCGAAACACGATCGGAGAGTTCGATGAAGATTTGATTGGGGGAGAGGATTTGGACTGGCTGTTGCGATTGGCCCGAAAAGATCGCCTCGGATTTGTCCCCACGCCCTGCATCCTCTTCAGACAGAGACCGCCTGGGTCGTACGATGCCTTGCAGCGAAACAGAATTGGGTATGATCGGCGTGTTTTCCTTCGCCACGCCCTGCCGGAGTGGCGAATATGGAGATCGCCGCTCGATTTCGCCGAGGCGTACAGAGGTACTCTGTGGCATTTTTACGAATACTTCGTCGAGGCAGCAGTTGAGCGGGCAGCACGGGGCGAATACCACGACGCACTTCGCGCGATTGCCACTGCTTTTGGCGTTTTTCCGCTTCGAGCGGCCTATCATCTGGTGGCTCCGCGACGGTTGCGTAAAGCGTTCTGGGCCGCGATCCTACCTCTCATGACGAGTGGACGCTAATGAGTGCAATAGATATTGTGATTCCTTGCTATAATTATGCGCGTTTTTTGAGACCTTGCGTTGAGAGCGTACTAACTCAAACCGGCGTGCACCTGCGCATATTGATTATTGACGATGCTTCCTCAGACAACACGCCAGAGGTTGGAGGGGAACTTGCTGGACGCGACGCGAGGATAGCACTCAGACGCAACACGAAAAACAAAGGCCTGATCGCCACTGCCAATGAAGGCATTATGGATTGGGCGACTGCGAAATATTCGCTTTTGCTTTCAGCGGACGATGCGCTCACACCTGGCGCTCTCGAGCGAGCGGTCAAGGTGATGGATCAGCACAGCGACGTTGGTATGGTCTATGGGATGGCCTCCATTATATCCGATGACGATTCAGGCATGATGGATTCTCCTGAGTCAGCCTCTTTTAAGTATCGAATCGTCCCCGGGATGCAGTTCCTAAAGCAAGTATGCGAACACTGGGCGGGCGTCCCAACACCGACAGCGGTCCACAGAACCGAATTACAGCATCGTATTGGCGGATATCTTCCTGGCCTTCCACGAACAAGCGACGTCGAAATGTGGATGCGGATTGCAACCCAAGCTAACATCGCTGTCATTCATACGCTGCAAGGATATTATCGGTGGCACAGTTCGAACATGTCCTTGGACTACACCGACCGGGCTTTGAGCGATCTGGATGAGCAATATAAGACCATTGATGAAGTTTATAGGAGCTGGGGGTCTCATCTCGAAGAATTCGCTTCGTGGATTGATATGGCGAAACTTAGGTTGGCCCGACAGGCCTGCTGGATGGCCGGTGTCGCTTTTGATCGAGGAGATGTGGAAGGCGCGAGCACTTGCCTAAATTTTGCAAAAGAGGTGTACCCTTTGCGCTGGCGATTAACCTCCTGGTGGAAGGCGCAAGTGAAGAGCATTGCAGGACCAGCACTTACAGGGGTATTGAAGCGTTTAGTGCGCGGAAGCAATGCAAATCTCGGTACAGTCTCGTTTGCGCCCTATATCCCCGGTGAGATTTTCGGCTGGTGGCCTGAAGCGCAGGAATTTACGGCTGTGACCGGATCGCAAAAAGCTGCTCTCGCTGGGGCGAGGGGTAAGCCAGATGAAAATCGCTAAAGTTGCGGGCGCATTCCGAGATGCAGCCTGATCTGACATGCCAGATAATCGTGATCCAATGCGCTACGATATTGCGTTTGGTCTAGACGCCGAATACGTGCCGCATCTGGCCGCGACAATCGCTTCAATTCTTCGCCACATTCCGGAATCCCAACTACGCTTCCTTATTTTGCACGCCGGTGTACCAGTAGAGCGGCGGTTGACTTTGCAACGTGTGGCACCCCAGGCGCTATTTGTTTGGATCGAAGTAAGCTCCACCGACGTGCCGACTTATCCGGAAAGACTACACGTAAAACATGTGAACCGCGCGACCTTGTTCAGATTAGGCCTCGAAAAGCTGGCACCGGCCGACACAAAGCGAGTACTCTATTTGGACTCCGATGTGATCGTGTTGCGCGATCCGCGCGAACTTTGGAGCTTAGATTTGGGTGGCTCCCCGATTGCCGCCGTAGCCGATCCCGATGTCGATCCAAATATGTTCAAGCAGCGATGGCGTCTGCCAGAATGCAAACTCGAATACTTTAATGCTGGCGTGCTTTTTGTTGATCTCGAACGGGTTCGCGCAGAGCGCCTATTTGCAGTTGCGATCGATTTTGTTGCGCGAGAGCAGCCGTGGCTCTCTGACCAAGACGGACTGAACTATGCTCTTTGGGGCCGCTGGCATCCGTTGCAAGTTACCTGGAACGTGCTGCGCAGAGTCGCATTAGACGCGGCTGGCGACGCCCGGTCTCACCTACGGGAAGCTGTGCGCAATCCGGCGATTGTTCACTACAGCGGAAGCCAGAAACCGTGGTTACCGGACGGCTATCACCCTTGGGCTTGGTTATATTGGCAAAGCCTTTCTCGGACCCCGTTTCGTGATGAAGTTGTGCGCGAGTACGGTATCAGCCGATTGCAGAGGTTGCGTCTGTGGCTTCGGTGGCTCCGTCGGCGACCGGCGGGAGAGATTGCACAGCGTGAGCGCCGTCACCGCAAGCTCCTCAGCGCGTGCAACTCAACGTGTTCCAATGACAGAAACACGGCATAGTCGCTAGTTTTGCATGCGGAAGCATTGCCCACCTACCTCGCTTGGCCACCACCCTATGCGCTGGCCATGCGTAAACACCTTTGGGAGTTCGTCAGTCTTTTCGGATTGATTTGATGTTTCCGGCTTACGGCGTATGACGCTGCGTATTCTTCGCGACAGGCTGCCTCCCAAACATCGCTTCGCGAAGTAGCGCCAAAAACTTGAGGTCCGCCAAAGCGCAGGATGATGCTCTGTCGCAAAAGCCAAGCAAACGCGTTCGCTCTCCGCATCTCCGCGCTCGAGCGCCAAACCAGCGAGCCAGCATGCCTCTCTGGCGTATCGCCGTCGCATCTCTTCAACCCAGCCGCTAAAACCCTCTGTCCCACTTCCCCAACTGTTTAGAACCTCTTGGCATGTACTAATCCGTTGCCGTCGATCCCCCAATACGTTGCTAACATAACCTAAGGTCATATTGTCGCCGTGCCAACGATAGTAGCCCTGTTCAGCGTTGATAACTGCGATAGAAGATCGCGTCGCAAGTCGCATCCACATTTCCATATCGCTTGTGTGATGCATCGCCAGATGATATCCGCCGACCCGGTGCTGCAGCTCGGTTCGAATGACGGCCGTCGGTGTAGGGACTCCATTCCCGTGCTCACAGCTATATCGCAGATAGCGCGCACCCGATATGATTTTGTATTCGAAGTCTCCCCCATCTTCGACCCCTGCGAATGCGCGCTCATCGAAGATGATTCCCGCCATGCCATAACTCAGGCCGACGTCTTCGTGGCTATCCATAACTTTGACCGCTCGTGCCAGGGCGCCTGGCGCTAATGCGTCGTCGGCAGAAAGCAGCAGGCTGTACTGCGCGCGAGCCCAATCCATAACTCCTTCGTTAAATGTCTTGATGTGGCCAAGGTTTACTGCGTGGCGGCGAAATATAACGCGCGAATCATTCGCAGCCAGTTGCTCGCCAACCGCCGGCGTATCATCAGAAGATGAGTCGTCAATGATGAGAACTCGAACGTCGACGTCCCTTTGCGAAAGAACACTCCCTACGCAGCCCTTCAGGTACCGTCCGTAGTTGTAGCAGGGCACAACGACATCAACGGAGCCCACGGACCGGCTCCATCTGACCGGTAACGGACTGAACAACTCGCCATTGCGCCGGTTCGTGAAAGACGCCAAATTCGGTGGCCTCGAAGATTTCATGGCGCAAATGAAAACTAACACCGATTTGTCCGGCTACTAGCTGCTGGAAACCCTTCTCTCGAATGGCAATCAGCACTGTGTAGCGGTCCGATACAAGCTTGAGTGGCGGAGTGAGCACCTCGATAGCCCCGTCGCCATAGACGTGAGGTAGATCTACATTGTCGCAATAGCTGCTGAAATTGCAGCACAAAACCTGGTCCGCGCGTTTGATCGAGCACAGGAAGTGGGGCTGTTCGACTGGCTTCAGCGCACGATAGCCGATGCGTACTTTCATCCGCTCGCCAAACTCGAACATCGTCTTTCTTTCGCCTTGCTCATTGTAAAGATCGATATCGGTAACGACGATCGCGGGATCCTTGGGTGCCTGAAACCATGTCGCGGTGGCCAGTTTACTGTCGGCCTCATAAAGTCGCAGGGCTTCGTCCGTCGGCCCGTCATACGCGATTCGCCCCAGTTTCAGATAAATCACCCGCTGGCACATCGTCTTGATACTGAACATGTTGTGCGAAACAAACAGGATAGTTGAGCCCTGCTGCTCGAGCTGTCGGGCGAAAGCCATGCATCGGCGCTGAAAGGTGACATCGCCGACGGCCAGCACCTCGTCGAGAAGCAAGATTTCTGGGTCTAGGTGAGCGGCAACGGCGAATGCCAGCCGTACATACATGCCACTCGAATAACGCTTGACTGGGGTGTCGATAAAGTCTCGGAGCTCGGAAAAATCGACAATAGCGTCAAACTTGCGAGCGACTTCCGCTCGGCTCATTCCAAGGATAGCGCCATAAAGGAACGTGTTCTCGCGCCCCGTTAGCTCGGCGTGAAATCCAGTTCCAACCTCAAGCAGCGCACCCAGACGTCCTGTTACGCGCGCATAGCCGACCGTTGGCGTCGTGATGCGCGAGAGAATTTTTAGAAGGGTGCTTTTACCTGCTCCATTGAGCCCAATAATACCAATGTTTTCGCCACGCGCGATTTTGAACGATGCGTCCCGCAAAGCCCAAAATGTCTCATGTTCCGCATTTTCCGACCGACGATCGCGAAAGAGGGCGCCCGCGCGTGCCGCGAGAGCATCGCGAATAGAATCGTGCTTCTCGGACCTTGCACCACGGCGGTAGCACTTTCCTAGTCCTTCGGCACTGATGACGATATGTTGGCTCATATCAGGTCGGCGAACGACCGCTCCATGCGCTTGAAAAAAATCAAGCCTCCGATCAGAAACAACCCAATCGCGGCTAGGCTTATTCCAAGGCTAACGCTATTCAGATCGCCTTTGCCGAAAACGGACCAACGGAAGCCTTCAATAACTCCAACCATTGGATTGAGGCTAAAGAGCCATTTCCATTGCGTGGGGATAATGGTTACGGGATATACGACTGGGGTCGCGAACATCCAGATCTGAAGCATAAATGGCAATGTGTGCTTGACGTCGCGAAAGCGCACATTGATGGGACCAAGCCATAAGCCGACAGCGAGCGCGAGCATCGCTGCGATAGCGAGCAGCGGCGGCACCGCCAAAAGCCGCCATGATGGCATCACTCCGAACCAGATCATCACGCCAAACAGCACGATGAACGCGATCAAAAAATCGAGCAGGGGTGCGATCACGCAGGCGAGCGGAATAATAAGGCGAGGAAAATAGACTTTTCGCACGAGCTCGGCGTCGGAAACGAGACCGGTTGCGCTACGACGCACCGCTTCTGCAAAGTAGGTCCAAGGCAGCACGGCGGCGAAGGCGAACACCGGGTAAGGAATCCCCTCTGACGGCATCCCCGCGAAATGACCGAAAATGACAGAAAAAATGGCGACCGCGAATACTGGTTGAATGATTGCCCAAGCGATGCCGAGCGCTGCCTGCTTGTATACAACCTGAATGTCGCGGAGGGTTAGGACAACCAATAGTTCTCGATACCGCCAAACAGTATCAAGCTCGAGGTCAAATAAGCCCGAGTTCGGTCGGATTTCAATTGAATCAGGCGTGGTAGGGTGTGCCATCCGGCAATGAGAAACTGGCACGTTGGTCATTGTATCGCGCAAGCCTTCTTCAAGAGAGCACCCACTTGTTCCTGCTCGGCCGATGTCATTTGTGGATAAAGCGGCAAAATGACGCATTCGTCTTGAGCTGCCTCCGAATTCCGAAGCGGCACCCGCAGCGGCGCGTCGGCATAGACCGCTTCGCGGTGGCTACACATAACGCCACGTCGCGTTGCTATGCCGGCGTCTAGCATGGTCTGCATTACCGTGCGCTGATCGCAATGGCTCGGTAACCGCACGCAATAGCTCTGCCAGTTGCTGCGCGCATAGGCGGGTTCTAAGGGCGCTATCAGCCCGATATTATTGGCGAGCAATTCTTCATAACGGCGAGCGAGCGAGCGGCGGCTGGCGACGATGTCTGGTAACCGCTTAAGCTGCTCTCTTCCAACCGCGGCCTGAATGTCAGTCATACGGTAATTGTAGCCCAGGACCGGATGCTGCTCAAAGATGACTTGCGGGGAACCATGCCGGACGGTGTCTGGAATGCTCATGCCGTGTTGACGAAGCAATCTGAACTTGGCATCCCATTCTGCATTTGCGGTCGTTAGCATCCCGCCGTCGCCTGTACTCATGATTTTGCGCGGGTGAAACGAGAAGCAGGCAATGTCGCTTCGCGGCCGTCCGATCTTTTCGAACTGGCCATCCCACGCGATCTCGCTACCCATAGCGCAAGCCGCATCCTCAACAACGGGAAGGCCGTGACGACGCGCGATCTCAAGGACTGCCGCGAGATCACACGGCATTCCCATCTGATGCACGCACAGAATGGCGCGTGTGCGTCGAGTTAGAACGGCTTCAATTTGGGTGGGGTCGATATTGAACGTGCGCGGCTCGACGTCGACGAAAACAGGAGTCGCGCCGCAATAGCGGACAACATTCGCGGTGGCGATGTAGGAGTGGCTGACCGTGATGACCTCGTCGCCCGGCTGAACCCCAACCGCGATCATCGCGAGATGAAGCGCGGTCGTGCAATTTGAAACGGCGCAGGCGTGCGGTGCACCAACGAAGGCCGCGAACTCGCTCTCAAATGCGGCGACCTCGGGTCCTTGCGTTACCCAGCCGCTCAGGATCACGCGTCGCGCGGCGTCCGCCTCGCGTTCATCCATTACCGGCCTGATGATCGGGATCATTGTAGCGCCGTCCGATTGGACCGCCACCAAACCACCAAACGCCGCAATCCCTCCTCCAAACTAACACCGGCTCGAAACCCTAACAGCTGCTCAGCCTTTGTTGTATCCGCCAACCGGCGTGCAACAGGATTCACTTTGCGTTCGGGACCGTAGATCGGCTTCAAGTTCGATTTCATTACCCACAGCAGCGCGTCGGCAAGTTGGTTCAAGCTGGTCTCGGTGCCACTCGCTACGTTGAATACGTCGTCTCGCAAATCCGATTGCAGCGCAAGAACGTTGGCGCGTGCGACGTCTTCGATATAGATAAAGTCCATGGTCGTCGATCCGTCACCCAAAATAAGCGGAGGCTCTCCGGACGCAATCCGCTCCATCCATCGAACCAAAACTTCTGTATACTTGCCGTGGATGTCCATACGCGGACCGTAGACGTTGAAATAGCGTAAAGCTACGTAAGGCAGTCCGTACATGTCGTTAAAGGAGCGCAGCAGTCCCTCGAGCATGATTTTGCTGGCTCCGTACCATGTGCGATTGTTGTAAGGATGGTGGTCCTCGCGCGTCGGAAAAACATCAGCCATTCCATAGATTGAGGCAGACGAAGCAGTGACAATCTTCTTGACACCAGCGGCCTGCGCCGCCTCAAGCACATTGAAACTGCCGTCGCACATTACTCCCAGTGCTTCACGCGGTTCGGCAGCGCAAGCCGTTATGCGCAGTGTCGCCATGTGGATGACGGCATCCATTCCCTCAGTGACCTTGCTGAGCGTCTCGACGTCACGAATGTCACCTTTGACCAGCGTGACACGACTATCCTTCAGCGCCTCCTCGACATTTTCGAGCGAGCCACGATTGAGGTTGTCGAAGATGACGATCCGGTTGGGAGAGAAATCCCGCAGCAGCAGATCAATGGTCGTGGACCCGACCAAGCCGCATCCGCCCGTCACCAAGATATTTGCACCGTCGATGTTCATCGCGCTCCGCCATTTGGCTCGTTGATATTATAGTATCGCGCCTCCGCTTCCCCGGGATTACCCGTCCCGCGCTGGTCGGTCGGCAATCCGCTGCGTTTCCGGGTTAGCTAGGCTGCTGGTTACAGTGCTACGGCGCCGTCATCGCCGTCTCGGCTGTTGCTAAATCGATCAACGCGTCCGAAACCTCCCGTTGTATCGCGGCCGTCAACTCCGGGTACATCGGAAGCGACAATACCTCATTGGCGGCCTGCTCGGAATGTGGAAACGCCCCTGCCCTATAACCAAGATCCGCATAAGCAGGAAGCAGGTGGACTGGGGTCGGATAGTGAATGCCCGTCCCGATCCCATGTGCCTGCAGGGCGGCCTGCCACTTTTCCCGATTAGCTGAACGGATCGCATAGATGTGATAAACATGCCGAACGTTTGGCAGCGCAGCGGGCGTAGAAACCCCGCTGTCGGCGAGCAGTGCGCCGTAACGCGCTGCGGCTGCACGACGGCCTTCCGTCCATCCCCCGAGATGGCGCAGCTTTACTCGCAGCACTGCGCCTTGCAAACCCTCAAGGCGCATGTTGTAGCCTTTAAGGACGTGCTGATACTTTTTCTCGCCGCCCCAGTCGCGCAACATGCGCACCTTGCGTGCAAGTTCCGGGTTGGCCGTGACCACCATCCCGCCTTCGCCATAGGCGCCGAGGTTCTTTCCGGGATAGAAGCTAAAGCAGCCGAAATCGCCGAGGCCACCCACGCGGCTGCCGTTATATTCGGCGCCGTGCGCCTGGGCGGCGTCTTCGACGACGATGAGACCGTGTTTTTTCGCGACCTGCAGGATGGGATCCATATCCGCCGGCTGACCATAAAGATGAACGGGAAGGATTGCCTTGGTGCGCGGCGTGACCGCGGCTTCCAGGGCCTTCGCATCCATCGTGTACGTACGCGGATCGATGTCGACAAAAACCGGCTTAGCGCCCGTATAGTGAATCGCAGCGACGCTTGCGACGAACGTGAAGGGCACGGTAATCACTTCGTCGCCCGGGCCGATGCCAGCGGCGAGCAACGCTAATTGCAGAGCGCTTGTGCCGCTGTTGACGCCTATTCCGTGAGTACTGCCACAATAAGCGGCAAATTCCTCCTCAAACGCCGCCACTTCGCTGCCGAGGGTGAACTGGCAGGTGTTCAGGACGCCTTGAATGGCGGCGTCGACCTCCGGCTTGATGCTGGCGTATTGCGCTTTGAGATCGAGGAACGGGATCAAGCTACGGCTCCTTGTCGTCGCAGATGAACGGTTTCGCCGCGGCCGCGCATCGAACTCGTGGCCGCTTCGATAAGCTCCACGACCCTGAGGCCAGATCGGCCATCAGTCAGCGGGGCCTTGCGGGCTTCAATGCAGTCGATGAAATGCTCCGCTTCCACGGTCAAGGCCTCGGTGCCATCAAGCTTGGGCGCCCACATGTCGCCAGTGCGGTAGCCGACCCGCATCTCGTAAATCTGCTGCGGATCATCGGTGATGTTGATGCCCTTGTCATACACCTTGATCTTCTCGCTGGGCTCGAGGTCATCGTAAACGATCATCTTTTTGCTACCCCCAAGTAGCACTTGTCGTACCTTGACTGGCGCAAGCCAGCTAACGTTGGCATGCGCAATCGTCCCGGAGCCGTAAAACAGCGTGATATAAGCAAGATTCTCTGGCGTTCCCGGGAAATGATTAGTGCCGCTTGCGGAAACCGCGATCGGTTGCTCGCGCAACAGGTAGTCCAGGATTGAAAAATCGTGCGCAGCCAAATCTGAGAGGACACTGACATCGCGCTGGAACAAACCGAGATTCACGCGAGTGGAATCGTAATAAAGGATTTGTCCCAGCTCGCCGTTCCCGACGAGCTCGCCCATTTTCCGAATTGATCCGGTGTAAACGAACGTGTGATCGACGAGAAATACGCTGTTACGCTTGTCGGCTTCATCAACCAGCTTTTGCGCTTGCAGCGAGGTCTCTGTTACCGGTTTGGCAAGCCACAAATGCTTTCCGGCCTTGAGCACCGCCATCGCCAGCTCAAAATGCGTGCTGACGGGTGTGGCGATAGCGATAGCATCGATTTTAGGATCGCGGACCAGTTCCTGATAATCCGTCGTTGTCTTCACGGAGGGAAAGCGGCGGGCGACGACGTCGAGCTTGCGCTGGTCCAAATCCGACACGGCCACAAGCTTTCCGCGCGAAAGCTCCGCGAAGTTACGCGTCAAATTCGGACCCCAATAGCCATGACCGATAACTCCTATATTGATCATGTGTCGCCGCCCGAGGTCACAGGTAGACAAGTTGACGCTGGAGTCATGATTTCTTCTTCTTTCTCACATCACCCGCAACGCGCGCCGGCACTCCCTGCACAATCGCGTAGTCCGGAACGTCATTCGTTACGACCGCTCCGGCCGCGACCAACGCGCCTTCTCCGATCGTCACCCCCGAAATGATCGTCGCGTTGGAGCCGATAGACGCTGTCCGCTTGACGCGCGTCTGCTCAACGCTCCAATCCGCTTCGCTTTGCGGGGAGCCGTCCGTGTTAGTGGCGCGCGGAAAGCGGTCATTCGTGAACATTACACCATGGCCGATGAAGACCTCGTCTTCAATGACAACACCTTCGCAAATAAACGTGTGAGAGGATATCTTACAGCGCGCTCCGACCGAAGCGTTCTTCTGAATTTCGACGAACGAGCCTATCCTGCTGTCGTCGCCGACGCTGCAGCCATAAAGATTGACTTGGTCAGGATGATATATCTTGACGTTGCGGCCAAGCACAACAGAATCCGCAACCGACATTTAAAACACTCCTCAGTTCAGGCCGCTTAACGTCATCTAAAGTCGCCCAACGATTACAGACTGTCCAGTGGAGTTAGCGACTTTTTCATTTGTGGTTAGTAACAGCGGATCGGTCCAGTTTTCAAGGTTAACTCGTGACCGGGCGGACCCCGGGAAAGAACCAGGCAGACGCCTTAAATGACACACCAATGACAAAGGTAAGGTCGAACCTCCAAGCCGATCAGCCGCCTAGCTGCTGCCCGCAAGGTTGAGTTGCAGCTACTATAAGGCACTCGGGCGAGACAAGAATTAGCATCAGCCACCATGTTCATCCGCTCCATCGGCAGCGACACCTCATGTTTGCTCCTAGTCTCTGTTCACCTGCTCGCCCAACGTCGCGTCGATCGTTCTGCGAGTTCACGCGTTAGGCATCGCAAGATATAAGCCGATACGCGCGGGGATCGACCAAAGGGCGCCAAGAAATTTCCAATATTACGCGCCTTGAATGCTTCAATAACTGCCAGCCATTGTACTCGGCAGTCGACATTCCAATAGTGCGCGATGACTGCGCGGCGCTCGCGTGGGGTTAGCTTTGTGTTCGCGATTAGTTCACAATCGCTGTCTCGCAACCGTTCGAGATCTTGTTTGCTGTGTCGTGCACTCAGCGAGCTTGCCCGCAGCGTCGAGACGTAGCCTGCGATCGGAACCAGTAGGAAACGCGCACCTGCAGCTAGTGCACGAGTGTAAAAAGCATAGTCTTCACCAAGGCGTAGGGACTCGTCATATCGCAGCGAGTGCGCGCCGAGGAATGACCGTCGAATCAAAGGTTTGATGAAGCCAAATTCTTGCCTCGACCTATCCTTTCTTGTTATATTGCCGAGGACGAACTGCGTTAGATTTATAGGTTGTGGCTCGAACGACTGGTCAAGGAAGACACGACGCGGAAGATCACAGTCCGGGTGGTCCTCTAAAGATTGCAATTGATCATCGGCAATGAAATCCCAACCATCCGATTTGACCAATAAGTTCTGGACCCGACCGGGCAGAAAAAAATCGTCGCCATCTAGAATCGCCAGCCAGGGACTTTTCGCGATTTCCATTGCGATATTGCGTGCCGCGGACGGGCCAACGCTGGAACTCAAGCGCTCGACGATTAGCCTACCGCCGCCCGGATCGCACCTGCGCGCCCTCAAGGCTGTATCATCTGCCGATCCATCATCCACAACGATAACGGTACTCACCTCAGGTTCGGCCAGCGCCGAGGCCACCGCTCGTTCGATGGTGTCACTTCGGTCTCGTGCAGCGATCAATACGTCGACAGAAGTGGCCAGCGGGCCACGTCCCGCCTTATCGATGACGCGGTGAACTGTCGAGTGGTTGGGCACAGCCATGAATTTCAACGAGGCGATCAGTCAAAGTCCGACAGTTGCGACGATTGCTTCCATGCTGACAGACCTGAGAGAAGATCGTGGTTATACTTGAAGCCCAGTTTCTGGAGCTGTCCCGGGATCATATTGGTCGATTGATTAAGCTTGCGCACCCGAGCACGATTGATGTCTGTTTTCACGCCTAGCGTTGAAAGCACCTCGAATCCTACGGCCACCAGCCCTAAAAGCCAAAATGGCACTGTGATCGATGGCTCTGGGTAGCCCGCAACCTTCGAAAACGCAGCACAGATATCTTTGCTGGTGTAGCGCTGCGGGTGACAGAAATTGTAGAGGAAGACACCCTCGTTACGTTCAGTCACCTCAATCATAGACGAGACAAGATCTTCGACATAACCGCACGCCTTTATAGTATCGCTTCGGCCTGGGTATATGAAACGGCGCTGCCGTAGAGCGCGCGCAAGCCTTGTAAAATTGCCCCATTCCGCGAGCCCATATATGACACCAGGCCGAACAACAGTCAGGCGTCGCTCATCGGATCGCTCCGATTGCCATAAGCGGTGTATACCTTCCGCGAGGATCTTTGAGCGTCCGTAGGCGTTTGCGGGTTCGAGTTTCGCTTCCTCGTCTTTGGGCACTTCAGTCGGCCCATAAACCATCATAGTGCTGGTAAACAGGATATATTCGGAGCCTACATCGCTCGCAAATCTGCAGACATTCGTCGCGCCTTGTACGTTGGTCCAATAGTATTCCCAATCCTCATGACCGGGTGTGGTATGGATGGCCGCAAAGTTGAAGATATCAAATGGTCCATCGCCACAAAGCGTCGGAGGAATTGGTTCTGTAATATCGAAATTAACATAATTGACGCCGGTGACTGTAAACCGCGGCTCCGCGATATCAACGCTGTACAGTCGACGATAGCGATCTGTTTCGGCAAGGCGCTTCAAGAAATGGCTGCCTACGAAGCCGGCGCCGCCAAATACTATCGCTACTCTGTCCACTGCCTTCACCATTAATTTGTAACTTTAATCCAAAAAACGAGGATCAGAAACCCCGTTAACTTATTGAAATATCTATCATGATGCACGCTTTAATAATACAGATGGTTTCGGGTAAGGTTACATGGACGACTTGGATGGCCCGGAAGCCCTCCGAATGTCGCCGTTGGCCGTGATCCACCTTTGCGACGGACCGGGCAATTTGTGGGAAAACAATGACAATCCATAACGTGGCCTTCCAGCATTCGAAAGTACCAGTGCTCGTTGTCATCCCGTGCTTGAATGAAGAAGAGCACATCGAGCACGTAATTAGAAAATTGGCAGTTGAGGCCGATCAAATTGATTTGACGATAGTTGTGGCCGACGGGGGTAGCAACGATCAGACGCGGACAATTGTGCGACAATTATCCGTCCATCACCCGGTTGTGTTGATGGATAACCCGAGACGCATTCAATCCACAGGAATCAATGATGCGGTTCGGAAGTATGGAAATCAAGCCCAATTTCTCATTCGCGTAGATGCTCACGCTAGCTATCCGGAAAACTACTGCGAAATGCTTCTTGATGTGCAAGCCCGTACACTCGCAGATTCGGTTGTCGTTGCAATGCAAGCTGAGGGAACTACGTGCATTCAGCGTGCCGCAGCAGCAGCGCAAAATTCGATTCTTGGTAATGGCGGATCGCCACATCGCAATCAGGTCAGAGATCGCTGGGTTGATCACGGTCATCACGCCCTGATTAAGATGGACGCATTCAACGCCGTCGGTGGGTACGACGAATCTTTTTCGCACAACGAGGATGTTGAACTAGACAACCGTCTTAGCGCTAAAGGATTTCGCATCTTCCTGACTGGGGAAGTAATTGTGACCTACTATCCTCGCCGATCGATTGTTGGCTCATTCAAACAGTATTTTAATATTGGACAGGGGCGCGCGCGGAACTTCCTGAAACATCGACGACGTGCGAATCTCAGGCACCTCGTGTTAGCGGCAATAGCACCGCTGCTTTGCCTTGCGTTGCTGACGCCATTCTCCGCACTCTTTGCGATTCCTGCGTTGGCGTGGATGTTGGCGTGTCTCACGTATGGTTCTATTCTCGGCGCGCGTCTCGGCAACCCCTGCGCGATGGCGTCTGGGATAGTGGCGATGGCAATGCAGGCTGGTTGGTCATTCGGTTTTTTCAATGGGCTTTTGCCCGCCATCTCGATGGTAGGCCGGGATGATGGCAATCAGAGCAGCCGTTCTAATGATCCGAGATCGAACGATACGATCCAGCGGCCACCGACTGCTCGTAAGGACGACGCGAAAGTTGACGAGTTAATCGATGATCGCTGAAGGAAATTCAATTTCGCTCGGACCTCGGCCAGAGATCAGCGTTATTATGGCAAACTACAATTGTGCGCCGTACCTGAACGACGCAATTCGTTCGGTTCAAAATCAGCAGCTACAGAACATAGAGATAATTGTTTCCGATGATGCATCAAGCGATCAGAGTGTCGATATTGTCAATGGATTAATGGCCAAAGATTTTCGCATTCGGTTGTTGAGAAACGATCAGAATCGCGGACCAGCCGCTGCCCGCAATCGCGCTATCGATGTAGCTGCGGGCGAATGGATTGCAATAATGGATAGCGACGACCTGATGCACCCTCAAAGATTAGCCATGTTGAAGAACGCAGCCATTCGTGACGGTGCTGATTTGGTTGCAGACAATATCCTCGAGTTCTTCGATGACGATTTGCGGTCTGCGCGGCGGTTGCTTAAGGGAAAATGGGCATCTGGCCCCTTCTGGATGGACATCTTGGATTTTGCTCGATTGAACGACCCCTACGGGTCCGGACCCGCCTTGGGATACCTGAAGCCCCTGATCCACGCATCAATTTTCACCGCGGAGAAAGTCCGCTACGACGAAACGCTGACGATTGCAGAGGATTATAATCTCGTCATCCGCCTCCTTCTGGCAGGCAAGACGATGCGGGTCTATCCGATTCCGCGGTACTATTACCGTAAGCGGCGCAGTTCGATTTCACATCGTCTTAATAAGAACGCCCTCGAAGCAATAAAGAGAGCGGATCTCGAACTCCTCGGGCAAGCCAGCGCCAAAAACAAGCGACTCGCCAGAACGATCGCTAGTAGAATTAAATCGATCGAGAACGCAGCAGCATACGAGGAGCTGCTGTCTGCCCTAAAGGGTCAGCAATGGTTCCAAGCGCTCAGGGTTGCGCTGGCGTGGCCCCGGGCGAGTTTGCTGCTGCGCCTCCCACTAGGTGTTCGCCTGCGCCAACTTCGTCTAGTTCGAGCCCTAGCGAAAATCGGTCAGCTCAAAATTTGGCCGGAATCTCGCGCAATCAATGACGACGATTTCAAAATAATTCCCGATCCAAGCGGTAAAGAGACGGAATGACGAACAATCGAAAATCAACATTGACCATCATAGCGGCTGTTTCCGCGATGGTAGCGAGCGTGGCTGCCTTTTTGGTAACTGAAGCGACCGCACAGTTCCATAACCTTGGCGGTGCGCAACGAATCAGAGGCCATCTCTCTCTTGCGAACGAGCCTGCTGAAGGTATCGGATCGCCCCTCAATCGCGCGGAACTCATTGAGACATTCGACGACGAGTTTTCAGATTTCAGGTGGTATGCCGAAGGAGCAATTTACGGCAAGCCTGGAGGAGGAATTTGGCGAACTAATTTTGGTTATGCCGGAGTCCAGGATCGGAACAGCCGCAATTTGCCGAGCAATGGCGAGCAACAAATATATGTTGATCGCGGCTTTCGTGGTACTGCGGCCGCTCCCTTGGGGCTAGATCCGTTTCGCATAAATGACGGTGTTCTTGAAATTACTGCCGATCGCACCCCAGACCGAGTCAAGCCGTATATCTGGAATTATGAATACACCTCGGGGCTCATTACCAGCCGCGATACATTTTCACAACGATACGGCGTCTTCGAAGTTCGCGCCCGCGTACCGAAGGGTCGCGGACTATGGTCCTGCATCTGGCTCCTGCCTGCAGCGGGCGGCTGGCCTCCAGAGATTGACATACTCGAAATACTAGGAGACCGGCCAACAACTCTCGTCACAACTTGGCACAGCGCTGCATCGGGAGAGCATACGATGGGTCCAGTAGCAACTGAAATTCCAGATGCGTCGGCCGACTTTCATACTTACGCTATTGATTGGGATGCAGATCAAATTCGTTGGTACTTCGACGGCTTCGAGGTGGCGCACGCACAGACACCCGCCGACATGCACGTCCCCATGTATCTTCTAATGAACTTGGCAGTGGGAGGCAATTGGCCGGGTAGCCCCGATACAAACACACAGTTCCCCGCAGCGCTGTCGATTGATTGGATTCGAGCATACCAGAGACCGGATCTGAAGACGAAGTAAGGCTCCAAGTTAATTTCCCAATCAGTCCGTCGGTTGATGTCATCATTCGCTAATCATTGTGAGACCAGAATTGAATAAATGCGCACCAACGGTTACCGTATGCATTTGCACGTTTCGTAGGACGAGCGTGGTCTTAACGATTGGCAGCGTAGCAGAGCAAATTCTGCCTAGCGGCATGCAATGCAAGATCATCGTCATTGATAACGATCTCACACCCAGCGCTGGGGCGCTGATCTCTGACGCTTGCTCCAAATTGGGAATTAAGTGCACTTACCTACACGCGCCCGGTCAAAATATCTCGATCGCGCGCAATGCCGGTCTCTCGGCGTGCCGAACCAGGTGGCTGGCTTTTGTGGACGACGACGAGATAGCCTCGCGCGATTGGCTCAGTCGATTGCTGGCGAATCGCAACGGCGCAGTTGCGGTATTTGGGCCTTGCGAGGCAATCTACCCCGATAAGGCTGCTGGCTGGATCAGGTTCGGCGACTATCACTCAAATCGCGTTGTTTCTCGCGACGGAGTAATAGACACCGGCTATACGTCAAACGTGCTGATCGATATGGACTTTGTACGTGCACACAAGCTCCAATTTGATGAAGAGTACGGGCGAACGGGCGGTGAGGACACCATATTCTTTTATCAAATGTATCGATGTGGCGGTCACCTGGCTTATGCCGCGGGTGCGATTGTTTACGACCGGGTTGCGCCCAGCAGAATAACGTTGCGCTGGGTTGCCGCAAGGCAGTATCGCGCCGGGCAAACATACGCCAAACTACAAGAGAAATACGTTGTAAAGAGATTTTTTCGAATTCTTATACTTTCCCCGCTTAAGATTGCGTACTGCGTGAGCATGGCCGCCTTATTGGCGTTCCGGCCTGGCGCCGCCATGTGGTGGTTAATGCGCGGCGTGTTCCATTTCGGAACCTTAAGCTATCGATTGGGTGGGAATGTCTATAAAGAGTATCTGCGCAGCTAGGCCGCAGAAAGGATTCAGCACGAAGCGGGGAGCTCATTGTCGCTTTCTTCGCGACGCATCTGGAGGCCTTGAGATTCAAATCGTGCATTCAGGCCGTTTAGCTCCTACCATACGTGAAGCGGAAGATTCTTGGATTTGCGCCTGAGGTTCGACCGGATGCACTTCGCGAAATCATTTGAAAATAGTCACAACGCGCCATCGTTGAGATGGAATCTCAATCAGACATGGTTGACATGGCTGGTGGCGCTTAGCGCGCTCATGTTCATTCAATTGTCGCAAACCGCCGCGGTGGTTGTATTCATGGTCGCCGTAGCAATATGTGCGCTTGCGCGGCCACAAGATGCATGGAAAGCGATTTTGGAAAGCAGATTTGTTTGGCCATTCCTACTTTACGCAGCTTTTTCGATTATTTGGTCGCATGCTTCCGAGCTCACGGCTCGCGGGGTAGTTGAGCTTGCCTTTACGGTTGGCGCAGCAACACTTGTCGCCCAGACGATATCACCAAAAGCGTTCGTCTCTGTCATCGTTGCTTGTTGCTTAGTCGCGACAGTCGCGAGTATCATATATTTGGGACCAGAGCTCATCGCGGAATGGGATTCTGGATTTCCCGTTCAAGGGATATTTTTGGGCTCGAAGAATTCGTTCGGTGCGGCCGAGGCTCTCTTCATCCTGGCTGGCTTCTATTTCGCTCTCGACAGAACGCGACCGTACGCGATGCGAATATTGATGATTCCGTGCATCTTCCTCGCCGTCGCTCTTCTGATCAGCTCACGATCCGCGACGGCAGCCCTCACTGTCGTTCCCGCGCTCTTGTGCTCGGCCGCAATGTATTTGCTTGTTAATTTCAGCCCGAGGTTTAGACCGATTATGCTTTTCTCCGTATGCGCTATTAGCGTCTTGTTCACCGCAATGATAATTCCCGTGGTGGAAAGCACATTACCGCTGTTTCTGGACGCCACTGGCAAAGATGTGACGCTGACAGGACGAACGTTACTCTGGCGCTGGGCCGATCGGATTATTGCCGACAACCCGATACTGGGCTTTGGCTACGAAGCATTTTGGGTTCCAGGCAATAGTTTCGCTGAGTCGATATGGCTGGAACAGGGTATGGCCTGGCGCAGTGGCCTTCATTTCCATAATCAGTGGTACGAAGTCGCAGTTGAGTTGGGCCTGATTGGGCTTGTGCTTGCCGTCATCGTGTTCATGATCGTATTCGTTTCAGTCTTTAGGTGGGCCCTGCGCCGACCATCTCCCGAAAGCTGCTTTTTTCTTGGGTTTTTGATATTCACTACCATCCGCACATATGTCGAGGTTGACCTGTTTTGGCAAAACTCGCTGGCATTCATGATATTTATCGCATCATACTGCTACGCTAAACGGGAAAAACGAGAGCGCGCAGCATTGTCGTCAACAGCCGTCGAATTTGCGTGAAGCATCGTATCCACCGATCGAGGATTGCAATTTGAGTAGTCCCGCATGAAACTCATCCACCCGCGCTCAAAAGCGATTGCCGATCGGAAGGCCATCCTACTGTTCTATAGAGAGTTTGAACAAGACAAATTTTTTAAGAATGATCGTCACCTTAAACGTATTGTGCGACCTTTGTATAACCTCATGCATCATCGCCAGAAGAAAACCGGATTTGCTGTTTCATTTGATCTTCTCGTTCGCGCTCTAATAAAATACGGTTGGATTGTGTACATCAATGATCGAGTGACTGCCAAAAGAAACCCTAACTATCCGATTGGTTTGGTGGGCTTTCCGTCAATTCTTGAAGATTGGGATCTCCCTAATCCAGCCATTCTCGGACCATCACTATATGATCATCCGCTCCTCGCTCCTGACCTTATGGAAGATCCGCGCTTTAGAAAATACCTTGTTCTAGCACCTTGGATGCACGACATGTTCCGGCCTGTCTATGGGGACGCGTGTGTCTCCTGGTACGCCGGAATCGACACTGATGAATGGATGGACGCAAGCGATTGTACAAAAGATATCGACTTTCTCATCTACGATAAGATCAGGTGGAACTACGATTTGCTTGCAGCGGAACTGCTTTATCCGATCCATTCGACGCTGAAGGGCAATGGGTTCAAGACACATATTATTCGCTACAAGTACCATGATCACACGACATACAAGCACTTACTGAAGCGATCACGCGCGATGGTGTTTCTTTGCGAGCATGAGACACAAGGATTGGCGTACCAGGAGGCTCTTGCTTCCAACGTCCCCGTTCTAGCGTGGGACAACGGCTATTGGCTGGATCCGCTTTGGCGACGGTTTAGCGCGGTCAAGATACCTGCCTCCTCCGTACCTTTCTTCTCTGAGGAGTGCGGCGTAACATTTCGCAATGCCACGGATTTTAATAGGGCGCTATCAGCTTTCATGCAACGGCTCGACAGTTTCGAACCGAGGAAGTACGTGACTGAAAACCTTACAATGAAGGGGTCGGCAGAAATATATACTGCTCAGTACTTCTCCGTATTTGCACCACATCCAGCGATCCGACGTTGAGGATATTGAAGTTGCGGCGGGCCTCGTAGTAGGTAGTTCGCTGCTCATGCCACAATCTTGGCAGCGAGACCGAGCAGATCCTGCACAGACGTGCTAGCCGCTCCCAAATGATCAGCCGCACGCCCGGGAGGCCGCGATCGATCAGTGTTGATTCTGCACGACGACCCGCTGAGCGGCCATCTGTTTTGCTTTCGGGGGACGCCGTGGCAAGCAGCCATGACGCCCAGGGGGCGTGCCTGTTTCACCAAGCGCGCCTGGAACAGGGCCGCTTCCTGTTGGCCGAGCCCGGCGGACGGCGCGTTGGCGATCGCGCCTGCCGGCGGGCAACGCGCTCGGTAAGCACCATCGCATACGTGGCGGCCAGATCGATAGGGAGCGCTTGCGGCAAGCACCCAGGCGGAAGCGGCGAGCGCCAAGGCCGAAGCCTCCAACGCCCAAACGGATCTGTCGAGCACCGAGGCTCTCATCGGCCATTTCAAACTCGAGGTCGAGAAGCTGCGCCGCCAGCTGTACGGGTGCCACTCGGAGCGCTAGGCACGCTTCCTGGATCAGACGGAGCTTCAGCTCGAAGAGCTCGAAGCGGCGGCGACCGAAGACGTGTCAATCGCTATAGCCATACTGGGCGTAGTCCTGATTGTAGTAATAGTTTCCGTAAGAGTGCTGGTAACGGCCAAGCGCGTTCATATTGGTCTTATTGAGAACAACACCAAGCAAGTTGTCGTGTATCCCAGGCGCATTGCTTAGGGCGTGCTCGACGACATCAATCTTGGTGCGGCCCCACTCAACAACGAAGAGAAACGAATCGACCATGGGTGTTATCACTCGCACATCGACGACAGGGGCGAGTGGCGAGAGATCGACAATTACATAATCGTAGGTCCCCCGCAATTTCTCGAACACTGCTCGGGTAGGACCAGAAGCCAAAAGATCACTAGAGTGAGCAAGTCGTCTAGGTACTACTGCAGGCAAGAAGGCGAGTCCGGAAGTCCCTTCGCTCCACATAACATCATCGAGCTCGGCCTTTCCGGAGATTACATCCAGGAGGCCTCGTTTCGCATTCGGCGTAAGTGCCTTCGAGACCGACGGATTGCGCAGATCACAATCGACGAGCACAGCACGTCCGCCGCTATGGGCGATAAGTGCAGCAAGTGAGACTGCAACAGTAGACTTGCCTTCATTTGGCAGAGAGGAGGTGATCCCAATCACCTTACTGGCTTTTCCCACATGTTCGAGATCGGCGGCGACCTTAATGGCTCGAATTGCCTCTGCAAAACGAGAGAGCGGCGAGTCGACTACCATCCAACGGACGCTGGTGTCACGCACGATGGTACGCGGGCCAGGTGACCCCGCCTTTCTGAGTTGCCGAACGGCAGCCTCGGACCGGGAAGCGTCCTTAGCTGACGCGGAAGCATCCGGCGCGGACGCGGAAGCTTCCGGTGCGGACGCGGAAGCTTCCGGTGCCGACGGAGAAGCATCCTGTGCGGGCGAGGAAGCGGCCTGTGCGGACGAGCAAGCCGCTTTTGCCGAGGCGGAAGCGGGCATTGCTGACGTGGGAGCTTCGTCTGTGGATGTAGACGCATTGTTTGCTGACGCGGAAGCTTCTTGTACGGCCGTGGAAATTTCCTGTGCCGACCTGAAATTTTCCTTCGCCGACGCAGCACTTGCTGATGCGGATGCCTCCCTTGCTGTTGCAGAGGCGTAATTTGCCAACGGAACGAGCGAGATGCAATCCGCTCTTAAGTGTTCCTCAATTTGTGCTGGCGTACGGAACACCCGATCGGAAATATCGCGTAATATCCCAAGACCTCCACCTAAAATCAATCCAGCTAGACCAGCTAGCGCTAAATCAAGCATGGAATTCGGCGCGCTCTTGCCAAGCGGTCTCTTTGCCTTGCTGATTACCCTGGACTCTGAGATCGGGAAGGACTGCTGTTGAACCGATTCCATATACCGCTGCAAAAAGTTGTCGTATAGCGCGCGGTAGGTTTGGGCGCTGCTTTCGAGATTATGTAATGTGACTGCAGCTTCGTTGGTGGTCTGCGAATCGGTAACGATCTGCTCAAGCGATCGCTGAATCGATTTCTCGCGTTCCTTGGCTATTTCATAATCACTTTGATAGGTTTCCGCAGTACGCTTCAGCTCTTCAGCGATCGAACGGCGCAGCTCACCCAGTTGGTTGCGCAGATTGACCACAGCCAAGTGATTAGGACCGTATTTTTGAGCCCAGTCTCTTGCCCGGGCATCGTAGTCGAGATATTGGCTGCGCAGCTTGGTAATCACATCGTTGTGCATTGTATCGGCGACGGTAGCGGTGGTCGCGGCGCCGGGATCGACATCACCGGCTTCAAGAATCTGCCGTACTCGGTCGAGCCGAGCTTTTGCTTCAGCGGTCTGGGCGCGCACCTGGATAAGTTCGCTATTGTACTCAGCTAGCTGTTGCTCGTTCATGAGGCGACCGCCAGTATCGACGATATTATTCTTCGTCTTGTAATCGACCACTGCCCGTTCAGCATTGGTCGATTCCTCGCGCAGTTCCTTCAATCGCTCCTGCAGCCAGACAGAAGCGCGCTTTGTTACTTGATATTTTGTCTCAAGCGAATCGACCGCGTAGGCATCGACAACAGCATTGGCAACCTGCGCAGCGCGGTCCGGGTTGAAAGAGTCGAAATCAATCTCGATGGCGTAAGTGAGCCCAACGCGCCTCACCTTTAATCGACTGTGAAACGTGCCCAGCGCTCGCTGCGCGAGCAGTTCATCGGGGGCGGCTGCAGGTTCATTGGCCGTCGAAGGCATGAACACGCTCAGGACGCTGTTGACCGCCCCATTAGCAAACCCGACCAGACTACCAATAACACCCGCGCGCGGTGAGATGAATTCCGGATCCTCATTGAGATGGAGTTCATCAATCACCGACGATGCGATGCTGTCAGAATTGAGAATTTCGATCTGGGTATCAACTGCCGTCGAATCAATGGGCAGGTTGGATAACGGCGCTTCGTTTTGGAAGAGCTGTGCTTTGTGAGCGTCGATGACGAGAACGGCGCGGCCCGTGTAACGTGGCGGACTCGTAACGACATAGACGGCGCCAAGCGCTAAGGTCAGGAAGAACGCGACCCCGATGATGCGAGATTGCCGACGCACAAAACCAATAATGGCCGCGTAAAGCTCGGCCGGAGAGATCAACTCTGATGCGGGAAACGTCTGTTGTTGAATCGGCCGTAATTCAATCGGCCGTAATTTGTTGATCTGAAGCATACCGCTCCCTGACTCAAAATCCGCTACAAAGTCCCGCCATGCAACCACAAGTGCACCGCCGATAGAACTCGAATGGCGGTGGATTCGGCGACAGTCTACGCCAAAATTTGCTGTTGTGGGTCATGGCAGGCCGCGCACATCGACGCGCCTGTCAGCACCAGAAACGCCACACAGCCACTGAGACCAACCGCCGCGGTGACCACCGCGAGTCCAAAAGCCCATGGGTTCTCCCATTGAGAGTATCATTTTGTATCACGGCGCTGTGGCGGTGCCAACAATCCTAAGCAGGCAGCGCGATAATTGGAGTAAATTGAATGTGTTAACCTAAATCAGGGGCACTTTGCCTGATCCTCCTGCCGGCTTTCCAGCGAAAGCCATCTCAACGCGAACCGCACGCCTACCACGGTACCGGAAACCGGAATGAATATGGTCACGGCGGCGCAGCCGAATGCCATGAATGAGCACCGCGAAGATTATCACCCAACCGACGGCCAGGGCCGCCGACCAGCCCCAGGATATTCGGCCCACCGATAAGTTGAGAGACTGGCTCCCGATTCGGAGTGAGCGATGGGGAAGGCACGGTTCACGGAAGAGCATATGGTTGCTATCATCCGCGAGGTGAATCGACCACATGTCGGCGGTGGCGAAGCGGCGCGCGGTCAGCGAACAAACGATTTACAGCTGGCGCAGGCGCTTCGACGGCTTCTTTCAGGCGATCGATGTGCGGAGGCTGGAGACGTAGCGTTGCTCGCCACGTGACGAGCCTTCCCTCATCGGCGACACCTTGTGCATCGAACCGAGCATTCACGTCATATCAGAGGCCATAGGTCAGCTAAAGATCGCTATGATGCACATGTTGGGAGTCATACCTATCCGCTTCGGTGGAAGTCATCAATGCGGCACAAAAATAATCGACCCCATAATCGCAGATGATATACGCTGCAGTCAAAGCTCGAATGATTTTATGATCACACTGATCAGGGGCTTACGATCGCGTCGCAGACCCCTTCAGGGTCTTTTGCCGATTTTGCTGTGGGCTGAGTGCACCGCCGCCGCGATGGCCGGTCAAAGCTTGCGGCCAACGGCCGACGCAAGCAGCTCATTCGAGCGTTGTCAGGTAATCGAGGACGAGAAGGCGCGGCTGCGTTGCTTCGAACAAGGAAGGTCCCACGGCGCTCCGCAAGAACAGTCCGGCGCAGCTGACACGTGGCGATTGGTACGCACACCTAATCCAGCTGGGGGACGCGATGCCGTCTCCATCATGCAGATCGCAGATATCTCCGGATCCGATCTCGAATTCGCCGGCTTGATGCTTCGCTGCAACGACACTTCGATCGACGTGCTGATTGTTCTGGTCCGACCCTTGGCACCTCACTCTCATCCTACGGTTGAGTTCAAGACGGGATCCAAGCCCGTACAATTCACTGCAAACGTCCTGGCGCCAGGTGCTCTGCTATTGCTCCCGCCAGAAGCGGCCGCACTCGCTGTCGGACCGTGGCAGGGGTTGCCGAAACTTTCCATCACTGTTGAAGGCGAGTACGGGCTGATATCCGGTGTTGTCAGTTTGACCGGCCTTACAAACGCATTGCAAGTGCTGCGGGCGAATTGCCAGATACCTTAACAAAAGCAACTCTGGCAAGCTCGTCGTAGCGAGTTGGGATGCGCCGCCAATCCTTGTGCGGCAGAAGTAATTTTCGACTGCGGCGGCGGTAGAAGCGCTTCTGACAGTGGGCTTTATTGGTGACGTTCCTGCGGCTGGGATGACCGGCAATGCCCCTTTGTCTTTGATCTGCTGGCGCACTTTCTCGCAGTCGTAGGTTTGTCGGCGGTAACAGCCAGCGGCGTCGAAGTTCCACTCCCAGATGCCGCGTCGAGACCAGCGAATGAACCGATTGTGTGCGATCGTATACGGCCCGTAGCTTTCAGGTAGGTCATGCCACGGCATGCCAGCACAAAATATCGCGTTCGTGATCTTTCGATCATCGTCAGCGCGAGCGCTCTTTCGGCTCCTCTGCATCAATGGCATCAAAAGTGCTCATTTTTTCGACAGTCCTGTGGAAATCACCAACAATCACGAGCGCATTCTGCTGCGTTATGGTAATCTACTAAAGATTGATTCGCGCCGGATCTTGAGGGAACTCGTCAATTTGTAGGCGTTAATAGATTCGGCTCAATCCTTGATTCCAAGGTAGGTCGAAGATGTTGCTGCTGGGAATCCTGGCGCTTGTGGCTGGAATGGTAATTGGTCAACGATTCAATGTTCTGACTCTCATTCCTGCCAGCTTCCTAGTCCTTTTCGCTGTCGTCGGCGCTGGCGCAGCGCTAGCAGATAGCACGTGGATAATTATCGTCGCCGCAGTGCTCACGATTGTCTCCCTACAGTCCGGCTACCTGTTCGGACTAGGCATGCGGCACCTACTGTTCGTGGCACGGGCACGCCGATTGCGCGCGGCTGAAGCCGCAGGTTCCACTGCAATGCGGCACGCTGCACGTTGAACACCGGTTTAGTCGGCTACGCGGCCGTTAACCACGTTAGCCGCTTGTCTGGACAACACCTCCTGTGCAAGGTCTGTAAGTCTCATAACCGCCACACGTGGTCGTGCCGAAAGCTCAGTTCACTCTCATCGCGTTGATCTGTTCCTCTCCGGCCATTTTGCTGAGGGACGGACTAGCAATGCAGGGTTTCGTTGCTGGAACCGTCGGCATAGCCTTGGCGATCGTCGCCACAAACCTGCGCGCCAGTGAGTTGGAATTTCTCCGTACCGTCACTCGCTCATTGCTGACTTTCGCGATCGTGCCGATGCTGTGGATGCTGATTCAGATATTGCCCTTCGGAATTTTAACCCATCCGATCTGGAGCAGCGCAGGATCTGCTCTCGGTCTGACGAGCGTGGGGCGTATAAGCGTTGACCCCGGCGCAAGCGTGATCGGGCTTGGTCAATATACCACACTCGTCGCCGTTAGTTTGCTGTCTGCCGCAGTTGCCGTCGACCGAAAACGCGCAGAGACGCTTCTATTCGCGCTGACCATCGCCGGGGTTACGAGCGCACTCGTCGTATTGATGCGTACTTGGCTTCTTCCCAAGCTGGAATTCGCCCCACTTCTTCGGGCGCAAGCAGGCGTGTGTATCGCCATGGGAACAATTGTTGCGAGCGCCGCTTGCATTCGCACTTTTGAACGTTACGAAAACCGCCGAGGCCGATCTAAAAGCTCTTTATCGATGCCTTTATTGACTTTCGCGCTCAGCGCTGCAGCGGTCGCAATTTGCGCATCGGCTTTGGTTCTCGACGGGTCGCGCAAGGTGCTTTTCGCAACAGCGTGCGGTGTCGCCCCGCTGGCATGCGTTCTGATAATCCGCCGATTGCAACTTCGAATGTGGGGCATCACCGCAATTGCTATACCTCTCACTGGCATTGCGGTGCTGCTCGTTGCCGCGATGCCTTCTGAACATGGCCGCAGTCTCGTCCTTTCCTTTGTGGATCCTCCGGCGGCGTCCCCGCCCGCAATGAGCGAAAGGGTGCTAGACGACGCGCCGGCTGTCGGAACTGGCGCGGGAACTTTTGCGGCCATAGCCCCGATTTACCGTCAGAAGGACGACCCACCCCCCGGCACTACAGCAGCCACTACGGCGGCGAACTTCGCGATCGAGTTGGGTCGCCCGATGCTGTGGCTAATCCTCCTCGCGATTTTGGGCTCGATCGTTATCTTTCTGAAGTCCTCGCTAGTGCGTGGCCGCGATTTTTTTTACCCGGCCTTGGGAGCGAGCTGTATAATTACGCTGCTGCTGCTGAGCTTTGTAAATGCGGGACTCTCGGGTACCGCGGCTAGCTTAATTGCCGCAGTCATACTTGGTCTGGCGATCGCACAGAGCAAGAGCCAAACGCAACAGATTTAGTTGTTTGGTTATCGCTAGCATTCTCGTGCAAGATTACGGATTGACATGTCCTTGGTGGAAAGAAAAGTTGTTAACGTTTTGGCGGCGACTTACAGTCGCTCGCCAAGGTCACCGGCCAACATTATTTTTCGCTTCATTATGCTACTGCTCGCGATGTCGCTATGCTTGCAAAGTGGCTGGCTGTTACTGTCAGAGTCCCGACCTGGCATTACCGAGTTACCGACCGACTCGGCTTCTGCTATCTCTGCCGCGCGCCGACGAAATTCCTCCATTTGGGCTGCCCGGATTGGCGTGTTCCGCGGAGATCTTTGGGCCGAATCCGCTTTTACATATTCTGATCTGCTGTGGGATACGCCAAAGGACAGTGCCACCCTCGCGCGGGAATTGCAGCAGGCTCACACAAGTCTTTATCGTGCCCTTTCGCAGGCACCCGAAACGTCTGGTGCATGGCTACTTCTTTCCGGCTTGGCCATGCGGTTTCCAAATTTTGCTCAGGACGCAACGGCCGCTCTAAAAATGTCATACTACACAGGTCCGACTGACGTGCATTTGATGCCACTACGCTTGCGTATCGCGGCACAAACAGATGCATTCAATGACATCGAAGTGCGCCAGTTCGTTACTCGTGATTTGCGCATATTTCTTGCACAACACCAAGAGCCAGCAATAGCCGAGGCCTACCGTGCATCCTCGCCGTCCGGAAAACATTTTATCGAACAAGCCGTTAGTGAAATCGATCCCTCTGCCCTCGTTTGGCTGCACGATGCCAAACCATGACTAGAAACTTATCCGCATCTAATCGAGATCATTGCTCACCCAATAATGGCACGAATGGGCGCATTCTATGACCTTGAGCATGCGGTGGACGGACTATATGTGGGTATTTAAAGTACTCGGGATTGCCGATGCTATCAACTGTAACCAGCGGAGAATCGATCGCCATTGATTTTATGACAATTCCGAGGAAGTCGCCCTGGCATGGGCCTTTGTGCATCAATATGAACTGTTGTGAGTAGATATGACGCTACCTATCATTCCTTTGGTCATGTGTGGCGGTGCCGGTACCCGGCTTTGGCCCGCTTCGCGGCAAAACCGGCCCAAGCAATTCCTGCCGTTGTTCGGACCACTTTCCACATTTCAGGAAACCATCCGTAGAGTCTCTGACCCAACGTTGTTCGGCCGACCGGTCGTTTTAACCAATGGATTGTATCGTTTTTTGGTCGGTGAACAGCTTGCGGCAATAGGGAGTGAAGCGGACATAGTGCTCGAACCGGTCCGGCGCGATTCCGGACCGGCAATAGTCGCTGGTGCTACATTTGGATCCAAGCGTGACGGCAATCCTATCATCGTAGCGCTAGCAGCTGATCACGTCGTGACAGATCCCGTCTCATTCGTCGAGAGCTGCGCCAAGGCCCGAGAAGCTGCGGAAGCCGATCGAATTGTTACCTTTGGTGTTCGCCCCAGCCGACCAGCGACCGAGTATGGCTATATTCGACCTGGCGAAGCGATCGGTCCTAACCTTTTTGCCATCGAGAGATTCGTAGAGAAACCCGACGCCGAGACTGCCGCGCGCTACGTAGCTGAAGACTACCTTTGGAATTCCGGAAATTTCATGTTTGCGGCGCGTTGTTTAATTGACGAGTACAAGCGCTTTGAGCCCGAAAGCGCGGCGACTATCTTGCGTTCGGTCGAAGCCGCAGGCAAGGACCTCGGCTTTTACACTCTCGAATGTGAATCCTTTGCAAGGGCAACTGCAAAATCGATTGACTATTCGGTGATGGAGCGCACCTCGCGGGCGGCGGTTATGCCGGTTTCATACGAATGGTCGGATGTGGGCTCGTGGCAAGCCGTGTGGGAATTGTCGGCCCGCGATGAAAAAGAAAATGCCGCCCAGGGTCCGGCTTTGTTCGTTGACTCGCGCGGCTCGTATGTAGCTACTGAAAAGCAACTCGTAGCGTTATATGGGTTAGACGATGTGGTGGTGGTAAGAACCGACGACGCAATCCTCGTGGCTCGGCGCACGGATGGCGAAGGTCTGCGAAAAGTCGTCCAAAGGATCAAAGACGTAGCTCCTGGTTTAACCGAAGATCATCTAAAAGTGCATCGTCCATGGGGCTCTTATCATTCGGTCGATCAGGGGCAGCGGTTTCAGGTCAAGCGAATTGTTGTTAAACCAGGCGGCCGCCTGTCGCTACAAATGCATCATCATCGTGCTGAGCATTGGATTGTTGTTCATGGCACCGCCATGGTCACGATTGGCGAAGACGTCAAATGCTTATACGAAAACGAATCTATTTATGTACCGAGCGGCGCCCGTCACCGCCTGGAGAATCCAGGCAAAATCGATCTGGAATTGATTGAGGTTCAGACCGGCAGCTATCTTGGCGAAGACGATATTGTACGTTTTGAGGACGATTACAATCGATCGTAGTCTCTCACGTAGCGCAGTCGAGTTTGAATTGCGAGGCTCAGGCGAGCAATTCAACGGCTCGGGTTAATGTGACGGACTTACACTCTCGAGAGGCATCGATGTTGTTGCTATTGTCGGCGGCGGAAAATTATCGGACTCTGTTACAGTTGCGTTGTTGGGATTGAGCGGCACGCCACCACCCAAAGTTCCTTCACCAATACCACCTCCACCGCCCCCGGTCCCTGTTTCACCCCCCCTCCCCCGCCAGCGGCACCGATTGTGGTATCGCCGGTCACGGCCGCGAAGGCAGCTGCCGCGTCGGATAGCGCAGTATTTGTCACCGGTGGACCCAAATCTGCGAAATTCACCAGCGGTTGACTCACCGGTGTCGGTCCCTGCGTATTGCCTTGACAGTCAACCGTAAGCACCGTTTGGGGAACATTCATCGGCGCTACATTGCCTGAAATGGTCGTTACAATTACCTCACCTGCATTCAGCTGAATTGCCGCGCCGTCTCGCTGGACCAAGGCTATAAATTCAGTGCCACGAACGCCCAGCGTCGCAACCGGCGTTTTGATCTCGTAGTTTTCGTGTGGTTGCACGCCCGTGATAAAGCGAAACGCCCCGAGCGTGGCAATCACAACCACGTTGCCTGACGCGCCACCTGGGTCGTAAACAAATTTGTCTAGCCGGATTTCGGTCGTAGGCGCGACAGTCAAATTGGTTCGGTCGGCCAAAAGAAATTTCATCCAAGTAGACCAAGGTACCTGCTGCAATGGGTTGCGTGCCTCTTTCAGTCTCTCCGTCAACTTGGTCTTTGGTTATGACTACGCTGCCAATTTTGGGTTGAAGAGATCCCGGCCCGACCTTGTTGGGTCGGTTGGTGCTCGTTCTGGCGATCGCCTGCCGAATCGCGTTGGCATATGCGGGATCCGTCTTCACGGCCAACACAGCGGTTCGGCCGAGGCCGGTCCCGATTGCATATGTCTGATTTGTATTTGCTGTTGCCAGCAGTCCGACTAAAGCGCTCAGGGTCGAAGCATCGGACGCCGTGAGGTCGCGGACTCGCGCAACCATTTGCTCCCCCCGTCAGGGAACTGCGCCAGCAGGGCCGCTGGGTCGCTGAGAAACTCTTGAATCGTCTGAGCAGGCAGCGCCCGCTCCAGCGAATAACCGGCTGCTGCCGCTGACGTCAGGGTGGCGAATCTGCCATCGACAATCAGAGCACCGAAAAGGACCTAAGACAGGGCATACAACAGACGCATTGGAACCCCGACTCCTCGAGCAATATAGCATCCGAGGTCTTTTTGGTGCTAGCGAATCTGCAAGCAAGAAGTGCTATTATTTCAGCCTCTTGCGAACAATCTAGTCAAAACTCATCCACCTGGAACCGTTGCCAACCGGGGCAGCGCTCCAGGGAACAACAGCCCAAAAACAGGGCAATTTTCTTCAAACGCTGATCAAGTTAGAGCGATGCACAGTAGACAAGTCCGAGGAAACCTCTCGCGAGCCGAGATATGACCTAGCTCGTTCGCTTGCGCAACGCGCAACCGCCGTTCACGTCGATTGCCCGCCTTACTGCAGATCGATGGGTTGGTAGTGCCCGTGGTCGTCGAGCTGGGTACCCCACACTTTGTGTGAGCCCTGGTGTTCGCTTTGACTGAAGCTGATGAGCGTGCCGAGGCCCATGTCGTAATTGCGGAGGGTTTCCAGCCCATCGACCAGCTTCTCGGTATCGGGCTGAGGACCAGCCCGTTTCAGCCCCTCCAGCAGCAGAGTGCCGTCCACATAGCCTTCCAGGGACACATAGTCTGGCGCTTCGCCGGGGAAGTATTTGGCGAGGGCTGTTCGGTACTTGAGGATCGCCGACGAGTAACCGTCGACCGCCGGCACCACCTGCGTCACGATCACCCCGTTGGCATAACGCGGCCCGAGCAGCATGAGTTCGCCGGCAAGCGCGGTGCTGCCCACAAAAGACACGTTGGTGTAGATCATCGTCGGGTAAAGATCGCGGGTCTTCTCGATGAACTTGGCCGCCGCTCGATAAGCCGCCACCATGACCACGGCTTTGATCGGGGTCTTGTGGGCGCGCAGGCCCGCGATCGCATTGTCCACGTCTACGGTGTTGCGCTCGTAATCGAGGCGCAGGATCGCACTATCGTCGCCACGCAGCGCACGCATGGCCTTGGCCACGCCGGCGAAGCCGGCGTCTCCGAACGCATCATGCTGGGCGAACACGGCGATCTGCTCCGGCCGCAGGTGTCGCATCTTCACCAGATAGCGCACCACCGCGTCCGTCTCTTCGGCATAGCTAGCCCGATAGTTGAAGACGTAGCGGTCAGGCGGGTCGCGCCGCAGCAGGTCGGCGCCGGTGAATGCCCCGAAAAACAGCGCGTGGTGGTCAAGAGCGTATGGCAGGGCAACCACTGCCGTTGGAGTTCCAACGTTGCCGACGAAGCCAAAGACCTGCTGCTTGTCGTAAAGTTGCTTCATGGTATCCGCCGTCCGCGTCGGCTCGTAGCCATCGTCAGCGACCACGAGCTTCGCCTGCCTGCCACCAATACCACCGCCGTCGTTGGCCAGATTGAACGCTGTCTCAATGCCAAGCCTCATCTGATTGCCGAGCTCCTTGGCCGCGCCGCTGAACGGCGCTGAGATACCAAAGCGGATCTCCGTATCGGTCACCCCGCGGATGGTCGGGGCGCTGGCGCTTGGTGCCTCAATTGTCGCGACCCGTGCCGGGGCTGCGGTAGTTGGTGGCTGAGACGCCGACGTGGTTGGAAGAACAGCGGCGGCTGGTGCCGCGTTAGCAGGCTGCGGAGCAGCCGACGCAATCGGAACATTACCGGGGAACAGCGCTTCATTAGTTTGTTTTAGTGCCGTCGAGACAGTCGGGACTCGTGCGATAGAACTTGGGCCTTCCGAGTATTTCGGCGCATCGCCCGAAAAGCGCGACATGAACCCCGTCCGATCCTGGGTCGTCTTATTCCACTCGCCTGGAAACTTGTCTGTGATGAATAACAAAATCGCCGCTCCCACTGTGGCCGCCGCGATGGCAAGGCCGACAAGCGTAAGACGCCACCGCTGACTCGGCGGGCGCTGTCGAGGCTCATTGAAAAACTCTGGATGCAGTAGACGACGTAAGCGAGCCAGATCTCGCTCAGAAGTGGACCGCTCGTCGTTTTCACTGCTTTTGTTTTCAAAACGCGGCGAATCTAGCGAATGAGGTGAATCCCCTTGATCGGCGATCAGGCCCTCTATCGGATTAGATGGCTCTTTATCTTGCGGGAATTCGCCGTCGGCAATGCCTGGGCTACTTTGAAAGGTAGAATCGCGGACTGATTTCGGCGTGTACATTAGATGCCCCTCGCGATTTTTCGGGTCATATACCGGACTGCTCATTGAGTCCTCCCTGTCAAATATCAACTGAAACCTTTGAGCCGAGACAGTTTCTCTGGTGTCGGCAGTGCCAGCCTAAAGATGTGTAGAGACGCGACTGTTTGTAGACACTTAACACTTGTGAATGCTTTTGCTTTTTATCGCATAAGAAGGGGTCCTCCTCGCCAGACTCATCACTCCAGTTACTAACTCGTAAAGAGGTTCGGCGGACTTTGACGGATAGGCAGTTCGTTACGTCTCAATTGATTGGTGTCACCAGTCGCGCGGGTAGTCGCAAACATATGGATGTTCGGCGAGGTGCCTCAGTTTGGTGCTTTCACGTTCCAAGTAGAAGCAGCACCGGTAAGTGCTCGACACGTCGATGGGCCAGAGGGCTCAGACGGATCGTGGACTTCAGGTAGCCCAGGGCTCGGTCTTGATTACCCTTAAAAGTCAGTGTCCGACCACTCGGCACTCGTCATTCGAAATGAGCGCTCGCCAAAATTCCAGTACGCGAACATCAAAAGGAGGCCGAAGTGCTCGGCTCTTTCGCATCTTGACGCCCCCACGGATTTTCGGATCGCGATCGGGGGTGGCGGGGACCACCTTGGTAGAATCTAGACGTACAGATGCATAACCCTAATGACGCGCTAATTCCTAGTTGCTTCATTAGTTATTACCCAGTTCGGAGGAGCAACAGATAACCAAGACATGCAAAAAGACGCGACGCAATACACTCGCTCAGTAATTTCCAAAGGTACCACTGCGATGATCACCACCCTGGGGCCGCTCGAGGGATGGGCGATAGATCATGAAACGCTCGATCGTTGCAGTGTTGGGAGGATTGTTGTTGGGGGCAGGGACCGTACCGGTCTCCGCGGCAGATATACCGTCGAAAGCCTCACCTTTTCCCATCTCAGCCGATTCGTGGACCGGATTTTATCTTGGAGCCAGCGTCGGGGCAGGTTTTGGTAACAATCAGTTTCACGCTAGCTCCCCAGTTGCCGGCTCAGCGCTTAATTCCGATACCAACATTCACAGTTGGATCGGTGGTTTCCAGTTAGGGTACAATTACCAGATTAATCGGATTGTTATTGGTGCGGAGGGTAACTTCGACTGGGCCGGCTTCAATAAGACTTTACCATGCAATCCCGGCGGTGGTTACCAATTTTGTAATGCGGCACCCGGGTGGATTGCAACCGTCGTCGAACGAATCGGTGGCGTTTTCGGTTCAGCCCTGTTGTATGTGGACGGTGGCGCCGCTTGGACACACGACGAGGTTATGAATCTCTTCTCCAGCGGCACGTATTTGGGGAGTCAGATACGCCCCGGCTGGACCGTCGGCGCTGGCATTGAATACCAGTTGTCACACAACTGGTCTGTAAAGTTTGAATACGATTACATGAACTTTGGCAGCCGACAGATCGCGCTCGTGGACGGTGTTGGAAATGGATTTATCGAAAACATCAAGCAAACAACCCAACTGGTTAAGGCCGGATTTAACTACAGATTTAATGGTTCAGGCGTTCCAGTAGACAAGGATGATGATGATCCGGCTGGGACCCTTCGGGCCATTGCATCAATGTCTGTCGGAAAGGAAAGTGTTGATGCCAGCGTAGCCGGCATATTTGCTTTGACAGGCACCCTGGATAAGTCGGGCCCACGGCTTTACCTCACGGGTGGCACGGGCCGCTACCAGTTTGGCGGCCCAGACGCACTGGTGACCGGAATCTATTCGACGGGCTCCGTTCTGGGCGGTTACGGATTTGTGGGAACCAACTACGACGTCAATCTCTTCGCCGGAGTTAGCGCTGAAAACGATATGTTGTCAGTAGTAGACGCGTCCGATCCCGTCCATGGAACTGCATACGGCATCGCGGCGCATGCCGACGCTTCAATCAATCCGACTGCCAAGACCGTTCTCGAGGGGGAAGCCGAATATACGACGGCCTTTAAGGCCTACAATACCACGGCAAAGTTTGGATATGACCTTTTTGGAATGGGGTTTTTTATCGGACCCCAGGTGGCAGCTCTTGGTGATGCCCGCTATCGCCAATGGCGAGCAGGCGTGGATATTTCGCAGTTGAAATTTGGAAAATTCGATCTGGAATTTTCAGCCGGATACGCGAATGACAGTTCGGTGGGTCCCGGCGCGTATGCTGAATTTGGATTAACCACCGACTTTTAACGGCATTTTGTTCTATCTTTAGCAAAAGCAAATATGTTCTCTAGCTGAAACTGTTACGCCGTATTCACCCCCTCATAAGCGAAGTGATTGTCTTGCTCGGCTGAACGTGCGTGGTTCCACCCTCCAGGGGGTATGTCGAACCATGCACCGCTTAATCGCAGGCTTCTGTCAGCAGTGGCGCCGCAATCCTGATTGCTGCGCATCATCGACCTATTACACACGCGCCTTTTCCGCCTTATTTCGCTGGTCTACGGTACGCAGTGACATCAGCCTAGCCGCTATTTGGCAGAGAGGATTCGATTCCCGTGTCTGTTTTCTGTTCGACTCGGCAACGGCATTTGCTGCCTTTCGAGCACGCGTTGGCCACCTAAATCTGCTGGCTTCCTTCTCACCCCCTCCAAAAAACCTATTAGTCTATCCGTGGGGAGCAGTTCGCGATGCGTGAACAATCGATGACTTCTGATAGACCCGTATTTCTCGACGATACAGGACTGCGCTGGCGATTATTGCGCATTGTGATGCTTATTCTCTTAGCCACCGTGCTTATCCTTCCAATTGTTCTAACTATAAGCATCCTAACCGTTGAGGTATTGCCGGCCCGATTCTCCGACCTACGGCAGCAAGTTACCACAGCGCCCGCTTCCAGTTACAAGATGCCGCTTAAACGCATGAATTATCGCGCTCTCTACGACAGTCAGATCCGCGCACAGCGATAATTGACCCATTGCCAGACATATCTTTAGGATAGAAACGTGCTGAAAAAACTCTGCAGCGCAGGCCCTCAACTTCTGCTCGCTTTGTGCCTGACGATGAGCGTGACAACGAAACTGAACGTCGACGGCGCTCTCAGCACACAGAACCAGAACGTCGACGGCCCCCGCTTGCCGCTTCGGTTTGCGTTTATGGATAGCACGTCCGAAACTGCGCAAGCGGCGCTAATCCGACACGTCCGGGATCTGGATGGGGTCATAGGCGATTGGCTGACCGCTAATCCAGACGGCACTCTGACTGAGGAGGAAGAGCCCACGGACCCGGGGAACAATATCGATGCAGCGCTAAGAATTGCCCGGTCGCGCACGCTTCAAATTCTGGCGATGGTATCGGATGAGAATGGCGAGCAAAGGGGATTTACTCGGCTGTCTGATCCAAAATTTCGATCAAAATTTGAACGGGAAATTATTGGCGCGGTGCAGAACCATGGTTTTGATGGCGTAGTCATAAACTTTTCGCATCCTGCTGGGATAGACGAAGTCGCTGTGCGGACGATGCTCAAGGAACTTAGGACACATCTTCTGCCGACTAAGACCGTCGCGGTATTCGTGCCCGGCGATGCAGCTCTTGACTACAAGGCACTCGCCGCAGCGTGCGACTTAGTCATAGTGGAATTATTTAACGAGGATCCGGCGGAACCGGGACCTCTCGCATTAGCGAGCTGGTCGAAAAACGCGGCAGCGCTGCGCGCCAGTGATATCCCAAAAGAGAAACTCATCTTTGCGATCGGCGTGTTTGGCAAAGACTGGTCCGATCTTGGCGGATCCCAGCCGATCTCGTTTAATTCCGTAATGCTTTCGGCAGTAATGCAAAGCGCGACAATTCGTTTTGACCGCAAAAGCGGAAATCCGCGGCTGCAGTTTGTTGATCGCGATGGCTATAATCACGATATCTGGTTCCTGGATGCCGTGACGTTCCTGAATCAGATTCGTAATCTTTCACGGCTAGCCCCGAGAGGGATGGCGTTGTGGGAGCCCGGACTGGGGTCGGAAGATGAATCACTATGGCGCCTGTTCCAGAACAAAGGTTTTGGGAACCTCCCGGGCCCTGCGGTTTTGGAGGAACTTGATGCCGACCACTTTATAGATACAGTCGGCAAGGGCGAGATTTACCGCTTTCTGTCCCGTCCAAAAGCGGGACAAAGGACTGTCACGACCACTATTTCCGGAGATCTTGAAGAAGAGTACCACACGGTACCTCGGCCGTGGCAGGTGGAGGCGACTGGGGTCCTTCCCCACACGATTGCCCTCACATTCGATGACGGCCCGGAGCCAGAGTATACAGAACGCATTCTTGACATTCTCAATCGCGAGCAAGTGAAGGCTACTTTTTTCGTAACTGGCGGCCAGGCGATCAAGCATCCCGCGATCATTCGCCGAATTCTCAACGAGGGCCATGAGCTCGGCAATCACAGCTGGACCCATCCGAATCTTTCGAAGCTGCCAGATTTTCTGGTGAAACTCGAACTGAATGCGACCCAACGTCTCCTACAGGTGATAACTGGCAGCTCAGTGCGATTGTTTCGGCCACCTTATGGGGCTGACGATATGGCCGAGACAGCCGAGGATGCACACGTGGTCGAACTGGCTAGCAGGCTCGGGTACACTCTGATCGGTGCCAATCTCAATCCGCAAGACTGGAACAAACCGTCGAAGCAAGAGATCATTCGTCGGATTATGGAACAGGCCGACAGCGGTACAGGCTCAGTGGTCGAGTTGCATGACGCTGGCGGCGATAGAACAAATACGGTCGAAGCGCTCCCTGAGCTCATTCACCGGCTTCGAGGCAAAGGCTTCCGGTTTATATCAGTCTCTGAACTGATCGGGCAGGAAACAAGCCCGATGATTCCCGTCTCAGAAGCTCAAATGGGATGGGTTGAGATGGCCAAACTAGGCTTCGACAGTCTGTCCTTCGGGCGCAAAGTTTTAGTTGACGCGGTATGGACATTCATCGTGCTTACCTCCCTGCGCTTCATTATTCTCCTCATATCGGCGCTGCTCGAGCACTCCTCTCGAAAAATCCATTCCGATCAAGCACCGACCGTCAGCGTGATCATTCCGGCGTACAACGAGGAGGCGGTTATAACTCGCGCCGTCGCTTCCTTATTGCAGTCCGACTACGCCAACCTACGCGAGATCCTCGTTGTTGATGATGGATCCTCCGACAACACGGTCAGCGTTGTAAAGACAGCATTTGCGGACAATCCGAGAGTGCGCATTTTCACCAAGTCGAACGCTGGCAAGTGGTCCGCGCTGAATTTCGGTCTAAAGCAGATGTGTTCCGATATTGCAGTTATGATCGACGCCGACACGCTCCTCCAGTCAGACGCGATCCGCTTGCTCGCCCGGCACTTCGCCGATCCACAGGTCGGCGCGGTGGCGGGCAACGCCAAAGTGGGGAACCGCGTCAACCTTGTTACTAAGCTCCAGGCTCTCGAGTATGTGACGAGCCAAAATCTTGAGCGGGCTGGGCTTGCAAGACTGGATGCAATTACTGTGGTTCCGGGTGCTATCGGGGCGTGGCGCAGAGAGGCAGTTCTTCGGGTGGGGGGCTACAGTGCGGCGACGCTAGCGGAGGACTGCGATCTGACATTCTGCCTTCACCGTGCCGGGTACAAAATCGCCCATGAAATGCGGGCGGTTGGCTGGACGGAAGCTCCGGATACTTGGCGCGGTTTCATGCGACAAAGATTCCGATGGATCTATGGAACACTGCAAGCCAGCTACCGCCACGCCGATACGATGTTTCAGAATAGATTTTGTGCTTTTGCCCATTTTTCGCTGCCGAGCATCCTTCTGTTTACCGTCCTGTTGCCGCTCGTAAGTCCGATGATGGACCTCTTCCTTTTGGTTACAATCTTTGAGACAGCCTATGATATTGTCATGCACCCGATGAGCTATAGTCTGCAGTCCATGGGCTGGGGCGTTGGCAGCTATCTGTTTGTATTCGGGATCGACGCTCTCATTGCCCTCCTTGCTTTCAGCCTGGACCCCACGCACGAGGATCGCCGACTACTGACATACTTACCGTTCCAACGGTTTTGCTACAGGCAAATTCTTTATTTGGTCATCTTGCGTGCGCTGTTGTCATGTCTCCGGGGCAATGCCCAGGGATGGAACAAGCTCGCGAGGGTTGGATCGGTGACTTTCGGATCACAAGCCGCCACAGATGCGGCAGCATCTAGCCGCAACATTTCAGTGTGAGCACCGTATTGTCATGGCGCTGACTATTGATCGACACCAATTGGAATTTCAAATCGTGGATATGCGGTCATATCAAATTCACGACTGGAGACCGGAAAAAATCATGTGGGAAGCACATCTACGGACTGATATGCCCAACCCGGTAGGAGCGCACAATCAGTGAAATCCGAACCTAGACAGACAAAAGCGATAAGCGCGCTCGGCTTGATTGCGCTTATGCTTTCCCTACTTGCAGTTTTTGTGCCATCGGGACAATTTGAAGTCGCGATCCTTGCCGCCATTTTGGCCAGTGTGGCTGGATTTTACGGGGAATTGATTTACACGACGCTGACAGCAGCGGTCACAGCCGTGAATATGTCCCTGCTGATCCCCCACGATGATGTCGTCATGGCTGAGCGCCCGATCCAGATCTATTGGACCGCTCTGGAGTGGTCATTGGCTCCCGCAGTTGCAATGATTCTTGGGTACTTCAATCGTCTTCTGGTACGAAAAGCGCCCCCATCCCGTCACGGAAGCGAGCAACCGCACGAACCGAACGACTTGATATGAGGGCAAAGCTTTGGCGCGAGTAGGCCTTTGGCGAGCTGATTAGGCTCTCGGCTAGTTAAGGCGCATGCAAGTCGTTCGCTCCGGACGCCCTCTCAATCAGCCCCAGGGCATAATCAGGCCACCACTCGCCCGCCCTTGGACCGCCGCGGCAAGTTCCGTCCGATTCACCAGGGACCTTGACCCACAAAAACGCATCTACCAACGGATGTCCGGTTGAAAGTGTCGGCTTTTCCCCAGTTGCGCGGCCCGGCGGATTGCACCACTCGCCGTTGGAACCCAGCCCATTTCTCGACGTGTCAATAACGAAATGCTTGCCACCGAGGAGTTGGGAAATTTTTGTTCCGTATTCCATGTTATCTTGCGTAGTCTCGAAATTGGATACGTTTAACGCGAACCCGTCTGCATTTTCAATTCCCACCCGCTGTAGGCGTATTGCCATCTCCTCGGCGGCGATCCATTGCGGATTGCCGGCATCGATATAAACGGAAGCATTGGGACTACCTTGCTTGAAGATGCTTACTGCTTGCGACAGAAGATTCTCTCGGCGACTTTGGGCTTTAGTCGATAAACAACGCACGTCCGCCAACGCATCTGGTTCCAGAATGATAATAGCCTCATTGTTCGCTATGGCGGTTGCGAAGGAGCCAACCCAGGCTAGATAGCCCTCGTCGGACCGTGCACCTCCCGCGGAATAACCGCCGCAATCACGCTCGGGAATATTGTAGGCGACAAGGACTGGAATGGAGTTGCGCCTTTTCGCCGCGCGCACCACACTCTGCACCGACTCATATGTGCTTTCGTCAATCCCGTCGAACCAGTACGCGACGGGTTGCGCCGCCAGGAGGTCCATGAGCGAGGCTTCGTGTGGCCGAGAGTTCCGCCAAGCTTTCGCTTGTTGATAGGCTGGCGAGTCTCGGCCGACGAATAGAGTTTTGGCGCTCATGGCGTCTTCCGCGACCGTAGACAGCTGCCCGGAGAGCAGCGGTGATGTGAAAAAGCTCAGGTTGATCGCCACCAGTCCAGCTATGAGTGCTGACCGCACGAAGATCTCCCGATTCTGTAAAATTGTCGCATTTTGTCAGCCTTGCGATATCCGTCAAGTCCGGGCGATGCTGAGGCGCACCGCGTAACCAGGACTACAAAAGCTTTCGCAAATCGTCCCATTTGAGTACCCATAAAACGAGCAATAGGCGTTTTATCCGTCCAAACACACGTCGCCTTCGGCCAAATTGGAACGCGCACTTACTAATGAATTCCATTCATGAGAGCAAATCGATTGAGGCTGTCAATCTTATAGTAACGCCTTTTAGATCGCAGAAGAGTAAGAACATCGTAACAGACATATCAGTGCCATCAGATCAGTGCCATCAGACAGATTACCGTCTTTTGTTGTGGCGATCCTCAACCAAATTCTTCAGCGAACTCTTTACCACCAAAGCATGCTTTCGTGGCGTTCCTTGCCAAGTGTTATAGTGTTCAGACTAACGGCTTTGGACCTGGCAGCGCTTCCGAAGTTCGAGACAAGAACGGCCCAAACGATTATCTCAAAAGAATCCCATTCCCTCCGAGCTGCGAGACCCAGAGATGTTAAACGCCCTAAAAGTCGGATGTGCACTAACTTTTATCCTGGGAGCAGGGTCCGCTTTCGCTGATTGCCCTGGTAACCCGGATGCGCTTGGAACCAGCCGCGTCCTCGCGATTGATCCGAATGAATATTCGCAAATCGGGACGATCAATTACGAGGAGACATTGCCGCTTAAAGATCACGAGGTAGTTCTCACCTTCGACGATGGGCCCTCATCGCCTCGCACGGCGAAAGTGCTGGATACTCTCGCGGCAGAGTGTGTCAAGGCAACGTTCTTCATCGTAGGTGAAATGGCGCGTGACGCGCCTGAATTAGTGCGGCGAGCCTATAGTGAAGGCCATTCGATCGGAAGCCATACCCAGACCCATCCACATTTACCCAATCTAGCCTTCCAAAAGGCAAAAAAGGAAATCGACGACGGCATCAATTCGACGATCGCTGCACTCGGCGATCCAAAAGCTCTATCTCCATTCTTCCGCGCCCCTTATCTCGAATTGAATGATCGGTTGGAGCGTTATCTTGGCTCGCGCAAGATCGCTGTCTGGAGCATCGATTTTCAGGCTGACGATTGGGAACCCCTTTCGGCCGACCAGATAGTGGCGTTAGCGCTGAAACGAATAGAGGCAGCCCACAAGGGAATTTTGCTTTTGCATGACCCAGAGTCGAACACTCCGGCCGCTCTGGTCAAATTACTGAGGGAGTTGAAAGCTCGCGGGTACAAGATCGTTCATGTCGTTGCAGCAGACGGGGCCTCAAATAAGTCAGCATCGGCTTTGCCGCAGACTACCGCTCCCAGCGTCGTACCACGGCCGAATTCGCCCCTCCCGACCACTTCGCTTCAGGCCGCCCCCTCCGTATCACAGACTAAGGCGGTTCCGGTCGGCGAGAAATTCATGCCCACTGCGGTTCCTTCTGGCTCTGTCGATGCCACAAAAATGGAACACCCCAATGCAACTCCTGCGCCAGCAAACGCGGCGGGTAAAGACAGCAGCTGCAAGGACAATCCGAATGCGCTCGGTACAAGCAGGGTGTTAACAGCCGATCCGATCAAGTCACGTAAGATCGGCACCTTGCAGTTTGCCGACACACTGCCGCTTCAAGATCATGAGATTGTCCTTAGCTTTGACGACGGTCCGCTATCTCCTGAAACCGACAAAATTTTGGACATCCTTGCCACTGAGTGCGTTAGGGCGACATTTTTTGTAGTTGGCACGATGGTGAAGGATTTTCCTAATTCCCTGCGCCGCGCATATGCGGAGGGTCACACGATCGGGACCGGCAGTGAGACTCATCCGCACCTTCCCAAACTCACACTGAAGCAAGCAAAAAAGGAGATCACTGAAGGCATTGCAACAGTGGCCGCTGTTCTGCCCGAGAAAGCGGCAGTTGCTCCCTTCTTTCGGGCCCCCTACTTAGAGACCACGCCCGCACTGGATGCCTATCTGGCTTCTCAACGTCTGATGCTTTGGAGCATTGATGCCCAGGCTGACGACTGGCAGAATATTACGCCCGATCAAGTTGTAGAGCGCGCGATCACGTCGATCGAGAAGAATCGAAAGGGCGTAGTGATGCTCTATGATACCGAACCACGGACCGCGGCGGCGTTGCCTAAATTGCTGATGGAGCTGAAAACTCGGGGGTACAGAATAGTCCATGTGGAGGCCCCCGGCGGGACCATTCGCAGTGCGATGCATTGAAAATTCTTAAAAATGATTGCGTTGGTGTAAACCCTACACCTTACCGCAATCATGAACTGCCTCGCTGACCGACGCAGCAGGTGCGACTAATGCTCCAAGTTTTCCTTTTTCGGACGTTACTTGATAAATCTTATAGCTCCAGCGCAGTTTTGAACAGGCGCTTAAAATATCGATTGAGACTTGAGTGTTAAGCTAAGCGAAATTCGACTGATAACCGTTCCCTGACAGGAGAGCTACACCAGGATGTGCGGCATCATTGGAGTCGTTGGCCACGAACCGGCCGCATCACAACTGATCGATGCGCTCAAGCGCCTCGAATATCGCGGCTATGATTCAGCGGGCGTCGCCACGCTGGAGCACGGCGTGCTGACGCGGCGGCGGGCGCAAGGCAAGCTCAAGAATTTGGAGCTACGGCTCGCCTGCGAGCCGCTGTCGGGAACCATCGGCATCGGCCACACCCGCTGGGCGACCCATGGCCGTCCGACCGAGAACAACGCCCATCCGCACTCCACGGAACGGCTTGCGGTCGTACATAACGGCATTATCGAGAATTTCGTCGAGCTGCGCCGCGAGCTCGAAGACTGCGGCGCCAAATTCGTCACCGAGACCGACACCGAAGTTGTCGCCCATCTGGTCAGCCAGGAAATGGAACGCGGCGCGTCACCGATCGAAGCGGTCAAGGCGGCGCTGCCGCGGCTACGCGGCGCCTTTGCGCTCGCGTTCTTGTTCGCCGGCGAAGACAATCTTCTGATCGGCGCCCGCAAGGGTTCGCCGCTCGCCATCGGCTACGGCGAAGGCGCGATGTTCGTCGGCTCGGACGCGATTGCGCTGGCGCCATTCACCGACACCGTGAGCTATCTCGACGACGGCGACTGGGTGGTCGTCAGCCGCGCCGGCGCCGAAGTTCACGATGCCCAGGGCGAGGGCGTGCAGCGAGCGATCCTCAAGTCGCAAGCCTCCGTGATGCACCTTGACAAGGGTAATCATCGCCATTTCATGGCTAAGGAGATTTTCGAGCAGCCCGAAGTCGTCGGCCACACGCTGGCCAACTACATCGACATGGCGGCCGAGCGCGTAGCGCTGCCGATGCCGCTGCCGTTCAATTTCCGCGACCTCAACCGCATCTCGATCGCCGCCTGCGGCACCGCCTGTTACGCTGGCATGGTCGCCAAATACTGGTTCGAGCGCTTTGCGCATCTGCCGGTCGAGGTCGATATCGCGTCCGAATACCGCTATCGCTCGGCGCCGCTCGGGCCCGGTGGCTTGGCGATCTTCGTCTCGCAATCGGGCGAGACCGCCGACACGCTGGCTTCGCTGCGCTATGCGCGCGAGCATCAGCAGCACGTTCTCTCCATCGTCAACGTGCCGACCTCGACCATCGCGCGCGAGAGCGACGTAGTGATGCCGACGCTGGCCGGACCGGAGATCGGCGTCGCCTCGACCAAAGCCTTCACCTGCCAATTGGCGGCGCTGGCGACATTGGCCATTGCAGCCGGCCGCGCCCGCGGCGTGCTTTCGGAGAGCGAGGAGGAGATGCTCGTACATGCGCTGATCGAGGTGCCGCATCACTTTTCCCAAGCGCTAGCGCTCGAGCCGCAGATCATGGAGCTCGCCCGCGATCTCGCCAAATGCCGCGACGTGCTCTATCTCGGCCGCGGCACCAGCTTTCCGATTGCGCTCGAAGGCGCGCTGAAACTCAAGGAAATCTCCTATATCCATGCCGAGGGCTATGCCGCCGGCGAGCTCAAGCACGGTCCGATCGCGCTGATCGACGAGACCATGCCGGTGATCGTGATCGCGCCCTACGACCATATTTTCGAAAAGACCGTCTCGAACATGGAGGAGGTCGCTGCGCGCGGCGGCCGGCTGATCCTAGTGACCGACGCGCAAGGCGCGCGCGCCGCTAACTCGAAGCCGTGGGTCACGCTCACCTTGTCGACCATGCCGGCCACCGTGACGCCGCTGGTCTATGCCGTGCCGGTGCAGCTAATCGCTTACCACACCGCCGTCATCATGGGCACCGACGTCGATCAACCGAGAAATCTTGCTAAATCGGTAACGGTGGAATGAACACACACCGGAGGCCCGGCTGACGAAAGTGAGAGACCTGAATTCCGGTTTGCCACTGCGAGGCAAACGCTGCAGCAATCGTCTGGCAATTTTTCAGATTATGTTGGAAAGCACGACAATAATTGCGGAAGGTCTTCAGCACCTATCCAACGAGTGGATGCGATTCGCTCAGGAAGGTGTTGAGCAGAGCCTGAATAGACATGATCAGCTACAGGGTTGCCGAAGCATTCAAGAATGGCGCCGCAGACACAAATTGTGCGAGAACATCTAGAATCGGTTCTGCATACCGCGCGGCGGACAGCCGAATAGTCGCGCCGAATAACCGAGGAAGCGTCGCAGCGGATGGACGACGCGGCTCTAGCGCCTCGCTGAGCATCTGAGATCGCTAGCCCCGGGATTGATTCTGCTTGCCATTCGTAGCGCACCCTAGCCATGTGCTTGACTTGTCACGCTGATCGAGCATGGCATCGCAAACTCACGCGAACCCAGCCTAAAAGGCCAGCGGTTCATGCTCAACTGGATTGGAAAACGCCAGCTCGGTCCCTGGGAGAACGCAAACTGCAACGCGAGCGTCTTCGGAAGCAGCGAATCCTCGCGTCACTCACCTTTTATCGCACCAGAAGGGGTTGTCCTCGCCGGATTCATCCCTCCGGTTACTAACTCGTAAAAAGGTTTAGCTAATCCTCGAGGCTTTTTGATTGCTTGGCTGCGATACTCGATTGAGAAATGGTTCACCAAATTTAGATGAACAGTCCCGCGTCTTACAATGTGTTCAGACCGACAAGGCATTCTTCCCACCTGAAATAAGGATACAGAGGAATGTCCCGAAAGCTCGACAGCCTGTTTATAGCGATCGGCTTCATAGCTCTAACCGTCTCGGCTCACGCCAGTCCGAATTGCTTAAAGGACCAGAAACCCTTCGCGCTCTCAGAGGATACCATTATTTGGACTATGTATGCTGCTCCGGGATCGGAATGCATCCAGGGGCTTCGTTGGTCCTACATGCAGATCTACAGCGTTGTGGTGTCGAAGGCTCCTACAAAGGGCAAGATTGGCATCGTCGGGCCTGGTTTTCGATACTTTGCAGATTCCCAGAGTTACGAAGCCGACACCTTCACGTTAGTGGTATTGGGAAAGAACAGACGTGATCCCGGAAAATCTACCTTAGAAATAGTGGTTAAGCCTCCCGAAACGCTGGTTAGTGAATTGCCTCAGCGACCTTGATCTATCAGCCACGCCGCGGCCCCCTATCATGCTGTATGTGCGTTGATTTGGTCAGCAAACGACCTATGATTTCGTCGGGGTCCTAATCCAGAGCGTTTGTTTACCGGGCACCGAAGTTGCTCCGCTGGGTCCCCCAATTGAAGGGTGTTATAATGAAGGCTATTCCATGCAACTGGGGAGGGTCCAATGCGCTCATTGCTGTTCGGTTCGATCATCGTTGTCCTAACGCTGGCAGATTTGACGCCTGCCGTAGCTCGTAAGACGCGTCATTATACCAGCACGCCGCCTTCCTATTCCGCCTGTGTGTGTCATTGGGGGTATTCCTCTGATAACAGCGGAGACGCTTGTACAATCGCTGTCTCATGCAACACTGAGGGTGGTCAGTGCGTAAGATCGTGTCCGCCGATTAGAGCTGACGAATAAAGAACCGCCGCTAATTATTCTTGCAGCGTGTTCGCCCATATCGGACATCGCCCATAATTGGCGCGCGTCAAGGCGTGCGTGGAACAAGTCAGTCACGGCAGCGACCTCCCCGAGTAGTCCCTAATCTTTTTTGCAACAAATTCTTGCGACCGATCCTCTGACGGATGCGGCTGCGGGCCTACGTGGCCAGCACCTGGCCCAAATCGCCTTGTCATGGTCGATGACGAGGCGAAGCGCCGGATCAAGACCGATTCGGCGTTGCGTCTGATCTCGATCTTCGCGGTCACCTCCTATGCACTCAGTGGGGTGGAACAGAATGAATATGTTCCAAAGCCCTACAGCCCGCGCCAGCTGGTAGTGAAAATTGGTCAGTATTTGCCTAGGCCGGCGTAGTCGGGCTTCGTTGTCCAACGATTTCACCAGATACTGAATTTTTAACGGATTGTTAACCATGTGGGGGGCACCGTCGTCGTCGTGCAGATATTTTCCGCATAGAGCGCGATTTCATTCTTCAAACTTAAAGATGCAAATTGGCAGCGAAATCACGGAGACACTGACGGAGCTAGGGACCACATCAGCCGATTCTAGTGGTAGGAAAAAAGCTGATGTTTTTCCAGGCTTGGTCGAGAGCTTGGGAACACTCGCGACCGATTCAACCGCCTCAGTGTTCAATCGCCTTGAGGCAATAGAGATTTTGCTACGCCTTGCCATTGGCCCACGCAACCGTCCTGCGGACAGAATAGATGTTACTGTCAGCCGACACGCCAGAATCGTACTTTCGGATGCTACCCCTTTTTTGGACCAAACAATGATATCAAAAAATAATCGGGCGCGTATTCGTTTACAGGCGGCCAGCTTGGCCAGTCTTGTGGGCAAGCTAGTGAGCTATCAGGTCAGAGATCATCGTGATCAGGCGTCAGCGTGCTCGTAAATCAGCCGTTCGCCGCACAGCCGATGCCTTGGTCCGCTTCTCTAGACGAGCCGCCGACTGAGGCGATACAGACGAAGCAAATGTATCGAAGTGCTTCTCGGCATCGCATTTTCTTCACGGCAAATTCGGATATTAACAAGATTGCGAGCTTTTGTAACGCGCTTAAGAGTGCCTACAACGCTCGCGGAGCCGAGTTTGAAAACTGCGCGGCGCATATCCAGGATGACGGATTGTTCTCAGTCAGGAGTTCAGGGCTGGATGGTACGCTGTCATACATCGCATTCGCAAGCCGATTTGAGCCCACTGATGGCCACAATTCACTTTGGATAATGTCGGGCCCGACCACGGGTGTCGGGGGATGGGGACAGTGATCGGGGCCGCGCTCTCCATAAGGGGGACGAGAGCGGTCCTGATTCTATGGTCTTCACGACCTCGCGCAGATGAAATCTTGTTAATGAACGAGATTGTGATTAGCGACCTAAGCTCCGGCCCAAACTATTTGTTTTTCTGATTGTCTCAGTGCTTCGCCTGCCACTTGATCGCTGCCTGAGAGGCAGCTTTGGCGTCTTCGTCGGATAACGTCTTTGGCAGCACGCCGCCGTGTCGACGACATAAACGATCCTTAACGGAATCCAAACCGTTACAGGCGATGTTCGCCGGCGCGGGGCGTCTCTTGGAGAATGCGTCACAAGGCGTGACCGTACATCCGAGCACACGCCCTGCTCCGCGAACCCTCGACGCCTCAGGGCATTGTCGTGCGCCGTGTAGGCCAACGGCCTTTGACTGTTAGGTCTTACTCAGCACCGCATTGGCTCGCGCTCTCTGGGCCAAATATGTGATTGCCGCCCGTCGAGCGTCCCCTTGGTCGAGGCGTATCTCGTCGTTCACGGCTCCGTCGTTTCCGACCAAAAACTTGTAGGTCGCACCGGTTTGGCGCTTTGTCACGAAGATTTGCGGCGGCTCGTATCTCACTTCGAACATTTGCTCACCTATCGGTGATTACCGTTGTACGAGATTTCGAATCTCAAAGGTTAACAATCTCTTAACGATTCCCTACGCGTACAGAGAGTGATGTTGCTCGCAGGATGTCCGAGCTTCCGAGCGACCCCGAAATGCACCAAAAAACGCCCAATGTTGTGATCCGTGTGATAGACACTTTGGCGGCCATGGGTTTCTGATTGAAACGGCATTTAATCGGCGAACTTCATTTTCGGGGAAAACATGGGGGCTTTTCAAATAGTCGAAAACTCCATCCTGGGTATGATCCAAAGGCCAACTGCGAATCTAAAGAGCAACAGAGGCGTGCAAGCTTTCGTCGAGACTGAACGGCAATTACAAAGATTTTTGACGAGCCTGTCTTCGCGGATTTATACTTAGGGATTTGACTGATCTCACTCTTTCCGTCTAGCGGATCGACGGAGATAAGTAGTTCGGCCCAGGTATGTCGCGGCGAGATCCCGGGAAAGCGGCGACCAGTAAGGCAATCCAGTCGGCAAACGTTTCCGCCAGGGGCTGGGGCCACGTATCGTCGTGGTGGTCGAAGCCGCTAAAGGAATTGAAGCTAGCGACGTTCAACGCGCGTGCCGAGACGGTTGCGACAAAGCCGATGTTCCGGTCGGCGTTCAAGCGCAACCGCTGTCTGATTCCGGTCTCCGGCTACTACGAATGGCAAGACACGCTAGGCGGCAAACAGCCTGGTACTTCACCGCGCGGGATGGCTCGCCGGCACTGACTATCGCCGGCCTATGGGATAATGGCAGAACATGGAAGCCGACAAGTCCCTCAAATCCCCCACCATGATCATCACCTAGCCCATCAAGTTCATTGCCGAAGTGCACGACCGGATGCCGGTTCTGCTCTCTGAGAAGGACCACGAGCCATGGCTGAGCGGAAAGGGCCGGTCTCGAATTGCTTAAGCCCGCCGCGGAAAACGTGCCCGAGAAGTGGCCAGTTTCACAGCGGGTCAAATTTTTCGCCGGCGCCGGATGACGACCCGATGCCGATCGACAAAGTACTATCTGACACAGTATGAAATGGATTACCTGTAGACCGAACGCCGCAGGGGTAATAGCCGTTCCAGCCGTGCCAGATATTGTTGGTCAATCTCTTCCTTCGGCGGGTGCAAGCGGGCAGGAATAACCGTTTCGGAATCAGCGCAAAATTCACTGCAATACAGACGGTCGGCAGTGCCTTTCCACGAGGTCTCAGGCGTGAGCGGGTGATCACAAAACGAGCAGTGCATTGGAATACCCTCCGTCACCCACACTCCCACTGACGCCAACAGTTTTTAAAGTTCCCAACGCGGTTACACTGGAAGCGCCGCCTCAGTAGGGCTGCGGTTGAGCCCACGCTTATTCTTGCCTAGCATTGCGGCCGGAGGGCTCGCGTGGGCAGATCAAGTGCATTTTCGCTTTCGGCTGCATTGCTTGGGGCCGGACTTTGTGTTGCCTATCCGGCATTCTCGCAAAGTATCCCTTATTCGTTGCAGGTGTTGGACGGCCCAAACGCGGACCTAAGCGCTGGCCCAGAGGAAGCCTTCGGCAAGATATTGCTCGACAAAGGTTGGTTGGCATTCTCGAATGTTTGGTCTCAGGAAGGTGGGAATTGCCCGAACAGTCCGCTCTCAGCCGCCAAGGATTGCCTTGAGACGCAGGGATTTAAACTTGACATCATTTCGGACTCGCCATGCGAATTGACGATACAGGCGGTGTATCCGCTGCGGGGTGAAACGAGGACGTCGGATGGGAAACTCCGAGGCACCTATATCATCGGAAGGGCGCTGACGTTTTCATTCTTGGGGTTTGCATCAGCACATTTCGATAAAAATCTGACGATCCTGTTCGAATTTTCACATCAACAATTGCCGATCAGAAAGGTTCTTACGACGGCGTCGGAAGGTAACTGGATAGAATTGCCGCCGCCACCGACAAAGACGGACGTAAGTAACTTGTATATTGACCAGAAACAGAAGAATGAACAATACGCCAGGCTTTTTAGAAACTGGCAGGCAGCCATAATTGCCCTCGGCCAACGTGTGGGTAACCAACACGATCTAATCGATGAATTTGAACTCAGCACAAATGGTGATACGGGCCGAGCCGCCATGAGTGTTGCACTTAGTCAATCACCCGAACTTGGCGACACCCTGAAACGCCTAATCGCAAAATGCCAAAAATAATCGGGGCGCTAAGGGAAATGCTTCTACCCATGACGGGAATGAAGGAGGCGGCGACTGCCACATCAAAAGTGGATATCGTTCTGCCCCGGTCGTTGATCCAAAAGAGCGAGTAGTACAGTTTTAGGCGCCATTGGGGGCCTTGGTGTTTGAGCTTGGCAGTTCGATGCTCACCAAGACCGCGTCCGCCGCCGCGCCCGCAACGGCTCACCCAAGCCACCACCTCCGGTAAACCTTTCAAAATTCGTGATTTTTCACGACCGGCGCGCAGTCGTAACCATATTTCGTAAGGTTGACGACAGATTTGGCAGAGATTTCGGGAAGCAATGCATTGATACGAACGCACCTTCGAATAGTGTTCGCGAATCAGAGCGCCGCGGCCATCCGACAGCCGATACAAATGCAAGAACCGTCTCCCGAGCTGCCCACGATACTTGGTAAAACCCGCACGAACCGTTGCTACCAATGCCACGGCCGCTTCGGGTTGATTCGCCGTAAGTTCGCTATGAAACAGTTTTGCTCAATACGTTGCGTAGACGCATACAAATCCAATACCGAGCGAACAATTCAACGTATGAAAGCGTGGGCGGATTACCTTGGTCGAAAGCAAGGAGAGCGATAGTCGTGCGTAAGGCGCCCCTTACGCGCAGGCTTCTTGGTCCTAATCTCGGGGACTGGCCAACGCTTCTCATTGGCCTCGCGCGCTAATTGCCGGCCGACGGGGCTCGCTGCCCCCGGTCGGGCAATTTTACTACAGATGCAGAAGCTTGGCTTCAAGCCGCCGCCAGAATGGACGGCAGACAAGAGCGCGTCACACTCAAACCTTCCACCTACAACATTCAAAGTGAGAACGCGTCAGCGACGGTCGAGCGCAGAATATATCCTTAACAAGATGTTGCTGGTTACCCCGCACAAACCTCTTGCATTTTAGCCAAAGCGCAATCGGGCCGATGCATCTTTGCACCAAAGCGGGAGACTGACGTGCAAGATAGACGACGGGTTCAGCGCACACGCGTATTGAAGGACGCCACAATCATTTTGCACGATTGCTCGTCGGTCTTCCACTGCACCGTTCTCAATATCACGAACTTGGGCGTGTGCGTGGAAGTGCCATCCACGATTGGTATTCCTGATGCGTTTGTTCTCTCGTTTGATCGCGCTCGCACGAGCCGGCAATGTCGTCTGATTTGGAAATCCGACGACAGGCTTGGGGTTTCGTTCGGATGAATTGCTGCGCCGCGCAAGCAATGATCACAATTCACTTAGATAATTCTTTGCTAGCGCGTCACCCAAGGATCACACGCAGTCGATGCGTCCATTTATCTTAAAATAGCATCTCCCACAGCTTGAATAGCGTGCATACGACCAGGCCGGCCCATGCCGCAGTGACAAATAATCCAATAGCGAGAACTGTCCGCGGCCAAATGCGATAACAGTACAAAGCCGGATCAATCTTCGCGCTCGCGGGTAGTGTCAGGGGTGGAAGGGGCGTTGCGCCCACTTGCGCTTCAACAATCATCTATTACCTCCTTTCGTTACGCTGAAGCTAGCTCACCGGAAACGCAACGCCCGAGGGCTGCATTAGATCAACAAAGTCAGCAACGAAATCAGCGCGAGGCCGAAGACAAATACTGACCAGTCGCCGATATCAAAGCCGAGAAGCCGACGTTCGGTCCTTGTAATTGCGGTCATGTTCCCTCGCTTCGCTGAGCCGATCCGCACCGTAGCAGGCCAATGGCGCTCGGGCTGTAGCACTAGTGCAACGACCGCCGATAAACAAAACCGCTGCGAATTTTGGGGTGCATTATTTTTTACGTTTTATCAGGCGATTGAACGATTAAGGCGGAAATGATGACCGAGCGCTGGCTTGAGATCTGCTGAGGTGTTGCATTTGCGCATCGGTGATTCACGGCGTGGACGCTGGTGGCGCGGTGGTGATCCGCATGGACGTGACCAAATGGGCCGTACCAGCACAGACTTCGTTGTCGCAATGGTGATTGCGGTCAGTGCGCGGGAGGGAAACGTCGCCGACAGAGCCAAAGACCTGGTGTGATTGCCCCTCAAAGGGCGGTCCGGTTTTAGGCGATCCCAGCAGCTGGCGCGATCGTCTGTCTTGCCTGGCTCCTCGCGTCCTTCCGCGAACTCATCCTAGCGTTGCCAAGCCATCAACCGGCAAATGGCGGGCGCGAAGATCTCCTTCGGCATGGCCGGCGTTGATAGCCCTGTTGGCGAATTCCGGTTGACGCAGGGGGGCGCGCCATCAACTTTCGTGCTCATCCATGTCGAACCGTATTGCCTCGTCGGGCGCAATAGAGGGTACGCCAATGCAATCGACGTCGGGCTCTTCCTCACTTGTGAAATAACGATAAGTAGCATACGCGGCAAAAGCTGAAGAGGTCGGCAATGACAAAGTCGCGACCGTGAGCAGCGCGGCCCACATTTTCGCCTCCCCATATGATTGGATCCAAGCGACGTCTAGGGGAGGTCATGGTCAAGAGGCGACGACCGCCTTGTCGAGAAATGTCCACACAACTTTCAAGTGGTGCGACAAAGCGCGCCGTCGTCATAGTTTGTGCTGTACGACACATTCTGCCAAGCGGGATTGATGCAGGATTGTTCCCTCAGAACGTCGGAATCGAGGGGTAGTCATGGGCACAGCAGAAGCGCAACGGTCGCAGGACCTTTCATCGCAATTTGCTTCCCGGTGGCGTCGCTTTGCGCAAGCATGGCCAATTTTCGTGGTCATCCTCGGCGTGGTGTTGTCGTTCGGCTGGACGGCGATCCTGGTCTGGGTCGTGTGGGGCTTAATCGATCTGACTACGTGAGAAGTGCCGAGCCCCGGTCCGGCGGGATCGGGGCTGAGAATTGCTCGTAACGCGGTAAATGGGGGTACCATTCGCACTGCCGATCGTAGAGCGGCAGCGGCGGCGGACAAGCAATTCCAATCGCCAAGGTCAATGCAGCCGCCCAGAAGTCGGGCGCAGATATGCACGCGCCGCGCTCCCGCCGAAACCAGACACCGAACAGCCAAAGACCTACTGCTCAGCGCCTGCTTGTCGCCGTCCCGCACGGTCAAGCAGGCGGAGGAATCCCTCGATCGACCACGGCGGCGAAGCGGCGGCGTTCGGGCAGCCCCTGCGGATCTTGGTAGTGGATCAGTCTTTTTCTTGTTGTTCGGGCGAAGACTCGCTAGTCGCGACATCAACCACAGACTTTCGCAGGCTGACTGAACCCCAAGGGCGTCTAATTGTGGCGCCCTCCACGCCGCGCTCGGTTAGCCAACGATGTCTACTGATCCATCCCGAGGCTTCCCGCTCGGAGCCAAACTTGCCAAAGTAATGCGTAGTGCCACTAGGCCATGCGATTTGAACCCGCCAAAGGTCGCCCTCTTTCACCAACGTTAAAACAGTACTTGCCCCGCCCATGAAGCCAGGTATGCCACGATTAACTGAATAGGCAAGCCTCAGCGGGAATGTCGAGGATTTTGCGCTGTGCCCGGGCGTTGCCATCGCTGCGGACTTTGCTGTCGCACGGGATCTGGGTCCGTTGACGATCAAGCGATAGCCTTTCCCGCTGGCACTCGGTGCATACAGCCCCGTGTCGCAATCCCGAACGCCGTAGGCCTCGCATGGCGCAGGCAGTTTTTCGTTCATTTGGTTAGGTCGATCTCAAAATAAGGGCGCTTGACGGTGGTTAGTCCACCGGGTGCCCCGACGCCAGCACATACCCGACTGCCAACGTTCGTGCATGAAATAGGTTGCCAAGGCCGAGTCATGCTCGTGGAGCAACACGAAATAAAACTCGTCTCCCTTAAGGCATGTGGTACAATTGTTCCTAAAGATTGCGCATGGAGATCGAGCCTATCGTGAGCTTGTGATGGCGGAACGTAAGCCCATTTTCCTACACAAGAGGAGTAGCCCTCAGATTGGCTACATAGAGGGCGATGAGGTATTCGACCTATCCGGTAATCGGCGCTGCATTTACAATGCGGCGAATGGCAATCTTGCTGATTTCCATACTGGAAATATTGTCGGCCATATTTCACTACAGGGATTTTTCGTCGGTACGTCTTGGATAGCCGACGAGCTGTTTGGGCAACACGCCCCTGCGAAGCATGATATTCCAGCCGCCGCCGAAATGCCGACCGCGAGTTTGTCCGAAGAACGCAATCCCCCAAAAGTACGCGAATATGAGGCTGACGACAGCGAGTTTGCTGCTCCGGAGGATCCAGAAAGCCTATTACTGGACCGAGCGATCGGCATGATACGGAGCGTAATGAACAAAGGTCGTTCATAGAGCTCCACGTGGGACCGCAGCGGTCTTTCAGGGATTGCCCGCCTTACTGCAAATCGATGGGTTGGTAGTGCCCGTGGTCGTCGAGCTGGGTACCCCACACTTTGTGTGAGCCCTGGTGTTCGCTTTGACTGAAGCTGATGAGCGTGCCGAGGCCCATGTCGTAATTGCGGAGGGTTTCC